>Ga0214473_10008851_pt1 | contig 11904 bp, 9 predicted proteins | sample RVTome_7_FD_203509 | JGI IMG/M metagenome (GOLD analysis project Ga0214473, IMG submission 203509) | Soil microbial communities from uranium-contaminated site in the Upper Colorado River Basin, Wyoming, United States - RVT98D197 | ecosystem: Environmental > Terrestrial > Soil > Contaminated >...
AGCATCGGATATTTCTGGCTGATCAAGGACATAGTAAAGAGTGTTGTGATATTCAATCTCCTCACGGAGTTTTTCCACTCTTTTTTTTATCATCTCTGATGCCATCACCCCCATTTTAGACAGGATGGGTAGCCTTGTCAAATCAGATAAATCGCATAGTGCATAGAGCATAGCGCAACAAAATAAAATTAAGCATGAGTAGAGGCGACTTTAGTCGCCTAAAAGGCCCCCGCTTCATGGGACCCCACCCAATGCTCATTTTTGTGGTTTGTGCCTACCAGTCGGTAGGCAGGGATGGAGTACCTGTCATAAGAAAATTCAATAGGAAATAAAAGGTCTAAATATGGGGTAAATGAGCCCTTGTTTTAATAGATATGGGGGTCTTGTGAACAAAAATGTAAAATTGAATTAAGTATAAAATTTTACTTGACAAATTTAATATTTCGGGATATTTCTACATCCCAAGTGGTAAAAAGTGGGATAAGGTGGTATGGTTTCCTAAAATGGAGGGGATGAAACAATGTTCAGGGGTAGGTATGAGCACACCATAGACTCTAAAGGCCGCATCAGCATTCCTTCAAAGTTTCGAGAGATCCTCAACAAAAAATATGATGACCGATTAGTGATTACCAACTTTGACGGCTGCCTTGTCGCTTTCCCTAATGAGGAGTGGAACGTTTTAGTCGAGCAAAAGATTGGCTCCTTTTCCATCATGAGAAAAGAGATGAGTTCGTTCTTGAGATATTTCTATTCGAGCGCCATCGATTGCCTCATCGACAAGCATGGGAGACTCCTCATCCCTCAGACCTTAAGAGATTATGCGAATCTTCAAAAGGATGTCGTATTAGTGGGTGAAGGACGATTCATAGAGATATTTGCCAAAGAACGTTGGCAGGAAGTCGTACAGCAGGTTGAGGGAGGTTTTGACCAGGTCAGGGAAACCCTGGCCAATCTTGGAATTTAGCATAGCGCCAAGCAGAGAGCATGCATTTTTTAATTTTTAGAATTTATTTTATGTCATTTCGCCATGCGCCATACGCCTTGCCCTTTGCGTTCTTATGAATCGATGGGACTTCAACATATCCCCGTTATGTTGGAAGAGGTGATGACTTTTTTAAGATGTGGTTCTGGCCGCACTTATGTGGATGCCACCCTGGGAGGGGGTGGTCATGCTTCAGAGATTTTGAAGCGGACGGCACCGGACGGGATGGTCATTGGGATGGAATGGGACGAGGATGCCCTGGCTGAAGCAAGAAATGCATTATTGTCCTTTGGCGAAAGGGTGAAAATATTTCGAGAAAATTTTGTTCATCTCCCCGACTTAATGAAGGCTGAATCTGTTGATGGACTTCTACTCGATTTAGGACTTTCTTCCTTCCAGGTAGAAAAAGAGGGAAGGGGATTCAGTTTTAAAGGAGAGGGGCCGTTGGATATGAGGATGGATCAGCGGACGGATCAAACGGCCGCCGATCTGATCAACCACCTTTCATTGGAGGAGTTGGAATATACTTTGTTTCACTACGGGGAGGAGAGCTGGGCCAAGAAAATTGCAAAAGCCATTGTTTATGAAAGAGAGCGAGGACCCATCGAGACGACCCAGACATTGAGAAAGATCGTCCACCATGTAATTCCCAGACGATTTCATTCTCGGAAAATCGACCCTGCCACCAAAACCTTTCAAGCCCTTCGTATCAGGGTAAATGATGAATTGGAGAATTTGAGAAAAATACTCGAAACCGGATGGACGCTTTTAACAAAGGGAGGACGGATGTGCATCATCTCTTTCCACTCCCTTGAAGATCGTATGGTCAAGGTGACCTTTCGAAGGCTGGAGAAAGAAGGAAAGATGAGCATCTTGACGAAAAAACCGGTGACGCCTTCTGAGGAAGAGAAAAAGAGAAACCCGCGATCCCGCAGTGCCAAACTGAGGTGTGCGGAGAGGGTCTAAGAAAGCGCAAAGGAATTTTGAATGACAAAGACTGTAAATAGAAATGAAGATCGAATCCTCTGGACAGGGGAAGATTCAAAGTCCAAACCAAAGCGAATGAAATTGAGGTTCGTCCTCCTTTTTACCGTTAGCATGCTTTTTTTGATCGGAGGCTCTTTGTTCTATGTTTGGTCAAGAATTCAAGTCATCCAACTCGGTTACGAAATTTCGAATGTCCTGAAAGAGGAAAGGGCACTCACCGAGACTAATAAAAAATTGAGGGTGGAGATCGCCACACTCAAATCCTATGCACGGATTGAAAAATTAGCCGTGGAGGAACTGAGAATGGCCAAACCCAAACCCGAACAGGTGATCGTGATTCGATGAAACGGAAATCAATCAATTGGTTCAAAGTCCGAATCATCTTTATTTCGTTCCTTCTCTCTCTTTGTTTTGTATTGATTGCAGGGAGGATGTTTCAGCTTCAGGTGCTAAAAAAGGAGCAGCTCTATAAGCTGGCGGCTCAACAGCATCATATTCAGATTCCTCTCGTTCCGAAGCGTGGAACCGTTAGCGATAGCAAGAACAATGAACTGGCGGTAAGTATTGAAGTGGATTCGGTCTATGCCGATGCTCGAAAGGTCGAGGATGTCGAAAGGACGGTCAATAAACTTGCCTCGATTCTCCAGATCGATCGGGGAGAATTAAAACAGAAATTGAAGAGCCGCCGATCCTTTGAATGGATTCAAAGAAAAATTTCTTCAAAAGAAGCCGAGCAGATCAAAGCCCTTCAACTTCCCGGCATCCATTTTTTAAAAGAGAACCGACGATTCTATCCCAATTCCCAACTGGCCGCCCATCTGGTTGGTTTCGTAGGCCTCGATTCAAAGGGTCTGGAGGGAATTGAATACCAATACGATGCCCTACTCAATGGAGCGAACCATGTCATGACCACCGACAGAGATGCTTTAGGTCGGGGAATCGCTATGGGGAAGGTTCCCTTTAAAAAAGAAGACCCATACCGGAATATTGTCCTGACCATCGACAAATCCATCCAACATATCACCGAGACAGAATTGGGTCGCGGCGTTGAAAAGTGGGGAGCCAAAGGAGGGATGGCTATTGCTATGGATCCCATGACTGGAAAGGTCCTGGCCATGGCCTCTTACCCCACTTTTAATCCAAATCAATTCATTCAGTACCGCTCTAAAAATTGGAGGAATCGGGCGATCTCCGACATCTTTGAACCCGGTTCTCTTTTTAAAACCTTTCTCGCAGCGGCTGCTTTAGAGGAGCAGGTTGTTCGGCCATCAGATTCTTTCTTTTGTGAAAATGGTTCCTATACGGTTTATGACCGAACGATCCATGATACCTCCAAACATGGGTGGCTCACCTTTCAGCAGATTATCAAATTCTCCAGTAACATCGGGGCTTCAAAGGTAGGCGAGAAGATGGGAAAAGAACGTTACTACCGATATCTTTCTGCATTCGGATTTGGAGAGAAGACCCGGGTCGGTCTTCCGGGGGAAGGGAAAGGAATCGTCCACCATCCGAGATATTGGCCTCCGGTCGCCTTGGATACAATCTCCTTTGGTCAAGGAGTCTCTGTGACAGGGATTCAACTGGTGACGGCCCTGTCCGCCATTGCCAATGGTGGGTCACTGATGAAGCCTTATGTCGTAGAGAAGATTTTGAATGAGAAAGGTGAAGTCGTCCAATCTTTTCAACCTGAGGTCGTCAGAAAGGTGATCTCAGAGGAGACCGCTAAAAAGGTGACAGCGCTGCTCAAGGGGACCACTGAGAAAGGCGGAACAGGGGAAGGGGCGGTGCCCGAAGGATATGAGATAGCTGGAAAGACTGGAACAGCGCAGAAAGCGGATTCTTTATTGGGTGGGTACTCTGAAGATCACTATATGAGTGGATTTATAGGATTTGCTCCTGCTGAGGGGCCTAAGCTTGTCCTATTAGTCGTGATTGATGAACCGCAGGGGAATAACTACGGAGGAGTGGTCGCTGCTCCGATATTTAGAGCCATTATGGAGAAGATCCTCCCCTACCTCCATGTGGTTCCAAAGGGAACGACGATTGTGAAAAACGAGATCGATCTGACTCCCTCCAAAGCAGTATGGGTCAACCCATCCCCGATTGATGGAGTAAGGGTAGGGAAAGGAGCAGGCATGACGGTGATGCCAGACCTCACCGGTTTATCCATGCGGAATGCCATGAGCCGGATGGAGGGGAAGGGACTCATCATCAAGGTTTCGGGGAATGGAAAGGTCGTGGAACAAAACCCCAGGCCGGGGACAGTCGTTGAAAAGGGAGACCTCTGTTATTTAAGGTTTCAGTCCCCATCATAATGAGAGAGCCGCATAGGGCATAGCGCCCAGCGTTTAGAAAATGGAATTGAAGAGATTAATAGAAGGCGTTGAAGTCAAAAAGATCGTTGGAGATACCCCAAAAGAGATCGAGGGGATTGCTTACCATTCGAAGCAGGTCCAAAAGGGATTTCTTTTTGCAGCCATTCGAGGGATGGAAGTAGATGGACACCGATTTATTGGAGAGGCGATTGAGCGGGGTGCAGAGGCGGTGGTTTTAGAGGAGGAGCAAGAAGTCTCCAATCGGACCATGATTTTAGTTCCTGACAGCCGCCAGGCGCTGGCGAAGATTTCCTCAAACTATTATGGTGATCCGTCTTCACGGATCAGGCTCATCGGTATCACCGGAACAAATGGGAAAACGACGACGACCTATCTAATAGAATCCATTTTTAAAAAAGCGGGATACACGGTGGGCGTGATCGGTACGATCAATTATCGGTTCGGTCAAAGGACAATTCCTGCTCCCAATACCACGCCAGAGTCTTTAGACTTACAAAAAATTCTGTGGGAGATGCTCAGGGAGGGGACCTCTCACGTCATGATGGAAGTCTCCTCCCATGGGCTTGACCTCGAACGGGTTTTTGGATGTCAATTTGATGGTGTGGTCTTCACGAATTTTACCTCCGAACATCTCGATTATCATAAGACCCTGGAACAATACTTTGAAAGTAAAAAGAAACTCTTTTCGGATTATTTGATGAAGAGCCGTAAAGAAAGACGGTTTGCTGTAACAAACGACGACGACCCCAAAGGAAAAGAGATTGTGAAAGGAATTGACCTTCCCGTTATCCGTTATGGAAAGAGCCCTTCCTGTGATATCACAGCAGACCAAGTGGTTTCCTCCTTTGAAGGTCTTTCCAGCCGGATCAGAACTCCAAAAGGTAATTTTTCTGTCCATTCAAAATTGATCGGAAACTTCAATCTCTATAACATCCTCGCTGCGGTGGCGGTAGGGGTGGGCATGGATGTTCCCTTAGAAACCATCAGGGAAGGACTGGAGGGATTAGAAGGGGTCTCAGGGAGATTTGAGAAAGTGGAGAATAAGAGAGGCATTCACATCATTGTTGACTATGCTCATACTCACGATGCCTTGGAGCGGGCTCTATTGGGATTGAAGGGTATCTTAGAAAACAGTCCCCAGAACAATGGGAAGATGATTACGGTTTTTGGATGTGGGGGTGATCGGGATCGAACCAAACGACCCTTGATGGGTGAAGTGGCTGGGAAGTACAGCGATCTGGCTATTCTCACATCAGATAATCCAAGAACGGAAGATCCTTTAGCCATCCTGAATGAGGTGGAGAAGGGCTTGAAATCCCTCCCCATAAAAGTGTGGGGCCAAAATGAAATAAAGTTTTGGAGAACAAAAAAGGGTTATCTCAAAGTTCCGGATCGAAGTGAAGCGATTCGGATGGCCATCCGATTGGCCCAACCTTCGGATACGGTTCTCATTGCCGGAAAGGGTCATGAGGATTATCAGATTATCGGAAAGAAGAAGTTTCCTTTCGATGATCGGGTCGAGGTAAAAAAAGCCTTGGAGGAAAAGTGATCCTTACCCTTGAAGAGGTCCTGAAGGCCACCGGAGGGAAACTCCTCCAAGGGGAGAGAAATACCTTCTTCCAGGGGATTTCCACGGATTCAAGAACGTTGTCTGAAGGAGAACTTTTTATCGCCCTGAAAGGGGATCGCTTCGATGGCCATCACTTCACCGTAGAGGTTCTTGAGAAAAAAGCAGGTGGCGTGGTGATTGAAGAGGATAGGGTCGGAGACATTCGATGGAATGGTTATCGATCCAGAGCCGTCATTGCCGTAAAAGATACCCTCTTTGCTTTAGGAGATCTTGCCCATGACTGGAGACGTAAATATCGTACTCCCGTTGTGGCATTGACCGGCAGCAACGGCAAGACAACGACGAAAGAAATGATCGCCGCTTGCCTGGAGACCACCTTCCCCGTTCTCAAGACAAAGGGGAATTTAAACAACCTCATTGGGCTTCCCCTCACCCTCCTCGCCCTCACCGAGAAGGAAAGGGTTGTCGTTCTCGAGATGGGAATGAACGTGCCAGGTGAAATTCGAAGACTGACCGAGATTGCACAACCTGATATTGGATTGATCACTAACATCCAAAAGGTCCATCTCAAAGGGATGGGAAGTTTGGAGAAGTTAAAGGAAGAGAAGGGGGAACTCTTCCGGAGGATGAGAAGGGATGGGACGATTTTAGTGAATCAGGATGACCCCCTGGTGATCGATCTGGCCAATCATTACGTTGGACAAAAGATCACCTATGGAATCGAGCGCCCCGCAGAAGTGATGGCTAAAGAAATTAAGCTCAAGGGAGCGGAGGGAACCTCTTTCACCCTGATCCTGGAACGTGAGGTGATGGAGATTCATCTGCGGTTATTGGGAAGGCATTTCGTTCCGAACGCCCTCTCTGCCATGGCTGTGGCATGCCTCTTTGGAGTAGAGGTGAACCAAGCCAAAGAGGCTTTGGAACATTTTCAGCCCTTTCCCATGAGGATGGAAGTCATTCCTCTCAAAGGAGGAAAGACCCTGATCAATGATGCCTACAATGCCAACCCATACTCGATGGAACTCGCCTTGGAGACCCTCGTCGAGGCGAAGGGAGAGGGAAAGGCCATCGCCGTATTAGGCGACATGTTAGAACTCGGAAATTTTACAAGAGAAGCCCATGAACAACTGGGAGAGAAAGTGAGCAAACTTTCGATTGACTTCCTTCTCGCTTTGGGAGAGGAAGCGCCCGTTGTCGTCGAGTCAGCGATTCGTCATGGATTTCCAGTGGAGAGAGGAAGAGTCGTGGAGAGTCATTCAGAGGCCATCTCCCTTTTAAGAAAGATGATTCAGAACGGAGATTGGATTTTGGTCAAGGGTTCAAGGAGGATGGCCATGGAAAAGATCGTAGAAGGTTTGCAAGACGGGAGGGCTTAAAAAGTGCTGTATCATCTACTCTATCCTCTTCACGAACTGTTTTCCTTCTTCAATGTCTTTCGTTATATCACCTTTAGAACCATTTATTCGATTCTAACAGCCCTCCTGATCAGTTTTGTCATCGGGCCTTGGTTGATCAAAAAATTGAGGGCTTTCCAGATTCAACAGGTGGTGAGAGAGGATGTCCCCTCCCGGCACATGGCCAAAAACGGAACCCCCACGATGGGAGGAAGCCTTATCCTGGCCGCCATTCTCATCCCAACCCTTTTCTGGTCTGACCTGACCAATCCGTATACCTGGATTGTTATATTGACCACCTTGGCGTTCGGAATTCTCGGTTTTTGGGATGACTATAAAAAAATGAAGGATAAAAAAGGGATTGGGATCCGGGCTCGATACAAATTTCCCATTCAGGTGGCCATCGGTCTTGTGATCAGCTTCATCCTGTTTACCACCATTGATCACGATTCCAGGTTGATCTTTCCTTTCTTTAAAAAAGTGATGCCGGACATCGGGAATTGGTACATTCTCTTTGGGATGTTTGTGATCGTAGGTTCAGCCAATGCGGTCAACCTGACGGATGGATTGGATGGATTGGCCATCGGACCCGTCCTCATCGCCAGCGGGACTTTTATGCTTTTCTGCTATCTCGCAGGGAATTTCAGATTCGCCACCTATCTCCAGATTCCTTTCGTCAAAGGGAGTGGAGAATTAACCATCTTATGTGGAGCCATGGTCGGTAGTGGTTTGGGATTTCTCTGGTTCAACACCTATCCGGCTCAGGTCTTTATGGGTGATGTGGGTTCCCTCTCCCTGGGAGCAGCCTTAGGAACCATCGCTGTGATCACGAAACAAGAGTTTCTTTTAGTCATTGTGGGTGGGATTTTTGTGATCGAGGCCCTTTCCGTCATCATCCAGGTGATCTCCTATCAATTACGCAAAAAACGGGTCTTTAGGATGGCACCCATTCACCACCATTTTGAATTGAAAGGTTGGGCGGAGCCGAAGATCATCGTCCGATTCTGGATCATTGGGATTATTCTCGGACTGATTGCGATCAGTACGCTGAAGCTAAGATAATCCCCAAATGACAATTAAGAATAAAGAGTTATGAGTTGAGAATTAAGATCTGAAAACATTTTAAAAACTCCTAACTCATAATTCATAACTCGTAACTGATTATGGATCTTCATGGTAAAAAGGTATTGGTCGTAGGCCTGGCCCGAACAGGAATCGCGACAGCAAAATTCCTTAAGACGAAAGGTTCCCTTGTGACCACCACCGAGGTGCAGCCGAAAGAGGGGATGAAAGAAACGGCTCAGGAATTAAAGGGGATGGGAATCTCTATGGAATGGGGTGGCCATCAAATAGAGACTTTCCTCAACCAGGACATCATTGTGGTGAGCCCTGGTGTTGACCTGAGTATCGAGCCCATCCAAAGGGCCATGGGACAGGGAGTTCGGGTGGTCAGTGAGATCGAACTCGCTTACCCCTTTATCCATGTCCCTATCATTGCCGTGACAGGAACCAATGGGAAGACAACCACTACGCTGCTCATCGGTGAGATGCTGAAAGAGGATGGAAAGAAAGTTGGAGTAGGAGGCAATGTCGGCGAGCCGCTGGTCCTTTTTACAAACGGGAAAGATCGATGGGACGTGTTGGTGGTTGAGATCTCCAGTTTCCAGTTGGAGGCCATCGAGAATTTTCGGCCACGAATCTCAGTCCTGCTCAATATTACTGAGGATCATCTGGATCGGTATGCCCGTTACGAAGATTACATCGAAGCAAAGATGAGGATTTTTGCAAATCAAAATTCAGGGGACTTGGCTATCCTCAATAGAGATGATCCCATCGTGATGCAGTACAGAGAGAAGGTGAAGGCAAAAAAAGTTTTATTTAGTTTGAGGGAGAAACTGGGTGAAGGCGCTTTTTCAAATGGCCAAAGTATCTCCCTTAGGCTTGGAAGGGAGGAGGAGAAATATTCCCTATCCAAGGCGCCGTTGAAAGGAATTCACAATGTGGAGAATATGATGGCAGCCCTGATCGCGGCAAGGATCTTCGGATGCTCGAAAAAAGCGATCCAGCATGTCCTCAATCGGTTTGAAGGTCTTGAACACCGCCTTGAATTTGTCCGGGAGATCGAAGGAGTTCGCTTCTACAATGATTCCAAAGGAACGAATGTCGGTTCAGTGGTTAAATCTCTCCAGAGTTTTTCAGTGCCCGTGATCTTGATCGCAGGAGGGAAAGATAAAAACGGGGATTTAAGTCCCCTGAAAGCATTGGTCCGGGAAAGAGTAAAACATCTGATTCTGATCGGTGAGGCCAAAGAGAGAATGGTCCGTGAACTTGGAGGACAAACCGATACGGTGCTGGCTAAGACCATGGAAGAGGCGGTGTCCCTCGCCCGTCAAAAGGCAAAAGGAGGGGAAGTGGTCCTCCTCTCACCCGCCTGTTCGAGTTTCGATATGTTCAAGGATTACAAGGAGAGAGGAAAGGCATTTAAAGAAGCAGTCAAAAAACTTTAATCACGGAGTGCATAAGTTTATCTGGTTTCTTTAGTTTATTTAGTCCGTTTGGTTGACCAAATAAACCAGAGAAACCAAAGAAACTAAGAATTTGAAACAGGGTTATGGGGAAAGGTAAAAGAAGGCTTGATCTTATTTTGTTGATGGTAACCCTTGCCTTAGTGGGGATGGGAGTTGTAATGGTTTACAGCACTAGCGCCATTATTGCTGGAGATCGTTTTGGAGACCCTTACTACTTCCTGAAGAAGCAAGCCCTTTATGCAGCGATCGGGTTTGTTCTCATGATCCTGATGATGTTTTTCCCTTACGAAATTCTAAAACGATTTGCCTATCCGATCCTCATCCTTTCCATTCTCCTTTTGATTGCCGTGTTGATCCCAGGTATTGGGCATCGAGCGGGTGGAGCCATGCGTTGGTTGAAGATTCAATCCTTCTCCTTTCAACCCTCGGAATTTGCGAAGTTGGGTTTGGTTGTTTTTCTCGCCTACTTTCTGGCCAAGAAAGAGGAGAAGATTCGGAGCTTCTCTTTTGGATTTCTTCCCACGGTTCTCCTCTCTGGTCTCGTCATCGCTTTGGTGATGAAGGAACCCGATTTTGGAGCAGCTTTCTTTCTCACGGTAATGGTCTTTCTCCTTCTCTTCCTCAGCGGTGCTAGGGTGATTTATATTGTCGGCGCTTTTTTAATTGCCATTCCAATGGCTTATGTTCTTTTGATGAATGTAGGGTATCGCTATAAAAGGCTGATGAGTTTCATCCGGCCATGGGAAGACCCCAATGGCACCAGCTTTCAAATCATCCAATCCTTTCTCTCCTTTGGTTCCGGAGGTCTTTTTGGATTGGGATTGGGAGAAGGAAGACAGAAGCTCTTCTTTCTTCCTGCTCCCCACACAGACTTCATCTTTTCCGTCATTGGGGAGGAGTTGGGTTTGGTGGGAGCTATCGTCGTCGTCCTCCTTTTTTTCATTCTCACCCTCAGGGGTATTCAGATTGGCCTTTCCCTTGGAGACAAATTTGGGGCCTATTTAGCGTTGGGGATCACTTTGGTGATCTCCCTCCAAGCCGTGATCAATATGGGAGTAGTTTTGGGACTCCTTCCCACAAAAGGGTTGACTCTTCCCTTCATCAGTTATGGAGGGACATCGCTGGTCGCCAATTGTATGGGAGTGGGAATACTTCTTCACCTTTCGACCCATGTGGAACGAAGATGAGGTGTGTGATTGCTGGAGGCGGTACAGGAGGTCACCTTTTCCCGGGCATGGCGATTGCTGAGGCATTCATTGAAAGAGAAAAGGGGAATGAAGTTCTATTTATCGGGACAGAGAGAGGGATCGAGGCCAAAGTTTTACCAGGAGGAAAATTCCCGCTGCGGATGATTAAAGCGAAGCCGATTAAAGGAAAATCTTTTCTGAGTCAATGTAAGGCGATTTGGAGCTTACCGGTGGCCATCTCTGAAGCTTTCTCGATCTTGAAGGAGTTTGAACCCCAACTCGTCTTGGGGGTTGGAGGTTATGCCTCCGGTCCGGCCCTGATGGCAGCCTTCTTTCTCAGAATAAAGAGGGCGATCCACGAACAGAACGTTGTGCCAGGAATGACCAATCGTATTCTTAAATGGTTCAGTCAACAAATCTTTGTCTCCTTCGAAGAGGCGAAGAAATACTTCCCTGAGGGGAAGACCGTTGTGACTGGCAATCCCATCAGAAAAGAGTTTTTTGCTTCCCTGAGGAAAGACAAGGAAGGGATGAAGAAAAAAGATCGATTCACCCTCCTCATCTTTGGGGGAAGTGCAGGGGCCCATCGGATCAATCAGGCGATGATGGAAGGTCTGAGCGGCCTTCAAGAGATCAAATCCTCCCTGACCATCATACATCAAACAGGGAAGGAAGATCTCCATTTTGTTTCCAAAGGTTATCAAGAGAAAGGGTTTGATGCGTTGGTCAGACCCTTCTTTGAAGACATGGGCACTTATTACCAGATCTCCGACCTGATCATCTGTCGATCAGGGGCGAGCACTGTGGCTGAATTGGCAGTCTGTGGGAAGGCCGCTCTTCTTATTCCCTATCCTTATGCGGCCCACAATCATCAATGGATCAACGCCAAAAAATTATTCGATCTTGGAGCGGCGAGAATG
>Ga0214473_10008852_pt1 | contig 11903 bp, 10 predicted proteins | sample RVTome_7_FD_203509 | JGI IMG/M metagenome (GOLD analysis project Ga0214473, IMG submission 203509) | Soil microbial communities from uranium-contaminated site in the Upper Colorado River Basin, Wyoming, United States - RVT98D197 | ecosystem: Environmental > Terrestrial > Soil > Contaminated >...
GGCCGGTCAGGGACTTGCTGATCCTGTAGTTCAGACGGCCCCTGAAGAGCGTGCCGCGGCCGCGGCCGGCTCCCCCGGGAAAAACGCCGGGCTGAACCCGGCTCGCCCCCATCGGTTGGACCATGATATGGCCGTCGCAGCGGGCGCCGAAATCAAAGGCCAGGGTCGCGTAGAGCGACGACAGGTTGCTCCAATAGGACGGGCGGCTCTCGCGGGTGTAAATGTAGATGTAGCTCTCGCTCCACTTGGGCCAGCGGCTGAAGATGGGGTCCCAGCCCTCCATCCTGGCCGTGGCCGGGTCATCCCCGCTGAGGAGGATGCCTCCGACGACGGCCGACTTGAGCAAGGGCAGGGTCCCGGCGAGGTCGTAATCGAGGTGGAGAATGGCGCCGTAGGCCGAGCGGCCGGCGTCCCCGTACCCTCCTGTCTGAAGCGCGGCCTCGGCGGTCAGCGAGAGGGGCTTGGAGAGGGCCGTCACGGCCCTGGCGCCGAAGGTGTCGGTCCGCGTCGGGATGGGCCAGGCCTCGTTGGCGTCCGTCGTTTTGTGGACGGCGTAGGCGTCGAGCTTCGTCCTGCCGAAGGCGCCGGCATAGTAGAGGGCCAGGGCCTTCTCCGGCTGTTCGGCCAGGGCCTGCGGCCGCGGGTTGATCACAGGAAGGTAGCGGTCCGACGCTTTCTGGGCGTGGGCGAAGGCGGTGAGCTTGTGGCCCTTGCCGAGATCGGCGTCGAGGCGAAGCGCATTGAAGTAATACGAGCGCGAGCCGTCGCCGGGCGTGCCGTCGGCGATGACGAAGCCCTCGCCGAAGTTGAGGTCCTGGCGCCCGGCCGTGACCGTGAAGGGCACGCGGCCCGGGACCGTCCACTTGATATAGAGGTTGTCGACGAAGAGCTCGTGAGCGGAGAAAGCCCGGTCCTTGGGAGCGAGGTAGACGCGGAACTCGTTGGTGACCTTGCCCAGGACCTCGAGGTTCTCAGCGGCCTTCCAGCTCAGGCCGAGGGTCGTCCGGTTGCGGGTATAAGCGGTGGCATCCGCGGCCGTGTCGTCGAGGCTCACGGCGTTGTCCCAGGCCTCGAAGCGGAAGCGCTCGACAAAGATGAGCTTGAAGCGCGACGGCGGGGGTTCCTGGGCTTCGGCCGGAACCGGAGACGGGGCCGCCGCGACGAGCAGCGCCGCGACAACCGTTATCAGGAAATTTCTTCTCATGTCTGTGGTTCTCGCCTGGATCGTCCGCGACATCTTAGCACAAGCGCGAGGGCCGGATGAAACTCGGCTAGTAGAGGCCGGTCGAGCCGAAGCCGCCTTCTCCACGCGACGTGTCATCGAGGGAATCCGCTTCGACGGCCTCGACCGCGGCCACGGGCTGGACGAGAAGCTGGGCGATCTTCATGCCCTTGCGGACCGGGAACGTGACGGCCCCGAGGTTGATCATGACGACCTGGACTTCCCCACGATACCCGGCGTCGATGACGCCCGCCAGCCGGTGCACGCCCTTGAGGGAGATGCCGCTCTTGTCCCAGACGAGACCGGCGTGGCCGGCCGGCACGGCGATCTGGATCCCGGTCGGCACGGCGAAGACCTCGCCCGGGGCGAGGTCGCGGTCGACGACGGAAAAGAGGTCCAGCCCGGCGTCGCCGGGGTGGCCGCAGACGGGCAGCTTGGCCTCGGGGTGTATGCGCTTGACCTTGAGCATCATCTCGTCATGTCTCCTTCGTCACGGTGCCTCGATTCCGACTTCGACGAAGTAGGGCCGGGCGGCGGCCGCGATCTCCTTCAGCTCGGCCCGCCCGAACGGCTTGATCTCGAGGTAGGCGGGATCGATCGTCGTCTGGGGAACGAACTGCTGGACGACGTAATGGGCGGCGCCGGCGAGCCATTCGCCGATCTTGACGACGTCGTCCTTGCCGACGAGCCCGGGGACGACCGTGGTCCGGAAGGTGTGCTTGACCCCCGAGCCCCGGAGGAGGTCCGCGCACCGGACGATCCTCTCGAGGTCGATGTTCGAGCGGGTCACTTCGCGGTAACGCTCGAGCGGGGCCTTGATGTCCATGGCCACGCGGTCGATGAGGCCGAGCGCGAGAAGGGCCTCGAGGCGGTCCGGGAACGAGCCGTTCGTGTCGATCTTGACGAGAAGGCCCCTCTCCCGGACGACGCGGATGAGCTCTTCGAGGTCCTCGTGGAGCAGTGGCTCGCCGCCCGTGAAGCAGACGGCCTCGAGCCAGCCCTTGCGGCCGTCGAGATAGGACAGGAAGTAGTCCGCGGCCAGGCTCGGGATCGTCTCCGGACGCAGCACGAGGTCGGCGTTATGGCAATACGGGCAGCGGAAGGTGCAGCCGCCGAGGAAGACGGTCGAGGAGATGTGGCCGGGGAAGTCGCGGCTCGAGAACTTCTCTATCCCCTTGATTTCGACCATCCGTCGAACTCCTCGGCGGTGTTGATGACGGCCCGGACGATCCCCTGGGTGTGGGCGACGAGCGTCGGCAGGATGATGGCGCCCTTGTCGTCCCGCTTGATGACGTTGATAAACTCGCGGATCTTGGCCTTGCCCGGGGGCTGGGTCAGACCGAACTCCTGGTAGGGCGTGCCGGTCTCGACCAGCCTCTTTTTCAGGGCGTCGCACTTGGCGCAATTGGGATAGGAGAAGAGCAGATAATCCATGGATTCACCGCTTCATCGCTCGTGGGACCCGGACTCAGCCGATCTTGTCGTAGGTCGTCCGGTCCTTGAACTCCTGCTGCTTGCCGTCGTTCCAGGTCCGGACCGGCCGCATGTAGCCGACGATCCGGCTGTAGACCTCGGTCTCGTCGCCGCAGTCCGGGCACTGGTGGTGCCGGCCGCGGATATAGCCGTGGTTCATACAGACGCTGAACGTCGGGGTGATGGAGAAGTACGGCAGCTTCGTCTGGGCGATCCGCTGGACGAGCTTCTTGCAGGTCTCGCCGTCGATGGCTTCGGGCAGGAAGGCGTGGAAGATCGTCCCGCCGGTGTAGAGCGGCTGGATCTCGCCCTGGTGCTGGATGGCCTCGAAGATGTCCCGGGTGGCGTCGACGTTGAGCTGGGTCGAATTCGTGAGATAGGGGTGCTTCTCCGTGCCCGAGGTGTAGATGCGGGGGTACTTCTGCCGGTCCAGCCGGGCCAGCCGGTAGGCCGTCGACTCGGCCGGCGTGGCCTCGAGGTTGTAGAGGTTGCCCGTCTCTTCCTGGAACTCCCGCAGAACGCCGCGCATGAACTGGAGGGTCTCCATGGCGAAGTCGCGGCCTTCGGGCGTCCCGATGCCCTTCTTGAGGAAATTCATCGAGGCCTCGTGCATGCCGCAGACGCCGATCGTCGAGAAGTGGTTATCGAAATGGCCGAGATAGACCTGCGTGTAGGGCATCATGCCCTTGGCCAGCATGTTGTTGACGATCTCGCGCTTGGCCTCGAGGGTGTCCTTGGCGATCGTCATGAGCTCCTTGAGGCGGGCGAAGAAATCCTCCTTGGCGGAGGCCTCGAAGGCGGCCCGGTTGAGGTTGATGGTGACGACGCCGATGGAGCCCGTCGAATCGCCGGGCCCCCACATGCTCCCGGGCCGGCGCATGAGCTCGCGCTGGTCGAGGTTGAGCCGGCAGCACATGGCCCGGATGTCGCCGGGGTTCATGTTCGTGCCGATGTAATTCTGGAAGTACGGGATGCCGTACTTGGCCGTGGCGTCGAAGAGGAGCTGGGCCTGGGGCGAATCCCAATCGAACTCGCGGCTGAGGTTGTAGGTCGGGATGGGGAAGGTGAAGACCCGGCCCTTGAGGTCGCCCTCGATCATGATCTCGAGGAAGGCCCGGTTGATCCAGTCGACCTCCTTCTGGTAGTCGCCGTAGCAGGTATCGAGCTCCACGCCGCCGACGACGGCCTTCTTGTTCTTCAGATCATCGGGGATGGTCCAGTCGAAGGTCAGGTTGGAAAAGGGCGTCTGCCAGCCCCAGCGGCAGGGCACGTTGAGGCCGAAGATGAGCTTCTGCATGTCCTGCTTGACGGCCTCGTAGCTGAGGTGGTCGTGGCGAACGAACGGGGCGAGGAGGGTGTCGACGCTGGAAAAGGCCTGGGCGCCGGCGAACTCGGCCTGCATCGTTCCGATATAGTTGACCATGTGGAGGGTCAGGGTGTCGAGGTGCTTAGCGGGATTCGAGTGGACCTGGTTGGGGACATGGCCGAAGCCCTTGCGGATGAGGTTATCGAGGGACCAGCCGGCGCAGTAGGCGACGATAGGGTAGCTCAAGTCATGGATGTGGAACTCGCCTTCCTCGTGGGCCTTCTTGGCCCGCTCGGTGTAGATGTGATTGAGGGCGAAGTTCGAGAGGACCTCGCCCGAGACGCGGGCGTTGAGGCCGGCGAAGCTCTGGACGCCCTCGTTCGAGTTCTCGCGGATCTTCCAATCGGCGTTGCCGATATAGTCCTTGATCAGGCGCTCGAGGTTGAGACCGATCTTCTTGGCCTCGCGGATGCCCTTATGCTTCTCGCGGTAGAGGATGTAGCTCTTGGCCACGTCATGGTAGCCCTGCTTCATGAGGACCATTTCGACGACGTCCTGGATCTGCTCGACCGAGGGGATGGTGTAGCCGCCGAACTTCTCCTCGATCATGAAACAGACGATGTCGGACGCGGTCCTGGCGATGGACTTGTCCTTGATGCCCTCCGACTGCATCGCCTTGGAGATGGCGCTGGTGATCTTGTCCTGGTTGAAATCCGCGACCGTTCCGTCCCGCTTCTTGATCCTGCCGACCGTGCTGACCATCTCTTGCCTCCTCCTTCTCGTCCGCGGCTCACAAGCCTGGGAATTCCGCCGGCAACGTGCTAAGATCAACCCTTCCCGAAACCATGGCGATACTAATAGGCCTTTCGGCTTTTATCCCATATCTTGTGGAGCCCTTACGAAGAAAATACCAAATGTTGTATTTTCCGAGCAGACTCTACACCCGGGAAAATGGCTTGTCAAGGCCTTTTCGGAGATTCTTTTTAAGTTGTTGAGGCGGCAATGAATATCATCGAGATCAAGACGAGAGCCCGGCAGGAATTCGTCGATCTGACGGCCGACGCGGAGCGGATCGTGGCCGCCTCGGGCGTCGCGAGCGGGGTCTGTGTCATCACGGTGCCTCACACGACGGCCGGCGTCACGGTCAACGAGAATGCCGACCCCGATGTGCGGGCCGACCTGGCCATGACCTTGAACAGGATCGTGCCCGACGCGCTCCCCTACGCCCACGGCGAAGGGAATTCGCCGGCCCACGTCAAAGCCTCCCTCGTCGGCTCTTCGGCGACCCTCATCATCGAGGGCGGCCGGCTCCGGCTTGGGACATGGCAGGGCGTCTTCTTCTGCGAGTTCGACGGGCCCCGGACACGGAAGGTATGGATCCAGATCGTCGGCGCCGGCTGAGCGGCCGGGTTCATTCCCCGTCCGGCGGAAAGGCGAAGAGCTGGAGGTCGGCCATCTCGGCCGGGATCCCCGCCCGCCCGGGCGGCCCGGCCGGGCGAACGGCCCTCGCCAGAGCCTCCGCCTCGCTCAGGTAGGCCTCGTAGAGCTGCGTCCGGTCGGCCGGCGTGACGGGCCGATCGGCCGGCTCCTCGCCGGCGCGGAACGCGGCGTCCAGGGACAGGTCCTCGTAGGCCCCGGGCTCGCGGCCATGGATCCAGGCCCCCGACCTCGGGTCGAAACGGTACTGCGGCAGGAAGCGGCCGCCGAGGCGGCCGACGAAATCGACCGCATCGACGAGATACCCCGCTTCCGTGTCGTCCATCGTGTAGTGGAACCCGACCCGGCACCAGCCCGGCTTGAGGCCTGAATATCCCCGCCGGATCGCGTCCCTGTACTTCTCGGAGGCCGGCTCGTCGATCCCCATGAGGTCGTGGCCATAGGGCCCGGCGCAGGAGCACCCCGCACGGGACTGGACGCCGAAGAGGTCGTTGAGGAGGACGGTCACGAACTTGGGATGGAGGTAGCGCCCGCCCTCGTCCCGGACGTTGAAGGAGACGACGCCGATCCGCTTGGCCGGATCCGGATGGCCGAGGATCTCCAGATGGGGATTGGCCCGCCATCTGGCAAAGGCCCGGCAGAGAAGCTCCTGCTCGCGGCGCTCGATCCTCTCGACGGAGACGGCATCTTTCACCAGTAAGGCCAGGGCGGCCTTTACGATCTGGAGAATGCCAGGCGTCCCGGCCCGCTCCCGCTCCTCGATGTCGGACGAGAAATCGTGGCCGCTCCGGCTGACGTAGGTCACCGTACCGCCTCCGCTCACCGAGGGGGCCAGTTCGCCATGGTAGACCCTCTCGTTGAAGACCAGGATCCCGCTCGAGCCCGGGCCGCCGAGGAACTTGTGCGGCGAGAGGAAGACCGCGTCCAGGGAGGCGTCCCCGCCGCCGGGAGGCGGGGGCGGGTTCATGTCAATCCCGACATAGGGCGCGCTGGCGGCGTAGTCGAAGCAGGCGAGCGCCCCGTGACGGTGCAGCATCGCGGCGATATCGGCCACGCGCGAAACGCGGCCGGTCACGTTCGAGGCGGCCGAGCAGGACCCGATCCGAAGCCGGCCGGAACCGTCCGATTCCCGGAGCAGTCCCTCCAAGTGGGCGAGATCGATCCCGCCGTCGGCGCCGAGGCGGACGGGGGCGACCTCGCTCAGCCCCTCCCGCCAGGTCAGCTCGTTCGAGTGGTGTTCGTAGGGGCCGATAAAGACAAGGGGTCGTCTCGGCCCGAGGAACCTCTCGAAGTCCCCGTCCCCGGCGGGCCCGGCCGAGAATTCCCGGACCAGCCCGAAGAGGAGCTGCCGCGTCGCCGGCGGAAGGGCCACGCCCACGATCTGCTGGAACCGGTCGATGGCCGCGGTGCTGCCGAAGCCGACACTGACGATCCGGCCCCGGGGCCCGGCGTGGACCGCCTCCTTGATGGCCGTCTCGGCCTGGTGCAGGAGCCGGGTCATGCTCCGGCCCGAGATGTCATCCTCGGTGTGGGAGTTCGCGTAGTGGCGCTGCAGGCGCAGGAGATACGCCTCGATGAAACGCAGGCAGCGGCCCGAGGCCGTATAGTCGGCGTAAACCATCAGCCGTTCCCCGAAAGGTGTCCGCAGGGCGGCGTCGATGCCGACGATCTGGCTCCTCAGGGAGGCGAATGCGAGAGAGGGCGTTGTGCTCATCGGATACCTCCTGAGCCGCTGGCGGCCGTGACGGGAATCTATGGGCCCGCTAGAAACGAAGCCCCATCCTCACCAGCTCCGCATCGAGGTCGGTCTCGGGCCGGTAGACGATCCCCGCGAGGCCGGCGGCGACGGCGCCCCGGACATTCTCCTCCATATCGTCGATGAACACGCACGCGGAAGGGGCGCAGCCGGCGCGTCGCGCCGCTTCGGCATAGATGGCCGGATCGGGCTTGAGCAGCCTGAGCTCGTAGGAGAGGACATAGTCGTCGAAGAACAGGATCTCGGGGAAGCGCCGCCTGACGAAACCGAACCGCTCCGGGTCGGTGTTCGAGAGGAGGAGGGCCCCGTATCCGGCGGCCTTGACCCGGGCCAGGACGTCGACCGCGGGGCGATTCAAAGAGAAGATGTCGTTGTAGATCTCGTAGAATTCGCCGTAAGGCATGTCCGCCCCGGCGATCTCCATGATCCGGGCATGGAATGCGGCCGGGGTGACGGCGCCTCCGTCGAAACGGCGGATGAGCTCGAGATCGCCGTGCACGGCCGCCTTGACGTCGTCGAAGGGTCTCCCGGCCCGCTCGGCCAGCTTGCGCAGGAAGATGGCGTTGTCGAACCAGAGGACGACGCGGCCCAGATCGGAAACGACGGCGCGGATCATTGGCGCTGACTTCCCTTCATGGCGGTCATGATGAAGGGAATTTATAACAGAAAGGCATCGACGGGGCAACCCGGGCCGGCTGCGGTTTGACATCCTCGCTTCCGAGGGTTATTCTGATTGCAGCACATGATCTGCCCAGGTCGGCTTTCGGCTCTTGATGGGGACAATGTTCTGCCGGCAAGGAATGGCTCTATCGACTCATTCGGATAAGGGAGGACTCATGCCTATGAAACGGACAACCCACCGCAGCTCCAAGGGCGCCAAGCTCTACGCCGTCCGCGACGCCAAGGGGCGCTTCGTGGACATCCAGACCTACAAGCGCGCCCACGCCGCCGACATGAGGCGCAAGAGCAAGGCCGAGATCGCCAAGAAGCCTTGACGGCCGGCTCTTACAACATTCCCTGACCCGGACGGGCCGAGCCTCTCCCTGGGAGTCTGCCCTTTGGGGCTTGCCTTTCTTCCTGATGCCCTGTTGCGCTCGATCGGTCGGATCGCTTCAGCCGATATCCGGGAGGTCATATTCCCCGAGCCGGAGGGGATAGCGGCCGTATTCCCGGACGAGACCGATGACGTACTCGTAATTCCGGGCCGAGATGTTCCCGGGAACCGAGTGGTCGGACTGGAAAATAAACCCTCCCCCCTTGGCCGCGTTCAGCTTGGTCAGGACGACGCGCCGGAGCTCCTCCTCCGATCCCCGGGCCCAGGTCAGGACGTCCATGTTGCCGCAGAAGGCGATCCGGTGGCCGTGCTCGCGCCGCAGGGCGACGACGTCCAACCCGGCCTTGGCCTCGAGGGGGTTATAGGCGTCGACGCCGATCTCGATAAAATCGCCGAAGATCTGCCGGACGTTGCCGCAGCCGTGATAGATCACGGGCAGACCGTTGGCATGACAGAGGTCGACGAGGGCCTTGACGACCGGCTTAAAGTGCTTCCGCCAATAGTCCGGCGAGAAGAAAAGGCTCTTGCGGTAGGCCACGTCCCCCCAGATGACCAGGCCATCCAGGAGGCCTCCCGCGGCCCGGATCTGGGATTGGGCCAGCCCCGTGGCGAACTCCCCGAGCCTCTCGACGAAGCGCCCGATCTCGTCGGGGTAGAGCCCGATCCAGAGCATGACGTTCTCGAGCCCGATGATGCGCCAGAGCATCTCCTGGGCCTCGCAGACGCTGCCGTAGACGGGGATATCCGGATGAAGCGTCCTGACGGTCTCGACCCAAGGCGGCGAATCGCGGGCGAACCCGTCCCCCACCCCGGCGATCTGGTTGTCGCCCGCCGCGAAGTAGCGTCGTTCGTCCTGGGGATCGTCGAAGCGGAAGGCCCTCATCTTCTCGATCGTGTCCGTATCGAACGCGAGGAACGCCGGCATCGGGTCGGCGAAGTTCTTCCGGATCACGGCCTCGAACCCGGTCCGCACGGTCACGTGGTCCGCCGTCTCCTCGAGCGTCTCGAACGGCCGGATGTGGGGATCCATGTTCGGGGTGGTGACGGTCCAGTCGAGGTCGTAGTACTTGTAGATGTCCGTGCCCGCGGGGAGGCCCAGCTCCTTCCGCCAGCGCTCGAGGAAGCTGCCCCAGAAAAAATCGCTGACCGGGACGCGGTCCGCCTCCCGGTGATGAAGGGTCCGGTCCATCCGGTCGAGCTTGGCGAGGGCGTTGGCCGTGCGTTCCATGCTTCCGTCCCGGCTCAATCCGTGTGGAAGACCTCTTCCATCGGGGCCCACCATTCGCCCTCGGGCCGGTCCGGCAGGGGGTCCTGCAGGGGCATCATGATCTTCCACCATTCCTGCGTTTTGGGGTCGGCGGCCATCCGGGCCATGTCGGCGGCGTATTCGGAGCCGTGGTATTCGAAATAAGCGAAAAGCAGGCCCTGCCGGTGGAAGATGGAGTAGTTATGGATGTGGCGCCGTCGGATCGTCTCCAAGACCTCCGGCCAGACCTTGGCATGGTAGGCTTTGTACTCTTCGAACTTCTCCGGCTTGACTCCGATGAGCTGGCCGTATCTTCGCATCATCAAGACCTCCTCTGAGTCCCTTCGGCCCGCCTCATAAGATCGCCAAGGAGACCGTCTGCGCCGGGCTCTCCCCCGCCGCCGCGGGCCACGTGACGACGAGATCGGCAGGGCCGGTCGGGAATTCCTCGATCATCAGACGATAGACGCCCGTCCATGCGCGGGCCGCGCCGTCCCAGGAATCCTGAACCCGTTCGGCGGCCACCTCCGCCGTCCGACCTCCGGCGCCGTGAAGCACGAAAGACGGCTTAGGAGATCGAGGCCGTTGCAGCGTCCGGATCTGGAGAACGACCGCCGCGGACTTGTGCCGCTCCCATCGGGCGGCGGCCATGGGATAGAACCGATACCCGGGCAACATCAGGGAGCCGTCCGTTTCGCTGATGGATAATCCCGGGCTGAGAAGCTCGTCGTCCTTGGACAGGTTCCCCAGGACGACATTGGCCACCATGTCGCCGTCCTTGGCCGGCGGCGTCACCTTCATGGCGCTCACGGCCGTCCCGATCGTCCCGCGGTCCATGTCATAGAGGGCGACGGCGACGCGATAGTCGTCTTTGCCCAGGGCCGTTTCTCCCGAGCGCAGGCTCAATCCGAAGAACGAAGCCCGGCTTATCCGGGCCAGGAACGCCGGGCTCAGTACGATGGGCAGCGTGACGTCGCTGACGGAACCCCCCGTACTCGCCGCCGCGTCGTCGACCGTGACCTGGAATCGCAGCCGGCAGGGAAGGTCGAGGTCGCGCGCTTCACCAAGAAGGCGACCCGTCGGGATGGCCATCAGGACCCACAAGATGAACTTGTTCCGTCCCTGAATATAGGGGACGATCCTGGCATCGAAGGACACGTCGCTGAAGAGGGCGGGCTGGACGGCGGCGGAGGCCAGAACGATTGAGGCTCTCTGGTCCTCGTCGTAGTCCAAGTATCCGGGCCGGGAGCGGAGGGTGATCCCCGGGCGAGTGACCTTGACCGAGATCTTGTGATACCGTCCGTCGGGGGCCTTGCGGGGCGGGATGTAGCTCAGCTCGTAGCCCTTGGCCAGGTCCCGCTCCAGCGCCGCCTGGAACTCCTCGAAACGGTCGCCTCCCAGGAAGGCCACACCGCTCGTGTCCCGCGCCAGCGAATCGAGCTTGGACACCTCGGCCTTGCGGATCTCCTCGAGCTGATCGAACTGGATCCCCGCCGCGGAAGCCCGTGCGCCGAGAGCCGGCAGCACGCGGGGGAAATTGTCATAGCTGATGTCGCTGAGGAGATACCGGAGGTAGTTGTCGGGATCGAGGGCGTAGAGGCTGATGTTGTGGCTGTTGGCGAAGACCGTCAGGCTGTCCAGGATCTCCTCCCCGGATTTCACGCCCTTCTTCCGCAGGACGGCGAACGGATCGCGGATCTTCGCCACTTCGACCTGGGATTGGACGGTGGTGGTATCGCTGCCGATCCCGGCCCGCCCCGAAAAGAAGCTCCCGAAGGAGATATTGGGCAGGCCCGAGCTGATGAAGAGGACGGGTTTGCGGCCGGGGTAGGTCTTGATGAGCTGGAAGGCGGCGAGGAGGCCGTTGACCGTCCGTTCGAATCGTTGACGGGTCTCGAACTCGTAGACGTCCCTGCGGCTCTTCTCGAACTTGTTCCCACCCACGGCCTCGCCGGCATCGAGGGCCTGGGCCATCAAGATGCTGGGCATGCTCAGGGAGTCGGCGGCCTTCTCCACCCAGATGCTCCCGGCCGCCCGCTCGACGGCCTGCCCGATGAGCAGGGGATCCTCGGTCGGCAGCTGGAGGACCTTCATGGCCCCGCCTTCGGCCAGCTCGAGGACCATGACGCGCCGGCCGCGGCGGACAAAATCGGCCAATCGTCCGGTGATCTCGGACCGCTTCCGGTCGAGCATCCGGCGGATGGTGTTGATCGAATCGAAGACGACGAACAAGGGAGGGCCGCCCTCCCCTTCCGTTCCCGCCCGGGGGACGCTCGGCCGGGACAGCTCGACCGACTGGACGGCAACGGGCCGGCCGTCCTCGAAGACCTGGAATTCATCGCTCCGGAGATCCTCGACGAACGCCCCGGTCCCGTCCAGGGCCGTGACGTCGACGAGAACCATCCGGAC
>Ga0214473_10008853_pt1 | contig 11903 bp, 11 predicted proteins | sample RVTome_7_FD_203509 | JGI IMG/M metagenome (GOLD analysis project Ga0214473, IMG submission 203509) | Soil microbial communities from uranium-contaminated site in the Upper Colorado River Basin, Wyoming, United States - RVT98D197 | ecosystem: Environmental > Terrestrial > Soil > Contaminated >...
TTCTAAACTACCGGCGGACACGCCGCGGTAAGCAACCGCTGTGCCGAACAGAATTGGGACAGACCCGCTCACCGGGGTTTAGATGTCGTAGTAAAGGACGAACTCGTACGGGTGCGGGCGGAGGCGCATGGCGTCCACTTCGTGCTCTCGCTTGTAGTTGATCCAAGTCTCGATGACGTCGGGGGTGAACACGTCGCCCTTGAGCAGGAAGGCGTGATCGGCGTCGAGGTTGTCCAGTGCCTCCTCCAGTGAGCCGGGCGTCTTGGGCACGGCGGCGGCCTCATCGGGTTCGAGGTCGTAGATATTGACGTCCAGGGCCGGTCCCGGGTCGATCTTGTTTTCGATCCCGTCGATGGCGGCCATCAGGATGGCGGCGAACGTAATGTAGGGGTTACAGCTCGGGTCCGGGCATCGGAACTCAAGGCGTTTGGCCTTTGGGCTGCTGGAATACATGGGGATGCGGATGGCGGCCGAGCGGTTGCGGCGCGAGTAGGCGAGATTGACCGGCGCTTCGTAACCGGGGACCAGACGCTTGTAGCTGTTGGTGCTGGGGTTTGAGAAGGCGCAGATGGCCGGTGCGTGCTTGATGAGGCCGCCGATGGCGTGCATGGCCATGTCGCTCATGCCGGCGTACCCATCACCGGCGAAGAGGTTCTTGTTGCCTTTCCAGAGCGACACGTGGGTGTGCATGCCTGACCCGTTGTCTTTGAACAGCGGCTTGGGCATGAAGGTGGCGGTCATGCCCCACTTCGCGGCGACGTTCTTGACGATGTACTTGTAGATCATCATCTGGTCGGCCATTTCGACCAGTGGGCTGAACCGCAGGTCGATCTCCGATTGTCCGCCGGTGGCCACCTCGTGGTGCTGAGCCTCGACGGTCAGGCCACAATCCATCATGGTGAGCATCATCTCGTTGCGGATGTCCATCAGTTGATCGGACGGAGGACAAGGGAAGTAGCCTTCCTTGTAGCGGAGCTTATGGCCGAGGTTGGGATTCTCCTCTCGGCCCATGTTCCAGGCGCCTTCGATCGAATCGACAGAGTGGAAGGAAGAGTGTTCGTTCTGGTCGTAGCGGACGTCGTCGAAGATGAAGAACTCAGCTTCAGGACCGATGAAGGCGGTGTCGGCGATGCCGGTGCCTTTGAGATACCTGACGGACTTGCGTGCGATGTTGCGAGGATCGCGGGTGTAGTCCTGCTTGGTGATGGGGTCCTGGATGTTGCAGATCATGACCAGGGTGGTCGCCTCACGGAACGGATCGATGAAGGCGGTTTCGGGCTGGGGCATGATGATCATGTCGGACTCGTTGATGGCCTGCCAGCCACGGATGGACGACCCGTCAAACCCCAGGCCATCGGTGAACGTGTCTTCATCGAGAGCTGAGGCCGGAATCGTGAAATGCTGCCACATGCCGGGGAAGTCCATAAAGCGCATGTCGACGGCTTTGACGTTCTTCTCGCTGATCATGTTGAGGACTTGCTTGGGGGTCACAGTGAGGCTCCGTTTCCGCGTGAGGTTGTGGTGGTCAATCGTAACGAATCGACGGTCTACTCCGCGGGCCAGGGGTTGCGCCCGCGTCACACGCCTGCATAGCGCGCGGCGTGCGACGGCACTGGGTCTCTACATGCAACGCCCGTGCCGGACGCCGGCTGCGCGGGCAGACCCTGATCCTTAGCTCATGACAAGGCGAGGCTTATGTCTTTTCTCGCCACGGTGGCCGCCTGCAATGGGTTCCAGGTGACTGCCTAGGATCAGGGCGGCGAGCCGGATCAGCGACCCGCACCGCCTATTTTTCAGGCACCGGCCTCACAGAGCGGGCCGGGGCCGTGCTCGACCGGTCTGGCTGCGGTGCAGACGCAAGTTCTCTATAGAATCTGTGCGGAGACGGCGGGCCAGCGTCGGCCGACGGCCTATGTGAAAAAATTACTTGACAGGGCGTGGCCAGCCCCTATACTGCCCACTGATCCGTGGAGCGGAGACAAGCCAAGACAATCAGGGATCTGGAGGAGAGATCGCGCGTGTGTTCGGGTAGCGATCTGTTGTTTCCGTAAGGTTCACGACTCCATGATAAAACGTAACCCTGGTCGGCTTCGCGCCATGGCGATGGCAGCGGTGATCGTGCTCGGCTTGAACACCGAGGCGCTATCGGCGGTGCACTACATCCCGAGCATGAGCGGCCAACTCTACCACGCGGTGGTGGACGGCGATTGGGTCGCCTGGATGGAGCAGTTCCAGGGCACCCTCTGCAGCGTCTATGCCCATCATCTGGGCACCGACGAGACCGGCGGCGTCGTGGTGGACGACCCCACGACGCCGGACGTGATCGAGGCAACGGCCAGTTTCTGGGACTTTGCATCGTGGCATGCGCAGATCGACATCAGCGACTCGACGATCGTCTTCGCTGACCGGCGCAACTGGTGGACCACCGGGCAACTGCAGATTCGCACGCACAACCTCGACACCGGCGTCGAGACAGTCGTCTCACCTTCCTTTGGAAGCCAAAACGATTTCCCAGTGATTGACGGCAATCGGGTCGTCTGGCAATACGGCAGTTGGCGCTTGTACGCTGCCAGGACCAACGGCAGCGGGCGGCAGACGCTGGCCTACGGACAACTCCTGTTGGGCGATGTCAGCGGCGACATCGCCATCTGGCGAACGGTCAACGGGCCGGGGTCGAACATTGTGTACCGCAACTTGGCCACAGGCGCGTCGGGCATAGCATTTCGATCCACCAGCGATCAAGACCCGCGTCCGCCGGCGATCGACGGCAATATCATCGCCTGGTCGATGCGTGATCTGACCACGGGCGAAAACATCGTGTCGATCATGGCCTACGACATCGCCACCCGCGAGCTGATCACCGTCAAGGATCACACTGGCAGCCCAGAGCACCGGTCGATGATCGCGGTCAGCGGCGACTGGGTCGTCTGGGAAGATTGGCGGGCCGGCAACGAGGACATTTACGCGTACAACCTGTCAACTCACGAGGAAGTCGCAATCGCCACAGGGCCGATGCGCCAACTTGGGCCATCGATCAGCGGCGACGTGGTGGTCTGGTCTGAGCCGGAGTTCGGGCGGATCGGTTGGGCGCGGCTGAGCGAATCGCCCGAGCCGAGTGCGATGGCGGTGATGGTCGTGGGGGTGACGTTGTGCTGGGCGCGTCGCCGAGCTTGAGCAGCGCGAAGGTGGTTGCGAAAGGTGGCAAGACGGATAAGGGAACGAGACGTCGAGGCGGGGACGATGCGGCTCGCGGCGGCGCTGATCTTGCTGGTCGGCGGCAGCGGCGTGTCGGCCGGCGACGTGATCCCGCCGATCAGCGGGCGGTTCTACCGGGCGGTGGTCGCGGACCAGTGGATCGTCTGGGCCGAGCCGCGGCAAGGCGCGCTGTCGAGCATCTATGCCTACAACATCGACACGGACCAGACGACGTCGGTGGTCGCCGATGATCCGTCAACGCCGGACGTGATCGAGGCGACGGCGGTCATTCGGGGTGATCGGCCGTGGCATCCGCAAATTGCCGTCAGCGACGGCGTGGTGGTCTACTCGGATCGTCGCAACTGGTCCACGACGCGCATAAGCCAACTGGTCGTTCACCGGTTGGACACCGGCGTCGAAACGATCATCCCGTCGATTGGAGCGACCCGCGACAATCAATATGCATCGATTGACGGGGATCGGCTGGTCTGGCAATACGGGGGCTGGGGCGTGTTGGGGAATCAGATCGATGGCGGCACGCTGCAATATCTGGGTGGGGGTCTGTATCCCGACGTCACTGGCGACGTGGCGGTGTGGAAGACCGGCGAGACGGGAGCCCAGATTCGATACTACAACTTGGCCACGCGGCAGTCCGGCCTGGCGTTCGACGCCACGGACATGCAGACGCCACGCCAGCCGGTGATCGACGGGGACATCATCGCATGGTCGATGCGTGATCTGACCAGCGGCCAGAACATCGTGTCGATCATGGCCTACGACATGTCCACGGGGCAGTTGATCACCGCCAAGGACGACATCGGCAGCTTCGAGCACCGCGCCAACGTGGCGATCAGCAACAGGATCATCGTGTGGGAGGATTGGCGTCACAACCCGGCGCGGAACACAGATCGTATCGATCTGGATGTTTACGGGTACGACGTGGCGACTGGGCGGGAAGTCCCCATTGCCACCGGGCCGGGCAACCAGCACGAGCCGTGGATCGACGGCGACATCGTCGTCTGGTCGGATGACAGTACGGGGACGAAGCAGATCGGCTGGACGCGGCTGAGCGAAATGCCGGAGCCGGGTTCGATCATGTTGATGCTTGGCGCGGCGGGCGCGATGGCCATGAGGCGGAAGAAGCAATAGCCGCTATCCGGGCCAGTCGGCGACATAGTCGGCGTTTTCGGCGAGTAATTGAGCGGTCATGTCGCGGATCTGGGGCAGTGTGAGAATCGAGCCGGCGAGGGGATCGGCGGCGATGGCCCGCTCGACGAGGCGGCGGTCTTTGCGCTGCACGGCGGCGACGGCAAGCTGCTGCACGGCGACGTGGGGTCGCATGACGGCGGCGAGCTGCGGGGGGATCGCGCCGACGCGGCAGGGGAAGATGCCGTTGCGATCGACGAGGCAAGGCACCTCGGCGATGGCGCTGGCGGGAAGGTTATTGATCAGATCGCCATTGCGGACGTTGCCGTAGAAGGTGCGTGTCTGGCCGGTGTGCAGGGAGTGGATGATCGGCACGCCGTACTCGGTGCTGCGATGGTAGTCGATGGGCGTCTTGCCGGCGATCTGCGCGTCGATCTCGGCCGAGCGGGCCTTGAAGTTTTCGAAGTCGACTTCGTAGCCTTTGAACGCGCCGACGGCGTAGTGATCGACGGCCTTCTGATTCTTATGGAACCACGGGTAGTACTCGACCTGATGCCACGGACCTTCGGCGGGGAAATGGCCGAGGTGTTCGAGTAGCTCGAAGCGGGCACGCTCCATGGGCATGGCCTTGACGAGGCGGTCACGCTCTGCGAGCAGGCGTGGATACACGTCCTGGCCCTTGTGGCGGAGCTTGAGGTAGAAGTTGATGTGGTTGATCCCGCCGGCGGCGTACTCGAACTGTTCGTACGGAATGCCGAGCCAGGGACCGATCTGGTGGATGAGGCAGCCCTGGATGGAGTGGCATAGCCCGACGGTGCGTGCGTGGCCGGCGTCGAGCAGCGTCCAGACGTTCATCGACATCGGGTTGGCGTAGTTGAGGATCCAGGCTTGGGGGGCGAGTTCCGCCAGATCGGCGGCGATTTTCCGCAAGACAGGCGCGGTGCGAATGATGCGCATGACCGCGCCGGGGCCAGTGGTGTCGCTGATGGCCTGGTACACGCCGTACTCCGCCGGGATGGCCACGTCCGTGCGGTAGTGCTCGTACCCGCCGACCATGATCGTGATGATGACGTAGTCGGCGCCGTCGAGGGCGCGGCGCTGATCGGTGGTGGCCCAGACTCTGGCCGACAGCTTGCGGTCGGCGATGATCTTCTGGACCAGTCGCTTGGAGCGATCGACGCGCTCGGCGCTCACGTCCATGAGTCGCAGTTCGAGGTTGGCCAGTTCGTCGAAACTGAAGAAGTCGACCACGAGTTCGCGAACGAATTTGGCGCTGCCGCCGCCGATGATGGTGACTGTGGGCATGGGGGTGATCCTGTGCAATTCGTGTCGGGCTGGGCACTGTAATGTTTCTTGGTCCAAAGTCCAAGGCCGGAGCCCGGAAGTCCGAAACCCGAAGTCCGAAGCTCGAAGCGGCGCTTGGCGGGGCGATCCGGCCAAGAAAAAGACCCCCGCGGTGGGCGGGGGTCTTGCGGGTCAAGTGGAGGTGAGGGGGCTCGAACCCCTGACCTCCTGCATGCCATGCAGGCGCTCTCCCAACTGAGCTACACCCCCATCCACTTGGGTACCCGCGCGATTATACGAACGGCACAGGACCCCATCAAGGTTGGGTCTTCGGCCATGACCCGACGCGACTTCACGCGGCCGCCTTCTGCTCATGACATCATTCCCGGGGTCACTTGCGGAGGTTGGTTAACATATGGGCCATGAGCCATAGACAAGACATCCGCATCGGGATCATCGGCGGGTCGGGGCTGGGTGACGCGCTGGGCGTGCAGAAAGGCCAGGAGGTGAAGCCCGCTACACCGTTTGGCTTGCCGAGTTCGCCGATCACACTGACGCAGTGGGCCGGCCAGGACATCGCGATCCTGCAGCGGCACGGCATCGGGCACGTGCTTCCGCCGAGCAGTGTGCCGTATCGTGCTAATATCTACGCACTGAAGGCGCTGGGCGTCACGCACGTGATCGCCAGCGGCGCGACGGGGTCGCTGCGAGAGCGGATCGCACCGGGCGATCTTGCCATCGTCGATCAGGTGATCGATAAGACCTGCAAACGGCCGAACACGTTTTACGACAAAGCGGCGGTGCACGTCGAGCTGGCTGAGCCATTCTGCCCGGTGATGCGGCAGTGGCTGCTGCAAGCGGCCAAGCGGCTTGAAGGTGTGACCGTGCATGAAACAGGCACGTATGTCTGCATGGAAGGGCCGGCCTTTTCGACGCGGGCGGAAAGTCACATGCATCGTGCGTGGGGCGGCGACCTGATCGGCATGACGGCCATGCCCGAAGCGAAGCTTGCGCGTGAGGCGGAACTGGCGTACGCCCTGATCGCGCTACCGACGGACTATGACTGCTGGCGACCCCACGATGGGGGAGTGGCGGCCCAAGATCTGCTGAGCGAGATCATCGGCAATCTGAAAAAGGCGTCGGCGGCGGGTGTGCAGCTCATCAAGGCGGCGCTGAGTGATGTGTCGATTCTGCAGCAGACACCCAGTCCGGCCCACGACGCGCTGAAGCTGGCGATCTGGTCGGACAAGTCCAAGATCGATCCGGCGGAGATCGAACGACTCGCCGTTCTCTGGGGACGGTATTTCACGTAGCCAGGCAGAACAAGAACGGAAGAGCAGCAGACCATGAATGCCAGAACCCTTCTCTATGGCAAGGCGCAGGCCGAGTGTCTGCGGATTCAGGAGACCAAGCGCGACGATGATCGCAAGTATGGCCTGCTGCTCGAGCACATCGGGGCATGCCGGCGGCTGGTCGACATCGGTGCGGGGTGGGGTCAGTTCCTGGCCCTGGTGCAGGACCGCGTCGATGAACTGTGGGCAGTCGACGAGAGTCCCGATCGCGTGGCGGATCTGCGGCAGAAGTGCCCGAAGGCCAGAGTCGTGATGAGTCGGGCGGACCAGATGGACCTGCCAAGCGACTACTTCGACGTCGTGGTGACCAGCCAGATGCTGCACGAGGCCAAGCTGTTCGGCGAGCCGGGCGAGATGCGGCGCGTGCTGGGAGAGATTGCCCGCATGCTTCGCCCGGGCGGACGATACCTGCTGCTGGACCATCAAGACGCCGGCGAAGGCGAGGTGGTCGTTGAACTGCCCGCCGATCAACAAGTGAAGCTGGATGAGTTCGAGCGGAAGTATCGCTTCTACACGGCCGAGCACGAGCAGATCGACGACCGGACGTTACGCATGACTCGGCGCTGCCTACAGGACTACCTCACGAAGGACTGGTCGCTGGACTCTTCGATGGAATCCATCGAGATGAACGAGACGCACAACGTTTTCGAGCAGCGATCGACGGAAGCGCTCGTGACGGAGGCGGGGCTGCAGGCGCACGAGTGGATCGGCTTCTGTGACATCACGGTCGATCTTGATCGTCACGGCGGGAAGATGATCGAAGGTGAGCCGTGGATGCGCAAGTTTCTGCTCGTGGCGACGAAACGAGGCGCGGGCTGACGTGTGAGGCACAGATTGCGGCTCGCCGCGGCTAGCAGCCGCCGTAGATGGTGGTGATGCGCTGGGTGAAGATGAAGTAGACGTCGACGCTCAGGATCAGAAGCACGGCCGCGTGAATGGCGGCCAGGACGGGGATGCTTCGCCCGGCGGCGCGAAGTGATAGTCCTTCCAGCATATGCGTGATCGCGGCGGCCAGGACGAACATCAACGGCAGGAACTGCGCGAGGATGAGGCGATTGCCGTCGGCGATCGGCGCGTACCAGGCGTAGAGCAGGAAGTACATCGCGAAATACGTCAGCGTGAAGAGGATGAGGACCGGATGTTGGGCGATGGCGTCGCGAGCGCGTGGCCAGCGCCAGATGCAGGCGATAAGAAATAGAACGAGATAGATGAGGATGTATTTGAAGTACCCGTAGGAATGGGCCATGTTGTCGACGACGCGTCGGCTACCGTCGCCCACGCGCTGAAGCAGCTGCGCGCCGGTGTGCTCCCGCAGGTATTTTGACAGTGTAGGGATCTGGTCGGGGGGCATGTCGGGCCAGCCGACGCGATCGCCGTGGGCGCGCGTGCCTTGCCGGGCTTCAGCCCAGGAGTCGTACCAGATGTAGAAGGTGGAGTTGACGTTGTAGAAGTATCTGCCGAAGACGCGCTTGCTGTTGTGGATGTAGGGGTAGACGGCCAGGAGGAAGCAAGCGGCAACCAGTGGGATGATGAGCCACTGTCGCAGCGTGGCGCTACGGTGTCGCCACATTGCGGCGGCGCGGACGGCGGCGGCCAGCAGAAACAGCAGCAGGCCGGGGAGGATGGACGCCTTCGTGAGATGCGCCAGCGCCGCGACGCCGCCGCAGAGGATCGCGACCGGCCAGGTCGGGCGCTGTAAGAGCCGAGCCATGAGCAGGAACAGGGCGAAGTTCAGGCCGTAGAACAGCAGCTCGGCCTGGAAGTAGCCGGCCTTGAAGATGAAGACGGTAAAGGCCGTGATGAGCGTGAGCGTGAGGGCCGCCAGCAAGCCGAGCAGTCGACTGAGGATCGCGCCCGCGGCGGCGAGGACGACTAGCGACAGGAGCAGGTTCACGTACTTGCCGCGAAGGAAGTGGCCCTCGGGTGATAGGTCGGGCGTGCAAGACAGCGATTGGATGAACGGATAGACGGGCATGCGATTGCGGTCGCCGACGTAACGATAGTCCGAGCCGCGCATCTGCCGGGCGTAATCCATGTAGGCGCTCTGGTCGGTGCGATGCATGTCGGTGTTGACGTGCGTGAGTTGCTGCACGGCACCGCGGTAGTACAGCGCGAGCACAAGAACGGCCGAGCCCGTCAGCAGGCTGACCTTGGTTAGGCGATGCACGGCGCTGCGATGGACGGGCTGCATGGATTGGCCATGATACGCCATACCGGCCGGCGTCAATCCGGCTGATCGGGTTGGTCAGGTCGGTCGCGGTCGGGCTGGGGGTCGTTGGCGGCTTGCGGGTGCTGCTTCTTCTGCTCGGCCAGTTCACGGCGGTTGATCGCTGTGCTGCGGGGGAAGTCGAACGACAGGCGCACCTTGTCGCCGTGGATGGCGACGATGCGGATCACCCCATCGGGCTTGGCGGGATCGCCGATGACCACTTCTTCACCGACGCGTCGACTCAGGGCTAGCATCGCTTCACTCCTTGAAGCCAGCCGCCTTATGTTGTCCCGGACGGGGCGAATAAAGAATCGAGACCCCCACCCTGGCGGGGCGGCTGATCTATGGCGTGCGGTCGTGGTGCGAAACAATGGCTTACGGCACCTGCTCGACCGCGCTGATCTCGGGAACAATCCGTCGCAGGTTCTGCTCGATCCCCATTCTCAGCGTCAGTTCGCTGGACGGGCATCCGACGCAGGCCCCGCGCAGCCGAATCTTGACCACGCCCTGCCGTGTGACGTCGACCAGCTCCAACCCGCCGCCATCGGCCTCGACGAGGTCGCGGATGCGGTCGATCACGTCTTTGACACGCTCGTGCAGCGTCGGCTGCGAGCGCGTGGCGTTGGGTTGGTCCATCATCAAGTCTCGACCGCAGTGGGAGTCAGAAATCCGGGAGTGTGGCCGCTCACAGGCATTATACCCCGATCAGACGCGATGAGTGAGGTTGACGACCCTGCGAGCCGATCCTATCCTCTGCCATCGGCCCTTGATCCCGCGCTGGTGAGCCTGCCGAGAGGCTGGCGAAAGTGGCCTCCGGTCGATCGGGGCGCGGTGGCCGGGGCCGTGGCATGACGGCGGGCCATCGACTGGGGCTCGTCGCACGCGGTTGCCACCCTAGCTCAGTTGGTAGAGCACACCCTTGGTAAGGGTGAGGTCGTGGGTTCGAATCCCATGGGTGGCTTTGACCGGTTCGTGGAAAGATGGGGGTTGCGATCCGGTCGGAGGCTGGGCTGTTTGCTGCGGTGAGCGGTTTGAAGTAGATTAATCTGCTCCCTGGAAGCAGGGAATCAGTTGAGTTCGTGGATCGCCGGCAGCACGGTGTTGCCTGGTCAGGAAGCCACGAACACGATCTGGACTGTCGGCCGCCGATTGTCGGCACGCAGTCGACAACGCAATCCCGTACGGGAGGTTAGCATCCGATGGCGAAACAGGTCTTTGAACGTACCAAACCGCACGTAAACGTCGGCACGATCGGCCACGTCGACCATGGCAAGACGACGCTGACCGCGGCGATGACCGCGGTCCAAGCGGCGAAAGGCCTGGCGAAGTTCCGCAGCTACGACGACGTGGCCAAGGCGTCGGAATCGGACGGCCGCCGTGATGCGACCAAGATTCTGACCATCGCCACCAGCCACGTCGAGTATGAGACGGAGAACCGTCACTACGCGCACGTCGACTGCCCCGGTCACGCCGACTACGTGAAGAACATGATCACCGGCGCCGCCCAGATGGATGGCGCCATTCTCGTGGTCTCGGCGGCCGATGGGCCCATGCCGCAGACGCGCGAGCACGTGCTGCTGGCCCGTCAGGTGAACGTGCCGAAGCTGGTCGTATTCTTGAACAAGGTGGACCTGGTCGACGACGCGGAGTTGCTCGATCTTGTCGAGCTCGAGGTCCAGGAACTGCTGGCGAAGTACGACTTCGAAGAAGATACGCCGATCGTCCGCGGCGCGGCGCTGCCGGCGCTACAGAATCCCGGTGACGAGGCGAAGAACCTGTGCATCGGCGAACTCATGAAAGCGATCGACACGTGGATTCCCGAGCCGCAGCGCGAGACCGACAAGCCGTTCCTCATGGCCATCGAGGACGTGTTCTCGATCAAAGGTCGCGGCACGGTCGGCACGGGCCGTATCGAACGCGGCATGGTCAAGGTGGGCGACCAAGTCGAGATCGTCGGCCTGCGCGATACGCAGAAGACGACCGTCACGGGCGTGGAGATGTTCAACAAGACGCTAGGTGAGGGTCAGGCCGGTGACAACGTCGGGTGCCTGCTCCGAGGCGTCGAAAAGGACCAGCTCGAGCGTGGCCAGGTGCTGGCCAAGCCCGGGTCGATCACCCCGCATACGAAGTTCGAGGGTGAGATTTACGTCTTGACCAAGGAAGAAGGCGGCCGTCACAGCCCGTTCTTCACCGGCTACAAGCCGCAGTTCTACTTCCGCACGACTGACGTGACGGGCCAAATCACGCTTCTGGGCGGGGCTGAGATGTGCATGCCCGGCGACAACGTGCAGATGCAGATCGAAATGGGCAAGCAGGTCGCCATGGAAGAGGGCGTGCGCTTCGCCGTGCGAGAAGGTGGCCGAACGGTCGGCGCCGGCGTGGTCACGAAGATCATCGAGTAGCGGTGATCGATTGCGATGAATGAAAGATAAGTCACCCGTGTCGCGCCAAGGCGAAACGGAAATAGAGGCTCGAGCATCATGGCCAAGAAAGCCGGCGCCGTTGAGTATGTCTGGCTGCAGTGCAGCGAGTGCGGCGATCTGAACTACCGCACCCCGGTCAACGTCAAGGGCGGATTGCCCGAGAAGCTGAAGGCCGGCCTGAAGAAGTACAGCCCTCGCCTGCGCAAGCACACGGTGCATAAGATCAAGCGAAAGTGAGGTGGATTGGCGATCGTCGATTGACGATTGGCCATTGGAGTAGAGCGACGAGGCGCA
>Ga0214473_10008854_pt1 | contig 11903 bp, 14 predicted proteins | sample RVTome_7_FD_203509 | JGI IMG/M metagenome (GOLD analysis project Ga0214473, IMG submission 203509) | Soil microbial communities from uranium-contaminated site in the Upper Colorado River Basin, Wyoming, United States - RVT98D197 | ecosystem: Environmental > Terrestrial > Soil > Contaminated >...
GGCCGGAACCTTCCGGTCGCCGAGCGAATCTTTCTCGGTGCGCACTTTCATGGAGAATCTCCTGAGAAACAACAGCATAGCACAGCGGCGCGCCCAGGTAGGGCGCAGGAACCCACAACGCACACCGTGGAGGCCTTGGGCAACCTCAGGGCCCCGGATTCCTAAACCAAGTCCGGAACAGGCACGCGGAGGGATCCGGGGCAGAAAACCCTTGTTTTTCGTTGCGTCCCATAAGATATATTATGTTAACTACAGCGTAGGATAAGGCCACGTTCAGGTGCCCCGCGGGAGATTGAGCGCTGACTGCCCTCTGCCCTTCCGATTGAATGTCTCTGCTCAGGGGCGCCGAAGCGTAGGCGGCGCCGCACTCACGGCGAGCTCGTAGCTGATGAATTGCTCGAGGATGTTGCGGTCTCCACCGACCACACGCCGGCCGTTGATGAAGACAGTGGGAGTGTTAGCGATGCTGAGCGCCACACCCTCTTTCAGGTCGGCTTCGATTGCGGCCTTGGCTTCAGGCGAAGCCATACAAGTGCGGATAGCCCCGGAATCGAACCCCGCTTGGCCGGCGAGGTCCTGCACCTTCTGCCAAGCGTTTTCGGTGGTGATGTTGTCCTGATTGTCGAAGAGCAAATGGTGGAAGGCCCAATAGGCCTCCGGCTTCTGCCTGTTGGCGCACCAGGCAGCGGTGGCGGCGGTCATCGCCCAGGGGTGGATTTGCGACAGGGGAAAATGTTTGGAGACAAAGCGCACCTGCGGATAGCGGGCCGTGAGGGCGCGGAGTTCGGTGTCCAACTGGCGGCAGTGCGGGCACTGGAAGTCGCTGTAATCAACGACGACGACGCGGGCGTCAGCCGGCCCGTGGGAGGCGCTGCCCTCTAACTTGATCAGGCGTCGCGCGGCAGCGAAAGGGTCCACAGTCAAATCGTTGACTTCGCCGCGCAGGAGGAAGCGGCCGTCTTTGCTGACCCACACGGTGCCGGTGTCGGATTGCCCGCCCGCGGTTACCTGGACGATGACCTCGTAGAAGCCTGGCACGGTCGAATCCTTCGGCATTCCCACGACAACTTGAAATGAAGGTCCCCAGGCGTAAAGCTTGCGGACGTAGGCTTCGACCCGCTGCTGGAGCTGCGCCGACGTCGGCGCCGTGCCAGACGGCGGGGTTTGCCCGACGGTGGCCGCGGCAACGCTCACCAGGATTGCTACCACGAGTATCCATCGCTTCATCGCATCTTCTCCTATGGCTTGAAGGCGTGCGCCACCGGGAAACGCCTGCCCACGCTGAAGGCTTTCGATGTGATCTTCAATCCGGGCGCTGCCTGCTTGCGTTTGTATTCGTTGCGGTCCACCTTGCGCGCGATGTCGCGGACCAGGTCGAGCGCGTAACCAAACTCGCCGGCAATCTCCTCGGGGCTGCGCAGGTCTTCGACGTAGGCCTTGAGGATGCGGTCGAGCACATCGTAAGGCGGCAAGGAGTCCTGGTCGGTCTGGTTCGGCCGCAGCTCCGCCGACGGCGGCTTGGTGAGGCACGCCTGAGGGATGACTTCCCTGCTGCGGTTCACGAATCGCGCGAGGTCGTACACCATTGACTTCGGCACGTCGGAAATCATGGCAAGGCCGCCGGCCATGTCGCCGTAGAGCGTGCAGTAGCCCACGGCGAGCTCGGACTTATTGCCCGTGCTGAGCACGAGCGAGCCGAATTTGTTCGAGAGCGCCATCAACAGGTTTCCGCGGATCCGCGCCTGGATGTTTTCTTCGGTGACGTCGGCTGCGCGGCCTTCGAACGCGGGAACGAGCGCGGCCTCATAGCCGCAATAGATGTCGAGAATCGGAAGCGTCAGGAGCTCAATGCCGAGGTTGCCGGCCAGTTGCCGCGCGTCGCGCAGGCTGCCCTCCGAAGAAAACGGCCCGGGCATGCCCACACCGAGGACGTTCGGCGCGCCTACGGCCTCCGCCGCAATCGCGGCGACGAGCGCGGAGTCAATGCCACCGCTCAGCCCGATGACGACTTTGTGGAAGCCGCACTTGCGGACGTAATCGCGGGTGCCGCAGACCAGCGCCAGCCAGGCAGCATCCAATTCGTCCTGCGGCTGGGAGCGAATGTCGCCGGAGCCGGAGGCGGTGTCGAACAGCACGATGTCTTCATCGAACGAGCGCGCTTGCGCGGCGATGCGTCCGTCGGCGGCGAGCGCAACGCTTGAGCCATCAAAGACGAGACTGTCGTTGCCTCCGACCTGGTTCACATAAACGACCGGCAGGCGGTGCCGCAGGGCCATCGCGCGCAGCATCTCGAGCCGCAGGGCACGCTTGTCCAGGGTGTAGGGAGAGGCGGAGATGTTCACCAGCAGCGTGCTTCCCTGCCCGACCAGTTCCGACACCGGGTCGCGTTCGTAGCGCTGGGTGGCCCAGAAAGTCTTGTCGTTCCAGACATCCTCGCAGATCGTGATCCCCAGGCGCTCGCCGCAGAGTGGCAAAACCTGTTCGGAGCGGCCGGGCTGGAAGTAGCGCGTCTCGTCAAATACATCGTAGGTGGGCAACAGCATTTTGCGCTGCTCGAAGACGACTTTGCCCTCGGCGAGGACGGCGGCGCAGTTGGCGACAGGCTTTCCGGTCGAATCGTTCGAAGGGCCCACGTGCCCGACCACCGCCGGCAGCGCAATGGCGCGGGCCAGGCGGTCGAGTTCGGTGCGGTTGCGTTCGACGAACGCGGGGCGCTCGACCAAATCCTGCGGCGGGTAGCCGCACAGGCACAGCTCCGGAAAGACGGCGAGCTGAGCGCCGCGAGCCTTCGCTTCGGCGGCGCGTTCCAGGATTCGGGCCACGTTGCCGTCAAAATCGCCGACGGTAGGATTGAACTGGACAAGAGCAATCTTCATCGCAGGCCCCTAGCATACGGGCACGGGCCGTCCTTTTCAATTGCCAGCCCCGGCGAGTATATAATCGCCGCATTCACCCCTATGGCACCTGACCAAGAAGACCCCCTACGCGAGCAAGCCATGTCCCTATTTCGGGAAGCCTACGAGCACCAGATGAAGTGCGAACTGGATGAGGCCATCGAGCTGTACAAGAAATCTCTCGAGGTCTTCCCCACCGCTGAGAGCCATACCTTCCTCGGGTGGAGCTACAGCTTTCAAGGTCGCTGGGACGACGCGATTCAGGAATGCTTGAAGGCGATCGAAGTGGACCCCACGTTCGGCAACCCGTACAACGACATCGGCGCCTACCTGGTGGAACAGTCCAAGCTCGATGAGGCCATCCCGTGGTTCGAGCGCGCGCTCAAGGCGCCGCGGTACGAGAACTACTGCTTCCCTCATTTCAATCTCGGGCGAGTGTACGAGCGCAAACGGATGTACGCGCAGGCGCTCGAAGAGTACCGTGCGGCGCTGGCGGAAGACGCCGGCCACACGGGCGCGTGGCGGGCGATCCGACGATTGCAAGCGATGATGAATTGAGCGGCGGGCGCGGTGGGTGACCAGCTACTCGCGCGTGCGGCAGGCCAGAAGGCTGGCAATTCCCTTCCCGGCGTTGTGCTCGCGGTAGAACATTGTCTCGAGCTTGCGAAAAGCCTCGCGGAGCTCTCCCGGTGCGAGGAGAAACTCCGGGTTCCGCGGGCCGCCAACGAAGCGGAGTTGATCGATCGTGTAGGTCTCGTACACAAGAAAGCCGCCCGGGGCAACGCACTGCTCGAGCGCAGAGAACAGCGAGCGCTGCAAATAGTTGAAGCAGACGACGACACCGAATCGTCCGCCGGGGAGAGAGACAGCTTCCAAGTCGGCCTGATGGAGGAGCACGCCCGGATGGGCGGGCAGAATCGGTTTCCCGGCGGTAGCACTGCCGACCCACACGCCGCGCTCGCGGGCGAGGGCCTCAGCTTTTTCGAGCGCGGCGGCAGAGCGGTCCACACCGGCCACACGCCATCCATTCTCTGCAAGAAAAACTGAGTTGCGGCCCTCGCCCATTGCGACGTCAAGGGCCGAGCCGCGCGGAAGCCACCCGAGCACTTCGCGCAGGAAATCAGCGGGCTCTTTCCCTGCCCAATATTCGGGGCGGCGGAAGCGCTCTTCCCATTTTTCGGCTTCGGTCATACCCAGGGGCGAAAAACAAAACGAGCTTTTGAGGCCGTTAGCCCCAAAAGCTCGTGGAGAAAATCCGGTTCTGCCGGGCAGCCAGGCCGCCCACGGCGATCAGGCGCTGAATGAGCTGCCGCAACCGCAGGTGCTCTTGACGTTGGGGTTGTTGAACTTGAAGCCGGCACCTTCCAGTGTCTCGACGTAGTCAATCTCGACGCCGGTCAGGTACATCGCGCTCATCTGGTCCACGAAGACCTGCAACCCGTCGAACTCCAGGACGCGGTCGGTCCCGTTCGAGTCGGTCTCAAACGCCATGTGGTACTGGAAGCCCGAGCAGCCGCCGCCGACCACGGCCACGCGCAGCCCCTTGGGCGCGGGGTTCTGCTGCGACATAATTTCCTTCACTTTTGTCGTGGCGACCGGTGTGAGTGTAATCAAGGTTTGTAGCTCCTTCCTGCTTGCCGGCCATCCTTGCCGGACGTACCCAGTATACCAGAATTCCCTGCAGGCGGGGCGCTCGGCGGCGATGTGCTCGGGCAACAACAGCCATTTCGATCGCCGCGTCACTTCCCTGCTCATCTGGCCGAGTTAACGGCCATTCTAACTTCTCTCCATCTGATGTCGAATCTCGAGGGAAGGATTCCGGCGGCGATACCCAAAACCGGGGAATTCCAATAAAATAGGCCGCTCCAATGAAGCACACGATCACCCTGATTCCGGGCGACGGCATCGGCCCGGAGGTCGCGCACGCCGCCCAGCGCATCCTGGATGCCTCCGGGGCCGAGCTCCAGTGGGAAGAGGTGCCGGCGCGCCCGGAGGCGGAAAGGCGCGGCGGTGAATACCTGCATGCCGACGTGGTGGAGTCGGTGCGGCGCAACCGCGTGGCGCTGAAGGGACCCATCGCCACGCCCATCGCGGAAGGCCCGCCCAGCATCAACGTGCGCCTGCGCAAAGCGCTGAGCCTTTATGCGAACCTGCGTCCGGTGAAGAACGTGGAGGGGGTGCAGGCGCGCTACCAGAATATCGATCTGGTCATCGTCCGTGAAAACACCGAGGACCTCTACGCCGGGCTCGAACACACGGTCGTGCCGGGCGTGGTGGAAAGCCTGAAGATCATCACCGAGAAAGCTTCGACGCGAATCGCGCAGTTTGCATTCGAATACGCGCGCAAGCACGGCCGCAAACGCATCACCGCCATTCACAAGGCGAACATCATGAAACTTTCCGATGGGCTCTTCCTTACTTCTTCGCGGCGGGTGGCCACGAATTACCCCGACATCGAATACAAAGAAATGATTGTGGACAACACCTGCATGCAACTGGTGATGAACCCGCACCAGTTCGACGTGCTGCTGCTGACCAACCTCTACGGCGACATCATCAGCGACCTGGCCGCGGGACTGGTGGGCGGGCTCGGCGTGGTGCCCAGCGGCAACCTGGGCGAGAAGACGGCCATCTTTGAGGCTGTCCACGGCACCGCCCCCGACATCGCCGGCAAAGGCATCGCCAACCCCACCGCCATTTTGATGAGCGGGATCATGATGCTTGACCACATTGGGGAAGACGCGGCCGCGCGACGCGTCGAGCGCGCTTTGCACGCGGTCTACCGGGAAGGCAAACACCTGACGCGGGACGTCGGCGGCACGGCCACAACCGAAGAGTTCACGGGGGCCGTCATTGCGGCGCTGGACCGCACCTAACCTATTTCTTCCGGCTCAGACGCATCGGCGGAGCGAACAGCTTCGATTCCCTTCCCAGCCCCAGCAGGAAACGCTGCATCTCCTCGGTTGTCGAGACCAGGACCAGCTCGTCGTCGTCCCACACCGATTTCAGCCTGTCCAGGCGATCCACTTTGGCCGCTTCCTTTACGGCGTCGTTGTTCAGGATGTGGACGACGAGGCTGTCGGCGCCAAGCTCGAGCCGCGCGACCGAATGCATCGGAAACAGCAGGAGGCCATCCACACCGGGCGCACCTTCTTTGGGGCGGAAATCGAGATAGTAGTCGGAACCGAACTTGCCCAGCCTGGCCACGAACGTGCCCTGACCGTCCTTGCCGGCGTACTGCACGACGTAAGTGCCGGGGCCTTCGGCGCGCAGAAATGTCATGGCCACGTCGCCGCCGCCATCATCTGCCTTGCCGATCCAGCCCCCGAGCAGTTCTTCCTCAAACGTAAACGAATCCGCCTTCAGCCAGGGCTCGACGGAACGCACCAGGCACGCCGGGGCGAGCGCCAGAATTGTCAGTGCGAGCAGCAGAACCACGCCTTGGGTACGCATGTAAGCCTCCTTGGCACCTGTATGGTAAAGCGAGTTCGCGAGGGTTGGATTACACCGAAATGCAAACCTCACTTTGTCCGGCCCGCCATTGACATTGACGGGACCCTCAGCAAAAATGGGGGAGAAGTTAAAATCATTCTAGGGACGGATTGTGACCGAAAGCGTGGAGGCAGCGGACAAGTTCGAATCCGGCGAAGTGGACAAGCAGTTTCCGATGTCCAGCGGCAAGTCGGACAAGCGGAAGCGCAAGCCCAACATTCTGGCGGTGATCAACGAATGCTGCACGGGGTGCGCGGGCTCGCCGGCCTGCGTCGAGTACTGCCCGGTTGAGGCGTGCATGTACTGGATTCCCGACACGGAGCATCCGCCCTTCGGTCGCATTGAGGTAGACGCGCTGCTCTGCATCGGCTGCAAGCTGTGCGTCAGCAAAGGCCCCGACGGCGCATTCCTGGAAGGCTGCCCGTGGGACGCCATCGATATGGTGCCGCTGGCTAATTTCGAAGCCAAGCACGGCGCCCTGCCCTACTGACACTCAACTCCACAACAGGTTTACTCACGGTCTACTCGGAGCCCGAGCGTTTGCGGATGGCCGCGGCGGTGAGCCGCGCTTGCTCGCGGACCGAGTCGGGCATTGTGAACACACCTTGGACATACCGGTCAACCTCGGGGAGATCCTCCGGCTGGCCGATTAGAAAAAGCGCACGCAGCGCCTCCCAAACCATCTCGGGGCTGGGCGCGATGAGCACGACTTCTTCATTTGCCGCGACCGCTGCGCCGTCCGCGACCAGCCACCGCTGCACCGTTCCCGGTACCTGCGAACGAGCCTCGATCTCACCGCCAGCCGCCTGGAGTCGCGCGAGAAGTGTCCCCGGGTTCACCGCGTCGCCCAGCTTCAGCCGGTGGGATAGCGTGCCCCCCTGCGGCGCCTTCTGCGCGTAGGGCCGCAACATCTCCAGGATTTTGTCGCGGCCGGAGGTGTCTTCAAAACGGACCAAGGAAAGTGCGGCATTGCGAGCTGCCATGGGATTGGCGTCGGCCAGCATTCCGCGAAGCGCCTCGCGAAATTCGGGGACCTGATTATCCTGGCCCATCACCCAAGCGGCGGTGATCCGAATTTCGTCCACGGGATGGCGCGCAACGCGGACGACTTCCGGATACCAGCGCCACGCGGAAGAATCCCCGCGGGCGATTTTGTCGGCCACCTGCGAGAGCGCATGCTGGATTTTCCGCGGGCGCTTTTCATCCTGAAAGCTTTCCTGAAGCTGCTTCTCCGTGAGCGGCTTGCCAAACCAGGTGGACTGCCAGAATAAGAACGGCATCAGGACAAATAGGATCGCCAGAATCAAGACGGCATACGACCAGCGAGGCCCGAGACTGGCCGGGGCGGGTTGCGGCGGTTGCTGAGGCGCCGAACTCATGGGAGCTTCCCCGTCAATTCACCACCCGGAAGTGTACCCGCGGGAGGCATCGAGGGGTACAGGTGGTACAGCAGAAGGTAGACAACGACACCCGTCACGGAAACATAGAGCCACAGCGGCAGCGTCCACCGCGCGATGCGTTTGTGAGCGTCAAAGCGTTCCCGGAGGGCGCGAACGAGCGTCACCAGCACCATCGGTACAATCGCCACGGCCAGAACAGTGTGCGAAATCAAAATGGCGAAGTACACCGGCCGTATCCAGCCCTGACCCTGAAAGCGAACTGAGCCCACTTCGTAGTGGTAGTAGAGATAGCATGCCAAAAATGCAATCGAAGTCAGAAACGCGGCGACCATACACGCCCGATGCGCCTTCACGCGGCGGCGGCGGATAAACAGGAAGCCACAGACCAGCAGGACCGCGCAAGTTGTGTTCAAGATTGCGTTGACGGTGGGCAATGACACCACAAAACCGCTTTCTCAAAACCGCCGGACGCCCCCAGCGGTGATTTCATTTTTCGGTGGACGGCCCGCCGGAATCGCCCGATGAACAGGAGGACCCAGAAGATTTGCGCCCGGGCAGCCAGCCGGCACTTCGGACGAGGAAGAACAGGAACAGCGAGAACAGACCGCCAATGGTCAGGCAAGAAAGCAGAAGCGTCAGACCATCGAGATCCCAGATCAGACCGGTAAGGACCGCCGAGACGATGCCCGCCACCGAGAGCAGAACCACCAATCCACAAGATGCGATGAGCAAGAACTTTTCGCGTTTTGGATTCATTTCCGCCGCTTCCATTCGCCCTCGCAAGTGTTCGAGTGTCTCTGCACCACTTCCCTGCCCTATCGCCAGATCTTATCGAGCAGCATGAGTGTGAGCAAGACCGGCAAATGAATTACCGACGCGTGCATCAGCCACTTGGCGCGCACATTGGATTTTGTGCGCGCGGCCCACAGACACACCTGCACCAGCGCTATCCCCAGCAGCAGTGCTCCGAACAAATAATTCACGCCGGTCATGCCGAGGACCGTGGGCAGCGCCGTCGCTGGAACCAGCGCCACCGCGTAACCCAGGATTTGCGCAAACGTGGCCTTGCCCGCGCGGTCCACCACCGGCAGCATCCGGATCCCGGCGCGCGAATAGTCTTCGCGGTACATCCAGGCAATCGCCAGAAAGTGCGGAAACTGCCAGAGGAACAGGATGAGATAGAGCACCGCGGCTTCAACCGAAAGCGAGCCACGGGCCGCCGCCCAGCCAATCAGCGGAGGCACCGCGCCGGGGAACGCGCCGACGAGAGTGGCCAGCGTCGTGCGCTTCTTCAGAGGCGTATACGCGCCGAGATAGCTCACACAAGTCAGCGCGCCGAGCAGGCTGGACAGAAGATTGACCGCGACGGCAAGATACACGCTGCCGGCCACGGCAAGTCCCACGCCAAACCACAACGCCCGCGAAGGCCGCAACACTCCTAGGGGCAACGGCCGGCCGGCTGTACGGCGCATCATCGCATCGGCGGCGCGCTCGATGTACTGGTTCAGCGCCGAGGCGCCCGCGGCCACCATCGTTGTGCCGATCAGCGCGTGGACCAGCAGCAGCACGTTCAGCGGGCGCGTTGCTCCCATGTAGAAGCCCGCAAAGGTGGAAATCACCACGAGGAACGTAACGTCAGGCTTGGCGAGTGTAACGTAGGCCCACGGGCGCAAAGCAGCAGGCAAAATCGCCGCGCGAGAAGTGCTCATCGGGTTCCTTCGCGCAAAACGGGGGCGCCCAGACGCTCGGCGGCCGAGGCCGGGCGAACAAGCCGGAAGCAGCACAGGGTGAGCACAACGCTCGTCGCCAATGTCAAAGCGCCAACCACAACATGCGCCACCGTCAGCACCACCGCCACCAGAACCGGCTGCGGGAAGCTGCGAGCCTGGAGCACGGCCAGAAACGTGCCGATGCCCAGCACGATCTGAGTCCCCGCGAACGCGGAAAGAAAGACCGCGGGCCGTCGCAGGCCGATGACGCCGCCAAACCGCCGCCGGACTGCGCGCGAAACCTCGATGACCATCCACAGCACAATACCAGCCCAGAGAATGTGAGGAAGGATGCCGACCCCTCCATGGCGGAAGGCGGCGCCCAAAACCAATTGGACGAAAATCGCCGCGCTGGTCGCCAGCGCAAGCGTGCGGACGGCGGGAGAAGCGGAATCTTCCAGGCTCGGTAATTCTTCCAGCCACCAGCGGCTGGTGAACAACGCGATGCTGACCACCGTACAGAAGAAAAGTTGGGCGAGGCTGGCGTGCGCCACCGAAATCGGCTTTGGAAGCAGAAAGATGACGGTGAGGCCGCCGAGGACGCCTTGGAGAATGACCGCGCCCACCGCGCCGCATCCGAGCCAGCGCAGCCAACGTCTTGGATCCCGCCGCCAGAGCCACCCGGCGAGAACGATGCTCAACAAACCCACCGTGGTGGCAATTATCCGGTGCCCGTGTTCCCAAAAGATGCCGCCGACCATGGGGGGCATCAAAGAACCGTAGGAAAGCGGCCAATCGGGAACAGCCAGGCCCGCATCGTTGCTGGTGACCAACGCGCCAGCCATCAGCAGAAACGCCGTCGCCGCCGCGGTCACGAGCGCGAAGCGGTGGAGAGCCGGATTGTAGGCAACCGTCATTCGTTGCTCACAGAAACTCCCTGCAATGGTGCGAGAAGGGCTCGTCAAAAATCTGGCGAGCCCCGGCGCAGGTCTTTCCGTCGCTTTCCGAAAAAATGCGCGAATCAGTCGCCCGACAGAGCCTTGAAGACAAACTCGATGCTCTTCGTCTCCTTGGGCCCGACGGTGATTTTCTGCTCGCTCTTGCCGAGTTTCTCGTGCCACGCCTCGATGGTGTACTCACCCGGGGGCAGGTTTTTCAGTTCGAAGCTGCCAGTGGTGCCCGTAACCGAGTGATACGGATTCTTGAGCACCGCGATGTAGCTCTTCATCCACGGGTGGACATTGCATTTCACCGGGATGGAAATTTCTTCGCGGGCAAAAGACTCCTCCAGCTTGGTGGCCCCGGGGGGTTGCGACTTGTTCCACTCCTTGTTGTTGGCCGGCACGGGATGAATGTTGTGCGTCGTGGTGTCGCTATTCTGGACTTCGATCTTCTGGTTGGTCATCACCGCCACGACGCGCGGGTGATACTGGCAGCCCTTCTGGTCGAGGACCACCGGCTCCTGCGGCACGTCGAAGCTGCGGTTTTCCAAGCCGGCTTTGACGTAAACGACAACGTTGGCCAGCGCGTTACCCTCTCCGACCACGACTTCCTCGTCCGTCACCGGATCCTTGTGCATTGCCGCGCAACCCGGATCGGCGTCCATCCGCAGGCGACGCCCCTTTGGCGCGGTGCCCTCCAGCTTCACCGTGCCGGAAATAACGGCCGCGGTCGCGGGATCCACCGGCTGCGCTTTTGCGGCAGTGGTGGGAGCGGGTGCTGTTTCCGTGGACTCTTTTTTGCCGCACGCGGTCGTGACCAACGTCACGGCCAACAGCGCAGCCAGAAATATCAAGCTCACCTTGCGATTCATTGGACTGACTTTCCTCCTGGACGGATAACCGTCATGAAATTCCTGCGAATCGTTCCCGGCACTATTCTAGCGCCAGTGGGTCAATTATTGCTGCCGGAATCCCGAGGCACCGGGACCGCCTGCGGCGGGCGCGCGCGACGTCCGGCCAACGAGCGCGCGCTGTTCCTGCGGCGTGAGTTCGAACATATAGCGGACCATCAAATCGGCGTGGTCGCCCTGGTAATTCTTCAGCGATGGCGGCAGCGGACCGGCAAACACCCAGCGACCACCTTCCTTGCGGAACAGACCCGAAGGCATCGCCGTGCCGGGGATCAACATGGACGGGTCGGTGATCCAGCGCGCGGTCCAGGCGGGCCGCAGGCGCTCGCGGGCGAGCAGGAGATTGGGAGCCGTGGCGTTGAGGTCGTGGCCCGCATCGCCGGTCGCGTGGCACCGCAAGCAGGGAGCCGCGGGATGGGTGAACAATTCGCGGGCCATGGCGCGCTCGGCATCGGTGAGCGGCTGCACCTTCGGCGGCAAGTAAGGCCGCGCTTGCGACGCCGCCGATTCGAAAAAGCGCACGAGCTTACGGATTTCGTTTTCCGAAAAACTGAAG
>Ga0214473_10008855_pt1 | contig 11902 bp, 12 predicted proteins | sample RVTome_7_FD_203509 | JGI IMG/M metagenome (GOLD analysis project Ga0214473, IMG submission 203509) | Soil microbial communities from uranium-contaminated site in the Upper Colorado River Basin, Wyoming, United States - RVT98D197 | ecosystem: Environmental > Terrestrial > Soil > Contaminated >...
CACGCGGCGTTGCTGCGTCAGGGTTTCCCCCATTGCGCAAGATTCCCCACTGCTGCCTCCCGTAGGAGTCTGGACCGTGTCTCAGTTCCAGTGTGGCTGGCCATCCTCTCAGACCAGCTAACCATCGCAGCTTTGGTAGGCCATTACCCTACCAACAAGCTAATGGTACGCGGGCCCATCCTTAAACGATAGCTTGCATGCAGAGGCCATCTTTGATATTCACTCCCGTGGGAATGAATATATTATTCGGTATTAGCACCGCTTTCGCGGTGTTATCCCCAATTCAAGGGCAGGTTACCCACGCGTTACTCACCCGTGCGCCACTTTACTCTCCCAGTTGCCCAGGATTTCTCGTACGACTTGCATGTGTTAGGCACGCCGCCAGCGTTCGTTCTGAGCCAGGATCAAACTCTCCAGTTTGTATCCAAAGATTGATCCTTTTCGCAAAGGACATTATCGAGACCCACAAAACGATAACCCCTATTCTCTTTTCAAAGAACGAAAAAACACTATCTTAATATATAAATTTTTTCCTTTTTTGTCAAGCAAATAATTCTTAAAAGAATCTGGAAACCTGTTTTTCCCGAATTTAAACATTATAAAAGCATGGCTATCTTTTGTCAAGGAGTTTGATGCGGTGAAATTTCTTTTTTCCGGCCCGTAATAGGATCACGCCACCGGGTTGAAAATGTTCCGGTTTTATCAATTCATCAAACCTTGCCACTTTTTTGTTATTGATATAGGCTCCTCCTTGTTCGACCAATCTCCTCGCCTCCGATCCTGATGCACAAAGGCTTGCCGCCTCAAAAAGTTTGAAAACTGGAATTCCCTTAATGAATGCTTCTCCCTCCATCAAAGTAGTCGGGATCGAGTCGTCCCCGGAAACTACCGATGCTGTGGCTTCTGAGGCTATAAAACTATCCGAAACTGAAATAAAAAGTCTTTTTGAAGCAGTTTTTGCTTTTTTCGCCTCTTCCTCCCCATGGACTATTTGTGTCGCTTCCAACGCTAAGGCTTCTTTTGCTTCTCTTAGCTGAGCACCCTCCAGTTTATCGTACTCCTCCACTTCCTCCATGGGAAGGAAAGTAAAGAGAGCCAAAAATCTTTTCACATCCCGATCGTCTGTATTGATCCAGAATTGATAGTAATCATAGGGAGATGTCCGGTCAGGATCCAGCCAGACAGCTCCTTTCTCTGTTTTCCCCATTTTTCTGCCATCTGCAGTCATGATCAGAGGAAGTGTGACCCCATAGGCCTGTTTTCCTTCGAGGCGGCGGATGAGATCAATTCCTGCCACAATGTTGCCCCACTGATCACTTCCTCCCATTTGAATTAAACAATGATGATGCTTAAAAAGATACCAGAAATCATAGGCTTGAAGGAGCTGATAATTGAATTCAATAAAAGAAAGTCCTGTCTCTAAACGTATTTTCACTGATTCGGTGGCAAGCATTCGATTGACGCTGAAATGGACGCCGATATCTCTGAGAAAATCGATATAATTAAGCTTCGTCAACCAATTGGCATTATTTAAAAGAAGAGCTTTTTCTTCCGAAAAATCTAAAAAACGAGAGAACTGTTTCTTCTGGGCTTCAGCGTTTTTAGTTATTTCTTCATAGGTCAAGATCTGTCTCATCTCATCTTTGCCGCTTGGGTCCCCCACCAATCCTGTCCCACCCCCGGCTAATGCGATCGGTTGGTGGCCGTGTCTCTGCATGTGGGCAAGAGACATGATCGGCACGAGGTTTCCGACATGGAAGCTCGAAGCGGTTGGATCAAAACCGATGTAACAGGTGATCTTCCTCTTCTCCAGAAGATCTTGGACCGCGGTTTCATCCGTCACCTGGTCAAGAAAACCTCTTTCCTTAAGAACACTATAAACATTAGGAGTCGTTCCGTGCTTAGGAATCTCCGGCATAAAACTCCACCCCAATCAATTTGATGATACTTTAATTCTCTTGATCTCTTTTGACTTTCCGGTTTCAGAATCCACGTCCACCACAACCCCCTGGAGCTCGACATCTTCCGTGGCAACATCGAACTTCCAGGGAATCTGCGTCAAAAAACGATCCAAGGCCAGCTGTTTCCGAATGCCGATGACAGAATCCATGGGACCCGTCATTCCGACATCCGTGATATAGGCTGTTCCTTCACTCAAAATTTTCTCATCGCTGGTTTGAATATGCGTGTGGGTCCCCAAGACAGCACTTGCCTTTCCATTCAAAAACCATCCTAAAGCCATCTTTTCGGAAGTCGCTTCAGCATGGAAATCAATAATGATAATTCTCGTCTCCTCTATTAATTTTTCAATCCCTTTTTCACCCATGCGAAATGGGCACTCCAGGGATTTCATGAAGACTCTGCCCTCCAAATTCAATACTCCAACCTTCTGTCCATTCATGGCTTGATAAATTCCCATCCCTCTTCCCGGGACATGGGCTGGATAGTTGGCAGGTCTCAATAGCCGGCTCTCTTCATCCAAAAAGGGAATAATGTCTTTCTTCGCCCAGATATGGTTCCCAGAGGTCAGGACATCCACTCCATAATCCAGAATCTCTCGGGCAATGTCAGGAGTTATCCCCATGCCTCCTGCCGCATTTTCTCCATTGGCTATCGTGAATTCGACTTTATGCTCGGCGACGACCCTCTCCAGCGTCCGGTCAATGGCGCGGCGTCCCGGTTTTCCAACAATATCGCCAATGAATAGAATCCGCATTCCTCAAACCCACTAATACAGTAATCAGTAACCAGTAATCAGTTATCAGTTATCAAGCAATATGTAGGACGCGTTGTCCTCTGTAACGCATTGAACAGAGCGCAAAGTATATGGTTTCTTCCCATTTTTTCTTTTTCTCGTTTTCTCCTCTGCCTTTCTGACCTGCTGATCACTGGTCACTGATCACCGTTTTTACTTGGCGTATTCCTGGGAGCGCATTTCCCGGATGACCGTCACCTTGATCTGTCCCGGATAAGTCAATTCTTTTTCAATCTTCCGGGCGATGTCCCTGCACAGCACCACCGCATCCTCATCCGAGATGCGATCAGGCTGAACCATCACGCGAATCTCTCTCCCCGCCTGAATGGCGTAGGATTTCTCCACCCCCGGGAAAGAGTGGGCAATTCTCTCCAAATCCTCAAGCCGTTTTACATAGGTTTCCAGCATCTCCCGTCTTGCCCCGGGTCTCGCTCCCGAAAGGGCATCCGCGGCCTCTACCAAATGATCCAGGATAAATTCTTGCTTCTCCTCTTCGTGGTGGGCTGCGATGGAATGGACAACAATAAGGGATTCTCCGTATTTCTTCGCCAATTCGGCGCCGATCTTCGCATGAGATCCTTCTACTTCGTGATCCACGGCCTTTCCGATGTCATGAAGAAGACCCGCCCGTTTTGCCTGTTTCACATTGAGTTCAAGCTCTGAAGCCATAATCCCGCACAGAAAAGCCACTTCCAAGGAATGCAGGTAGACATTCTGAGCATAGCTGGTCCGATACTTCAGCCGGCCAATCAGTTTAATCAGTTCAGGATGGATTCCATGAACGCCCAGGTCAAAAGTAGCCTGCTCGCCTGCCTCCCGTATCCCTGTTTCCATCTCCTGTTCAACTTTCTGGACAATTTCTTCAATTCGTGCGGGGTGGATCCGTCCATCACTCACCAATCGTTCAAGTGAAATCTTGGCAATCTCCCTCCGGATGGGATTGAAACCGGAAAGGATCACGGCCTCCGGTGTGTCGTCAATAATCAGGTCTACTCCGGTGGCTGCTTCAAGGGCTCGGATATTCCGGCCTTCCCGGCCGATGATCCGCCCCTTCATCTCTTCATTCGGAAGATTCACGACCGATACCGTTTTCTCGGCGACATACTCTCCGGCATACCGTTGAATGGCCAGGCTGATGATTTCCTTTGATTTCTTGTCGGCCTGTTCTCTTGCTTCCTCTTCGATCTTCCTAATTCGCTTTGCCGCTTCATGTTTTGCTTCGTTCTCAATGGACTCAATCAGCATCCGCTTGGCTTCTTCTGTTGACATTCTGGCGATGTTCTCCAGCTGAATCCGCTGTTTTTCCAGAAGAACGGCCACCTTTTTCTCCTGCTCCAATACGTCCCTTTCCTGCTGCGTCAGAGATCTCTCTTTCTTTGCAATCTCTCCTTCCTTCAATTCAAAAATTTCGAGCTTCTTGTCCAGGTAGGACTCTTTCTGGAGGATCCTTTTCTCCATGTTTTGAAGCTCTTGCCGTTTTTCAAGAGTCTCTTTTTCAAAAGCCGCTTTTTCCTGATAGAATTTTTCTTTGGTTTGTAGAAGGGCTTCTTTCTTGAGAATATCTGCCCTTTTTTCTGCCTCTTCGATCAGGTTTTTTGCCGTCTCTCGGGCTGAGCCAATTTTCTCTTCATAAAAGCGTTTCCTTAAAAGGTAGCCCAGGAGCCCCCCAAGGAACACCACAACAATCATCACGATAATATAAATAGAGGAATTCACAGGGATCTTCACCTCCTTTTCATGTTCTTAGACGTAATCAAAAAATGCAGATTGGATGAGACGAGATTATAGGACTAAGAGATCCTGACATGAAAAAAAAGAAAAGGTCTGTAGACGTGAAATCCACCGCATCTTTTTTATTTCATGAAATCCTGCGCCCCGGTAAACCAGGGCGCGTGCGGGTCTTTTACTCTGACCTTCAAGCTTCTTCAGGACCGACCTAATCCTTGTTTCCGGATCCGTCCTCAAGCTTAAAATCATCCGCAGGATTTCAATCATTTTCAGAATTGTCATGATCGCGCCAAACCCCTTCGCTTCTCACATCGGAATCAATTATCCTATTCTTTCCTTTCTATCCAAACATCCTGTTTATCAGTAACGTATTTTTTCTCAACACCTTTTAACGGGTCATTCCCAGCTCCAAAGGAAGATTCAGTCAGAGGATAGGACCTCCTTAGCCTCCTTTCCACTCATTTTCACCTCGATCTTCTCGATTAAACTCTTCGACTTGGTTTCAACCTCCTTGACAAGGGCCTCTCTCTTATCTCTCTCCCGAAGGAGGTCATCTGCAATATTCAGAGCGGTTAAAATGGCCACATTTAGAGTCGAAACGCTTCTCGTCTTTCTAAGGACCTCTTCCATCTTCTCATTCACATACCCGGCAACCTGCTGGATGTAAGCCTCTTCCTCATCGGTCTTTACCGTATAGGTCTGGCCAAAAATCTTGATCTCGACGTACCGCTCCTTTCCCATTTCTTTCCACCCCTGGAGTGATTCTGCGTCCAGAAACCCAACAGCAGCCTTAGAAAAATGACCCTCCCATTAAACCTCAATGCTTCTTAAACGCTGGAGGAGCTGATCGATCCTCATTTTCACTTTTTCCTTGTCCTGGGAGAGGGACTCCAGCTTCTTCTCCAATTGAGTCACCCTTTCCCTTTCGAGGTCCAGCGCTGTGGCTAAATCCTCTCTCTCTTTCTTAACCTCTTGAAACTTGCTTAGGAGATGGCCCACCTTTTCTTCCAGGATATGGAGGGGGTTCCGGTCTTCCTCCATTAAGCTTTTCATGTTCTCCGTGTTCAAGGATATTTCCCTCCTCACAAAAAGTCAACCCTGATAGAAAACATCATTGAAAATTGCAAAATTAACATTGGTCGATTAGCAATGAATTACAAAACAAACTTCAATACAAATTCTTGAATCATTTTTGTATCTTCACTGCTAATTGCTAATTTTGTCCCGCGCTTCGCGGGACTAATTTTTCAATGATCTTTATTTAAGCTGCAGTGAGCAGATAGGCGCTGATCAGTTCGTCAAGCTCCCCATCCAATACGCGATCCACCTGATGGATGACTTGATCGGTCCGATGGTCTTTCACCATTTTATAGGGATGCATCACATAAGAGCGTATCTGGCTTCCCCAGGCAATCTCCTTTTTCGAGGTGTGAAGTTGTTCCAGTTTCTCCTCTTTTTCTTTCATCTCTTTTTCATAAAGACGCGCCCTTAAAACCTTCAATGCGATCGCCTTGTTCTTGTGTTGCGATCGCTCGTTCTGGCACTGCACCACAATACCCGTAGGAAGGTGGGTGATCCTGACAGCGGAATCCGTCTTATTGACATGCTGCCCTCCGGCTCCTCCGGAACGATAGGTGTCGATCTTCAGGTCTTTTTCATCGATTTCAATCACGATATCATCGGGGATTTCAGGAATGACAAAAACAGAGGCAAACGAGGTATGGCGTCGGGCTCCCGCATCGAAGGGGGATATTCGTACCAACCGATGGATTCCGATTTCCGCTCTTAAATAGCCATAAGCGTAAGGTCCGTTTACAGTGAAGGTGACATTCTTCAGGCCAGCTTCTTCTCCCGCCAGAATATCAATGATCTGTGTTTGAAATCCTTTCTTTTCAGCCCACCTTAAATACATCCTGAGAAGGATTTCAACCCAATCTTGGGCTTCCGTCCCCCCTGCTCCTGCGTTGATGCTGGCGATTGCATTGTTGACATCATGTTCCCCGCCCAGCATCCTTCGGAATTCCATCTGGGTGATGGCTTCTTCAGTTTTCCTGATTTTTTCTTCAAGTTCTCGGGCCTCTGCCTCATCCTCCTGTTCTTCAATCAATTGGAGGAGAATCCCGATCTCTTCTAACGCTTTCTGCTCTTGCCTCCAGGGGGACAGGGCATCCATAATAGAAGCTCGCTCTTTCAGAACTTCCTGAGTGGTTCCGTTTGAATCCCAGAATTTGGGCTCACTCATCTTTTTTTCAATTTCATCGAGCCTCTTTTCTTTCCCCTCCACGTCAAAGATAACCCCGTAGGGTCTCAAATCGAGTATTCAAATCCTTAAGTCGATTTTTCATTTCTGCTAACATATTGCCCCACCTTCTTTTAAAATACTTATTTAAATAACATAAAATATATGAAAGATAAATATCTAAAGATAACTCTTTGAAACAACTAACATATTCTAATCCATTTTAGCCACTTTTCAAAATCTTTACAACTTCATCTCCGACTAAAGCGGGGTTCCTAACGACACGAACGCCAGCCCTATTAAGGGCCTCCATTTTTTCTTTTGCAGTTCCTTTTCCGCCCGAAATAATGGCCCCGGCATGGCCCATTCTTCTTCCCGGAGGGGCTGACAAACCTGCAATAAATGCCACCACGGGTTTGGTCACATTCTTTTCAATGAATTGGGCCGCCTCTTCTTCAGTTGTCCCCCCGATCTCACCAATCATAATAATTGCTTCCGTGTCAGGATCTTTTTGGAATAGAGCTAACAAATCCACGTAATTAAGCCCGATAATCTGGTCTCCTCCGATCCCAACGCATGTAGACTGTCCGACCCCTTTTTTTGTCAGCTGGTCGACCACCTCGTAAGTGAGTGTACCGCTTCTTGAAATAATCCCTACCGTTCCCTGTTTGTGGATATAACCTGCCATCACGCCGATTTTACATTTTTCGGGAGAAATAATGCCCGGGGTATTCGGACCTACCAGTTTTGTCCCTTTCTCCTTGAGATACTGGCGAACGATAACCATGTCAATCGTCGGAATCCCTTCTGTGAGACAAACCACTAAGGGGATACCGGCCTCAGTTGCCTCGAGAATCGCATCTGCTGCAAAAGCGGGGGGGACAAAAATACCGGAAGCATTGGCGCCCTTCTCTGCCACTGCCGCAGCCACCGTGTTGAACACTGGAATCCCGTCTATCTTCTTCCCCCCTTTCCCTGGAGTGACGCCAGCCACAATCTCCGTTCCATACTCTACCATCTGGCGGGTATGAAACATTCCTTCGTTCCCCGTTATTCCTTGAATAACCACCTTTGTCTTCTCATCAATCAAGATGCTCATGCTTGCCTCCAGACTTACCAAAGTAAGAGAAGGCAGAAGGCAGTCTGCAGAAGGCAGAAACCCTAAGCAGACAGCAGTCTGAAAAGTTTACTGATCACTGATTACTGGTAACTGCATTCTGCTTTCTGCCTACTGTCTTTTTAGTGCTTCTACCACCTTCTCGGCTGCATCTTTCATCCCCTGGGCAACGATGAAATTCAGACCGGACTCGTTTAAAATTCTTCTGCCCTCCTCGACATTGGTCCCTTCCAGCCTGACCACCACCGGAACTCCTACCTTAACCTCAGAGACAGCCTCCATCACTCCTTCAGCCAGTGTGTCACATCTTAAAATCCCACCAAAGATATTGATTAGGACAGCCCTGACATCCTGATCAGACATGAGAATCTTGAACCCGCTTTTCACCATCTCTACAGTGGCCCCACCGCCAACGTCAAGGAAGTTTGCTGGCTCCGCTCCCGCCACTTTGATGATGTCCATGGTGGCCATGGCAAGTCCGGCGCCGTTGACCATACATCCCACATTCCCATCCAGTTTGATGTAATTCAAGTTATGCTTCGATGCTTCAGTCTCAAGAGGGGCCTCTTCGTTGAGGTCCCGAAGCACGGCAATTTCCTTGTGCCGGAAGAGCCCATTATCATCAAAATTCATCTTGGCATCGAGGGCAACAAATTCCCCATCTTTTGTAAGGACAAGGGGGTTGATCTCCGCAAGCAGGCAATCCTTTTCAATAAAGGCCTTGTAGAGGCCAGAGAGAATGGTCCGAATTCTTCCTGCCGGTCCTGGTTCCAGTCCAAGCCCATAACCGACCTTGTTGGCATGAAAAGGCCTGAAGCCCGTGATGGGGCTTATCCACTCCTTGATGATCTTCTCGGGGGATTCAGCAGCCACTTTTTCGATCTCTACGCCACCTTCCCGGCTCGCCATGATTACCGGACAAGCTTTTGATCGGTCAACCACCACCCCCAGATAGAGTTCCTCGTGGACTTCCAATCCCTCTTCGATCAGGACCTTCCGGACAAGCCTGCCCGCAGGCCCGGTCTGATGGGTGACCAGTGTCATTCCCAATATCTTTTTCGCTGCGTTCTGGGCCTCCCGTGCCGAATGAACAACCTGGATCCCTCCTCCTTTCCCTCTTCCTCCCGCATGGATCTGGGCTTTCACCACGATGGTCTCCGCTCCGATCTCTTTGGCAATTCTTCCGGCCTCTTCCGGCATTTCAGCCACCCTGCCCCTGGGGACAGGAACGCCGTAACCTCTTAGAATCTCTTTGGCCTGATATTCATGAGTCTTCATTCAATTTCCTCCTTCATAAGATCGTGGCTTGGTTATTATAACGGATTTCATTAATCTTAAAAAGGAGAAAACCGATTCCCTCATTACACCCAAATTCCGATTTAGAAATTGTCATTGCGAGGGAACCGAAGCAATCTCGCCTTTTCCGATGAGATTGCCGCGCACCTTGCAGGAGCTCGCAATGACCGGATTGGAAATGGGTTTCGGTTTCTAAATCGGGATTTGGGTTGACATCCCTCTTGATAATTGTCAGAATATCTGATATTCAGATATTGAGGTGAAATAAGATGGAAGCGGATACGGCTAAAGTTGGCAAGAGAGGGACCATTGTCATTCCTGCAGGACTCCGGCGTAAGTATGGATTTGAAGAAGGCTCTGTGGTGATTGCAGAGGCGCGGGCAGAAGGGGTTCTTTTACGTCCTGTCGTCACTCTTCCTCTTGAGATTTACACTCCTGAGCGCAGGGCAGAATTCCTTTTGAATAACGCCATAACCCAGCAAGATTATACCTGGGCGGTCAAAGAGGTTAGAAAGATGGGGCTTGATCCAAGAAAGATACCCCATGAGAAACCTAAGAAACGATGACCATTGACCGGATATTTCTTGATGCAAACATCTTTTTCTCAATTGCCTATGGTAGTCCTGGCTTGAACCGTTTAGCGGAGTTTGCAAAAAGAAAATATTGTGCGTTATTCGGATCCGAATATGTCATTAAGGAAGCGAGACGAAACCTCTTCCAGCGGGAACAATTAAGAAGGTTGGAGGCGTTCTTAACTCAAGTGCAAATTGCCCCTGAAGTTGATCCAAGGATGCCGGGCCCTATCCTCCTTCCAGAGAAGGACAAACCTGTATTTCTTGCAGCCATATCTATTAAGGCCGACTTTCTCTTAACAGGTGATACGATCCATTTTGGAAAATATTTTGGGCAAACTGTCAGCGGTGTAACAATTTATCGACCTCGGGATTATATGAATCTTTTGCAACGAAGGACAAAAACAAAATAATTTCATGCGACTCCTTTTGTAAGACTATTCTCACCCCGGGCAATTTAGTGGTTATCTCCCCCGAATCAAAAGATTTCATTCTCTGTGTCCCTGTTCCTCTGTTTTGATACCACTTTGGAGAAGATTTTTCCGCAAATGATAAACTCGTCCCTGATTTTTTCTTGATATCCCGACAGTGCCCGGTTTCGCAATGCAACATCTGAGTAAAGCGGCGACGGTATCGAAGCCTTTCTCCTTGTTGAAAGCGATGGGTATCAAGGGACTGGGCAAACTCCGGCCTTCGAGCTTAAGAGGACTCGATGGTTGATTTCGACTAAAGTCTAAAAAAGTCTTGACTTTTTTAGAGAACGGTCTAAATCACAAGCGTTTCAAGTCGTCCATCAACCAGAAATCTGCAAGAAACTTCGGGCCGAAGGTTTCACCCAATGGGTGATCTCCGCCGACCGGTGGCTTTCCGCTCTACCTTAGTAGTCCTTTTCTTGCCCGGAGGGCGCCCTCGAATTATGAAATTTAGTGTTTCGCGGACACGGATCACGGACACGCTTGCGTGCCGAAGCACTTCAGCGCGCAGGCACGGACACGTTATCTTCTATCTAAGTAAACAGTCTCTTTCCCCGTCTCGTCGTCTCCCCGTTTCTCCGGTTCATTCTTTAGTTCCGGTTGTGCTGCGCTATGTCCCATTTTATCCCTTTCAAGAAAATATTTTCCTACAAATGGTAAAATCGTTCCGAATTTTTTTCTTGACAAATCAATAACTTAGTGCATAATGACCCGTATACAAAAACCAACCTCCAAAGAATAATGTTGCTTGTTCCCCACCCATAGTAAGGGGAGGGTGGGGTGGGGATGTAGTTCACCTTCAACAACTCAGAGGAATAAAAATAAGAGTTATCCGCCTTTTCGGGGGGTGAGAGGTGGAGAGTGACTGAGAAAGCCTGGCATTGAAAATGTCGATGCCAGGCTTTTTTGTTTAATAAAAAGTTTAGATGCAATAAGTGAGATTTCTCATTATTGAATAACAAGGGCTCAAGAAAGGAAGGGCTGCAATGAGAAGATTATTGTACTTAATTCTTTTAATCATCTTATTGTTGGGACATTTTTCAATTGCCTGGAGTGCAGACAGAGGTGAGATACTTTCAGGCGAAACAAAGACCGGCTTTGACATCTCTGCGCCTTCGTACACAGACACATGGACTTTTGGGGGGCAGACAGGGGATCGAGTGATTATAACTGCAGTAAAAACCAGTGGCGATGTGGATACAGAGATCCTCCTCTATCCTCCTGGGGGTGGACCAATTGAGGCTTACACTCCTTTTTCTGATAAGCTCGATCATCAACTCCTTAACGCTGGGTTATATACGATTCTCATCCAGGATTATGGGCTGAATGGTTCTGGAACCTATAACATAAGCTTTTTCAAGATTCCCGGGGCTGTTTCATCACCGGAAGACCCAGATGGTGGTCCCATTGCCTCTGGTCAGACACTGAGTGGAACAATAAATGTTGCATCCGATATTGACACATTTCAGTTTTACGGTCTTGCAGGAGAACGGGTGATTATAACTGCAGTAAAAACCAGTGGCGATGTGGATACGGAGATCCTCCTCTATCCTCCTGGGGGTGGACCAATTGACGCTTACACTCCTTTTTCTGACAAGCTCGATCATCAACTCCTTAACGCTGGGTTATATACGATTCTCATCCAGGATTATGGGCTGAATGGTTCTGGAACCTATAACATAAGCTTTTTCAAGATTCCCGGGGCTGTTTCATCACCGGAAG
>Ga0214473_10008857_pt1 | contig 11900 bp, 8 predicted proteins | sample RVTome_7_FD_203509 | JGI IMG/M metagenome (GOLD analysis project Ga0214473, IMG submission 203509) | Soil microbial communities from uranium-contaminated site in the Upper Colorado River Basin, Wyoming, United States - RVT98D197 | ecosystem: Environmental > Terrestrial > Soil > Contaminated >...
TTCCTGCGGCAACCTCCTTGAGATCAGGATGGACACCGAGGCCGCGCTCAAGAGGGTCTCGATCGGGGATTTCAAGAAGAGGCCGATCTCGGTGTGGAAGTACCGAGAATTCATCCCGGTAGGGCCGAAGGCACAGGTGTTTTCTCTCGATGAGGGTGGCACGCAAATGATCGAGTGTCGGAGGCTCGCTCAGGAGATTGGGATCAAGAGCCTCAAAATCAAGTTCGACGGGACAAACCCTACGGGATCCTTCAAGGACCGGGGCATGACGGTCGGGATAACCAAGGCCGTCGAACTCAAGATGAGGACCGTCACATGCGCCTCCACGGGTAACACGTCTGCATCACTCGCAGCGTATGCTGGGCTTGCTGGCCTCAAATGCGTCGTACTCATCCCCGAGGGGAAGGTAGCCTTGGGAAAACTCGCTCAGGCAATGATGCATGGAGCTACTGTGGTCACCGTAAGAGGCAATTTCGACCAAGCATTGGACATAGTCATGGAATCGTCTGATAGACTCGGCATGTACGTCCTGAACTCGGTCAACCCGTTCAGGATCGAAGGGCAAAAGACAGCTGCTTATGAGATATGTGATCAGCTCGGCGGCCTCAACCCCGAATACCTCTACATTCCGGTAGGAAACGGGGGCAACTCTGCTGCTTATTGGAAAGGGTTCGAGGAGTACGAGTCCATGGGGTTCGTTCCTGGTCACCCAGTCATCAGAGGGATCCAGGCGGAAGGAGCAGCGCCTATCGCGAACATGTTCAGGTCGGGAAGCAGCGAGCTCACGCCCGTCGGGAAGCCCGAGACCGTTGCCACTGCCATAAGGATTGGAAAACCCGCCAACTGGAAGAAGACCGTCAGGGCTATCAAGGAATCGGGTGGTTCGGTCACGACCGTGTCCGATCAAGAGATACTCAGTGCCCAGAAGTCCATGGCCACGCTTGCAGGAGTATTCGCAGAACCCGCAGGAGCGGCAGCGGTTGCGGGGCTTGTCAAAGACGTCGAACTTGGCACGCTTGACAAATCATCGATTGTAGTCTGCGTCTCCACTGGTCATGGTCTCAAGGATCCAGATGTGGCGATATCTCAGAGCGTCAAGCCGATGGTTATCGATGCGACGATAGAGGCTCTTCAGAAGCTCTTGGAGGCGAGCTGAAATGAGAGTCCTCTTGGTAGGTTTTGGCGCAGTCGGCCAGAGTTTCGCAGAACTCGTGGACCAGGAGGCGAAGAAGCTCGAACGCGACTACGGCCTGAAGCCGAAGATAGTTGGAGTGGTTGACCACCTAGGAGCTGCCATCTCGCCTGAGGGCATAGACATCGGCAAGGCGTTGTCGTCAAAGAGGTTGTCCAAGACGCTTGAAGGTCTCGGAGCGGAGATATATCAGGAAGGGAAATCCGGCCTGGATGTCATCAACGAGTTGGAGTGCGAGGTCGTGATTGAGAGCACTCCGACTGAGCTCAAGAAGGGAGAGCCTGGATTGAGCCACGTGAGGGCCGCCATGAAGGAGGGAAGGAACGTAATATGCGTGAACAAGGGCCCGCTGGCCATTGCCATGCCTGCTTTGATCGAGCTGGCTCATCACAACAAGGTAATGTTCAAGTTCAGCGGCACTGTAGGCGGCGGAACTCCAGTTCTGGATTTCGCGAAGAAGTGCCTAGAGGGGAGCAAGATCAAGTCCATAAGCGGGATACTGAACGGCACATCGAACTACATCCTCAGCAGGATGTCTGCTGAGGGCGTCGCCATGAAGGATGCGCTCGCTGAGGCACAAAGGCTCGGATATGCTGAAGCAGACCCGACCTATGATATCGGCGGGTTCGATACCGCCTGCAAACTGGTAATCACATCCAACTACGTACTAGGGACCAGCTTGTCAATCAAAGATGTGGAGATAAAGGGAATAACTAAGGTCTCGAGCAAAGACATCGACATGGCGAAGTCCAACGGTAGCGTGATCAAGCTCATCGGCAAGGTTGAGAAGGGAGCGCGGGTCTCGCCAGAGGAAATCCCTGCGACTCACCCTCTCAATGTGAGCGGGACATTCAACGCGGTATCATTCGACACTTATCCCGCTGGCGAGATAACCCTCGTTGGCAAAGGAGCTGGAGGCAAGGAGACTGCTAGCTTGGTCCTCAGGGACCTGATAGAGATCAGGAGGACTTTCGCCCGATAGGTATTTTTGTCGGGTATCGATTCTAGAGGAGTCTAATCATGAAACTCGTCATGAAATTCGGCGGTGTTGGTGTCGCGGACGGCGACAAGCTGAGGAAAGTGGGAACGATAGTTCGCAACTTCCACAAGAAGGACCATGAGCTGGTGGTCATCACTTCCGCCATGTACGGGATAACGGATTCCTTAGCCGACATTGCGAAGCGCTCAAGCAAGGGGGACAAGAAGGCCGTCCATGAGTTCATGGAGACAACTACCTCGAAGCACCGGAAGGCGGCGGAAGGGGCAATCATGGACGAGCACATCCTGAACCGGACTATGGATGTCGTCAACTCGCGTTTGGACGAGCTAAGGAACATCCTATATGGCATTGCGCACATCGGTGAACTGACGCCCAGGTCGAAGGATTACGTTGCTGGATATGGTGAGAAGCTCTCTGCGCCTATCCTGCAAGGCGTGCTCGAAGATCTCGGCATCAGATCGAAGGCACTCACCGGAGGGGAGGCCGGGATAGTCACTGATGACCATTTCGGGAACGCCAATCCTCTGATGAATGTGTCCATTCACCAGATAAGACAGAACCTCGATCCGTTGCTCGAAGGGCGCACTGTTCCTGTCATCGGAGGATATATTGCGTCGACCCAGGACGGAGTCCAGACGACCCTTGGACGAGGTGGGTCCGACTACACCGCATCCATCATCGGTTCCGCGATAAAGGCCGATGAAGTATGGGTCTGGAAGGACGTTGACGGTCTTATGACTGCCAACCCGAAGATCGTCAAGAATGCAAAGATGATTCAGACGATATCGTTCGCGGAGGCGATGGAGCTGGCGCACTTCGGCGCTGAAGTGATACACCCAAAGGCGCTCGAGTGCGCAGCTAGGTATCAGATCCCATTCAGAATCAAGAGCCTAGACGACCCTGATGCGAAGGGCACCTCAATCGAGAGCGCGGTCAAGGTAAAGACCGGCGACGTTGTGAAGGCAATTACGAACATCAATGATGTCAGCCTGATAACAGTCAGCGGAGCGAGCATGGTCGGGACGCCGAGGCTCGCGGCGAAGGTCCTTCAGATACTCACCGATGAAGACATCGATGTACTCATGATTTCTCAAAGCTCCTCAGAGGAGAGCATAACCCTTGCGATACCTAAGGTCAGCGGATCGAAGGCGCAGAATGCGCTCGAGCTATCGCTGCTGGGCTCGAAGCAGGTAAGAGAGGTCTCAATCGAGGATGGGCTCAGCATCGTCGCTGTGGTTGGGGCTGGTATGAGAGGCACCCCCGGAGTCGCAGCGAGGGTCTTCGGAACGATGGCTAAAAACGAGGTTAACATAAGGGCCATCGCTCAGGGGTCCTCAGAATTGAACATATCGTTCATCATCAAGAAGGTCGACACGAAGAAGGCCATAGAGGCTCTTCACAGTGACTTCAGATTGGGTGAGTGAACATGGCGAGACATCAGCCCAATGCACCGCTCAGGAGCGACGCGCTCAAGAAAGGAATGTCCAGAGCCCCCGCTAGGGGACTGCTGCGAGCGCTCGGCATGAAGGACAAGGACATGGAAAAACCACTAATAGCCATCGCGAACTCTTTCAACACGATCATTCCTGGACACATGCACCTGAACAAGCTCGTGACCGAGGTCAAGAAAGGGATTGAAGAGGCGGGCGGGGTCGCATACGAGTTCGGAGTCCCTGGAATATGCGATGGCATTGCCATGGGATTAGATGGGATGCGCTACTCGTTGCCTTCCAGAGAGATCATAGCAGACAGCGTCGAAGCGATGGTGGAGGCACATGTCGCAGACGGCTGGGTTGGAGTCACGAACTGCGACAAGATCACTCCTGGAATGTTGATGGCTTGCGGTAGGATCAACGTGCCTTCTGTCATCTTGACCGGAGGGCCGATGATGCCTGGAGTGTACAGGGACAGGAAACTGGACGTCATCTCGATCTTCGAAGCGGTGGGTGAACTCACGGCCGGGAAGATCACTCAGGAGGATTTCGTCGAGATTGAAAAGCGGGCATGCCCCGGGCCGGGATCGTGCTCCGGCCTGTTCACTGCCAATACAATGGCTTGCCTAACCGAGGCGCTAGGACTGAGCCTTCCCGGTTGCGCGACCTCTCACGCAATCTCGGACGAGAAACTGGAGATTGCTCGCGAGACTGGCGCGCTGACGGTCGAGCTGGCCATGAAGAATGTCAAACCGAGGGACTTCGTAACCAGGGGGAGTTTTGAGAATGCTCTCAGAGTCGACAACGCCATCGGTGGGTCTACGAATACCTGCCTCCACATGATAGCGATCGCGAAGGAGTTCGGGATAACGCTAGAGCTGAATCTCTTCGACCAGATATCCAGGGAGACCAAGCACATCGTCGCGCTGAAGCCCGGCGGCGAACACTTCATGATAGACCTGGACAGAGCAGGGGGGATCCCGGCAGTGCTTTCGAGGCTCGCTCCCAAGCTAAGAGACGAGGGAACCGTTCGAGGCGACAGCATCTTGGCAATCGCGAAGAATGCCAAAGTCAAGGATAACGATGTGGTTCGAGAGCTGGAAAAGGCGTACCACGAGGAGGGCGGGATCGCGATACTCTGGGGCAACCTGGCCGAGGAGGGGTGCGTCGTCAAGCAGTCGGCAGTCGTGCCAGCCATGAGGAGATTCGAAGGTCCAGCCAAGGTGTTCGACACCGAGAAAGCCGCAACCGATGCGATGCTCGCAGGCAGAATCAAGCCTGGAGATGCGGTCATAGTCAGGTACCAAGGTCCAAAAGGCGCTCCCGGCATGCCTGAGATGCTGGGGCTGACCGCCATCCTTGCGGGAATGGGTCTGAGCGAGTCAGTCGCCCTTGTCACTGATGGAAGGTTCTCAGGCGGAAGCAGAGGTCTCTCTGTTGGCCACGTTTCTCCGGAGGCATTCGTGGGAGGAGCTCTTGCGTCGGTTATGGACAAAGACATGATCAGAATAAACCTCGATACTCGAGAGATAGAGGTCTTGATTTCCCAGAAGGAGATGAGATCCAGGTTGAAGGACAAGAAACCACCCAAGGTGAATATATCTGGCTATCTGAAACGGTACAGAGACGGAGTTACCTCCGCGAGCCTTGGCGCCCTACTGGAATGATTGGAGAGTCCTGACTCCTCCTTGATCAGCGCTTTTGCATCGCGCAAAGATTATTGACCTTCGAGGCGCTTGACCTGATATGGCAAGAGAGCACATTCGCGGAGGCCACAAATGATTGACTGGACTGAGATAGCATTCGAGGCTCTGCCAGCTCTGTTAGGTCTTGCCATCGTTATTTACGCCTTCTACCGAATCAGCAGGATGGAGCACTTCTTCGAGTTGATCAGAAGCTGGATTGTATTACTATTCGTGGTCTCGCTCGCCGGCCTGTGGTCCGCGGAACTCATCATGGATACAATGGGCAATTCCTTCGACGAACTGCACATCAAGATGGATATGACTTTTGTCATCTTCTCGTCATGGCTGTCCGTCTGCGCGGTCCTGTTGTGGACTACGCACGGAAGGTACAACGACGTTGATATGTTCGTGCCGTGGTTCAAGAAGAACCCCCTTAACCTGATCAGCGCATGGGGGATAATCGGCATTGTGCTTGTGGCGATGACATGGGCATCGGACCTGAGCCCAGAGACCATACTGGAGAGTCAGCTTTGGCTGATGGTTCTGGTGTCGATCTACATTCTCGCAATGATCGCGAGCGACCTCCTCCTTTCGGCGAAATGGATGACAATGGGGAGTGCATCCGGAATCACCAGGGAGACAGGGGCCAGCGTGGCCTTGTTCACGATCGCATGGGTTGGAACTCCGTCCGTTGAGTTCCTATTCGACCTCGTCCTAGGAGTAGGTAACGGTTGGGGAGACCTCAACCCCCACAACTGGATCCTCGTTCTACTCTTCGCGGCCCTGATGAGGGTCACATTCACATCTCAGTTCATGGCGATGGTCGTCGACCCAGAAGTGGAAACAGCCAAGATGGGTGGATTCAGATCGTACGACATCCCCAGGGGAGTTTACCTGATCTATGATGAGAAGGCAGAAGCGGCTTTGAGCCTCTTCTCGGAGCTTGTCACAATGCCTCTGAGGCCTGATGCTGAGATCCCTGGAAGAGAGGAGTCCGCGGCCGCGACCCTGCAGTTCCTCATTCCTAGCGGACTGGTCGTTACTAGGGAGTTCCCGGATGGCATCAGAAAGAGGCACAACCTCCAGGTGACTCCCATAATCTGGCTCACTGAATCTCCGGGAGAGAGGAGGATTGCACCGACCAGCCTCGCAATCCTCACAGATACAATCATCCGTTTCATGGAATCCAATCCGAACAGCATAGTCGTTGTCGAAGGGATCGAATACATTGTCACGTACAACGACTTCAGGAAGGTGCTGAGATCGCTAGACTCCCTCAATGAGACTGCTTGGGTCACGAAAGGGCGCCTGCTCTTGGCGGTCAACCCGAAGGCGTTCGAGGAGAGAGATATGGCACTCCTAGAGCGAGACAGAAAGGTCCTTAGAGGCACCGGCGCCATAGATGAGCTCAAGAAGGAGTCCAGAATAGCCGGGATTCCTGCATGATGGCTTGAACCACTCTCGTCGAGTAGATCTCCGGACTTCTACGAGGCCGCCCGGTCTCAATGACTCCGACGGACGCGTTGATCTCGTTAGACATGACCTCCGCGCTCCTGAAGGCTAGCATTGTCTTCGTTCCATGAGTTGTGGTGGTGGCCGTAGATTCAGTGGTCAGTGCTTGGACGGACGAGTTGGTCCTCAGATCTCCGCCTTCTTGTAGGAACCGAGTATCTTGACGAACGCTCCTGTCTTCAGCAAGCCACCAATGGCGGCGTGGCAGTTGGGATCGTCCATGCTACCATCGAAATCCGCGTAGAAGACATAGACCCAAGGTTTGTTCTTTCTCGGTCTCGACTCGAGCTTGCTGAGATTGACATTCCTCGACGCGAACTCGCCCAGGCACTTATGCAACGCGCCCGGAGCGTTCTTAGTAGCGAACACGATCGAGGTCTTGTTGACTCCTTGGATCGGGTCTGGATTCTTCTCGAGTACGAAGAATCGCGTGTAATTGACGACCTCGCTCTGGATGTCCTCCTTGAGTATTTTCAGACCGTAGACGGTCGCTGCGCGCTTGCTGGCGATAGCTGCGACGTCCTTCCGCTTCCGCTCCGCAACTATCCGCGCGCTGCCGGCTGTATCGTAGGACGGAACGACCTTCCAGTCCTGATGATTGGCCAAGAACTTGCGGCACTGCCCTAGAGCTTGCGGATGGCTAAGGACCTCCTTTATCGAATCAACAGTCGCGTCATCGTAGGCCATGAGGTAATGCTTGACAGGCACGATGATCTCGCCCGAGATGGCGAGGTCGTGGTCGAGGAGAAGATCATTCACCTGAGCCACGCTCCCTTCGATGGAGTTCTCGACAGGGACCACTGCGTGAGTTACCTTGTCCTGCTCAGCAGCTTCGAATACTGACAGGAAATCGAGGAAGGGGCGCGTCTTGACGCTAGATCCGAAGTACTTGAAGCAAGCATCTTCGGAGTACGCCCCTTTCTCTCCTTGGAACGCTACTAGCGGCTCCTTGCTCAAGAGTATCACGCGCAGTACCTTGAACGACGTATTTCTAACCTTCCAAGGGCATGTCTAGCTAGTTCATATTGTACAGATGTGTCCAGATGACTTCCCTCCGGACCGATAACAATGTCGCAGCAAAGATTTATATCGGTCCAGGCCATGAGGAGACTTGTCATGCCTTATCAAGGTATGACTCCACTGCGAATAGAGGCGAGGAATGACGCACATGAGCAACGGTCTGCTTATTCTGCCCTTGGGGCTGCGTATTCTAGCCTGAGGGCTGCAGTGAAGGGTTTTTGGAGAGTGTATTGATGCCAACACAAGCTCCGAGTGAGAATGCTAAACAGATAGCGGAACCCGCATTCAGGATACCCGATACGGGAGTGTTCGTCAGTGAATACAACAAACAGATCTTCTCGGCCACAAGGATGCCTGAGAGGGTCAAGATCCTGGACACAACCCTGAGAGACGGGGAGCAGACGCCAAACGTGGCCCTATCCAGCGAAGACAAGGTGAAGATCGCGCAGGCGCTGGACGAGCTCGGCGTGGACATCATTGAAGCGGGGTTCCCGATCAATTCTGAGGGAGAGGCCGATGCAGTGAGCAGGATCGCAGGAGCTGGCCTGAAGGCCGAGATATGCGCACTCTGCAGGGCCAGCCCAGGGGACATAGACGCCGCACTCGCATGCGATGTCGATTCGGTTCACATTTTCCTGGCGACCTCGAAGACACATCTAGAGAAGAAGCTCAAGATCACACAAGGGGAGGCAAGAGACAAAGCGGTCGCGGCCGTTCAGTACGCCAAGGACCATGGCCTGATCGCCGAGTTCAGCTGCGAGGACGGCACCAGGACCGAACTTGGGTTCCTCGAAGTGGTTCACAAGGCGATCCAGGAGGTGGGCGTTGATAGAATAGACATCGCGGACACGGTAGGAGTCATGACACCGACTGCCATGACCCAGTTCGTCGCGGAAATCAAGAAGAGCGTGAAAGTCCCGTTGGCAGTCCACTGTCACGACGACTTCGGCATGTCCGTCGCTAACTCGCTAGCCGGGGTCCTCGGTGGAGCAGAGGAGATTCACTGTACAATCAACGGTCTCGGGGAGCGCGCAGGCAATGCTGCCCTTGAGGAAGTCGTGATGGGACTCCAGGCGTTTTACAACGTCAGGACGAACATCAATACGAGGAAGATGGCGTTCGTTTCGAGGCTGGTCTCTCAACTGACAGGGGTTGCGGTGCAACCGAACAAGGCCATCGTTGGAGAGAACGCCTTCTCGCACGAAGCAGGTATTCATGTTCACGGTGTGATGAGCGAGTGCTCGACGTATGAGCCGATGAGGCCGGAGATAGTGGGCAAAGAGCGCAAGTTCGTCATCGGCAAGCACTCTGGCGTTCACTCAGTCGACAACAAGCTCAGGGAGTACGGGCTCGAACTTGACAAAGACCAGATGAAAGAGGTCGTGACGAGGGTGAAGAAATGGGCCGAATCCGGAAAGAAGCTGGACGATGCGGAGCTCCTCGCAGTCGCATACGACGTCATGGGTCAAGAGGCAGAGCCTGCCATCAAGCTCGAGGAATTCACCGTATTCACAGGACTGAACTTCACGCCAACTGCAACTGTGGTGCTGAACATAGATGGAGAGACCCGCAGGGCATCAGAAACGGGCGTCGGCCCGATCGACGCGAGCGTGTGTGCCATAAAGGCGGCAGTATCGAAGAACATCGTTCTCAATGAGTATAGGTTAGAAGCCATAACGGGCGGATCGAACGCCCTTTGCGAGGTGACAGTGAAGCTTGGGGACTGCGAGGACGCACAATTGCTGTCGCTTGGGAAGAGCGTCGGTTCTGATATCGTCACTACGAGCGTGGATGCCATGATCGAAGGCCTGAACAGACTGTGGGTTCGGAAGCTCAGCGTGAGCAACGGCGTGGAGAAGAAGAGGGCGTACTGAGCCCGCTCTGGACTTGACGAGGTGAAGCAAGTGGGGAAGACGATAGCCGAGAAGGTGCTGTCTGCGAAGTCCGGGAAAGATGTCCATTCGGGAGAGATTGTCGAAGCCGAAGTAGACTACGTAATGGTCAATGACATTACAGGACCGGCGGCGTTCGATGAATTCGAAGGACTCTGCGCGCCGATTCTCCGGAACAAGGTCGTTCTGATACCTGACCACTATGTCCCCAACAAAGACATCGCGTCAGCAAAGCAGGCCAAGAAGATGCGGGACTTCGCGAAGAAGCATCGCATCAAGAACTATTTCGAGGTAGGCTGTGGAGGCGTGTGCCATCAGCTCATGATCGAACAAGGTTTCGTAGCGCCTGGACGGCTGATCGTAGGAGCGGATTCTCACACCTGTTCGTACGGGGCGCTCGGTGCGTTCGCGACCGGAATCGGAAGCACCGAGGCTGCGACGGTCTTCGCCAGGGGAGTGCTCTGGTTCAAGGTGCCAGAGTCCATGAAGTTCACAATCGACGGGAAGCTTGGAAAGCACGTCTCCGGGAAGGACATCATACTCACGATCATCGGCGACATCGGAGTCGAAGGCGCCCTCTATGAGTCTATGGAGGTCCAGGGAGGTTCCATCTCATCACTTCCAGTCTCAGACAGGATCACGATATCCAACATGGGAATCGAGGCCGGGGCGAAGGCATGCATTGTCCCTCCTGACAAGAAGGTCGACGAGTATCTGAGAGGACGCGTGAAGGGCAAGTACAGAAGCGTGCTCGCGGACGAGGACGCAATGTACTCGGCAGTAAGAGAGTACGACGGTTCCGATATCGTTCCTGTAGTGGCGAAACCATACCTACCAAGCAACGTCGCGCCTGCGAGCGAAGTCACGGTCCAGATAGACCAGGCGTATCTTGGATCTTGCACCAATGGGCGAATCGAAGATCTCAGGATCGCCGCGAGAATCATGAAGGGCCGGAAGGTGCACAAAGGAGTCAGGATGATCGTTGTCCCGGCGACGAAAGAGGTGTTCGACCTCGCGATCAAGGAGGGGCTTGTCAAGGTCTTTTCGGACGCTGGAGCATTCGTCTCGGGACCAACCTGCGGTGCGTGCCTGGGAGGCTACATGGGAGTCCTCGCGCCCGGCGAGAGGTGCGTGAGCAGCACCAACAGAAACTTCGTTGGAAGGATGGGAGACAAGGAATCGGAGGTCTACCTTGCGAGCCCAGCCGTTGTCGCTGCTAGCGCAATCAAGGGTCGAATTACAGATCCATCAGAGGTGGCCCGATGAGGAATTCCTTCAAGGGGAAGGCATGGACCTTCGACCACAATGTGGATACGGATCAGATAATCCCTGCCAAGTACCTAGTCACAATGAACAATGCTGAGCTCGCGAAGCATGCGTTCGAAGATGCGCGGCCTCAGTTTGTGAAAGAAGTCAGGCGAGGGGACATCCTGGTCGCAGGAAGGAACTTCGGCTGCGGATCCAGCAGGGAACATGCCCCGAGGGCGCTCATTGGCGTCGGGATATCCTGCGTCGTCGCCGAATCGTTCGCCAGAATCTTCTTCAGAAATGCCATCAACATAGGCTTGCCAGTCGTCGAGGCATCAATCCACGCCTCGGATGGAGACACCATAACTGTGGACCTGGAGAAGGGGTCCGTGGACAACCTCACTACGGGAGACAGTGATGTGTTCGCGAAGTATCCACCCTTCGTCATGATGCTCATAGAGAAGGGTGGCCTGGTTCCGTACACAAAGGAGATGTTGGGTTGCAGAGAATAGGAGTCATACCGGGCGACGGCATCGGCCCAGAAGTAGTCAAGGAGGCGAGGAAGGTCCTGGACGCGGTGTCGGAGAAGAGGCACCTCGCTCTCGAGTTCGAAGAGTTGCCGCTAGGCGCAGAACACTACCTCAAGACCGGGGAGATCCTTTCGGATGAAACCATCCAGAGGCTCTCGAGGAAGGACGCAATCCTTCTCGGCGCAATGGGCGACCCGAGGGTCAGACCTGGCATCCTGGAGAAGGGAATTCTTCTCAGGCTCAGGTTCCACTTCGACCAGTATGTCAACCTGAGACCCATCAAACTGCTTGAGGGAGTACCATCACCTCTGGCAAATCAGAAGCAGAGAATCGATATCCAATTCGTCCGCGAGAACACCGAGGATTTCTACGTTGGCATCGGAGGAAG
>Ga0214473_10008858_pt1 | contig 11899 bp, 9 predicted proteins | sample RVTome_7_FD_203509 | JGI IMG/M metagenome (GOLD analysis project Ga0214473, IMG submission 203509) | Soil microbial communities from uranium-contaminated site in the Upper Colorado River Basin, Wyoming, United States - RVT98D197 | ecosystem: Environmental > Terrestrial > Soil > Contaminated >...
AAAAGATCACCGCCGTTATTTGCAGGTGAGATGAAAGCGCCTCCTCACACAGTCGCAGGCCTTCTACAAAGATCTCATCGTCAACCTTGCCTTCACGAACCTTGCGGGCATGACGCAGAAGGGAATTGTCGCGGCTGGTGATCACTTTTGGCATTTGAAGTTGGCGATTGATAGATATGCCTAATTCTCGAGACTTACCTCAACCCAAATGGGCCAGTGGTCCGAGACTCTTAACGCTCGGGCAACACCCCACCGCAAAACTTTCACTCCTCTTATGAAAACCCAGTCCGCATGCAGACGAATCCCCGCACCACGCCAGGTCGCGGTGCCTGTAGGGAAGGGAGTCGTAAAGCCCCGCGACTCCAGCAGACGGCGAGTCTCAATGCACTTTCGTTTAGACAGTGTGTTGAAATCACCCAGGACGAGTGCTGGTTCCTCAGGCTCTCGCAGATGCTGCAGCACGGCGTCAAGCTGCTCGATCTGTCCCCCAGGCCCCGAGTGCGGATCGATGTGTGCATTGAGTATTCGCAAGCTACTTGGTCCAAGGTTCACAGTTGCACCGACGGCGAGTCGGGGGCGCCAGGGACATTCCTGCCAGGGCAAGTCAATACGAGTCACATCTTCGAGCGCAAGCGCACTGAGAAAGGCGACGCCGGTGTCGCCCTGGTCAAACAGTTCAATCTGTTCTTCAAAATCCAACCACCATTGCCGGGGTTTTGGCGCTACACCGCGAGGAATACCCGCCGGCACATGGAGCCAGGACATCCCCATAGCTTCTCCTAATTCCCGAGCTATGTGATGCTTTCCAGCGCGCGCGGTCGCTTTGTCGGCCTCCTGCAATGCTAGGATGTCAACCGGTGGCAAAATTGATCCGTCCTTGAAGGCGCGAGCAGCCGACTGAACGTTTCCTCGTACGATCTCAGTTCTCCGCCGCGGCAGATTGAACCCGGCTTTCCGCAAGAGTCCGGTAGAGATGAGAAACTGTCCCACTCCGTAGCGGATATTGTAAGAGGCGATCACCAACCGTGTTCGGCCTGTACCACTTCGGCTTGGTTGAATGTTGCCAACCTCGATGCCGGCGGAGACGATGTGGTTTTGCGCTACCATGTAGTTTGATGTTGTGTAACACTCCAATTTACTACAGTTACGTCATGGGATTGAATCGGGCGCGCCGTGATGAGTCTCGGCGCCCTAACCGCGAGCTGGCACTGACATACCTCTGAAGTGGAACATATGATGAAAAGAACCGTTGTTGCTGCTGTCGATGACCTGTTCTTTGCCGGCAAAATTCGCGCGGCGGCTGAACATGAGTCCGTAGAGCTCTACTTTCCGCGCAGCTTGGAGGCTGTGATTAGCACCGCCCGCGACAAGAAGGCGGACCTGATTATTGCGGATCTGCAATCTGAGAAGCTCGACGCAATCGCTCTCGCAAAGCAGGTGAAATCAGACGAACATTTACGAGGCGCAGTTCTGGTTGGTTTCTACTCGCATGTGCTAACGCATCTAGAACAAGAAGCAAGGGCAGCTGGTTATACTAAATTGCTTCCACGCTCTGCGTTCTCACGAAACCTGGTGGATATTCTTAGAGGGTCTATTGACTAATCTGTAATTGATTGTTACTGCAGCGAGGTCTGCAAAGAAGAGTCAAGACCTAGCCAACTGCCGCCGGAGCGATAACCTCATGGATCGCTTTCACCTCACTGACCAGCATCTCAAATTGTTCGAGTGTTAGAGCCTGCGCCCCATCGGAAAGTGCATGATCTGGCTGGTCATGGACCTCCACAATCAACCCATCGGCGCCAACTGCGATGCCCGCACGCGCGAGCGGAGTCACCATGAAGTTCTTTCCAGTGCCATGTGATGGATCGACAATGACGGGAAGGTGTGAGATCCGGCGAACGGCAGGGATGGCCGCAAGGTCGAGTGTGTTTCGCGTGTGCTGCGCAAAAGTGCGAATTCCACGTTCGCACAAGATAATTTGATAGTTGCCCTCCGACATTATGTATTCGGCCGCGAGCAACCATTCATCGAGAGTGGCGGAAAGGCCCCGCTTTAAGAGTACCGGCAAGTGCGACCTTCCCACGCGGCGCAATAGTGAGAAATTCTGCATGCTGCGGGCCCCGATCTGAATAACATCGCCGTAACGCTCAACAAGGTCGACTCCCGCTTCATCCAACGCCTCAGTGACAATCTTTAAGCCATAAGCCTCGCGGATCTCAGCCAGTATGCGTAAACCCTCTTCTCCCAACCCCTGGAACGCATACGGTGAAGTTCGCGGTTTGAACGCACCGCCGCGGTAGAACTTGGCGCCGCTGCGCCGAACGGTTTCCGCAATTGCGAACGCTTGATTTCTGCTTTCCACGGCGCATGGGCCAGCAATAATCGCCAGCTCATCTCCGCCAATAGTCGCGTCGCCAACCCGAACCACGGTGGGTTCGGGTCGCAGATCGAGGGTTATTAGCTTGTAGGGCTTGCTGACGCGGATTGCTTCGGCGACCCCGGGTAGGATCTCGAAGTGAGATGGATCGACGGCCGCTTGATTTCCCGTTATGCCAATAGCAGTACGAGTTGCTCCTGGCATCGGGTGGGCCTTGTATCCCAGTTCCTCAATTACGTGGAGGACAGCCTCGACCTCAGCCGGGGTTGCGTCGGCTTTCATCACGATCAGCATGTCTCAATAACCTCAGAGTTTCAAAAGTAGACTCTAACTCAACCTACAGGATTTGTGGCTACATCCTTTCGGGAACCTTAATACCAAGAATATCCAATGCTCTTGTCAACTGAAACTGTGTTATTCCGGCTGCGGCTATTAGCACAGCCTTTCGGATCGGATCTTCTTCGGCAATTATTCGATGCCGGTGATAAAAGAGATTGAAGGCGCGCGCCAGGTTAAATGTGAACTTTGCCAGGTTGGCGGGTTCGGCGGAAATCGCACACTGCACGATGGCCTCATCCAGCCTTTGCGCAGTCATGATTAACGACCAGATCTCAGTTCCCGCCCCGCCTTCCAGCGACTCCTGAACGCTCTTGCAGATAGTGTCGTCACTTGCAGACTTTGCCAGCAATTCGAGCGCGGCTTTGTGGGCTGGCTGGTCGAGCTTGCGGAAGATAGAGTTTGCGCGCACTGCCGCGTATTGACAATAAGGACCCGTTTCACCCTCAAATGAAAGTGCTTCCTGGAAGTCAAAGGCTATAACTGAATTGCGGGTAAACTTCAATAGAAAATAGCGTAAGGCCCCGACGGCTATTTCTCGAGCGGTCACACTCTTCTCTACAGCTGAAAGCTCCGCGTGGCGCGTTTCCACCTCCTTTAGGGCATCTGCTTCCAAACGATTAATTAGATCATCAGCTTTGACGCCCAAGCCCTTCCTACCACTCATCTCAATAAAGGGTTTGGCCCGATCCTCCTGACTTAACTCAATACCCAATTCCTCGCAGGCTGCCGGGGACAACGCCACCATCTCGTATCCAAAATGCACGCTGGAGTCCTTACCTACCTCGGGCAGGAGCGCCTCCACTCCCCGGGCGACAATCTCCTGGGGATAGGATTGTCTTGAGTCAATCACATTATAGACTTTCACTCCCCCGCCGAAATCCGGGTGTGGCAGACCGTTATCTTCCGTAGTTGTTATCCACAGGACATGTCCGTCTTCCGACTCGCGAAATTTTCGATAGTAAAAGTCCAGGCCCAGTTTTCCCAGCTTCCAGAGTTGATACGCGATGTCTTTTCCGGTGTAGGTAACCGTGCCGTTCGAACGGACAATCACCTTGTCTGCCTCGTGCTCATCGGTGCCTGTGTGCGACTCGAACGGCATTACCCAGCAGCCTTTGTTCTTACCTTCTTTCTCGAGATGAATCACCCCAGCCTGCTTCATCAGTTCAAAAGCGCGTTCCCAGAAATTTAGGTGGAGGATTTCAGATTCGCGCGCTAGCAGGTCGTAGCGGATGTCCAATCGCTCCATGGTGTCCACGATGCGCTCCACATTGCGAGTTGCAATGTAATCGGCCAGCTCCGCAGTAGGATTGCCCCCCGCTTCCAGTGCATGCAGGATCTCGGTACGGAATTTGAGCTTCTCCGGATCCGGCGGGGCATTCGCGTCCCCGTTTCGATAGAACAGTCCGACCCTGGTGTAAAGGTCCCAGCAGTAGTAATCAAATGGTTGGATCGGCGGAAGCGACCGGTCCAGTGCCTGTATGTCCTTAAGCGTCATATGCTCAACATGCTTAAAGCCCACAACGACATCCGCGACCTGAACCCCGGTATTGTCGATATAGTTCTGCACCTCTACTCGATCGCCGGATGCCCTGAGAACTCGCACAAACGTGTCGCCCAGAACAGCATTGCGCACATGTCCAATATGGGCAGCCTTGTTTGGATTGATGCTGGTATGCTCCACCATCTTCTTTGGTCGCTGTTGAAGGTCGGCGTTGTCTGCATCCTGTCCCGGTGTTGAGACAAATAGAGAGAGCAACCGCGCGCGGTCAAAGAAGACGTTGAGATACCCCGCGCCGGCAACCTCTACGCTGGAGACCTGATTGCTAGTTTCGAGTCTAGGCTTGAGTTGTTCGGCAATACTGCGTGGCGCGATTTTGACGCCTGTGGCTTGCTTTATGAGTTTGGCTAATTCGAATGAGACTGGAAACGCGAGATCTCCTAACTCAGGCTTCGGTGGGGTTTCAATAGCGATCTGCTCGAGTTCGACGCCAAACAGTTCGAGTGCGGCCGTTCTTACCAATTCCTTCAATCTGTTTTGCAGGTCAAGCAGCCCCAAGGTCATTGTGCTCCGGGCAGGAGTGTCACAAAAGTTAAAAGTATAACCTAGCGTAACGCAAACTGTTAGTTTGCGCGCGCGACGGGCGCGACGGTAGGTCCGAGCGCAAGCTAACAGCATGCGTTACCCATCCTTGACACTCTTTGGCCACGCTCTGTTACCATCAAGCCTCCAAAAATGCAATCAGTTACAGAGTTATCCATATCGAAGGAGCTGCGCGCACTGCTGCGCTGCGCGAGAAGTGCCTTTGTGCTGACGGGCGCCGGCATTTCGGCGGAATCGGGTGTACCGACATTCAGAGGAGGCGGCAAGAGTGCTGTTTGGAAAGGCATGCCTTTTGACCTAATCTCTTCTGCTGCTATGGTTGAGCGAGATCTGCCAGCGGTTTGGGAATGGTTCGACTACCGCCGGGAGCTACTGCGATCTCTAAGCCCAAATCCCGGACATCTCGAATTGGCCCGCTGGCAGTCGAAGTTTGCTGAATGGACACTGGTAACGCAGAACGTTGACGGCCTTCACCACAAGGCTGGATCTCGCGACGTCCTGGAATTACACGGCAGCATTTGGCGCGCACGCTGCACGACCTGTAATGGCCATTACGCGATTTCCGAGCAGGGAGGCCGGCCGGAAGCATGTTTGGAATGCGGAGCTCCTCTGCGGCCAGACGTCGTGTTGTTTGGTGAACTACTGCCTCCGGGCACTCTGGAGCGGGCAGCCGAGAAGGCTAGCGCTTGCGAGCTTTGCTTTATCATTGGAACTTCAGCAATCGTCTATCCGGCAGCATCGTTACCGGAAGTTGCCAGAGCGGGTGGCGCGTATCTTTGCGAAGTGAACCCTGAACGAACTCCTTTGTCTCAGGTGTGTGACGAGGTCTTGACTGGCAACGCCGGCCACGTGCTGCCTTTCTTGGGAACATTGCTCGATAGAAATTAGGTTTTTGCAATGAGGACGCTCTACTTTGACTGTTTTGCCGGCGCCAGTGGCGACATGATACTTGGCGCCCTCGTTGCTGCGGGAATATCTCCCAAGGTGCTAAGGGAGCAACTCTCTCTGCTGCGGCTCGATGGTGTTGAAATTGAGTTCGAAAGTGTTGACCGTTCCGGTATCGCAGCAACACACGCAAGAATCCGCGCGCCGCATGAGCACAAACATCGGCATCTCTCGGAGATACTGAAGATACTGTCTAATTCAGGATTGAGCCAACCGGTAAAACAACGCGCCGCCGCAGTCTTTGAACGGCTAGCTGAGGCTGAAGGACGTGTGCACAACATCGAAAAAGAGCGGGTGCACTTTCACGAAGTGGGAGCGCTCGATGCGATTATCGACGTAACAGGCGCGGCTGTCGGTTTTGAACTCATGGGTATAGAACACTTTGTTTGTTCACCACTGCACGTCGGCAGCGGCATGGTCGAGATGGATCACGGGCGTTTTCCTGTCCCGCCGCCTGCAGTAGCCGAATTACTGAAGGGCCTACCTGTGTATGCGAGCGATGTTCAGGGAGAGCTGGTGACGCCAACCGGAGCAGCTATTATTACAACTGTGTGCAGTGATTATGGTCCATTGCCAAAAATGCAACTTGAACAAACCGGATATGGCGCCGGTACTCGGCAATATGACAAATTTCCCAATGTACTGCGCCTAATGGTTGGCGAGGAGCTGTCAACAGAACCCGCTGAGGAAACCCTCTGGATACTTGAAACCAATCTCGACGATATGCCGGCACAGTATTTTGGGCACGTGATGGAGCGAGCCTTTGAGCTCGAAGCGCTCGACTGCTATTTCACACCTGTGCAAATGAAGAAAAATCGACCGGGAGTTCTACTGTCAATTCTGTGCCGGGCGCCTCAACGGGAAAAGCTGATGAACATGCTGTTTGCCGAAACCACCACACTCGGCGTTCGCAGTTATGAAGTGAAACGCCGCGCGCTCGACCGGAGCGTGGTTCGCGTGGAGACTGTCTACGGCCCGATCGATGTTAAAGTGGGTCGACTCAATGGCAAGGTTGTAACCGAAACGCCGGAATTTGAACAATGCCGAACCGCGGCAAGAAACTCGAAGGTCTCGCTACGGACAATCGAAGAGGCGGCCAGAAGCGCCTTCGCGCGAAGCGCCAAATAACCGAAGGGATTTGGAGATGGTCACAGAATCCACGCACTCGAGTGAGGAACAAGGCTCAATATCAGCCGTCCGCGACGTCGATCTCGAAATGATTGCCCAGGGAGTGCGCCTGATTCTGGAAGGCATCGGCGAGGATACGAACAGGCCTGGTCTAAGAGAGACACCGCAACGCGTGGCTGAAATGTTTGCAGAGTTAACCTCGGGGCTTCGCGAAGACCCAACTGAGTATGTCGTGCCATTGCCCGGCGACAAACACGATGAGATGGTAATTGTTAAAGACATCAGCATTGCTTCAATGTGCGAGCACCATCTTGCCCCGTTTGTTGGGAAATGTCATATCGCCTACATCCCGAAAGAGGGACGCATTGTTGGGCTGTCAAAACTTGCGCGGGTTGCAGAGTCGTATTCGCGTCGTCTCCAGTTACAAGAGCGTCTAACTACCGACATCGCCAACACTCTTTATGAAGGCCTTCGACCGCTTGGTGTCATGGTGGTCATAGAAGCTGAACACACTTGTATGACCTTGCGAGGTGTGCGGAAAGCCGCAGCCAAAACCGTCACGTCTGCGGTATTGGGAGGGTTTAGAAAGGATCCGCGAACACGAGCGGAGGCGATGTCGCTGATCACCGGAGGAGAATAGGCCGATATGACTGTCACCCGGATTATGAAACTGGTACCGGTATTATTACTCGCGGTTCTGGCGGCGAGCGGTTTTTCACAGCAGGTCAGAAAAACAACTAATCCGATCAGCGAATCAACAGTTCGAGCCCACATTAAATTCCTTGCTGACGACCTCTTAGAAGGCCGGGGGACTGGCGCGCGAGGGGGCGAGATTGCCGCCAACTACATCGCTGCTCAACTGGAGGCATTGGGCTTAAAGGGAGCCGGCAAGCAGGGGAGTTTTATGCAGCCAGTTTCCCTTGTTGGGGTGAAAGCGGACCCTGCCACGAAACTCATTGTAAGCGGCAGTGAAGGTAGTGAAACGTTCAACTTTGCGGACGATTTTGTTGCATTCACCGGAGCGCAGACAGCCAAGGTCGACGTTGACGCGGATCTCGTTTTCGTTGGTTATGGTATTAGCGCTCCCGAGCAAAAGTGGAATGATTACAAAGGGGACGCAGGGGACTATCGCGGCAAGATTCTGGTCATGCTGGTGAACGACCCACCAGCAACACCGGAGGAGCCTAATCTGTTTGGCGGCCGGGCCCTTACGTACTACGGTCGATGGACTTACAAGTATGAAGAAGCTGCGCGACGCGGAGCCGCAGGCGCCCTTCTACTACACACCGAGGAGTCGGCCGGATACCCCTGGAGTGTGGTTCGTACCTCAAACGGATCCTGGCGATTCGACATAGCACGGACGGATGACGACCAGACTCCTTTCTTGAAGATTCGCTCCTGGATGACCGACGAGTCGGCACGGCACATGATGAAACTGGCCGGCTTGGATCTTACCGATCTAAGAAGGCGAGCGGCATCGCGCGATTTTGTGCCTGTCAAGTTGAACTTGAACGGTGCGATACATCTAAACAGTGAGGTGCAGCGGCTCACGGCTCCAAACGTGACCGGCATTTTGCCGGGTAGAGACGCGAAGTTACGAAGTGAATACGTGGTCTATTCGGCACATTGGGACCATCTTGGTGTCGGGGCTCCAAACAAGAGCGGCGATACTATATACAACGGCGCGGTCGACAATGCTTCAGGAGTGGCATCGGTGATTGCCATAGCTGAAGCGTTCTCCAAACTGCCAGCTGCGCAAAAGCCGAGGCGATCGATTCTCCTTCTGTTTCCAACAGCCGAAGAACAAGGCCTCTTCGGAACAGAGTGGTACACAAAGCATCCCCTCGTTCCCATCGCAAAAACCGCAGCGAACATCAATCTCGATTCAATGAACGTACTGGGGCCCACGAGGGATCTGGTTCCACTAGGTGCAGAACGGTCAACACTGCGAACCGTTGTTGAGGCAGTAGCGAAAGAGCGAAGTATGGTGATCACCCCCGACCCGCGGCCGGAGCAGGGCTCCTTTTACCGCTCCGACCATTTCCCATTTGCCAGAGCAGGGGTTCCTTCCATCAGTTTGAAAGTCGGAGACGATTTTGTCGGGCGACCACAAGGCTGGGGTGAGCAACAATTTAAAGCTTATAACACTGCACACTATCATCAACCATCAGATGAGTATCGGGATTCCTGGGACTTCAAGGGGATACTTCAGGAAGCTGAAATAGCGCTTGCGATTGGACAACGCGTTGCTGATATGGAGCAGATGCCCCGTTTCAATCCTGAGGATGAGTTTGCCAGAAAACCATAGAGTCTAGAGTCTGGAGTCTGGAGTCTGGAGTCGGAGTTTCAGCTTTAAATTGAGTTGGCCGTCGCGATGAAAAGTTTTTACGTAACCACTCCAATTTATTATGCCAATGACCTGCCGCATCTTGGCAGTCTCTACACCACTATCGTTGCCGACTCCCTCCGCCGGCACAAGCGCCAGCTCGGCTATGACACATATTTTCTTACCGGCACAGACGAGCACGGAATAAATATTCAGCGGCTCGCGGAAAAAAACGGCGTCTCTCCTAAAGAGTATACCGACAGAATAGTTGCGGCCTTTAAAACAATGTTCGCCAATTTCGAGCTAGACACGGCGCACGGAGGCTATGACATATTCATGCGCACGACCGAGCCCTTCCATTATGCTGGGGTGGCCGAGCTCTGGCGTCGCGTCGCACGTTCAAAAACGCCGAAGGGAAACTCATCGATCTATAAGGGACACTACGAAGGATGGTTCTGTCCAAACTGCGCAGAGTACAAGACAGAAGATGAATACCAGCGCCCAGAAAGGGAAGGGGATCCTCCGACCTGCCTGGTTCACCTGAAGCCGCTAGATCGTGTTTCAGAAGAGAGCTATTTCTTTCGTCTCTCCAATTTCGACCAGGCGTTGTTGGATCTCTATGAGAAACGTCCTGACTTCATTCTGCCCGAGGCGCGCCGCAACGAGATGATCAGTTTTGTCCGCCGCGGATTGGATGATCTGTCAATCAGCCGTCAAAAGACTTCGGTATCATGGGCCATCCCCGTGCCAGATGATCCCGGCCATTCCATTTATGTTTGGTTTGATGCACTGAGCAATTACATTACTGCAATCGGTTTCGGCAATCAAGAACCTAACCAGGTTGTGGGGTTTGAGAAGTTCTGGCCGGCAGTGCACCTGGTAGGCAAAGATATCCTTAGACAACATACGCTTTACTGGCCTGCGTTTCTGCTGGCGGCAGGCATCGAGCCTCCTCGTTCGGTCTTTGCGCACGGCATGTGGCAGGACGCGTCTGGCCGCAGGATGTCGAAAACGCTGGGCAATACAATCGACCTTGATCTGCTCCACGAATGTTTCCCCACAGACGCAGTTCGGTACTTCTGTTTAAGGGAGATGGTCTTCGGGCAGGATGGACGCTTTGGCTACGAAGCCCTGATTGATCGGACCAACAGTGACCTCGCCAGCGGTTTGGGAAATCTTTCCAGCCGCATACTGACCATGATCGGGCGCTACTGTGAAGGTGTAGTGCCCTCAGGAAAGATTTCCGAAGAAAAAATACTCTCTGCGAAACGTAGCGGTGTAGACACAGATGAAACAACTATAGCCGGCTTCATCGAACATGCTCGAGATCAATTTCTGCAACATTTCGCAAATTACTCTTTTAACCGCGGGTTGGAAGTGGCCTGGTCGGTAGTTGCGCGCGCTGACAAAATGATCACGGAAGCGAAGCCGTGGGATCTGGCCAAAGATGAAAATCAGCGCCAGACACTCCACGCGATTCTCTACCGCGCCGCCGAATCGCTTCGTTGGCTGTGCGTTCTGCTGCAACCTGTTATGCCCGGGTCGACTCAGGAGATATATAAGCAACTGGGCCTAAGCGATTCACTCTCACACGCGAATCCCGCTGAGTTGCGATGGGGCGGGCTGCAATCAGGCACGCGCATCGGAGAAGTAAAGCCTGTTTTTCCCCGACTGGACAAGGGAAGCGTTCTGGCTCGAGTCAGAGGTAATGAACGCCCGGTGAGTGCGCATGCCACAGAAGCTGAGGCGGTCCCAACAGCTTCACCTTCACCAAGCACGAAGCGACAACCTCCGATGGTAGGCGCTACGGAGGCAGATGCGGTAACTGGCGCTGAAGGCGTGGCTTTCATTGATATTGCGGATTTCGCGAAAGTCGATCTGCGGGTTGGTCAAGTAGTGACTGCCGAGCGACTACCAAAGTCAGACAAGTTACTGCTTCTGAACATTGATATCGGTGAGGAGAAACCGCGTCAGGTCCTGGCAGGAATCGCCGAGTACTACGAGCCAGCGAAACTTCTCGGTCGCAAGGTGGTCGTGGTTGCGAACCTCAAGCCGCGCAAGTTACGCGGTCATGAATCACAGGGGATGGTGGTGGCAGCGTCGGTAGGCGACGAGGGCCGACCGGTTATTGCGACATTTACTGAGGACGTTCCGAATGGAGCAAGACTCAAGTGAAGATAAAGAAAGAATCATTTGACATTTGAGTTTCGGCATTTATCAGTCACTACTGTCCCAACGTTCAGGGCGTATTGTTTGCATCTTGTTGCATTTGATCGATCTAAACTCTAATGCCTGTTGCATCGATTTCATCGTTACTTATGCTCCAACCAAAATAGAACTGGAACAGGTCAGTATCAGTTCGCAGTAGTGTGTGGACCCAAACTCAATTCACGTGTCAGCCGGTCAGTACCACCTCGCGGTAGCGGGTCACCGAGTCAGTACCACCTCGCGGTAGCGTGTCACCGAGTCAGTACCACCGCGCGGTAGCGGGTGGATCCCAGCACTCAACTTACGTGTCACCGAGTCACCACCTCGCGGTGTCACCGAGTCACCACCTCTCGTGTCACCGAGTCACCATCCATATCTCGTCTCACCGAGTCACCACCTCTCGTGTCCACGAGTCAGTACCACCTGGCGGTAGCGGGTGGATCCCAGCACATTATGTCAATGCAGATTGGCGCTC
>Ga0214473_10008859_pt1 | contig 11898 bp, 7 predicted proteins | sample RVTome_7_FD_203509 | JGI IMG/M metagenome (GOLD analysis project Ga0214473, IMG submission 203509) | Soil microbial communities from uranium-contaminated site in the Upper Colorado River Basin, Wyoming, United States - RVT98D197 | ecosystem: Environmental > Terrestrial > Soil > Contaminated >...
ACGGCGACCGCTCGCTGCTCGAGAAGCAGAAGGGAGTTTATGCCCGGGCGCTGGAGCGCGCCCGTGACCGCACCCGGGCGCTGGCCGGGGAATGGGAAAGCGCCGTGGCGCGCCAGGACCCGGGCTCTCCCTGAGCGCCGGCGCGCCCGCGCCCCCGAAGCTACGGCGCGAGGGCGGCGTCGCTGGGCATCCCGCCGACCGGGATCGCCCCGGACGACAGGCGTTCCCCGGTTTCGGCGTCGAACACGAAGACGCCGCCCGGCCTGATGCCGCCGTCGGGGAGGAAGATCTGGCGCGTGGCCGCGTCGTGCGCCAGCGCCGGCACGAAGTAGTCGAGCGAAACGTGCAGCTCCGGCCCGGACTCGACTCCGCCCCGCAGGCTGAACCTCTGCAGGTGCGAGGACAGCAGCAGGTCGGTGCTGAAGATCAGATACCCCGTCTCCGGCGTCACCATCACGAAGGCGCCGAGGTCGGCTCCGGTCAGGCCGTCGCGCTCGCGGATCACCAGCCCGAGTGACCGCAGGGCGTCCAGATCGATCATCTCGATCCCCCCGTCATCGAAGAATGCCCCCGTGGCGCTGACGAAAAGGCGCCGGGATTCCTCCACAATCTGCATCTTGAATTTGGGGAAGGTGCCCTCGAGCGCGATGGCCTGTACCCCCTCTGAGTCCGGATCCGTGTCGACCAGAGTCTCAGTGGCCAGATCGACGACGGCCAGGAGCGCCGGCCGCTCCTGCCCGAACGGGGCGTCGGCGTTGAGGCGCTGCAATTGAATGAAGAGGCGGCCTTCATGGACGGCCATCATGGACGGGTCGGGATCCCCGTCGGCGTCGGCGAACGGGCTCAGATCGACGACCCTGGCTGTTTCGCCGCTGACCGGATCGATCCTCAGGAGGGTGGCGGAGTCGGCCAGCGTCACGTAGGCCCGGCGCTCGCTCACGACCGCAACGTCCTGCGGCGCGCTCGACGCTCCCAGCTGGAAGATCCGCAGGGTCCTGCGGCTGCCGAGGTCGATGACGCGCACCGTCCCGTCGCCGCGGCTCGCGGTGTAGGCCACCCGGCCGCTCAAGCGCACCGTGGATTGGGGGCCGGTTGTGGCGATGCCGGTGCGCGCCCTCCAGGGGGGCATCAGCCGGACGGTCGTCAGGCTCGCCCCATCTTGCGCATCGACCGCCACGGCCAGGGGGCCGATGCGCCGCCCCGCAGCCGGAGTCTGGACGAATCCAGTCGCCGCGGCGGCGGCCATGAAAAACAACCCTGTCAGCACGCGTCTCATACCCGTGCTCCTTCCCGTCGCCTCAGGCGCTGAAGGGACCGTTCGTCGGGCCCGGCCCCGCTTTGATCAGACCCGCGAGGTCGTTTTAGGGTTACTCGTCTCCGGTCAGGGCAGGTCGAACAGCAGGGCCTCGCTCGGTCCCTCGGCCTTCAGGCTCAGGCGCTCCTGGCCGCTCACGGCGGCGCCGTCTCCGGCGCTCAGGCGCCGGCCGTCGAGGCTGAGCGCGCCGCGCGCCACCTGCACCCAGGCGTGACGATCCGGGCGCAGGCGATGGGCCATCTCCGCTCCGTCCGCCAGCTTCCCCGCGTAAATCTCAGCGTCCTGGTGGATCGACAGGGAGCCGTCGCGCCCCGATCCCGAAACCACCAGCTGCAGGCGCCCCTCGGGCGTCCCGGCGGGAAACTTCTTCTGGTCGTAGCGCGGGTCGTGTCCGCGCTGGTCGGGGAGGATCCAGATCTGCAGCAGATGGACGGGCTCAGCCTTCGAGGGATTGAACTCGCTGTGGGTGATCCCCTTCCCGGCGCTCATGCACTGCACCTCGCCGGGACGGATGACCGATCCGGTACCCAGGCTGTCCCGGTGCTCCAGGGCGCCCTCCAGCACGACCGTGACGATCTCCATGTCGCGGTGGGGGTGGGTGCCGAACCCCTGGCCGGGCTGCACCCGGTCTTCGTTGATGACCCGCAGCACGCGGAATCCCATATGGTCCGGATGGTGATAATCGCCGAACGAAAAGGTGTGGTAGGTGTCAAGCCACCCGAAGTCGAAGTGCCCGCGTTCGGAGGAAGGTCGCAACTGGATCATCATCGGCTCCACTCGAAGCCCGGGCGCGCTCCGCCGTCCGCGGCCTGGAAATCGCCGGACCTCCATTGTCGGATGCTCCACTATAATCGTCCGGCGCCCGGCGGAGCAACCGCCGGCGATCCTTCATGGACCCGGCTTGGATCCGGTAACGCACACCCTGATCGGCGTCGGCATGGCGAACGCCTTCTTCCGGCGCCGTCCCGGTCGCGCCGCGATTCCGATCCTGGCGCTGGCCTCGAACCTGCCGGACGTGGACGTGCTCGTCCACGTGACGTTGAGTCCGACCGCCATCCTGATGAGGCGCACGTTCGGCCACTCGTTCTTCACCCTGCCGGGGTGGTGCGCGCTGCTGGCGATCCTGCTGGGAAGGTTCTTTCCGGAGGTGCGCCGCGGCACCCTGTTCGCCCTGGCGCTGCTCGGCGCCGGGGTGCACCTGTTCTTCGATCTGGTCAACTCGTTCGGGGTCGTGCTGCTGTGGCCGTTCAGCGACTGGCGGCCCGAGCTGGCCATGGTGTTCATCATCGACCTTGTGCTGACCGGACTCCTGCTGCTGCCGCTTCTCATCTGCCTGCCCCGGGGGCTGCGCCCGCGCCTGGCGGCGGCGTCCAGAGCGGGCCTGGCGTGCGCCGCCATCTACGTCATCCTGTGCGGCGCGGCGCGGCTGCGGGCGGAGCGGATGCTGGCTGCCGAGGCCTCCGCCCTGGAGCCGCGACCCCGCTTCACGTATGTCTTCCCGGAGCCGTTCGGACCGCAACGCTGGCGCGGCGTGGTCCGGCAGGAGGACACCTGGTTCGTCTACCTGATTCGGCCGCTGAGCGGCGGGATGGAAAAGCGCCGGATCGTCGGAACCCAGGAGGGGGACCCGCGGGTGGAGCGGGTGCGGGCCACCCGACTGGGGAGCCGGCTCGAATGGTTCTTCAAAGCCCCGGTCTGGAAAGTCAGGGAGGCGCCGTCAGGGGCGGGCGGGCCGGACGGGCCGGGCGGCGGGGAGCCCGGAACGGCGATCGTCGGAGTGCACGATCTCAGGTTCACATCGCTGGTGCTGGAGCGGCGGGGACCGTTCGTTTACTGGTTCCGGGTGCGCGCCGATGGCCGGGTCGAGAGGCTCCACCGGCTCGCGGTCGGCCCGGAGGCGGGCGGATCCGCCGCCCCGGCCGGGCTCAGCGGGCGGGCCGGCTCATGACCGCTTCTGAAAGTCGGTGCGCAGGGGGATGAAGTCGCGCACGAAGCGGCGGCAGTGGTGGATCGTCAGCCACTTCTCGAACCCCAGGATACCGGCGAAGATCGCCGTCATCAGCCAGTATTGATCCGGACCCGGGTTCGCTCCCCCGTCGAGCAATCCCGCAGGCAGGGCGCCGACCGCCAGCGCCAGATGCACGATCACCATGGCCAGCAGGACCAGCTCACCAACGAAGTCCCCGACCCCGAGCAGCCAGTGGCGGCAGTAGAAGTAGCCGCCGCCCGGAATCATGATCGAGCGCCGGACCATGGTGCTCTCATCCTTGAATTCCAGCCGGCAGCGCATGCAGGTGTATTGCCGCGGCGTCAGCGTCGCGGCGCAGGAAGGACACAGCGCGGTCAGGCCCGCCGCATTGGGGCGCGGCTGGGAGGAGGGCTTCACGAGCTGCGTCAGCAGGAGGCGGAGCTTGCGGGCGTCCCCCACGCCGATGCCCCAGTATTTCTCCCGGGTGCCGTCGGCGTACTTCAGTCTCAGACAGGTTGGTAGAAGCAGGCCGGGCACCTTGGCCTCGCTGATGTCGCTCCAGCGCACGGTCTTGACGGCGTGCTTCCAGCCGCCCTTGCGGTCCAGCGCCAGGCGCACCAGCCGGCGGTCGGTGACCACCAGCGCATTCCGCGACATCATGACGACGTACCATCCGAAAGCGAGGTGCTCCATAGCGGTGACCGGCGCCTGTCCCGGCGCGATGTAGAGAATCGTCTCGCCCGGCTCCAGGAGCATTCGGAGCGGGGCCTCGAGCTGCGACAGCATTTTCGTGGCGCGCTGGCGCAGCGATTTCTTCTCCTTCCCCTTATGGTTCGTGTAAAGGGTGTCGGCGCGCAACGGGACCGGCCCGTTGGCGGCGCGGCTCGGGGTTTGCTGGGTCGGGACAAGGAGCTCCGTGGTCGGCATCGTTTTCTCTCCGCGGTGTGAATGTCTCCCGCAAAGGTCGGTTCCGGAGAGAGGAGAGTCAAGACGGTGCGCGGCTGAGCCATCCATGTTCAGGCGTGGGGAAAATCCCGCCCCGGGCGTCAGCAGACCGACGCGCAACCACGGAACGCATCGGCCGGTCTTGATGCGGCGGCCGCCGGGGTGATATGGAGAGCGGGCAGGTTTCGATGACCGAGCCCGACGTCACGCTCACCGATTACTTTCTGGCGCTGGAGGCGTCGGTGTTCGCGTACCTGCTGTGGCAGCGCGGTCGGGCAGGGGGCGGCGGCCCGGCGGGGGAGCAACGGAGGTGGTGGGCTCTCTTCTTCGCGGCCATTGCGGCGGCGGCCGCCGCCGGAGGCACGGTGCATGGCTTTCTTCTCGCGTCGGAAAGCCGCGCACGGGCCGTCCTCTGGCCGGCCACGCTCATCGCCCTGGGCGCGGCGGCGCTGGCAGCCTGGGCGCTGGGCGCCCGGCTGCTGCTACTGGCGCGCGCGGTGCGTCTGCTCACCGGCGCGGCGGCCGCGCAGTTCGCGCTCTACGCCGGAGTGGTGCTGTGGGGCGCCGGAACGTTTGCGCTCGCTGTCTTCAACTACCTGCCCGCCACGCTGTTCCTTCTGCTCGCCCTGGCGGTCCGTTGCCGCCGCCACCGGGAGAGGGCCGCCGGCACGGCGCTGGCCGGAATGGCGCTCACGGTGGCGGCGGCCGCCGTGCAGCGCGCCGGCATCGGTCTGCACCCTCGTTGGTTCAACCACAACGCGCTCTATCACCTGATTCAGGCCGCCGCTCTGGCCCTGATTTTCGCCGGAGCGCGGCGCCTGGGGGCCCCGCGCCCCGCGGCGGCCGGCGCCGTGCCGGGGAACGAACGCCGGCCGGCGCGCATGGCTTGCTGCTTCCTCCTCGTGTGCCTGTTGCCGACGGGCGCATACGGGCCCGCGGCACGTCCCGTCTCCGCCGCGGCGGGCGGCGGAGAGATCGGTGTCGAGGTGAACGATATCCACTCCCGGCTCAACCGCACCCGGGTGGCCGCCGTGGTGAAGCCGCGCTCGCTCGCCGAGCTGCAGGAGCTGGTGCGGCGGGCGGGCCGCGAGGGACGGCCGGTGAGCATCGCCGGGGGCCGGCACGCCATGGGGGGGCAGCAGTTCGGCGCCGGCACGACGCTCATCGACATGACCGGGCTCGACCGGGTGTTGAGCTTCGACAGCCAGGAAGGGTGGATCGAAGTCGAGGCGGGCATCCAATGGCCGGAGCTGATCGATTATCTGGTCACCACCCAGCAGGGCCGGGAGCGGCAGTGGGGAATCATTCAAAAGCAGACCGGCGCCGACCGGCTGACGATCGGCGGTGCCATCTCGGTCAACGCCCACGGCCGGGGGCTGCGCCTGCGACCGTTCGTCGCGGATGTCGAATCGGTCGTGCTGGTCGACGCCCAGGGCGGGGTGCGGGTGTGCAGCCGCAAGCGGGAGCCGGAGCTGTTCAGCCTGGTGGCGGGCGGCTACGGTCTGTTCGGCGTCATCTATTCGGCCCGGGTGCGCCTGCAGCCGAGGGTGAAGCTCGAGAGGGTGGTCGAGCTCGCCGACGTCGAGGATCTGATGCCGGCCTTCGAGCGGCGGATTGCCGAAGGATACCTGTACGGTGATTTTCAGTTCTCGATCGACGAAGAATCGGCGGGATTCCTCAAGCGGGGGGTCTTCTCAAGTTACAGGCCGGTCTCCCCCGGGACGCCGATCCCCGGCGCCAAGGGGGAACTCGACGCGGATGACTGGCGCGAGCTTTACCTCCTGGCCCACACCGACCGGCGGCGCGCCTTCGAGAAATACTCGCGCTTCTACCTGTCGACAACCGGGCAGATTTACTGGTCGGACACGCACCAGCTGAGCGCCTACGTGGACGACTATCACGCCTGGCTCGACCGCCGCTTGAGCGCCCCCCGGCCCGGCAGCGAGATGATCTCGGAGGTCTACGTGCCGCGCGACCGGCTGCCGGCGCTGCTTGAGCAGCTCCGGCGCGATTTCCGCGACCACGACGTGCGCGTGATTTACGGAACCATCCGTCTCATCGAGCGCGACCGGGACAGCTTCCTGGCGTGGGCGCGGCAGGACTGGGCGGCCACGGTGCTGAACCTGCACACACCGCACACCCCGGAAGGGCTGGAGAAGGCGGCGCGGGACTTCCGCCGCGTCATCGATCGCGCCATCGAGCAGGGGGGCAGTTTCTTTCTGACCTACCACCGCTGGGCGAGCCGCGAGCAGATCGAGGCCTGTTATCCCCGCTTCCGCGAGTTTCTGGAGCTGAAGCGGAAGTACGATCCCGCTGAAGTCTTCCAGAGCGACTGGTACCGCCACATGCGGGAGCTGTTCGCGACCTCCGATTCCGCGCCGGCGGCCGGCGGCGGAGGGTGGTGAGCCGGAATAGACGGGCGCCGCCGGCACCGCCGCTGCTCTAATCAGGCGGTCGCCCATCTCATCGGCAGGGCCAGCTGTTTTCACGCTCGGCGCCGGCGCTGGAAATCCCGAGCGAGCTTTCGAGCCCCGCGGCTTTCCCCGTCACCAGGTAGAATGCCACGCCGCCGGGAGGCGGCACGAACTCGTTCAAGACGCGGCTGCCGAGCAGCACGCACATCTGTGCGGCTCCGGGCGTGCTCTCGGGGTCCTGCGTGTACTGTCCGGTGGCGCGCAGCACCGCCAGATCCCCCCGGTACAGGTTGTAGGTTTCGTAGACGTTATCCACCTGCCAGCCCAGGAGGCTGCTCGTGGTTTCGATAAACCACAGTAAACCGTCGTCCACGTCGCAGGCGTCCCCCTGGGCATCGCGGTCCTGATCGGCCTGGCCGGGGTTCGCCAGGGCGGGGCAGTTGTCGCACAGGTCGCCGACGCCGTCCAGGTCGAGGTCGGCCGTGCTCTCGTCCACGGCGGTGTCGCAGTCGTCGTCGATCCCGTTGCACACCTCGATGGCGCCCGGGAACACGTTCGGATTGCGGTCGTTGCAGTCGTTGACGCAGAGGAGGTAGCCGTCCTCGTCGAGGTCGGTGTCGTCGATCCCGCCGTTGTTGTCGTTGTCCGTGCCGTCGCAGATTTCGAGATCGGGGTTGTCGACCGTCACCGGAACCGCGGAGGCGTTGTTGGCGTAGTCGAGCTCCTCGAAGAAGCGCTCGGCGTTGACCTCCACCTCGAGAATGTAGTCGCCGCCCGGCACGTAGGTGATGTCGATCCACTGCCCGTCGAGGAATTCGTCGTAAATGTCGGCCCAGCAGACGCTGATCCCCTGGTAACTGCAGAAGCCGTACTTGGGGGGATCGGCGGGAGCGTGGCAGGGGACAGGGGAGGGAATGATATCGATGACGCAGAAACCCTGCTTGCGGCCCGCCACCATCTCGGAAACCAGGTCGGCGTGGGTGCGCAGCAGGTCGCGGGCGCAGGCGGAGGGATCGGCCGCCCGCAGGGCCCTCCAGCGCTCATACCCGGCCGGAGTCCACAGGCGGTAGTCCGAATACTCCTTCAGATGCTCGTGGCCGTGGCAGGTCTCCAGATCGTACCACTCGGGGTGGGACTGCGGATCGCCCACGAACAGATCTCCCGGGCCCAGGTTCGGCGTGGTGGTGGTGAAGCGCGCCAGCAGCCGCCAGCCGGCCTGCACTTCTCCCTCGACCACCGAGCAGTCGTTGCTCCGGAACCGCTGGCGGCTGCTTGACCACTGGGAGAGCGGTGCCGGGTCGACCACCAGGTCGGGGCAGCCGCGCGGGTCGGTGCAGGGGACGAAGACGGGGCAGGTGTCGGAGGCGGCAACCGGAGGGACCGCGAGCGCCGCCGCGACCAGGGTGCCGCAGATCAGCGCCGCGCGCAGGTGTCGCGCCAGGTCAGCGGCGGCGGCGAGACGCCGCCCGGCATCCGACCCCCCGCCAGGTTGGATTCGTCGCAATCCTTTCCCCGTCCTCATCCCTGGGTGCCCCGGGTCAGCGAACGCCTGCGTGAATACCCAAGTGTACCGCGAAACCGGGGCCCCATCAGAATCGGCCGCCATCCGGCTCAACGGACGTGCGGCGGCACGAGGAGCGGCCCCAGAGCGGCGCGGACCCGGTGCGCCGCCGGCAGGCCCCGCCCCGCCAGCCACAGCAGCCCGTCGAGAATCCAGAAGGCGCCGTGGGCCATCAGCAGCAGGGAGAACGGGAACGCCTGGAAGACAAAGCGGTTCTCGATGCCGCGCACCCCCGGCACCTGGTTCAGGTGCAGGATGAAGACCACTTGGGCGATCGACAGCAGGACAAGTCCGGCCGCGAAGCCCCGCCCGCTGGCGAGCGCCGCCAGCATGCCGACCGGCAGCAGCACCCACAGCGCCTCGTACCCGCGCAGGTAGTGCGGCACATACTGGTACGCGTAGCGCGCGTAATTGCCGATCACGCGGACGGCAATCTCCTGCAGCGTGTGCTCGCCGAACAAATACTGCAAATGTCCAACGGGAGGGTCGCTCTGCCAGGATCCCGGCTCCCCGTGCAGCTCCACGTTCCGGAACAGGTTGACGGTCTGCGCATGAACCGGCGAGGGGGGCCGGAACAGCAGGTCCGGGATCAGCAGGAGGGCCGCGGCTGCCGCGACCCATCCCAGGTGCCGGAGCACCGCGCGGCGCTCCGAGCCGCGCCAGGCCTGCCGGCGCCAGGCGAAAAGCAGCAACGCCCCGGCCAGGATGACATAGCCGTAGACCCGCGTCAGCACCATGCAGGCCCCGGCGATGCCCGCCAGCAGAGCCCGCCGCTTCATGCGGGCGCCGGACGCCGTCTCTTCCCCGCCGTTCGCGCGCTCCGGGTCGATGCCAAAGAGCAGCAGGGCGAAGACCAGCATCGTGCCGGCGAAGAGCGGATCGCGCAGCCCCGACACTCCGTAGAAGCGCACCACCGGGTTCGCGCAGAAAAGCAACAGGGCGCACAGCGCCGCCGCCCGTCCGAAGAACCGCGCGCCGAACAGGTAGAGCGCCAGGGCGGTCAGCACGGTCTGCGCCATCGTCGTGAGCCGGGCCACCGCCTCGCCGTCGTCGGAGAGCAGCAGCCCCGGCTTCAACCAGGCGACGTGGAAAGGCTCGCGGGTCGGGCAGTCGAAAAAAAACCGCATGCCGCGCGCTTCGGCGAGGAACCCGGCCACGTCCGGATTCAGCGGGCCCCGCATGAACAGCGCGAAAGCCCCGCCGAGGCTGTTCAGGAGCAGCAGGAGCGCCAGAACGACCCCGCCCCAAGCCAGCCAGTCCGGAACCCGGATCCCGACAGCCGGCGGGGAAGCGCCGCTGCGGTGGGGTGGGCTCGGATCGGCGCGGTTGGACACGGTCGGGAAGCTGTGAGGTGCCAACCCTACCACAGACGGGAGGAGGCGCGGGTCGCGGCACGCCCCGGATCGACCGTCAGAAATGCAGCGCGATGCCGGCCTGGAACCGCCGCCCGAACCCGCGCTCGGCCGCGTCGACCGGGTCGGAGATCTGCAGGCTGTGCTCCGCCCGGCGGTTGAGGCTGAAGATCCGCAGCTCGTCGGTGTTGAGCATATCGAAAACGTCGAAGGAGGCCACTCCCTTCACGCGCCCGATCTTCAGGCCCTTCTTGACGCTGGCGCTGAATGTCCAGACCGCGCGATTGCGCAGATCGTTGCGCTGAGCGGTCGGAAAAATTGTCCGGAACGTGGTGTTCCCCTGGCTGTCGGCGACGGCGTCGCGCACCACCAGAGAGAAGGGCAGGCCGGATTCATACAGGATCGTACCGCCCACGCTGACCTCGCGGGGCAGCTGGGCGACGGCATTGAACTTGAAGACGTGCCGCTGGTCGAACTCCTGGAACCCCTCCTCCAGGACCACCTGCGAGGGGTCGTCTCCCAGGAACGACAGAAACGATTCGGCGTTGCCGCGCGCCTCCGACCAGGTGTACGAGGCCTCGAATTGCCAGTTGCGGTGCAGGCGCTTGCTGAGGACCAGCTCCAGCGAGCTGTAGTCGGAGCGGTTGAAATTGCCGATCCGGAAGATCTGGTTGAAGTTCGGGTTCAGCGGTTCGAGATCGGGCACGCCGTCCGGATTGCACGCCTGCCCGCTCGGCTCGAAGGCGTTCAGACAATCGTCGAAGAGGCCGTCGGGGCCGCCTCCCGGTCTGCCCAGGCGGTCCACCGTGACGTGGTTGAGGTCGATGTCCTGGAGCTGATCCCTGCCCCGGCGCGAGGTGTACACGACCTTGATCGCGAGCTCCGGGGCCAGCTCCCGCTCGAGTCCAAGCGTGATCTCGTCGGTGAACGGAGTGCGCAGGTCGCGCGACACCTGGTAGGCGTCGATCCCGCCCTCGCTGGGGGATCTGAGCAGGACGTCGCCGCGCGGCAGCTCCAGTCTGAACGACTGGTAGGCGGGGCGCCGCTCGCTGACCACCGTGCCCAGAAACAGGGAGCCGTAGAAGCGGCCGTACGTGGCGTACAGCTTGGTCCGGCCGTCGGCGAACGGATCCCAGGACAGGCTCAGGCGCGGCGCCAGGTTGCTGTTGCCGAGATCGATGTCGTCGGCCACGAGATCGTGGCCCTCGCGCAGGTTGCCCGTCTGGCCGGTGCCGAAGCATTCCCGGCCGGAGGAGGTGCGCAGGGACGGCTCGGCGTTCCAGCCCGGGATGCGTGCGCAGTCCAGGTCATGGCGGGAGAAAACGCTGCGCAGCACGGCGAGGTCCGAGTTGAGAGGGACGCGCGGATCGTCCACGGTGAGCGGCGAGGTGAGTCCGTCACAGGTGCCGTCGCCGTCCAGGTCGCAGTAGAAGGTGTCGGTGGCGGGATTGATGTCGAAGTTGTGTCCGTCCCCCAACACCACCTGCCCGCTGGCGTTCGGATCGTTGCCGGCGGCCTTGGTGGTGGCGTAAAAGAGCCGCGCCAGCCGGTTATACTCCGCGACCTCGGTGTGCGGATCGAAAAGCGAGCGCCCGGCGGCGCTGACGATCTCGCGATCGAGCCGCACTCCGAACGACAGCGTCAGATTGGCGATCGGCTTCCAGGAGTCCTGGAGATAAAGGGCCAGGTTGGCGCGCTCGGCCGCGGTCGGTACGGCTCCGGCCGGCACCGGCCCCAGCATGCTCACGCCGGTGGCGCCTCCCCGCAAGGGGCGCGAGAACGCCTGCGGGCGCAACAGCACGCGCTCGTCGTACCGCTGCTGCTGCCACTCGAGCCCTCCCTTCAGCGTGTGGCTCCCGGCCAGATCGTCGACATACCAGGAGAGATCCTCGCGCAGCGTGAACTGCCGGCTGTCCTGCGACGAGCTTACAAAGAAGGGCCCGCTGACGCGGCCGCTTTCGAGATCGAACAGGTAGTGCTCGTCAAACGGGTTGACGCTGAACTGGTTGCGCAGGATGAAGGCCTCCATGGTTCGATCCGGACTGTAGCCGTGCTCGGAATAGGCCGCCAGGTCGTCCTGCAGCGACAGGGAGGGTTCTTCGACCGGATACACCTCGTCGTCGAGAGCGTAGAACCCTGCGGTCGAATCGAGCAGCACCGTGGGTGAGAAGATGGTCGTGCCGCGCAGCGTCAGGATGCGGCCCGTCGAATCGACGAGGGCGTCCGATTCCTCGGCGATGGTCGGGGCGATGTTGTTCCCGGCGGTGTCGGTGGGTTCGTAGTAGATCTCGAGCGAGGTTTTGGTGCGGGGATTGATCTGCCAGGTGAGCTTGGCGAAGTCC
>Ga0214473_10008860_pt1 | contig 11897 bp, 9 predicted proteins | sample RVTome_7_FD_203509 | JGI IMG/M metagenome (GOLD analysis project Ga0214473, IMG submission 203509) | Soil microbial communities from uranium-contaminated site in the Upper Colorado River Basin, Wyoming, United States - RVT98D197 | ecosystem: Environmental > Terrestrial > Soil > Contaminated >...
TGAAGAGTAATGTTATTAGTTATTAGTTACCACTTATTAATATTGGAGGAGTGGCCGAGAGGCTGAAGGCGTCCCGCTCGAAACGGGATATCCTGAAAGGGATCGTGGGTTCAAATCCTACCTCCTCCGCCATTGAAAGGCAGTGAATAGTGTTTAGTGAATAGTAAAAGATAGAAGATGAGAAGATAAGAAGTTTAGAAGATGTGAAATCCTAACTTCATAGCTTCTTAACTTCCCAGGTTTTTGTTTCTGTTTTATTCACTGTCGTTATTGGAGAGGTGTCCGAGAGGCCGAAGGAGCACGACTGGAAATCGTGTAGGCGCTAATACCGTCTCGTGGGTTCAAATCCCACCCTCTCCGCCATGAACGACAGTGAATAGTTATTAGTGCTTAGTTTAGAAAAAGCCCAATTAAAAATTAAAACTAAAAATTAACAACAGTCCGTAATCATGATATATATGTTAGAATGTTTTTTAGACTGAACACTATACTATTCACTTTTCACTAATGACTGTCATTTTTCGGTCAGGCTTTTGGGCCCTGTGCAACAATGTGCTGTGAAATCCGCCAGGTTCGGAAGGAAGCAACGGTAAGCAGTTACAGTGTGTGCCGCAGGATTACCTGAGAGCCTGACTAACTATAAAGAAAGTTAAGAGTTTAGAGTTAAGAGTTAAAAATGATGGAATTCAAAAACTTTTAACTTCTAACTTTTAACTTAAATTAATTATGAGTTATATCGTTCTTGCAAGAAAATGGCGACCACAAAATTTTGATGACCTGATAGGACAGGAAGCAGTAGTCAGGACCATCAAAAATGCCCTTATAAGTGAAAAGATAGTCCACGCATATCTCTTTTCAGGACCAAGAGGCATAGGAAAAACATCGGCTGCAAGGATTCTTGCCAAGGCGCTTAACTGCCTTCAAGGACCAACGTCAGAACCCTGTGGTAAATGCCAGAATTGCGAAGCAATAGCCAACGGTTCTTCCATAGATGTCCTCGAGATTGACGGTGCATCCAATAACAGCGTGGATGATGTAAGAGAGTTAAGAGAATCAGTAAAGTATGCACCTTCAACATGTAAATATAAGGTTTACATCGTGGACGAAGTCCATATGTTAAGCCCGTCAGCTTTTAATGCGCTACTAAAAACCCTTGAGGAGCCCCCTTCACATGTCGTTTTTGTCTTTGCTACAACTGAACCAAAGAAGGTGCCTCCTACGATACTTTCCAGGTGTCAGCATCATGCATTTAGAAGAATCCCCAGGGCAAAGATAAAAGATTGCCTTTTGAAAATCTCACGGGCAGAAAACATAAACATTAAAGATATAGCAGTGGAAATGATATCAAGGGCTGCTGACGGAAGTATGAGAGACGCCCTGACCATATTAGACCAGGCATCTTCATTCAGTGACGACATAAGTGAAAAAGAACTCCAGACCCTTCTTGGTTTACCTGAAACGGACATTATCTTGAACCTTTCAGAGACTATTTTATCCGGTGATATATCTAACACCTTATCTATAATAAAAGAATTGACAGAGAGGGGTTATGACCTCCGAGCCATAACGAAAGAACTCGTGGAACATTTTAGAAATATTGCGATTGTAAAGGTAATTCAAAACCCTGACGAATTTCTTGAATTCACGCAGGAAGAAATACAGAAACTCCAGCATCAGGCTTCAAAGGTCAGCATAGAAGAACTGACACTGCTCCTGACAGAGCTTATCAGGCTTGAAGGAGAGGTTAAAAGTGCTATAAACCCCAGATACTCTCTGGAGCTTGGCATTCTCAGAACATCATTTATTAAGGGAATGACATCCATCAGTGACATCTTAAAAAAACTGAGCAATACAGAACAAACCCTTATGCCAACAGATTCTCCAGAATCCCCTGAAAAATCCACCCAACCACCTCTTAACCCCCCTACATCCCCCTTTGACAAAGGGGGACAGAGGGGGATTTGTAAAGAGGAGCAAGGGGGGATTAAAGAAGGAGGGAAGGAGGGATTTGAGGTTCAAAATGATAAATCCAGCACCTTTCTGCGGAGTATTAAAGAGGTGCTGGATAAAGATACGCTCTGGTCAGAGATTATCGAAAGACTTAAATCCAGAGACCCCCTGCTCGCCTGCAAACTTGCAGAGACAAAAATAATAGACATTACAAATACAGAACTTATTATAGGATTCAATGGCGGAATGTCTGTACTGGCTGACTCAGTCAAGAAAAATACCTCTCTGGTGGAGGAAACAATAGAAGACGTCACGGGCAATAAGTTAAGATTAAAAATCCTATCCTTACCCGTCGAAGACTCGACTCTCCGAGAAAAAAAGAAAGGCATTAACGGGATAAAAGAAAAGATCTTTTCTGACCCGGTTGTTAAAAATGTTATTGAACTTTTTAATGGAAAAATCTTGGAAGTCAAGTCACTTGAAGACACCGATTACACAGATTAAAAGACCCAGATTACACAGATAGATGCAAGATAAACAGATTGGGAGTCTAATCTGTGTCATCATATAAAAATCTGTGTAATCAGTATAATGAAATTATACAAGGAGGAATTACATGTCCAAGGAAATGTTTGGAGACATAATGCGGCAGGCTAAGAAATTGCAGCAGGAGATGGGAAAGATTCAGGAAGAGGCAAGAAAAAAGACCGTTGAAGCTTCTGCAGGTGGAGGCATGGTTACTGTTACAGCAAATGGGGGAATGGATGTCGTGTCTATAAAAATCGAACGCGAGGTTGTGAACCCTGATGATATTGAGATGCTCCAGGACCTGATTGTTGCAGCTACAAATGAAGCATTGCGGCGGGCACAGCAGATGGTAAACGAAGAAATGAGCAAAGTCACCGGAGGGCTCAACCTCCCAGGACTTGGTAACCTTCTTGGTCAATGAGCAACGGAATTGTAGAAAAACTTATAAACGAACTCGGAAAACTCCCGGGCATCGGGAGGAAAACCGCCCAGCGATTATCATTTTTTATCATGGGAATGCCTGAAGAAGATGCCATCTCAATAGCAAAAGCCATTATTGAATTAAAGGAGAAAGCAAGATTTTGCAATCTCTGTTTTAATATTACAGATGATGAAACTTGTTCAATCTGTAAGAACCCGTTGAGAGACCGCAGCAAGATATGTGTTGTCGAGGAACCGAGTAATCTAATTGTAATTGAGAGGACAAAAACATATAAAGGGCTTTATCACGTTCTGCTTGGAGCACTTTCGCCAATAGATGGAGTAACCCCTGAAAAGCTGAAGATAAATGAATTGGTAGATAAGGTAAAACACGGTAATATCTCAGAGGTTATAATTGCGACCAACCCAAATACAAAGGGTGAAACCACTGCTCAGTATATATCCCAGCTACTTAAACCGATGGGTATAAAAATTACCCGAATTGCATATGGACTGCCAATTGGTGGAGATATTGAATTTGCAGACGAGGTAACACTCTCAAAAGCAATCGAGGGGAGAAAAGAGCTGTAAAAAGTTTGCAGACCTCTTTATAATTAATTCACATTTTTTAGCAAAAATTATTTTACCCCGTTAGAAAAGACAGGGCTTTCTAACGGGGTAAAACCAATATATTAGATAGGGAGGGCTGGTGAGGGGAAAACAACTTAGGTTTGTTAATAACAGGAGGTAAAATATGAAAAAGTGGATCGGAATTGCACTGCCAGTAATTTTACTCATTACAGGTATTGTGTATGCAAAAGATTACGAGGTAAAAAAGAAAATAGATACGTATGACGTTGAGATTAAAATTGACAAAAATCCGCCTGTTGCAGGTGACAATAATATTGAAATCAGGATCAAAGACCCTTCTGACAAATACGTGACGGACGCAAAGGTGAAAATTGAATATTCAATGCCTGCGATGCCAGGGATGCCACCAATAAACTATAAAACAGATACAGAACTAAGTGGCAATAAATACAGGGCAAAGATAACCCTTTCTATGTCAGGTTCATGGAGTATTGTTATAAAAATAAACCGCGCTGGCAAAATAACACCGGTAAGGTTCAATGTGGACGCAAGGTAAAGACAGAATACAGATGTCAGAGCACAGAGCACAGATTTTCACCCCCTCCCTTACCCTCCCCCCTCGAGGGGGAGGGTTGGGTGGGGGGGCTGTATTCTGTATTCTGTATTCTGTGTTCTGTGTTCTGTGCTTTTTGCTGAGTAGTGCTTTTGCTGATGACTTAAAACTCCAAGACTTGGTCAATGAGGCATTAAAAAATAATCCTGAAATCCTCGCTTATAAAGCAAAAGAATCCGCTGCAAGATTCAGAATTCCACAGACAAAAAGCCTTCCTGACCCCATGTTTATGATGGGTTATATGAATGAAGGGACAAAAGATTTATACACCTTCGGTGAAGATATGGGCGCTGATTCCCAGTGGATGTTCTCTCTTTCCCAGATGCTTCCATTTCCAGGAAAATTATCATTAAAGGAAGAAATGGCTTCAAGGGAAGCCAGAAGCATAAAAGCATCATCAGATTCAATACGTTTAAAAATTGTTGCTAAAGTAAAGGAATTTTTTTACGACCTTTTCTTCACCTATAAAAACCTTGACCTTGTTAAGGATAAAGGTGCCCTTTTTTCAAGGATAGAAGACGCTGCCATTGCCAGATACTCATCAGGTATGACATCGCAGCAGGAAGTAATAATGGCACAGACTGAAAAATATATGCTCCTTGAAAAAGAAGAGATGCTGAAACAAAAAATACAGGCATTAGAGGCAATGCTTAATTCTCTCACGGGTAAAGACATTAACTCTCCCCTTGGAAAACCACATGAGATATCCCCAACTTTATTCATGCACGATATAAATGAACTATTAAGCATGGCATATGAGAACTCCCCTGAAATTAAGGCTAAAGAGGAAATAATCGCAGCCGCAGAAGTAAAGGTTCAAATGGCTAAAAAAGAATATTATCCTGACTTTACTATTAACGCGAATTATTTTGCAAAAAGTGCTGATTTTCAGGATATGTGGAGTCTCTCGACGAGTATCAACATCCCGATATTTTACAAAACAAAACAACAACAGGCGGTCCTGGAAGCAGAAGCACTATTGGCAGAGGCAAAAAGTGAACTTAATGCTACAAGATTAATGGTCTCCTCCGCCATAAAAGATAATTATTCAATGCTTAAAACGTCGGAACAACTTATGAAACTATATAAAAATGGTCTGATTCCAAAATCCTATCAGGATTTTGAGCTGGCACTTGCAGGCTATGTCGCCGGAGGAATTGAGGCTATAACTGTAATCAGCAGGCTAAAATCTTTTCTTGATTTTGAACTTTTATACTGGCAGCAACTTATTGAAAGAGAAAAAGCTATAGCAAGACTTGATGCAATAACAGCAGTGAATAACGATCAGACTTCGGCGAGCCCTCGGACTGAGCTCGGGCCGAATGGCTCAGTCGAGCCGTCAACAGTTATTAGTCAGGAGATAAAAAAATGAATAAAAGAAAAATAATAATTATTGCAGGATTAATTAGTCTGATAGGAGTTTTACTTTATTTTTTGACTATACAAGCAAAACCACAGCCATCAAGTAAACCATCGGAAGAACAGCAGGAAACAAAAGAGGAAGCTCCGACTGTGGAGATTCCACCTGAAAAACAGCAGTTAATAGGGGTTAAGCTTGTTGAAGTTTCTGTTAGACCTTTTCAAAAAACTATCAGGACAGTTGGACGTATAGAATATGATGAAAGAAAACTATATACCATCACAACTAAATTCGATGGCTGGATAGAAAAACTCTTTGTTGACTATACAGGACGGTATGTAAAAAAAGGAGAGCCCCTTGCAGAGATCTACAGCCCTGAGCTCTTTGCAACACAGCAGGAATTTATAAATCTACTTAAGTGGGCAAAACAAAGCAAAGAAGAAATAAAAAATGAAAATAATCCCCCCACCCCCCCTTTAGTAAAGGGGGGTAAGGGGGGATTTTCAGGTGAGACTATCGGTAAAATGCTTTCAAAAGATGCTGAGGTAATAATCGAGGCAGCAAAGCAGAGGTTGATGCTGTGGGATATAACCGATGAGCAGATTAAAAAGATAGAAGAGACAGAAAAACCCATAAGAACTCTGATTATCTACAGTCCTGTAAGCGGCTATGTTGTCCAGAAGATGGCACTACAAGGGATGCGTGTAATGCCAGGAGAGAAACTCTTTGACATCGCTGATCTGTCCACGGTATGGGTTATATCGGATATCTATGAATATGAATTATCTCTTTTAAAGACAGGGCAGTCAGCAAGGATTACCCTCGGTTATTTCCCGGAAAAGGAATTTTTATCAAGGATTGATTATATCTATCCTGTTCTTTCTGGTGATACGAGGACTGCAAAGGTGAGGTTCACAATCCCTAATTCAGGAGGCCAGCTTAAACCTCAGATGTTCACCAATGTGGAGGTAAAGATTGATCTGGGTAGGAGGCTTGCCATTCCTGAGGATGCAGTAATAGATACAGGAACGAGACAGATAGTCTATGTAGATAAGGGCAATGGTTATTTCGAGCCGAGGGAGGTTATGCTCGGGCTAAAGGCAGAGGGAATGAGGGAAGTGATAATGGGTTTGAAGGCAGGAGAGAAGGTCGCCACCTCAGCCAATTTCCTTATAGATTCAGAGGCACAGTTAAAAGGAATAAAGCCACTTGGACATAAACACTAAAAACAGTGAATAGTGAACAGTATTTAGTGAATAGTAAAAAAACAAAAAATAATTCTGACTATTCACTGACGACTATCCACCAACGACTAAAAAAATGATTACTAAAATCATAGAATACAGTGCAAAAAACAAATTTATCATCTTTCTGATGGTTTTTTTTCTTTCTGCCTGGGGATACTGGTCACTGAAAAAAACTCCACTCGATGCAATACCTGACCTGTCTGATGCGCAGGTAATAATAGACACTGAATGGCCTGGCAGGAGCCCTGATATTATAGAAGACCAGGTCACCTACCCAATAGTAAGCAATATGATAGCAGTCCCCGGTGTCAGGGTAGCGAGGGGATATTCTTTTTTCAGCCACTCCTTTGTTTATGTCATATTCGAAGATGGAACGGATATATACTGGGCGAGGAGCCGGGTCATTGAGTATCTCAGCAAATTGCAGGGTAAATTGCCAAAGGGCGTTAACCCCATAATTGGTCCTGATGCCACAAGCGTGGGATGGGTTTTTCAGTATGCCCTTGTAGATAAATCAGGCAGGCATACCCTTGCTGAGCTGAGGAGCCTGCAGGACTGGTATCTTAAATACTCTCTCGAGTCCGTAGAAGGCGTTGCAGAAGTTGCCTCTATCGGGGGCTATGTAAAGGAATACCAGATAACCATAGACCCAAATCGTTTATCTGCCTATAGCCTTCCTCTCATGGCTGTTACCAACGCAATAAGAAACAGCAACAGGGATGTGGGCGGACGCGTTATAGAGTTTAATGGCCGTGAATTTATGGTAAGGGGCAAAGGATATATAAAGACGCTAAGTGATATAGAAAATATCACCGTGGGGACTGATGGACGCGGGACCCCTGTGCTTCTCAGAGAAATAGCAAAGGTCTCTCTTGGCCCTGATATGAGAAGAGGCATAGGAGAGCTCGATGGAGAGGGTGAGGCTGTTGGCGGTATTGTTGTTATGCGTTATAACCAGAATGCCTTAAATGTTATCGAAAGGGTAAAGAATAAACTGGAGGAGCTCAAGCCATCACTTCCTGAAGGTGTTCAGATTGTGACAACATACGACAGGTCAGACCTCATCCACAGGGCAATAAATACCCTCAAGGAGAAGCTCATAGAGGAAAGCATCATCGTTAGTCTTGTGTGTATTATATTCCTTTTTCACTTCAGGTCTGCCCTTGTCGTAATCATAATGCTCCCCATAGCGATACTCATGTCCTTCACAGGGATGAAATATCTGAATCTTACATCTAATATAATGTCCCTCGGTGGTATCGCTATAGCCATTGGTGCCATGATTGATGCCGCAATCGTGATGATAGAGAATGCCCATAAACAGCTTGAGCATTACCCTGCAAAGAACAGGTTTGAGGTCATCATCGAGGCTGCAAAACAGGTGGGCAAACCACTCTTCTTTTCACTCCTGATAATAACAGTCTCCTTTATGCCTGTCTTCACTCTCGAGGCACAGGAGGGTAGGCTCTTCAAACCCCTCGCCTTTACAAAGACCTTTGCCATGTTCTTTGCATCCTTTTTATCAATCACCCTTGTGCCTGTATTGATGGTTCTATTAATCAGGGGGAAAATTTCGCCAGAGACAAAGAACCCCATAAGCAGATTATTGATCTTCCTTTATAACCCCATTGTGAAACTCGCCCTCAGATTCAGAATTGTCACGATTATCTTGGCGATTCTCTCTATTGCAGCTTCTGTGACTGTGTTTAAAAAACTCGGCTCAGAGTTTATGCCCGCCCTGAACGAGGGCACGATATTCTATATGCCAACAACCCTCCCTGGAATATCTGCTCAGGAAGCCACAAGAAGTCTCCAGATTCAGGACAGGATAATCAAGGGTTTTCCAGAAGTGGAACATGTCTTTGGAAAGATAGGAAAAGCAGAGACAGCAACAGACCCGGCACCTATGGAGATGGCTGAGACAGTGGTTTTGCTTAAGCCAGAAAAAGAGTGGAGAAAGGGTGTAACATGGGAGAGCCTTATAGATGAGATGGACACTGCCATGGAGGTTCCGGGATGGTCTAATGCATGGACAATGCCGATAAAGGCACGGATAGACATGCTCGCCACCGGCATAAGGACGCCTGTGGGTATCAAGATTTTTGGTCCAAAGGTAGAGATGTTAGAGAAACTCGGTAGAGAGATAGAGATAGCCCTCAGGGAGGTAAAAGGTACAAGAAGCGTCTTTGCAGAGAGGGCAAGCGGCGGGTATTATCTTGATTTTGAAGTAAAGAGGGATGTGATTGCAAGGTATGGTCTTACCTCAGATGATGTCAATGAGATTATAGAATCTGCCATTGGAGGGATGATGGTGACAACAACTGTTGAGGGAAGGGAACGCTATCCTGTCAGCGTAAGATACCCCAGGGAGCTGAGAACTGACATAGACTCTCTGAAGAGAGTCCTTGTGCCTGTGATGGCAAAAAACGAAGATGAGAAGATGGGAAAATTGGAAGATAAGAGTCTCAACTTCTCAGCTTCTCAGCTTCCTAACTTCCAATCTTCTGCTCAGATTCCCCTCGGGCAGCTCGTCAACATAAGCCTTAAGGAAGGTCCTGGAATGCTCAAAAGCGAAGACGGAATGCTCGTATCCTATGTGTATGTAGATATAAGCGGTAGGGACGTAGGAAGTTATGTCAATGAGGCAAAAAAAGTTGTTGAGTCCAGGGTCAAGGTGCCGGCTGGATATAACCTCCTCTGGAGTGGCCAGTATGAATATATGGAGAGGGCAAAGGAGCGGCTCAAGCTTGTAATTCCTCTAACAATAGTCTTGATTTTTGTCCTCCTCTATTTCAATTTCAAGTCCGTAACAGAATCCATAATCGTGATGTTATCAGTGCCCTTTGCCCTTATCGGCAGTTTGTGGATAATCCATCTCCTCGGATATAACCTCTCTGTTGCTGTCTGGGTCGGGATTATAGCCCTTGCCGGCGTTGCAGCAGAAACAGGGGTCGTGATGATAGTTTATCTCGATGAGGCTTATCAGGAGAGAGTTAGCGCTGGTAGGATGAATACAATAAAGGACCTTTATGACGCAGTTATAGAAGGTGCTGTCCAGAGGGTGAGACCAAAGATGATGACAGTTACCGCTATAATCGCAGGACTTCTTCCCATTATGTGGTCCCACGGTACAGGCGCAGATGTCATGAAAAGGATAGCAGCACCGATGATAGGAGGTATGATAACCTCCACGATACTTACCCTTGTGATTATTCCAGCCATTTATATGATGTGGAAGGGTAGAAAACTTAAAAACTAAGACTTTAACACTTCTTTAATCAACTCCCTATCAACATCTTCTTCTATTCTTACCCTCCCGATAGCTTCAGGGAGAACAAATCTTATCCGCCCTGCCCTGACTTTTTTATCAACCTCCATCGCATCAAGAATGTTCAAAACATTGACGTCTTCAGGAATCTTTACCGGCAGTTTATACAACTCTAAAAGCCTTTTTATGCGTTCAAATTCTTCCCTCTGAAAAATTCCGAGTCTAATTGCTAATACCGAGGCAGCACACATACCAATGGCAATCGCCTCCCCATGAAGAAACCTCCTGTAATCCGTTGCGGTCTCTATAGCATGACCAATGGTGTGCCCGAAATTAAGTATGGCTCTCAAACCCGCCTCTTTTTCATCCTTAGATACCACATCAGCCTTTATCTCGCAGGAGCGCTTAACTACATTGATAAGACTGTCTCCAATGGAGAAAATATCTCTTATGTTTGTTTCAAGAGAATCAAAAAGCTCTCTGTCAGCAATAACACCGTATTTTATTATCTCAGCAATGCCGGCACTGAACTCCCTCTGTGGAAGTGTTTTTAATGTATCAACATCTATCACAACAAGCGAAGGTTGATAAAAGGTACCTATCATATTTTTACCCAGAGAATGGTTAACTCCTGTTTTTCCGCCTACAGAGCTATCCACCTGCGCAAGAAGGGTTGTTGGGACCTGAACATATTTTATCCCTCTCATATATGTTGAAGCCACAAAACCGGTTATATCTCCTACAACACCACCGCCAAAAGCAATGAGAAGTGAATCCCTGGTAAACCGTGCCTTAAGAAGTTCTCCATATAAATAAGAGACCCATAATAAATCTTTATATTCTTCCCCATCAGGAATAAGAAAAACCTCAGGTGTTAATCCGCATTCACTTATTGACTTCAGAATAACATCCCTGTAAATGGGGAAAATGGTCTTATTACTCACAATAGCAACCCTGGATGGCCTGAACTCTATCAGTCTGAGACCGAGTTTCTTAAGGACTTTACTACCGATAAGAATTTTATAACTCCGCTCTTTTAACTCTACTACCGCTTCCTGCATATCAAGACTCATTCTTTCTATAATTTCTTCAGCAGCCTCACGCGGTGTTATAAAATTTGTATCAATAAAAATATCTGACTGCATATAAAATCTTTCCCTTTCAGCAAGCAATTTATTAATTTCGCTAAGCGGCTCTTCCACATCCAACAAAGGTCTTTTTCCTCCTTCAAGCATGACTCTTTTAAGGATAATCTCAGGAGATGCTTTTAACCAGATAATGATACCACTCCTGCGCAATTCATCTACATTCCTCTCATCCTTGATAACGCCGCCACCTGTGGCAATCACTACATTACTCCTCTGCGAGACTTCTTTTACTACAGCTCGCTCAACTGCCCTGAAATAATCTTCGCCTTTTTGCTTAAAAATAAGGGAAATTGGCATGCATTCTTTCTCTTCAATTAAGTTGTCTGTGTCTATAAAGGAATAACCAAGTCGCCTGCTGAGTTCTCTCCCAACAGAAGTCTTACCCGTCCCCATAAAACCTGTTAGAACGATTTTCATAGTTCAACTATTATAAAAAATATGGTTCTTTGAGCGAACATTCAAAGATTTTAGGAAAATCGAGGAAATCAAAAGAAATAGGGATTTAAACTGTCTGATGCCGACTGGTCGGCAGAGTTTTTAAATCCCCTTTTGATGACGAAGATTTTCCGTATAAAAATATTTGTAGAGAGCGAAAAGAATCCTATTTTTTCAGAGTTATTCAAATCAGAATTCCCTAATCTGTTTAAGATACCCCTTATAATTCCTTTTAACCTCATCCATACTGTCGCCGCCAAATTTTTCAAGAAAACTATCTGCGATAACTAAAGCAGTGACTGCTTCACCAACCACAGACGCTGCCGGTACAGCACAA
>Ga0214473_10008861_pt1 | contig 11897 bp, 14 predicted proteins | sample RVTome_7_FD_203509 | JGI IMG/M metagenome (GOLD analysis project Ga0214473, IMG submission 203509) | Soil microbial communities from uranium-contaminated site in the Upper Colorado River Basin, Wyoming, United States - RVT98D197 | ecosystem: Environmental > Terrestrial > Soil > Contaminated >...
AGGGTCGGCATCGTCGAGCCCTTGGACCAGCGCTCGGCGAAATAGCCGCCGGGCGGGACCAAGAGCAGGATCTTCATGCGTCGGCCTTGAGCTCTTCCTTCCGCTCCATCTTCACGGAGTAAAGCTTCGTGATGTTCGGCTCCTCCATAGTCGTGCCGTAAATATAGTCGGCGACCTCCATGGTCTTGTAGTTGTGGGTGATGATGATGAACTGCGTTTCGGATTTGACCGCCCGCATCAAGTCCAGGAAGCGGGCGAGGTTCACCTCGTCGAGGGCGGCGTCCACTTCGTCCAGGATACAGAACGGCGTCGGCTTGTAGCGGAAGAGGGCGAAGAGGAAGGCGAGGCTGGTTAAAGACTTTTCGCCGCCCGAAAGGAGGCCCATGTTTTGAACTTTCTTTCCCGGCGGCTGGGCCACGACCTCCACGCCGCTCTCGAGGGGATCGGCTTCGTCGGTGAGCCTGATCTCGGCCGTGCCGCCCTTGAACAGGGAGACGAACAGGTCTTGAAAATTCCGGTTGATTTCTTCCACGGCGGTCAGAAAACGAGTCCGGCTTTCCTCGTCGATTTTGAGGATCGCGTCTTTGGTCTGGGAGATCGATTCGCTCAGGTCTTTTTTTTGCTGCAGCAAAAAGTCGAGGCGCGATTTTTGTTCCCGATATTCTTCCTCGGCCATGAGGTTGACCGCGCCGTATTTCTGGAGCTTGTCTTTGGCTTCTTCGAGCTCCGCGGCGATGTCTCCCTCCCCGGTCTCGGCGGCCGGCGCTTCGGTCTTCACTTCTTGGATCGTCTTTTTGAGCTCCTGCCAGCAGGCCTCTTCGAGATTGACGAGGTCGCGGTCGATCTCGGCCTTCCGGATCTCCCAGGTCATCCGCGCGTCTTTTTTTTGTTCGAATTCCCCGCGGAGGGCGGCCAGCCGGGCCTCGGCGACGGCCAGGTTGTCGTCGACCTCGCGCCGGCGGCTTTCGTCTCCGGAGATCTTGGATTCCTGTTCCCGGCGCTGCTCTTCGAAAGCCGCGGTCCTGGCCTGCAGCTCGAGAATGAGCTCTCGAAGACGGGAGTCCTCAACGTCCGCCGTCCGGATTTCTTCCCCGAGGGCGTCGATCCTGGCCGCGGCGTTGTCTTTCCGCCGGGCGAGACTATCCGAACGCGCCTCGAGATTTCCGATTTTTTCCCGCAGGACCTCGAGGACGCCGCGCGCTTCGACGAGCGCCCGAGCTTCCTCGTTCCATTTATCCTGATGCCGGATGAATTCCTTCTCTTCGACTTCGGCCCGGCTCCGGAGCGCCTGTTCTTCTTCTTCCAGACCTCGTATTCCTTGGAGGTGGACGTCCCATTTTCGGGTGAATCCGTCGCGGTCCATGACGCTGATTTCATGGCCGATCAAAAGAAGGTCGCTCCCTATTTTGTCGAGTTCGGCCTGGCCCAGGGCGATGCGGCTCTCGATCTCGGCCAAATTCTTCTGGAGATCGGCAATGCGTTCGGATGCCGCGTTGAGCTCGGATTCGAGTTCCCGTCTTTTCCGGGAATTGTCCTCGAGACTCAGGGCGGAGGGCCGGATATCTTCGTCATCCCGGCTCACCTTGAGCTCGATCTCTCTGATCTCCTGGGCGAGGGTGAATAGACCTTCCGTCCGGCACCCGAGTTTGAGGAGGCCGGTGGCAAAGAGGACGTCGCCTTTGAGCGAAACGAAATTCAGATGGGGATGGAGGAGCCAGAGCCGGACCGCGGCTCCGATATCGCCGACGATGGCCGCATCCGCGAGCTCGGGCAGCCTGTCTCCAAGTTTCGGGTTGGGGCGGAGCCTGGATTTCATCCAGCCGATCACTTCCGGGTCATGAATCTTGGCCGGAGCGCCATGCTCGAAATCGCTTCCCGGAACGAGGAGGAATTGGCCGCGGACCTCCCGCGAGTTCCAATTTTTGAGAAACTCGTCCGGGGTGATGAGAGTCGCCCGGGCCTCTTCCTTCCAAAAGATATCGATCAAGGGAGCGTCGGCCGGGTCGGCTTCGAGGAGATCGGTAAACGGTCCGAGCGCCCCTTCGATCCCGAAGAGAGGCTCCGCGGCCCTCTCTTTTTCCTCCATCTTCCGCAGGGCTTGAAGGTGATAGATGTCTTCGTCCCTCTTTTTCGTGAGAGTGCGGACCTTCTCTTGAAGCTCTTCGATGACGGCCGTCGCACGGCCGAGTCCCAGGCGAAGGCTCTCCCGGAGTTGGGAGTGTTCGGCGACGTCCCGCTGGACGTGATCGCGTCTTTCCATCCAGGCCGCGATTTCCCGGCCCTTCTCCTCTTGTTGGATTCCGGCTTCGTCCCGTTTCCCCTTGAGTTTCTCCTCTTGACGGCGGACGAGATCAAGCTCTTTTTCGAGCTTGGCGCCTTCGTTTTTGGCCTGGGTGACCTCGCTGAATTTCCGGACGTGATCGTCGCGGAGGGATTCCACCTTTTTTGCCCGGGGAGAGATCGCGCTTTCAGTTTCCCTGTGGATGCGCTCCATTTCCTCGGCCTCCCCGGATTTGCGGAGGAAGGCTTGCCTGTTCGAGGCCAGGTCCTCCCGGGATTGGATAAGCTCCTGTTCGATGAGGAGCATTTCCGCAAGAAATCCGTCGGAGTCGGCGGCCGCTTTTATCCGCTTTTCTCCGAAGAACTCGATCCGCTTGGATTCCCGCTCCATTTCGGCTTCCAGCCTGGCCGCCTGCGCTTTGAGGGCAAAGAGGTTCTCCTGACCGTTCTTCAACGCTTGTTCCAGGTCCCATGCCTCTTTTCTTCTGAGGGAGACCTCTTTATCGGCTTGGCTGAGCCTTGCCTGCGTTTCCCGTTCCGCCCCGGCGGTCTGGTCGAGATGGGTTTGAACCTCTCTTTGTCCGGCGAGAAGCTGATCGCTTTTCTGGCGGAAATGGCCTGCCGTGAGTTCCCGGATGTGCTCCCGGAGGATCCGGTATCTCTCCGCGGCCCCGGCTTGGCGCGCCAAGGAATTCTTGGCCTTCGCGACTTCGGCGATGATATCCTCGAGGCGGACGAGGTTCTGCTCGGAATCCTGGAGCTTGTTCTCAGCCTGGCGCTTTTTGTCCTTGTAATAGGCGGTCCCGGCGGCTTCCTCGATTAGAGCTCTCTTCTCGGTGGGCTTTGACGTGACGAAGGTTCCGATCGCTCCCTGTTCGATGACAAAATACTTGTTTTCCGATATGACCCTCTTCCACAGCTCGTCCTGGATATCCTTCAGCCGAACGGTTTTTCCGCCCAACCGGTATTCGCTTTCGCCCGAGCGAAAAACGCGGTGGTTGATCTGCATCTCCTCCTCGGCATTCTGGAGAACGAGGGTGACGTCGGCCATCCCCAAGGCCGGCCGCTTGACGGTTCCGCTGAAGATGGAATCTTCGATTTTTTCGCCGCGGACCGTCCGGACCCGTTGTCCGCCGAAGACCCACTGGATGGCCTCGACGATATTGCTTTTTCCCGTTCCGTTGGGGCCGATGATGATCGTGATTCCGGGATTGAAAACGATTTTGGTCCGTTCGGGAAAGGTTTTGAAACCCTGGAGTTCGATACGTTTGATAATCATCGGCAATCCGCCAAGGGCGGTATTGTATTCAAAATACCGTGAATTTGAAAGGGACTCGGGATTCTGTCTCTCACCAAGCATCTCCTTCGGCACGGTTTCATCTCGGTACCGGAATCGTCCTCGGCTCCCTTGGGAACCAGCGATGAGCTTGAAATCGGCAGCATTTCGTGCCAGACTTCTATTTATGGCGGAGGAGAAGAGGAAATATCTCAGGTTTGAAATCCTGATTCCGGTCGAGAAGATCCGGATCGAGGGCGAAAACCGCCCGTCCGACAAAGCGATGTTGGAGAGCATTTCCCGCGAAGGAATCGGACTTCTTTATGAGGGCGATTTTCCGCTCAAGCCGGGAGATCGGGTGGATTTTACAGTTTCCATACCCGATAGAAAGATGATGTCCGATGTCAGAGGCCGATTGATCTGGTCCAAACCCAGAGGATATTATCTCGAGATCGGCCTGAAGATCCTGGACATCGACAAATCCGTCCGCAGCGTTCTTCTCGATCTGGGTTATTCACGATGGCGAGCGAGGGCGGCGGGCCACAAACCGAAATAAGCGCACTTTTTTACGAAGCTGACCCCTTCCTTTTCGGTTCCCGAGATAGCCACACCTTTTTGGAATATGCCTCATTTTAGAGGCTATTAAAAAATCCAGGAAAGTCAATGATTTTTATAGCCATGTCCCAATATGTCCCATCTTGTCGTATTTTGCCGCAGGGATCGAAATCGCTAGTGGCCAGTGACTGATTGACAGGGCGGCGGATTTCGATTAACTTATCTTCCCGCGATTTAATCCTAAGGCCAGCGTAGCTCAGCCGGTAGAGCGACTGATTCGTAATCAGTAGGTCGGAGGTTCGATTCCTCTCGCTGGCTCTTTCCTTTTCCCCCATAAGAAATAGAAAATTCAGCAAGTTACGAGCCCCAAGCCCTTTCGCTCGATATTCCCCGAATTTCCCGAAATTTCCCATAATTCTAAAAATCATGGCAAAATTCTTGGCAACGGTATCGAACCCCTTGACATGCTCGAGCGGGGCTTTTATTAATCAAGTGATGAGATTTGATCCCGGGTCTAGGGTAGCGCCCGAAAAGCGGAGCATCCCTATCCGCCTGGCCCGGTCTTTCTTTCAAGGGAATCTACTCCAGGGAGGTAGAAATGAAAACCGAGATCAGCCAAAAAGCTGATATCCTGAAACGAATTCGGGAAATCAAATCCTCGTACACTATCCGAGAGCAAAAAGCGGAATTACTTTGGCGGAATAAAGCGTTCCAAGCAGACCTCAAAGGCATGCGCCTTCATTTCAAAATGAAGACGGCAAAAATAGAATTGCGAGAAAAATTCTTGAATAAAAAAAAGGACGAAACAACCGACGACGAACGCCGTCGTTTCGCTTTTATGGACCTAGCGGGCGGCAATAAATGGTTTTATATTAAATGGGATATTAAACTGCATTGGAACGGCGATCGAGCATTCTTACCGAGAGCGATACACGCCGGGGCCGGAGTGTTCTGGCACGAAAAAGAAGATCCAAGAGAATATCTTTGGCCCCTAAAGATGAAGAGTAATCGTCTTCTGAATAAACCGGGGATATCAATTGAGATCGATCCCTGGACTACGCGAAATCAACTTTTACAATTCTGGCCCTTAATAGCAAAAAAACAGAAGGAATTATTCGGCGAAAGATTTGAGAGTAAAGCCAATTTCGGTCGCGATCTCTGTTGGTATGATTTAAAACGAGGTCTTGGCCTGAGCGAAAGACAGATAGCCAAGCTATGGCCGAAATTCTATCCAAAAGAATTCGATAAAATCTTCCGAAATAGCAAAGAAGAAAGGCAACCAGTAGAGAACGAGCCCCTGGAGGATGATAACAGGGTTTATTGCATCAAAGTTTACCGCGAGTTACGAGACGCCTATGTCAAAGATGGATTCCCCCAACTTGTTCAAGCGGCCATAAAAAGAATTCAAAAACAAATCGAATATTTAACGATCCGCTGACGTTCCCGCCTTATTTTCTAAACTTCTAAAAGTTTTTCTACAGTTTACATACAACGGGTTGATATAGCCTTATGCTTCGAGACATGAAACCGCATAAGAATTGGCTGAAGCAGACGAGGTTGCTCGCGGAAGCCTCACAACAGCTACTTTCGTTTTCGAGCGGCGTTCCTCAACCTATTATTTCCGAAATTGAACGGGGCGTCCGACTCCCAACGGAAGCCGAAAAAAAATCGATAGCCGCCGCCTTGTGCTGTGATCCCGAAGCCATATTCAATCAGGGGGAGGAAGATCATGCCGTATGAGAGAAGGTGGCTCACGATTTTGGAAACGAGCGCGCGGCTCGGCATAAGCCCGAAGACGGTATCAAATAGATTAGCCCGCCGGGAGCTCCCGGTTTCATACGCGCTCGGGCCGCGATCGCCGCGGATCGACTGGCGGGAATTGGAGGAGAGGCTCGAGAGAGGGCGCCCGAAAAAAGGAGAACTTTCAGGTGCCGATAAATGAGTCCATCCACTTCTGAAAACGCCGTCGGATTTCACCTTGGTATGCGGGAGCTTTTCGAACGTTACGAAAACCTCGAGAAATACCTCGTCGGTGATCGAATCAAGAAGATTTATTGTTCAGCACGGCGTCAATTCGAAGCGGGCCTTAAGTGCGATTTTATTGAAATAAGCAAAGAAGTCGGAGGGAACGGAAACGCGGATTCCGTTTCATTAGAATATATTGCGAGCTTGATGGGCGGCATTCCAAAGGGCCAGCCGTATTTTGCAGATCAAACAATCGCCCACTTGATGTTGGATTATCACAAAAAAGAACTTCAAAAAGCACACAATCGAGCCATCGCTTCGCCCGTCTTCGATTTTCAGGAAATCCGCGAAATTATGTCGAAGATCGAAGAGCTCCAGGAGGGCATTGTCGGGAGTACGAAAATCGAACCTGTTTTGATTCGTCTTTCCGAAGTCGAGCCGCGACCGATTAAATGGCTTTGGCGCGACCGGATCCCTCGAGCAAAGATTACTCTGTTTGGAGGAGATCCGGGCGTCGGGAAAAGCTATCTCAGCGACGATCTCATCGCCCGTATCACAACCGGACGCGAAGCCCCGGGAACGGGGCAATTATTTGAATCCGGTTCCGCGCTCATTCTCACCGCGGAGGATGGCCTCTCAGATACGGTCCGGATCCGGATGGACCTTCTCGGAGCGGACGTTTCAAAAATTATCATCTTGGACGCTATTCGCGAAGGAGGTAAGACCAAAACATTTTCTCTCTCCCAAAACCTCCCGACACTCGATAATGTTTTCCGCGAGAATTCGGACCTCCAGATTTGCGTCATCGATCCATTTACTTCATTTCTCGGCGGACGAGACGCCGATGCTTCGAGCGACACGCGCGCGATCACGGACCCGCTTTCCAGGCTAACAGAATCCTCGGGGGTCGCCGCGATCTTAATCGGCCATTTGAATAAATCCGAAACAATGCAACGAGCTCTCCATCGGTTTTCACACTCCAAAGACTGGACCGCTGCATCGCGAACGGTTTGGCTCATCGAAAGGGATGCTTTAGACGAAAACGAAGAGCGCCGCCTTTTCGTTTGCGTCAAAAACAACCTCGTCAAACATCCGCCGGCGCTTTCCTTTCGAATTTCCGATAGCGGGATCAGGGACTATGAGGTCATTCATGAGCGCGTCCAGGCCGATGAGATCCTGCAAATGAAAACCGGCGATCGGACCGCCCTAAAACAGGCGGTCGATTGGCTTAAACAGGCGCTCGCTGAAGGCCCAACAGAAGCCCGCGAAATCTTTCGATCCGGCGAAGCAAATGGATTCTCGGATATCACGTTGCGCCGGGCAAAGACGAAACTCGGCGCCAAGGCTTACTCGTCTGGATTCGGCACAGCGAAGATATGGTACTGGAGCTTATGATGATCAAACGAGGCCGCGTGATCACCTTGATCATCTATGATCATCTTGAGCATCTAAGCGCCCGTAGATGCTCTTTAGATGCTCATTTGATCATCTATAAAAAAGACAATATATATATATATTTATGTTTAGATGTACATAGGTGCTCAAATATACATGAGAGGGGAGATAGCAAGGCCTATTTGACTGGCCGGAAAGCGGAAACCGCCGCCGCGGACCGCCTGGGTCGATCCCCCTCGATGCTCTCCGGAACGGCCTCGAGACAGGCGGAGAGCGTCTGTCTGTGTATCAGGTGTTCGCTTCGTCCCATCTTACTGAAAATAAAAAGATTGTACGAAGCCGCGGTTTCCGCGTTGCCATTCTTTTTGCCATTATCTTTGCTCTCGGAAAACCTAACTTATTGAATATAAAAGAGAAGCTAATGATGAAAAATTCTCGCGAAAACAAGCCGAAACCGCGGCGCGGCCGGCCGCCGAAGCATGGGGGATATTCCCTGTCCTTCTCTCGGGATGAGCAATTGAAACGGGACTACCCGCTTGTGAGGCGTTATCTCGAGGGCTGCCGGGCGGGCCTTGTGAGAGACGTCGGCGGCTCAGAGGAAGGATTGACAGAGCAACAACGGATCCTGATCGATCGCGTTGTATCGAGGCTCGCGGTCTGCCGACTGATCGAGATCTATGTCGAGCGCTTCGGCGCCTTCCGGCGGGACAAGCTGAAACGGAAGGTCCTCGAGCTCGAGCCTTGCCTGGGCAAGAACTATCTGAGCTTCACGGCGGCGATAGACCGGGCGCTCATCGCCCTGGGCCTCGAGCGGAAGAAGCATGATGTCATCGACCTGGGTAAATACATCGATGATAAGAAGCGGGAGAAGGCCGAGAAGTCCGTGGTCGATGGTCCGGCGCCGGCGGAGATCGCCCCGTACAAGTCAATGTCGCTTGACGTTTCCGGCAAGGATGACGCCGCGGCGCTTGACCAAGGGCAAAACGACAGCAGCAACGGGAAGGACGGCCAAGGGATCGCCGTCCCTGAGCAATCCTTGAGTGAAATCGAGGGGGAGTAGGGGCCGATGAGCGCGTTACTGGCTACCCTGGAAAAGAACAGCGCCGAAGAGATCCGCTTCAACCTGGACGAATGGAAGGGATCGAGGTATCTCGATATCCGATGCTGGTTGAAGCCCGCCGCTTTCGAATCGTCGGCCGCCGGGACCCCGACTAAGAAGGGGATCAAGCTCAACGTCGAGCAGCTCCCGGAACTCATCGAGACGTTGCAGAAGATCAGTCGGGACCTGGCCGGGGACGCGGAGCGAGAGCGGGCATGAATAAAGTCGGCAAGGGCTACCGGGTCGAGAAGCGTTGCGCGGACGAGCTCCGGGCCCTGGGATATTTGATCTGGAAGACGATCCGGGTCGCGTACTGCAATATCGATCTTTTCGGCCTCTTCGATGTGGTCGCGCTTCATCCTCAAGGCGAGCATATCCTCTTCATCCAGGCAAAGACAAACAGGGTCGATAACGAGACGCGGGATCGTGTACGGGCGATGAGGCTTCCGGCCGGCTGCCAGAAGTGGATCTGGATCTGGAAGGATCGGCGGGGATGGATCAAGGAATTCTATCAATGAGAATCCGAGAGAAGGTGCCGGTCCGGGTTTGCCCTAGCGTTAACGCCTCAAGGCGGGGCGATCGAGGGGAATCATGAAGAAGTCCATTTGCCCGTGCTGCCGGCGGGAATTTGAGCCAAGGAAGGCGAAACAGGTTTTCTGCGATTCGACCCGTCGGTTCCGTTCCTGGGCGGCCCGGGAAGTGGTGAGGGCATACCGTGCGGGCGAAGGAGACGGGCTCAAGGATATCGTCATGGAGCTGGTGAAGAGATGAGCGAATTCACGATCATCGACGCGATCGAGGATCCGAAGTTATTCCGGCCGCTCTTCAAGGACCTGGGGACCTGGGCGGCGTGGATCGCGTTTCTCCGGGCGGTATTCGCGCTCCCGATGACGCCGGCGGAGCTCGAGGTCTATCGTCAATGCACGGGCCGGGAGAAGCCGTCCGCGAAGCCGCCGAGTGAGGTCTTCGCGATTGTCGGCCGGCGCGGGGGGAAGTCCTTTATCTCCGCCGTGAGCGCGTGTTATTTGGCTCTCTTCCATGACTGGCGGCTGTATCTGGCGGCGGGTGAGACGGCCTGGATCCTCGTGATCGCAACGGACCGGGAGCAAGCGCGAAACATTCTCGGCTATATCAAGGGGATCCTGGGGAGCTCGAGGATGCTCAATCGGGAGGTCGAGAAAGACCTCACTTGGGAGATCGGGCTCAAGAACGGCGTCGGGATCAAGATCGGGACGTGCAGCTTCCGGGCTCTCCGCGGCTATACGATCGTTTCGGCGATCGCCGACGAGCTCGCGTACTGGCGGTCTGAGGGCAGCAATCCTGCTCAGGAAGTCTTGACGGCGATCCGCCCGGCGATGGCCACGGTCCCGGGCTCGAAGCTCATCGGTATCAGCTCGCCCTATGGGAAGACGGGGCCGCTCTATGAAGCATTCCGCGATAAGTACGGCCAGGCGGATGAGGAAGTACTTATTTGGAAGGCGCCGACGCGGGTCATGAATCCGACGATCCGGGAGGCGGTCATCGAGCGGGCGATCAAAGAGGACAACGCGGCGGCTCGGGCGGAGTGGCTCGCGGAATTCCGGGAGGACCTCGAAACGTACCTTCCGACTGAGATGATCGAGAGCGTGATCGTGCCCGGCCGATACGAGCTCCCGAGAATCGCCGGGGCGGACTACCGGGCGTTCTGCGATCCGAGCGGCGGGCGGGCGGATTCATTCTCCCTGGCGATCGCTCATAAGGATGAGAAGACGGGAAGGATCGTACTCGATCGAATGGCTGACAAGGCGCCGCCGTTCCGTCCCCAGGATGTTGTCGCTGAGTACGCGGAGATACTCAAATCCTTTGGAATTGGGTCGATCTCAGGCGATAAGTACGCAGGGGAATGGGTAGCCGCGGCATTCCGGGACCAAGGGATCATGTTTCAGTCAGCCGAGAAAACGAAGAGCGAGATCTACCTTGAATTCGAGCCGATGGTTGCCCAGGGGATCGTCGAGCTCCTCGATCATAAGAAGCTATTCAATCAGCTTCGGGGGCTCGAGCGGCGGACGCGTTCCGGCGGCCGGGACAGCGTTGATCACTATCCCGGCGGGCATGACGACCTGGCGAACTCTGTCGCGGGAGTGTGTGTGATGGCTAAGGGCTCCGGGGATGGGCCGCGGGTCTGGAGCTTAGGACCGGCGAAATGGCCGGGGGTCTCCGAAGGCGCTCAGCATATTAGGCTCATGGGCCAATGGCCCGATTGGGTCCTCAAAAGGTAAATGGAGGTTTGCGATGAATGAAAATGAAAACGAAGATCGGAACGAGGAATTAAAAAAAGAGCTCAAACAAAGCACGATGCTCCTGGCGCTGCTGTCTATGCAGATCAATTCTCAAATCGAGCAGAGAGTTTCAGCCGAAGACTTTGAGCGATATCGGAAAAAGGTGGATTCGCGGATGGACGAAATCCTGCGGGTGATCAGGCTCATTCAAGAGAGCGAAGAAAGCGAAGAGAGCGAAGAGTAAAGCCACTTACGGCAAATTTTATCAGGAGGTTATTCCATGGAAAAACAGAAGCAACTCAGACAGATTTTGACCGGCCTGGATTCCTATAAGGGGAAGGCCGCGGAGAAGGAAGCGGAGATCAAGGCGCTCGAGGCAAAGCAGAGCGGCTTGGCGGAAGCGGCGCTTAGGGCTGAGGTCCTGGGGGATCCGGACTGGAGGACGAAGAAGGCGGCGGCCGAATCGAACGAGACGCGGCTTGCGGCGGCCAAGGCGGAGCACGAGAAAAGCAAAAAGGCCATAGAGATCCTTAACGCCGAGCTCCCGGCGCTCGAGGTTGGGGTCATGGACGAGATCCGCGCTCAATTCCAGCCGGTCCTGGAGAAAGCCTTGCGCGCTTTCGTCAAGTCCCTTCGCGAAACGGCGGCGACAGAACGCCAGATCGAGACGATTCAAAAAGATGCAGAGGACACCTTGCAAAGTCTCGGGATCAGAAGGACCTTCTATCTGGAAGTAACGGGAAGCGCGAAACTCGGCTTGACTGAGAAGCTCGGCCAGGTTGTCGCGAGATGCAAGCTGAATAATTTCCAGGTCGAATGAGCCGCGAGCCGTTTTATTACCGGTACGTTTCCGAGAATGAGGTTGATCCGGAGGCGCTCCGGACAGCCCGGATCGTCGTCGGATTCTCGGAGCGGATACTCGGGTTATCGGGAGTCAAGATTCAATGGGTCCGCGCGGCCGAGAAAGTCAGATATGAGATCGAGGATATTATGAATCGGTACTTCCAGGTTTCCGCCCGGATCGCAAATGTGTCCCTGCCGCCGATAGAAAAGAAATTCTATGTAGATA
>Ga0214473_10008862_pt1 | contig 11896 bp, 11 predicted proteins | sample RVTome_7_FD_203509 | JGI IMG/M metagenome (GOLD analysis project Ga0214473, IMG submission 203509) | Soil microbial communities from uranium-contaminated site in the Upper Colorado River Basin, Wyoming, United States - RVT98D197 | ecosystem: Environmental > Terrestrial > Soil > Contaminated >...
GCCCTGCGGAATGACCGGGACGGACCTGTGCAGCTCGGGCACGGACGGCCGGTGCGTAGCCCCCGACGGGCGCATCTGCTGGTGCGACCCCAGCCGTCCCGACGGCTTCGTGTGCGAGGGCGGAACAGGCGGGGGTGGCCCACCGCCGTGCGACCTCAGCATGACCGACCTGTGCCGCGGCGGCATGACCACCGAGTGCGTCTTCGACGGGCGCCTGTGCCGCTGCACAGCCGACGGTGGCCTCTACTGCGAGCCGCCGCCCCCACCCCCGCCCCCGCCGAGCAGCGAGGAGTGCACGGACATGCACTTCGCGCTGTGTCGGGCGGGTGAGCCGGTGCGCTGCGTCGTCGCCGGCGCAGTCTGCTCCTGCAACCTGGATGGTTCCGCCTCTGGCGGGATCCTCTGTCGCTGACCATCCCATCGACCCGAACGGGGCCGTCGCGGCAATCGCCGCGGCGGCCCCGCCCTTTTCGGCGTCCCGTCGACGCGGAGGCCCGCTCGACGTCAGAGCTTCACGCGCTGCATGGCGCGGAGCTCCCGAAGCGGGTAGCTCGTGCCGCGCCAGACGATGGCCCCGCGCCGCAAACAGACCCAAGCCGAGCGGAGCGCGATGTACGTGAGCGCGACGTACCCGAGCGGCGACAGCGCGGCCGCTGAGAACCGAGCGATGCCCTCGCGCGCGGCCACGCGCGCCTGGAGCAGCATGACCGCGACGGCGACCAGGGCGCTCAGACCGAACCACGGCGAGGCGCAGACGCCGACGAAGGGTCCCGACAGCAGGAGCCAGATCCCCGTGAGCCGCACGAGGAGCAGCCACAACCGGTAGTGGGCGAGCACGCCGAAGAGGTTCTTCTCGAGCCCTCTCACCATGCCGCCCAGGCCCTCGTACCAGGTGAGCGAGACCTCGCCCCGACCGAGCCACAGCTCGATCTTGGCCCCCGCCCTCTGCATCACCAGGCCGAGACCCACGTCGTCGGCGACCTCGAGCCGCAGCCACTCGAAGCCCTCGCTCCGCTCGAAGACGCTCCTGCGCACCAGATTGAACGCGCCGATGCCAACGTAGGCGTCCGATCCGGGCACGCTGAGCCGCTCGGGCCTCACGGACGCCAGGAACATGGCGCCGAAGGCCGCGAAGGCCACCTCGTAGGCGAAGGACGGTACCTCGGAGTGGGGCGCCACCGCGAAGAGGTCCACGTGCCGATCTTGGGCGGCGGCGACCGCCTTGCGCAGCAGTCCAGGGACGAGATGAACGTCCGCGTCCATGAAGAGGAAGAAGTCCCCGGTAGCGTGCTGCGTCGCCTTGTGCAGGGCGTGCACCTTGCCGAGCCAGCCGTCGGGCAGCGTCGTGATGTGCACCGGCCGGATCCGAGGATCGCCGGCCGCAATGCGGTCCACGATGGCTCCCGTGTCGTCCGTGGACCGGTCGTTCACCAGCACGACCTCGAGGTCGGGGTAGTCCTGGGCGAGGATCGTGGTCATCGCCGCCTCGATCGTCCCCGCCTCGTTGCACGCGGGAATCAGGATGCTGAGGCGGGGCCACGGGTCGAGCGTGCCCGCCGGCGCGTCGCGCAGGCGCGGCAGGACCGCGAGCACGCGCAGGGAATGCAGGTAGAGGGCGAGCCACGCGAGAGCAGCCACGACCGACCAGGCACCCAGAATCCAAAGCGCGACGGTCATGGGCTCATCAGTTCCGCACGGGCTCTGCCGTCTATGGTAGCAGCGGTGCTCATCGAGGTGGTGTTTCGAACGACTGCCCGACGCCGAGCGCGCGTATGATGCGTCGATGCCGGCGGTGGTCGCGGCGGAGGGGCTCTGCAAGCGCTTCGGCGAGGTCGAGGCGCTGCGGGACGTGAGCTTCGACTTCGACGGGCCCCGGGTCATCGGCATCCTCGGACCGAACGGCGCCGGCAAGACCACCCTGCTCGACATCCTCGAGGGGCTCGCCGAGCCTGACCACGGGACCGTGCGCCTCTTCGGAAGCGCGCCGGCGCCCTACCCGCGCAGCCGCGTCGGGGTGGTGCTCCAGCGGGAAATGGTCCTCGACCGAGTCACGGTCGCCGAGTACGCCGAGCTCTTCGCGGCCATCCACGGAGTGCGTGGTGGTCAGGCGCGCATCTTGGCCGGCGCGGGCCTCGAGGGGCGGACGCGCGTGCCGGTCGATCGGCTCTCGGGGGGCGAGGCCGCGCGGCTGTTCATCGCCGCGGCGGTCGTCCACGACCCGGACCTGGTCTTGCTCGACGAGCCCACCGCACGACTCGACCCGGAGAGCAAGCGCCGCGTGGGCGCGATGCTCCGGGAGATGGGCCGGCAGCGCACGGTCGTGCTCACGACTCACGACCTGCACGAAGCGGACGCGGTCTGCGACTACCTGATGTTCCTCGTGCAGGGCCGCGTGCGCGGCCTCGGGACGCCGCAGGAGCTGCTCGAGGCCGTGCCTGAAGACCAGCGCTCCGGGACGCCAGTCGAGTCAGCATTCTTTCACCACTGCGCCGTGCGCATCGACGTGGGGGGGGACGCCCGATGAGGGCCTTCTTCGTGCTGACCCGCATGCGGGTCCTCGACGTGCTCAGGAGCCGGTCTTCGGCGGGGTTCTTCCTCGCGCTGCCGGTGGTGCTGCTCGTGCTGGTCGGGCTCGTGTTCGCCAACGGCCAGCCCTTCGAGCGACGGCGCATGATCCTCGTGGACGAGGGCACGCCGGCGTCCCCCGCCGCGCTCGACGCCATCGCCGCATCGCTCGAGGGGCACGACGGGATCCGGGTGGAGCGTGGAACGGCACGGGGGCCGGCCCTCGGCCGGCTCGACAGCCGGATGACGTCCGCGGTGCTCGTGCGCGACGCCGACGGCGAGTCTCTGCGGCTCGTCGTCGGTCCGCGGGATCGCCTGTGGGCGATGGGCGTGCGCCAGGTGCTATCCGTTCCGGTCGAGATCGAGGTGCACCGCACGCCCCGCTGGGGATACGTGCACTATCTCTTCCCGGGTCTGCTGACCTTCGCGGTGCTCCTCGCGGGGCTCTTCGGCATGGGGCACGCGATGGTGCGCTATCGCCAGAGTCAGCTGCTCAAGAAGCTCGCGACGACGCCGCTGAGGCGCTCGACGTTCGTGGGCGCGCAGATCACGGCGCGGGCGCTGCTGGTCCTGCTGCAGATGATCGTGCTCGTGGTCGTGGCCGCGCTCCTCTTCGATCTTCCGCTGAGCCTCGGGGCCGCAGCGTGGATGGCGCTGGTCACGACGCTGGGGCTCCTGACGTTCATGGGCGCGGGCTTCGCTCTCGCGTGTCTGGTGCGCACCGAGGACCTCATGGTGGACGTCATCAGCGCCGTGAACCTGCCGCTGGTGTTCCTGTCCGAGATCTTCTTCCCGCTCGATGACCTGCCGGCTCCGCTGCGCGCCATCGGAGACGTGTTGCCCTCCACGCACATGGTGCGGCTGCTGCGGGAGGTCACGCTCTACGGCACCCACGAGGTCGGCGCGCTCGCGCCGTCGCTCCTGAATCTCGCGCTGTGGGCCGCCGGGACCTTCGCCGTGAGCCTGCTCGCCTTCCGCTGGCACCGGTGAGGCGAGAGCGAGGGACGAAGCTCACCCGCTGCGTGCGGCGAGGCGCCGGGTGGCCACGATGCAGATGGCCTCGACCGTGATGAAGGAGAAGAGCATGGCGGGCGTCACGCGCGTCTTGTCCGGTCCGTCCCGCAGCGTGGGCAGCCACTTCTCGATGTCCGAGACGACCGACTCCGTCAAATAGCCCTCCGTCATCACCTCGGGCGAGGAGAAGTCGAGGCGCGTCAGGAAGCTGAGCTCGCTCTCGCGCATGCGCACGTCGAGGGCTTGCTCGAGCATGAACACGATGTCGACGAAATCGAGGGAGTCGGCTCCGAGGTCGTCGATCAGCCGACTCTCGAGCTGGATTTGGCCTTCCTCGATGGCGAGGCTCTCGGCGATGCAGCGCCGCACAGCCGCCTGGACCTCGGGAGCGATGTGGTCCCCGCCCATCGTCGGCTCGACTCGGGTCGTCGTCATCGAAGCCACCTTACAACCTTGCCGAGATCCTTGCGACCAGGAGCGACGGGGTCCTCGTCCGGGTAGCCCACGGGCACGAGCGCCACCATGCCCCACCCGGTCGGCACGGCGAGGATCCGGGTCAGCGCGTCCACGGCCACGAGGGGCCCGGTCATGACCGACGCGCCGAGCCCGCGCGCATGAGCCGACAGCAGCAGGTTCTGGACGGCGAGGGACGTCGCGACCAGGCCCGAGTTGCGCTCCATTTCGGCGACGCGTCGGCGGAGCTCCTCGTCGAGGTCCTCACTCACCAGGCCCGAGAGCACCCGATGCCCGCGATGGATGGGCACGATCACGACGGGCGCGCCCTCGAATCGGGTGAAGTAGTCACCGTAGCGACGGAAGGCCTCGACGCTCTCCTCCGGCACATGCTGGGCGATGGTCGCGACCGCGTCTCGCACCGCCGACGCCATGGCGGCGATGCGCTCACGATCGCTCACCACGAAGAACCGCCAGGGCTGCTTGTTGCTCGCGGAGGGGGCCGTCACGGCCGCCTCGAGGAGCCGCTCGATCTCTTCGTCCGGCGGCGCATCGGGCTTGAAGCGGCGGATGCTCCTGCGACCGCGCATGATCTCCTCGATCATCGGAGCAGGTACCCCCCGTCGGCCGTGAGCACGCTGCCTGTGACCCAGGCCGCCTCGTCACTCAGCATGAACGCCACGTGATCGGCCACCTCGGCCGGGTCGCCGAGGCGACCGAGCGGCACGCGCGCGACGACTTCCTTCCTGCCGGCGAGGGCCAGAGTCGGAGCGAGCATCTCGGTGGCCAGGGGTCCAGGGCGCACGCACAGGACCCTGATGCCCTTCTTCGCGTACTCGACCGCAAGGGCGCGCGTGAGCGACTCGACGGCGCCCTTGGTCGCGGCGTAGACCGACTGCCCGCGCGTCGGCCGAGCGGCCGCAACCGAGCTCACGTTCACGATGACGCCGCTCCGCTGCCGAAGCATGATCGGCAGGACGGCGCGGCAGCACAGCAGGGGTCCGATGACGTTGGTGCCCACCTGCTGTGCGATCTGGGCCGTGTCCGCGCTCACGAGCAGGTCGGGCAGGCTCAGGCCCGCGTTGTTGACCCAGCCGTCGATGCGGCCGGTCTTCGCAGAGCACGCAGCGACGGCCTCGGCCACCGCGTCCGCGTCCCGCACGTCGAAGGGCAGCAGGTCGCTCTCGAGCGCGTAGCGGGCGCGGATCTCGTCCGCCACCTCGTGCGCGTCGTCTTCGCGCGCGCGATAGCCGATGCCCACGCGGGCCCCGCGGGCGGCGCAGGCCAGGGCGATGGCCTTGCCGAGCCCACGTGACGCTCCTGTGACGACCACGGTGCGGCCGGCGAGGGAGTTGTCCGTCACGCGGCGCCTCCAGCGTCCTCGGCGACGGGCAGGGAGCGGGCTCCGGCCTCGCGTCGCTGCGAAGCGAAGGTCACGCGCAACAGCTCTGCGGCCGCCAGGAGGAACCAGAACTCTCCCACTTCGTGGCCGAGGCTGCCGAGGATCACATCGTCGGTGGTCTTGTAGAGCACGAGCTCGAAATACGGATAGCACAGGAAGCCCGCGGCAAAGGCGAGCACCTCGACGCCCGCCCGCTCTCGCCGGGTCCTCAAGAGCACGATCGCCGCCACGGCGGCGACGACGGCGATCGCCGGGAGCACCCTGAATTCCAGGATCATCGTGCTCTCGCGGATGAAGTAGGCATGACCCGTGGGATCGTAGTTGTGCACGTTCTGCTGAAGCCAGGGAACGATCGCCTGCTCGTACCACGCGTTGAGCGACTCGAAGGGCAGGATGTACCTCGACGTGTCGGCCACCAGACGGTCGGTCGATACGAACATGGGGTAGACAGCGGCCAGGGCGACGAAGGTCGCGGCCAGCACGATGAGGTGCGTGTACTTGCAACCCTCATCGCCGCGGATGGTGCACCCGCGGCAGAACGCGTTCATGCCGCAGCCCTTCCCGCCGTAACGCATGATGTGCCCGTCGAAGAGGAGGTAGAGCCCGAGGGCAAAGAGGCCCATGGCCGTCGCCGACACCACGCCGTGGAAGCCGCTCAGATAGTCGTTCGACTGGAAGAGCACGTAGACCTCGACGCCGCAGGTCAGCTCCGAGGCGAAGAAGAGGACGAGCGACCACCACAAGACGCGAATCTCGCGGGCGTCGCGATCGGGCAACAGGATCCACAGGCGCGCGGGCCGCTCGGGGCTGCGGGCACGGTAGAGGCGGAGCACCAGGCGTCCGCCGAGGATCAGCACACCGAGTTTGACTCCCGCCGAGATGAGAAGCGCCATGAGCGCGGCACCGAGGTCCATGGCGGAACGATACACCCGCAGGCGACCATCGCCTCCTCGGACCGTTCGGTCTATGCTCGGCCCGCCATGACGCCGGAGCGCCTCCTCCACGAGACGACGTCCCTCTGCGGAACGTGCAAAAACGCGGTGCCAGCCCAGGTGGTCGAGTCGGCCGAGGGGGAAGTGTGGATGCAGAAGAGCTGCTTGGACCACGGCCCCCAGCAGGTACGGATCGCCGAAGACGCCGGCTGGTACGAGCGCACGCGCTTGCGCCTCCCCGACATCGCGCCCCCCCGGCGCGTCGCGACCGACCTCGACCACGGCTGCCCCTTCGACTGCGGACCCTGCGCCGCCCACCGCCAGCGGGCGCGCCTGCCGTGCGTCAGCATCACGAGCGCGTGCAACCTGGACTGCCCCATCTGCTTCATCCACAACCGCAACACGGACCCCTACCACATGGCCGAGGAGGACTTCGCGCGCCTGCTCGACCAGCTCTTGGCCGACGAGGGCGGACACCTCGACGTCATCAACATCACGGGCGGCGACCCGACCATGCACCCGCGCATGCTCGCGCTGCTCGAGCGCTGCCGAGACGCCGGCATCGGACGCGTGTCGCTGTGCACGAACGGCATTCGTCTGGCGGCAGATGAGGACCTCGTGCGCCGCCTGGCTGAGCTGGACGTGCGGGTGGCCCTGTCTTTTCAGTCCTTCGACCAGGCGACGGATCGCGACATGCAGGGCGCGAGCCTGGTGGACCTCAAACAACGCTGCCTCGACCTGCTCGAGAAGCACGGCGTGGGCACGACCCTCATCCCGGTCATGACCGCGGGCCTGAACGACCACGAGGTCGGGCGCATCATCCGCATGGGACTCGAGCGCCCGAACGTTCGGCACATCGAGATCCACACGATGAGCTACACGGGCCAGGGCGGCAAGGACCGCCCGCGAGAGGGGCGGACGAGCATGGACGCGGTCCTGCGCCGGATCGAGGAGACCACGGGCGGGTTGCTGCGACCCGATCACTTCGTGCCGTCGCCGTGCGCGCACCCGCTGTGCTACCAGATCGCCTACGTACTGAGCGACCCCGACGGCGGACGGCCGATCCCGTTTCTCGATTTCCTGACCGCCGAGGAGATGACCGCAGGCCTCTCGGGCAGGCTCTACCTCGAGCCGAGCCCCGCCCTCGAGCGCGCCGTGATCGACGCCATCGACCGCCACTGGGTCGAGCAGCGCGAAGGGTCGGAGCGCACGTTGCACCTGCTCAAGGAGCTGCTCGGACGCATGTTTCCGCGCCGGGCACTGTCGCGCGCCGAAGCGCTGCGCGTCGGCGAGACGGCGGCCAAGGCTGTCTACGTCCACTCGCACATGGACGAGGAGACGTTCGACGTCGAGCGCCTCATTCACTGTTGCGACCTGAGCTGCACCCCCGACGGTCGCCAGATCCCCATCTGCGCCCACAACGTGCTGTACCGCGAGCGTGAACCGCTGCTGGCCGAGCGGGCGCAGCCGTGGCCCGAGCACGAGCGCGCAGGCGGCGTCCGCGGCCTGCCCGTGGTGGCCGCGAGCTGAGCGCCGGAGATGAGGGCTGAGGAATCGAGTCGGGGAACGGGCGATTTCGACGGCGAGCGATGTCTCGTGACCGGAGGGTCGCGGGGGCTCGGGCGCGCCATCGCAGTGGCTTTCGCCGCGGCGGGAGCCCGTGTCGCCATCACCTACAGCCGAGATGACGCGGACGCGGAGGAGGCGCGCGCCGCCATCGCAGCCGTAGGCACCGAGGCGCTCGTCTTCAAAGGCTCGGTGGCCGACTCGGCCCATGTGGACGCTGTGGTGCGCGCGCTCGCGGAGCGCTGGGACGGCATCGACGTGCTCGTCAACAACGCGGGCATCACACAGGTGCTCCCCGTCGCGCTGGTGGACGAGGCGGACTGGGACGAAGTGATGGCCGTGAACGTCAAGGGCGCGTTCCTGTTCGCCAAGGCCGTCCTGCGGGTGATGATCCGCGCGCGGAGCGGCCGCATCCTCAACATCGGCAACTTCGCATCCGAGCGGATGATCGAGGCGCCCGTGCACTACGCGGCGAGCAAGTCGGCCCTGCGGGGGCTCACCGAATCGCTGGCGCGCGAGGTCGGCCGCTACGGCATCACGGTCAACCTGCTCGCGCCCGGGCTGCTCGACGAGGGCCTCGCGCGCATGCTGCCCGAGCACCGCGTGAAAGAGTATCTCGAGCAGTGCCCGGCGGGGCGCCTCGGCACAGTCGCCGAGCTGGCCGGCGCCGCGCTCTTCCTGGTGAGCCGAGGCAACTCGTTCATGACGGGAGCCAAGGTGGCCGTCGACGGCGGGCTGTGAAGCGATGGTCGACCACGATGACATCCTGCGGAGGGGCTTCGAGGAGTACCGCGACTTGGTGAACCCGGTGATCGCCGAGCGCGCGCGCCTCGCGGGCGAGCCGGTGCACATCGTCCACGTTCGCGACGGCATCCCCATCGACGGCGAGGGACGGCCGATCGTGGATCTGCACGGACTGTCGGCCTTTGGCCAGCGCCACCCGGCGGTCACGGCGGCACTGATGGACTACCTGCGGTCGGATCGACCGTCCTGGTTTCCATCGCGCGTCAACCCGTACGCGGGCCGCCTGGCCCGCGTCCTCTCGGAGCGAACCGGCTACGACAACGCCTTCTTCCCGTGCACGGGCACCGAGGCTGTGGAAGCCGCCCTCAAGCTCGCGCGCGCTCTGACGCGCAGGCCAGGCCTGCTCTCCCTCGAAGGCGCCTATCACGGCTGCACCTTTGGCAGCTGCGCGCTGATGACCCCGGGCGTCTTCAAGGACGCCTTCGCGCCGCACCTGCCCGGCGCGCGGGTTCTGCCTTTCGACGACGTCGACACCCTGCGCGAGGCGCTCGCGGCAGGCGACGTCGCCGCGGTGGTGGTGGAGCCGATTCAAGGCGAGGGAGGCGTGCGCCCCCTGTCCGACGCGTACATCGCGGCCCTGTGCGAGCTGACGGAGCAGCACGGGACGCTCCTCGTCGCCGACGAGATGCAAACAGGCCTCGGCCGCACAGGACGCGGCATCCTCCACAGCGCGCAGTGGCCGCGGCGCCCGGACGTGGTGCTGCTGGGCAAGGCCCTGGGCGGCGGCCTCGTGCCCATCTCGGCCATGCTCACGCGCCGCGAGCTGTTCATGCGCGCCTATGGGACGCACTTCGCGTCGGGCGAGTCCCACAACACGACCTTCATGGGCAACGCGCTCGGATGCGTGGCGGCGCTCGCCACGCTCGAGATCCTCACCGACGAGCTCATCGCAACCTGCAGGCGCCGCGGCGCGTTCTTCGAGGAGCGCCTCGAGGCGGGCCTCACAGGGAATCGGCTCTTCTCGCATGTGCGCGGAGAGGGGCTCATGCGCGGCGTGGCCCTCGCGGACCTCGATCACCCGTGGCTCTCCTTCGACCACTTCGGCTACCCCGACCTCGAGGACCACTGCCTGACCGGCCCCCTCGTCTGCCACCGCCTCTACGGCCGCGGCTTCTTCGCCTTTCCGTGCGGCCACGACTGGAGCGTGCTGCGGCTCCAGCCTCGCCTCGACGTGGACGAAGACACACTCGCTGGCTTCGTCACGGCGTTGAGCGAAGAGCTCGCCCACCTCGCCGCCCTCGCGTGAGAGCGCGCGGCAGGCTCAGGGGCAGCACTCGGGGGGCGGCGGCGCCCCGTAGTCGCACTCGCAGCACACCCCGGCGCATGGGTCGGGCGCACAGCAGGTGTCCCAGATCTCGGGAGGGATGATTCCGTACTCGCACTCGCAGCACACGGCGGAGCAATCGACGGCGCCGTCCGGCTGCGTGCTGCCGTCGGCCACGACGGTCGCGTCTCCCGATGCGTCCACCGGCTCCTGAGCATCGACGGTCGCATCGGCACCGTTCGCATCCTGCCCGACCATTGCGTCCCCGGTTGAGCTTGCGTCCATTGTCACGGCGGCGTCGGTGCCGGGCCGGCGTGGCGGACTGTGGCGGCTGCTGCAACCCGAAGTCAGCGACAGAGCCAGAACGGCGGCAGCGACCGCGGCCCCCCCTGCCCTGGCCGCTTGGTGCCCGGCCTGCTCGTTCTGCACGCGATAGAAGCAATACTCATTCTCGGTGAGCAGCCCCTGGAATGCGGCGGATACGCAGCGCGCCCCGCCGCGGCACATCGAGCCGTGCTTGCACGCTGCGCACCCACCGGTGAGCGCATCGGTCGTGAAGTCGCGGTTGAATGCGAACACCCCGGGTCGGTGCCAGATCTCGTCGAGCGTGCTCTCGCGCACGTTGCCCTCGACGAACGGGTCGCGGCCGTCCCACCGCGCCTGCAGCGACAGGCAACCCTTGACGCCGCCGTCGGCTTCGATACCGATGGCCTGCATCCCCGCCTGGCAGCCCTGCCAGCACTCCGCACGACCGCGCCAGCCACGGCCGCGCAGCACCTTGTCGGGAGCACCGTAGTATCCGATCGAATCGCCCACGCGCAGGTCGATCCCCCCGTCCTTCTTCAACCTCGCGAGCAGGGGCACGAGCCCGAGGAGCTCGGTCGGCGCGATGACGAAATCGCGGTGGTCCTCCATGGCGCCCATGGGCTTGGCGAGCTGCAGGCGCCACTGCCGAGCGCGTGCATCGATGGCGATCTGCCGGATCTCGCGCAGATGTGGCAGCGTCAGCCGGCTGACGGTGGTCAGGATTGTGACGGGGATGCCCGCATCGACGAGGTATTCGATGGCGGCGATGGAGCGCGCGAAGGCCCCGACGCCCCGCACGCGATCGTGGACGGGGCGCGGCCCGTCGATGCTCACGCCCACGTTGCACAGGCCGGCGTCGATGGCCCTCTGCGCGAAGGCGTGAGCAGCGCGGTCGGAGGGGAAGGCACCGTTCGTAACGAGGTTGGCGTAGAGCCCGCGGTCCGCGATCGCGCGGGCGATCACGTCCCAGTCGCGGCGGAGCGTGGGCTCGCCGCCCGACAGCGTGATCAGCTCGCAACCGAGGCGCGCGAGCTGATCGACGACATCGAGGCACTCCTCGGTCGACAGCTCCGACGGGCGGACTTTGCCAGCGCGCGATCCGCAGTGCAGGCACCGCAGATTACACCCGAGCGTCAGCTCCCAGACGCAGTTGCGCGGCTTCCAGTCGCGTTCCTCGACACGTCGCCTCGCCAGATCCGATCGCTCGTTCATGGGGCCCTCCGCTGGATGCGGGCGAGGCGGTGCAACTCCCATACCGCCAAATGCCCCAAAAGGACTGCGGTTTCTGGCGCTACGCTGGCGCACCCTGACACACGGCTGGGCGAAGCCGCACAGCGTCCAACGCCGCAGCTCCCCGGATCACTCGCAGAGGTGCGTCGCGTCAGGCCCGCAGTAGCTGCTCAGCGGCACCTCCGAGCACCCCGCCACCTCGCACACATCCACGTAGGTGACGGGTATGCCGCGAGGGACCGATCTGCAACCCGACGACGGCATGTCGAGGGCGACGCGCGTCTCATGGCCCAGATAGAAGGGATGCTCGATCTCGAAGCGGCACTCGCGCGCGTCGATGTCCTCGAGCGAGGAGCAGTT
>Ga0214473_10008863_pt1 | contig 11896 bp, 11 predicted proteins | sample RVTome_7_FD_203509 | JGI IMG/M metagenome (GOLD analysis project Ga0214473, IMG submission 203509) | Soil microbial communities from uranium-contaminated site in the Upper Colorado River Basin, Wyoming, United States - RVT98D197 | ecosystem: Environmental > Terrestrial > Soil > Contaminated >...
CCGCGAAATCCTGCCCCTTTTCCTCACCAGGCGGAAGGAGCCTGATTTTGAACTCTCCATCCTTGGTTGTCGCACCGACACCGAGCCCCAAGGTGGGGTCGGCCTGGGCGAGCGGCCCGAACAACCAAACGATCACGAGCACAGTCGCCAACACCATCCGTCTGCTCTGAAACATGCTGCACCTCCAATCCTTAGCCCTTGCGATTTCCATTCCGCGACGCGTCAGGCTCACGCAGCCAGGCGTTCGCGGAAGGTCTATTTCTCCCAGTGCCAAACGGTCGCGGCGCTCACGCCGAGCAGCGCGTTTTCCGAAGCCGACGCGCGCCGGAAGCGGAGGGAGTCTCTTCTCTGGCGGATTCGTGCGAACCAGCCTAGGATGACACGCGGGCTGACCTGCGACGGGCGCGCGCTGAGACAGGCATCGTGGAAGCTAACGCCTTGGAAGAGGAACTGATTGCTCGGGCCGTGGATGGGGACAGCTCGGCGCTGGAGCGGCTGCTCATGGGCCACTATGACCGGCTCGCCGCCGAGGTTAGCCGGAAGCTCCCGGCCGAGCTGCGCGGGGTCATCGCGCCGGACGACGTGCTGCAAGAGACATTCATCGTCGCGTTCCGCGAGATCGGCAGCTTCGTTCCGCGCGGACCGGGCGCGTTTCAGCATTGGCTGGCGGCTATTGCCGAGCATCGCCTCCTCGACCTCATCAAGGCACGCCGACGGGTCAAGCGTGGCGGCGGGCGGGTGGCGGTCGACGCGCATGCGGCCAGCCCCGAAGGGTCGCTCGTCGGCTTGCTCGAACAGGTCCACGTGAGCGAACGGACGCCGAGCCGATCCGCGGCCTCGCACGAAGCGCTCAGCGCGCTCCGGGTCGGTCTGGCGAGCCTGAAGGACGACTACCGCCAGGCCTTGACGCTGCGCTACCTCGAGGGCCTCCCGGTCGCGGACATCGCCGCACGCATGGGGCGGACGGCGCGCGCGATTCACATGCTCTGCCACCGGGGCCTGGAGCAGTTACGCCAAGCGCTAGGACGCTCTTCCCGCTATTTCACGCGAAAGTAGAAAGCGCCGCACGCGGCCGTCGCTATTAGAATGGATGGACGCGTTTGCGAACCGAGTACCGAGCTTGAACGCCGGGCGGCGGCGGGTGGCGACCCGGAGACTGGCCATGTCCTCGTCGGACAACCCAGGCGGCTTGGACGAGGCCAGCCGCACGGTCCTGCTGCGCCAGGTCGTGGACGACTGCCTGCGGCGGCGCTCGTCCGGGGAGTGGGTAACGGACGAGAATCTCATTGCGGCGCACCCCGAGCTGATGCCCGAGTTGCGGCAGGAGCTGCGCAAGCTGGCGCTCGTGGAACGCGCGCGGCGCCAGGCGGTCGCGACGCCTGCAAGTTCCGAGATCAGCCAAGGGGTCGAGCCGCCAGCCGCGGAGCTTCCGGACTGGTTCGAGGGCTACCAGACCGTACGGGAGATTCACCGCGGCGGACAAGGGGTGGTCTATCAGGCGATCCAGCTTTCCACGCACCGCAAGGTCGCGATCAAGGTGATGAAGGAGGGGCCGTTTGCCGGAGCCGCCGATCGGGCCCGCTTCGAGCGCGAGGTGCAGATCCTCGGGCAACTCAATCACCCCAACATCGTCGCGATTCACGACACCGGCGAGATTCAGGGCTGCCATTACTTCGTCATGGACTACATCAGCGGTCAGCCGCTGGATGCGTACATGGCCGAGCGGACCCGCTCGATCGGCGAGACCCTGACGCTGTTGTCGAGGATCTGCGAGGCGGTCCATGCGGCCCACCTGCGCGGGATCATCCACCGCGACCTCAAGCCCGGCAACATCCGCATCGACGCCGACGGTCAGCCGCACATCCTCGATTTCGGCCTCGCCAAGGTCGGCGTCAGCGAGGCCGAGACGCCGTTGATGACGCTCACGGGGCAGTTCGTCGGGTCGTTGCCGTGGGCGTCGCCGGAGCAGGCCGAGGGCGAGCCGGCAAAGATCGACGTGCGGACCGACGTCTACTCGTTGGGAGTCATCCTGTATCAGATGCTTACGGGTCACTTTCCCTACGAGGTGGTCGGCAACATGCGCGACGTGCTCGACCGGATCATGCAGGCGGAGCCCGTCCGACCGAGCACCCTTCGCCGCCAGATCAACGACGAGGTCGAGACCATCGTCCTGAAGTGTTTGCAGAAGGAGCGCGAGCGGCGCTACCAGAGCGCCGGGGAACTGGGGCGCGACATCCGCCATTACCTCGCCGGGGAGCCGATCGAGGCCAAGCGCGACTCGGTCGGTTACGTCCTGCGCAAGCATCTGCGCAAATACCGCGTCCCGGTGGCGCTCGTCGCAGCGTTTCTGATCGTCGTCACGTCAGGGTTCTTCACGTCGCTGGCGTTCTGGCGGCAGGCCGCGGTTGCCCGCGACGAGGCCGAGGCGATTAACAATTTTCTCCAACAGATGCTCGCGTCGGCCGACCCCGTCGCCACGCGCGGCCAGGACGTGAGTGTCCGCGTCGTCCTGGACCAGGCGGTCCAGGAGCTTGACGCGGGTGCGTTGGCAAGCCGACCCGAGGTCGAGGCGGCCGTCCGCACGACCATCGGGCGCACGTACATTAGCCTGGGGCTGTTTCCAGAGGCCAAGCACCAGCTCCAATCCGCGCTCGCGGTGCGGCGACGCCTCTTCGGGAATCAACACGCGCTGACCGCCGAGACGCTCAACGCGCTGGCCTGGAGTCTGAAGGAACTGGGTGAATTCGCGGAGGCCGAGGCCCTCTACCGCGAAGCACTGGGCGCGCGGCGCGGGATGCTGGGCGAGGAGCACCTGGACGTCGCGGAGACGCTCAACGGGCTCGGGCAGTTGCTGTATGTGCAGAAAAAGCACGCCGACGCGGAACCGCTTCTGCGGCAGTCCCTGGCGCTCCGGCAGCGCCTGGGGGCCCCCGAGCGCGAGGTGGCGAGCAGCATGGCGAATCTTGGCTCGCTGCTTCGCGACATGGGTCGTCTAAACGAGGCGGAGGGTCTGCTGCGTGAGGCGCTGGCCATCCGCCGCCGGCTGTTTGGTCCGGACCACGTACATACGGTCGTGAGCATGAACAAGCTCGCGCTGCTGTTGCTGGAGACGGGTGCCATTGCCGAGGCGCGCACGCTGGCGGAAGAGGCATTACCGTTGCGGGCGCGGCTCGTGGGCGAGACACACCCCGACTATGCCGCCAGCCTGAACACGTTGGCCCTGTGCCTCTTCAAGGAGGGCCGTTACGAGGAAGCGATACCGCTGTTTCGGCGCGCGGTGGAAGTGTATCGGGGCGTGCGCCGCGCGGATCACCCCCACGTGGGTCAAACCACGCTCAATCTGGCCAGGTGCCAGATGCGCGCCCAGCACTTCGAGGCCGCCGAGCAAGTGTTCCTGAACCGCCATGCCGAACTGCTGACACTCGTCGATCCGGCGCATCCGCAAATGCGCGCGCTGGCGGATGGGCTCGTAGAGCTGTACACCGGCTGGGGCAAGCCGGCCGAGGCGGAACGCTGGCACGCGCTGGGGCCCGCTCAGTCGTCGAAACAGGATCTGCCGTAACGGCCGCCTGGTTCCGGGAGCGACCGCGCGACTACCGACGACGGGCCAGCACCAACATGCCGAGCGCCAGCAGCCCCAGCGTCTGGGGCTCGGGAACTACTGAGAGCACGGTGGCGTTGGCGACGGCCTTGGCCGTGTTAAAGCTCCACTGCACGTCGTTAAAGCCGGCGCCGCCGTCCTGGTAGCCGATGGTCGCGCTGACTCCGCCATTGGCGGCCGGCCTTTCGATATCGTCATAGATGAACTGGGCGTAGATGGAATCCGGGCCGGGGTCGCTGAAGATCTTGATCTGGAAGCGGACCTGATCCGGCGTGCCCTCCAGCAGCCGATTGTGCCACTGGATAATCAGCACGTCGCCGGCGTCGGTCCGCTTCTGCTGCCAGCGGACGCCCCCGACGTCGTTGCCGATGTCGTCCCAGTAGGCCAACGCGGACTGGCCCTTGCCGAAGGCCTTGTTGCTGGGGATCGGCTCGTTGACCGGGTCGAGCTTGTCATCCGGCGGGGCGAACCCGGCGCCGCCGTTGTTGGAGACCGCCACGCGTCCGGCCGGGAAGACGAGGTTGCCGATCGTCGTGTTGATCACGGCGGATTCGTCGCCCTTGATGTTCAGATTGATGCCACTCGTGCCGATGTCGTCGAAGAAGCCCGGCAGCGTCTTGACGATCGTGAGCGGCCCGGCCCAGGCGGCCGCTGCGGCTCCGAAAACCAACACGACGGCCCAGTAGTCCGCTCGCATGGTTCGCATCCCTTCTCACCTCCGCTGTTCCGATTCCAGGCAGTCGTCGCTTCGCACGGTTTCAAACGCCGGGCGGGCAACTCGTTGTGTGCGGGCGCTCCGCAGCCCGCGCCGCGTCCGGCACGGCATCCTGGGCCTGCCCCGCTCCTCCACCGCTTAAGCTTACCACGCAAGGTCACCCCGCCAAATGCCTTTTTTCGGCCCGGCGGGCATCGTGGCCGACCGAGAGGGTCGGGGCCGAGGAGCTGCCCGGTGTCGCCGAAAGCGGCGCTCCCTGGCGTGCCCGTCGCCCAACGGTTTTGGGAGCGCTGCTAGTACTACAGTTGCGCATTGATTGATCTTGCGGTATAGTATCTCTGTCGGGCCGTATTCGCCTGGCAGGGAGTCGTCATGGGCATGGATGCCGCTACGGTTGCTCGCTGGTGGAACGCAAGAACAGTTGGCAGCTCTCGGAGTACCTCGGCCGCGCGGGGCCTTACGGCCTCCAGCGGCTGCTCGGCCGGGCCAGTTGGGATGCCGAACGGTCGCGGGATGTGCTGCGGGCTTACGCCCGGCGGCACCTGCTGTCCGAGGATGAGCCGGGCGTGTGGGTGATCGACGAGACCGGCTTCCTGAAGAAGGGCCGCCAGAGCGTCGGCGTCCAACGTCAGTATTCGGGCACCGCCGGTCGGATCGAGAACTGTCAGGTCGGCGTCTTCCTGGCGCTGGTCGGTTCCAGAGGCCGGGCGCTGGTCGACCGGGAGTTGTACTTGCCCGAGTCGTGGTGCCGGGACCGATCAAAGGGGTCAGGATCAAAGGGGTCAGGAACCTTTTTCCGTCAGACTCTCTCGCTGTCGGGGTTGCCCGGTTTGAAAAAGGTTCCTGACCCCTTTCTTCTGAGCGGCTCCCGCTCGTGCGGCGCGCTGCTTTGGCGTCCTCGATCGCATTGAACCGCGCGTTGAGGGCATCCTACCGGGCGCGTGCAGCGCTAGTTGGCCGTCGCGCCACGGCAATACAGTTACTGACTTGCCCGCAGCTTCTTCACCGCATCGGTAGCCAGCGTCTTGCCGCCAATTCCCCAGTCGCCGCTCTTGACTTCCTCAAGGAGCACGACCGTTTTCTCGCGCAGATTTTCGCCCTCGACAGATACGATCGCTTCGCTGACTTTCTCGATCATGCGTTGCTTCTCGTGGCCGGAGAAGACCCCTTCGATTACTTTGATGGTTGCCAGTGGCATGTTCAGCATCTCCTGTTGCGCGTTGCAGTGACTCCGTTGCCTACTCGGTGCGTACACGGCACCGTCGTGACTTCGGAATAGAGTGTATAATCCGTGCGGTGTGCCGGCCATGATCACTCGTCTTGATCACATGCTCGACCGTCCGGGCACGGAGCCGCGGAGTTTCGACCTCATTTCCGATGTGTTGCGATCCGTACGGCTGCACGCGGCCTACTTCTACAAGGTGGTAGCGAATGAGCCGTGGTGCGTAACGTCCGACGATGCGCGCGCCCGGGTCGCGGGCATCCTGCCCCAATGTGAACACCGGATCGCCTACCACGTTCTCGTCCAGGGCCAGTGCTGGGGCGGTGTACCGGGCTCGCCGCTGCGCGCGATGCAAGCGGGCGACATCATCGTGTTCCCCGGCGCCGGTCCCCAGCAGATGGCCAGCGCGCCCGGCGCGCGACCGCAGCGCCGGCGCGTGTCGGTGCCCCAGTCGCCCGCGCTGCCGTTCGAGCTCGAGTTGGGCGGCAAGGGACCGCGGAAGTCGATCTTCGTGTGCGGGTTTCTGGGGTGCGATCGGCGGCCATTCAACCCGCTACTGGACGCCTTGCCGGCGACGCTGCTTGTCCACGGCGGCGCGGGGAGCTGGCTCGACATCTTCAGCCGCCAGGCGCTCGAGGAGACCGAAACGCAGCGTCCGGGCGGCGACCTGATCGTCTCGCGACTCGCGGAACTGATGTTCATCGAGACGTTGCGCCGCTACCTCGAATTGCTTCCGCCGGAACAGCGCGGCTGGCTGGCGGCGGCGCGCGACGCCGTCGTGGGTCGGGCCCTGTGGCTGCTTCATTCGCGGCCCGCTCACGCGTGGACGTTGGAGGAGCTGGCGGGTGAACTGTGCTGCTCGCGTTCGGTGCTGGCCAGTCGCTTCGCGGAGCTCGTGCAGGTGCCGCCGATGCAGTATCTCACGCGCTGGCGAATGCAGTTGGCGGCGCAGCGGCTGGCGGAGTCGACGGCGAAGCTCGCCGAGATTGCGCGGGATGTCGGCTACGAATCCGAAGCTGCGTTCAGTCGAGCGTTCAAGCGGGTCGTCGGTACCGCCCCGGCGCTCTGGAGAGCCGCGCGCACCGCACGAAGTGTATCGTGAGCGCGCGGCACTCATACAGGTAGAGCTTGGTGACGCGTCAAAAGACGAGGGTCTGGTTGGAGTCTGGAATCAACCGAGAGTGCGGCGAACTCTCAGCGGATGCAAGCCGTGAGACTCGGACGAGCACGGCAATGTCCGCGGAAAAGGCGGCTTGCGGGTCGCGGCTTCCATTCGTCCATCTGATCGACGATAGCCGGTCGTGGTCGACTGGGGTCGTGACCACCGGCTTTGCCCCGGGTCGGCGCCGCACGAGTTGAATGACCGGCGCAAGCACCGCGGACCCAGTGACACGAAAAGCCCGCCGGAAGTGCCACGGAGCCGGCGATCGGCGTACTCGTTCTGGCCAGCCTGGTGGCCTCCGTATAAGTTGGCGCGCATGCACGTCCGTGGGTACTCCTGCCGTCCTCGGCCGTCGTCGTCGCGGCTCGCCCCGTGACGCCGCCAGGCCCTTGGCCGCGACGACGATGGACGCAGGACGGCTGTTCCCCCCTGCCGGTTCGGTCCCGAGTCCGAGCGGTCTCGTCTTAAGCATCACGACGGGGCAAATCGACCATGACCACTCTGAACGGGAACGAGTGCGTGCCCATTTGACCCGGTTCTGAGCGACGCCGCGTCGAGACGCGGCAGCGCTGAGAGACCGGTGGTGCATTTCGGGTTCAACGCGGTCCTACGGACCGAGGAGGTTTGCGATGCAGAACCTAACCCGTGCGAGCGAAGAGCTTTTCCGGCGTGGGCCGGACGAGTGCTTCGCCACTTTCGACGCCCTTTGGCAGCAGTGCCAGGAGGCGAAGGCCCGGTCGGTCGAGCGGTGGCATCCGCCGACCGAGTTGCGGGTCGAGCCCTACGCCGGGCAGCTTCGGCTGCTCGGCGGCGATGAGGCGACGTATCGGCTGAACGATTGGAGCTTCACGCAGCTCTGTTCGCTCGCCGGCGTGAGCAAGGACACGGTCAATCGGCTGTCGGCGGCGACGGCCAGCCAAGTCTTCGCCGAGACGCTGCCCGGCGGGAGCAAACCGCTCCAGTTCCTGACGGTGGGCAGCGACGACGCGGAGCTGGTGCGCGCGGTGCACGGCGCCGCGTACACGCGGCTGTTCGACGCGGAATACGTCGGCCACAGAGGGCCGACGCTGCCGCGCCGGGTCCGCGAGTTCGCGACCGATTTCCAGCCGCCGCAGTAAGCCGGCTTCACGGCCGGCCCTGCAAACCGCTCCGGCGAGCGGATAGCATGCAGCGCCGTAGCGAAACGTCTCGCTTGCGCGGCTCCAGAAACCGGGCAGCTTGGTCCTCCGCCCCGTGTGAAGGTCGTCAGGCGTTGTGAGAGAATCCCTATGGCGCGCCGAACGAAACCCGCAGTCAATTCGCAGGCCGTCAGGCCGGACACAACAACGAGATGGAGCTCCCTTTCCTGGGTGGAGGTGGATCGCTGGGCCGGAAGCCGCAGCGTGTCGCGTGGCCGAGCCTACCACCGCCGGGGGCGCGTCAGGGACCTGGCCCTGGCGGAAGACGGCCGACTTCTGGCGACCGTCCTCGGCACCGATCGCTACGTAACATCGGTCGGATTGGCCCCGGGCGACGAAGGCAGCCGCCGGCTCCAATCGACCTGCACCTGCCCCGTCGGCTTCGACGGTTGCAAGCACGCCGTCGCCGTGGTGATCACGTTTCTCGAAGCGCTGGCTGGCCAGAAGAACGTGCCCGCGGCCCGTCGCGATGACCCCCGCTGGGCCAAGCTGACACGCCAAGCGAGCAACACGGACGACGATTTCGGTGAGGAGCCTGAGAGCGACTTCGACGACAGTCCACCGGAGGATGCCGACGATTCGGCATTCGAAGACGAGTCGTCGCGAACCGATCCAGTCCGGCAGCCGGACAGCGCCGCCGATCGCCCGCGCGGCAAGCGCCGAACCCGCGCGGAGTGGGACGCGCGCATCCGCGCGCATTTGTGCCAGAAGAGCCAAGCCGAACTGGTCGAGTTGGCCTGCTCGCTGGTGAAGCGCTTTCCAGAGCTGCGGGAGGAGTTTCAGGAGCGTATTGCGCTGGCCGAGGGCGACGCCGGCAGGCTGGTGAATCAGGCCCGGCGGGAACTGCACGCCATAACCGCGGAGGCCGGCTGGCGCAACCACTGGACCGGCGAGGGACACACGCCCGATTACGCGCGGCTGAAGCAAAAACTGGAGCGCCTGGTCGAGGGGGGCCATTATGACCACGTGCTGGAGCTGGGCTGCGACTTGATCCGGCGCGGCATGCGTCAGATCGAGGAGTCGCACGACGAAGGGGAAACGGCGATGGCGATCTCAGACTGCCTGCCGGTCATGTTCGACGCCCTCATGCGATCGAATCGCCCCGCCCCAGACAAGATCCTGTTTGCGATCGACACGCACCTGCGCGACGAGTACGACGTGATTGGTACCGCCGCGAACACGATCCTGGATGCGCAATGGCAGCCCGCCAACTGGTCGGCCGTCGCCGATCATCTGGCCGAACGGCTGAAAAATACCCCGCGCGGGAAGAACGCGGATGACTTCACACGCAACTACCAGCGTGATCGAGTGAGCGCCTGGCTGGTGCAGGCCTTGGAGCGCGCCGACCGCAACGATGAACTTCTCGCCGTCTATGAGGCCGAAGCGCGCGCGACGGGCAGCTATCAGCGGCTAGTCGAATACTTGCTTCGTGAGGGTCGGCTCGACGATGCCGAGCGTTGGGCCCGTGAAGGCATTGAAAAAGCGGATGCGAAATGGCCAGGGCTCGCCATGAACTTGCGCAAGTGCCTGTGCGAGCTGGCGCGGCGTCGTCAGCAATGGGATCTGGTGGCCGCCCACGCTGCGCACGCCTTTTTCGAGCGCCCGAGCGTACAGTGTTTTCAGGAACTCGCTGCTGCGGCCGGCAAGGCCAAGTGTGCCGACCGCGTCCGGGCCGCCGCTCTGGAGTTCTTGGAGTCCGGAGTTTCGCCCATTCGCATCGCCAGCGGAGGCAAGGGCGCAACGCGCGTGACGGTCGATCCGGCCTGGCCGTTGCCGGCACCCGACTACCTGGCGCCCGCCGCGCCGATCGGCGCCGGAGTGGGCAGTGCGCCGCGACCGCATTACGACGTGCTGCTGGAAATGGCGATGGCCCGAGAGAAGGTCGGAGGATGTGCTTCGCTGGTACGATCAAATGGGCACCTGGGAAAAGAGCTCGCGCCAGGGTGGTGGTGGCTGGGGATCGTATGGGCACGCTTCCTACTCCGACCAGGTTGCGGGAGCGGTGGCGGCCACCCACCCAGAGCGTGCGCTGGACATCTACCGCCGGGGACTGGAGGCTAATCTGAAGTCGGCGAGCACGTCGGCGTACGAGAACAGCGCGAACTACCTCCGCAAGATGCGGCCGGTCCTGAAATCGTTGGGTCGCGAAAGGGAATGGTCTCATCTGTTGACGGAGATCCGGCAGGGCTACCGCAATCGCCCCCGATTCATGGAGATTCTCGATACGTTGGAGGGTCGGACGATCTTACAGACCCAGAAGTCCCGCCGCGGTCGATGACCGGCGACGTGTACGCCGACAACTCCGACCGGGATCTGTACGCTCGGCACCTCGCGAATGCTCGCGCCGCGCCCCGCAGCGATACGGAGCTGGCGGTCACGCCCAATCCGACCACGACAGAACCGATACACCCCGCCGCTTGGAGGAGGCATCGCCGCCGTAGACGAGCGCCGCACCGCCGGCCGGCTGCCGGGCCAAGTTCCGCCAATAGTCGATGTCGGCGAAGAAGTCGCTGGCGATGGTCTGGCCGGATTTGACCTCGACCGGAATCTGCTTCGACCCCTGGTCGATAAGAAGGTCGATTTCGTGCCCGGCCGAATCGCGCCAGAAGTAGACGTCCGGCTCGACGCCCCGATTGTAGAAGTTTTTCAGCGCCTCGGACACGACCCAGGTTTCGAAGATCGCGCCGCGGGCCGCGTGCGCGATCAGGTCCGCGGGATTCTGTACCCGAAGCAGATAGCACAACAGCCCCGTGTCAAGGAAGTAGAGCTTGGGCGACTTCACCAGGCGCTTGTTGAAGTTGCGGTGGTGCGGTCGCAGCAGATAGATGACGAAGCTCGCCTCCAGGATCGACAGCCACCGTCGCGCTGTGGTGTGGGACACACCGGCGTCCGCGGCCAGCGACGACGCGTTCAGCAACTGCCCGCTGCGGCCGGCGCACAGCCGCACGAACCGGCCGAAGCCCTCGAGGTCGCCCACGTTGAGCAGATCGCGAACGTCGCGCTCCAGATAGGTCTGGTAGTAGTTCGCGAGCCAGGACTGCGGCTTGAGGCCCTTGTCGTGGATTCTAGGGAACCCGCCGGTGAACAGCGTCTCGAACGGATCCGCGGCGGTCTTCTGATCCGTCGAGCCGCCGGACCGACGCAATTGAAGCGACTTGGCGATGTCCCGTATCGGCCTGGCGATCAGCTCGGATCGGCTGAAAGGCAGCAGCCGCAGCACGGCACAGCGGCCGGCCAGCGTTTGGCTCACACGGTGCAGGAGCAGGAAGTTCTGCGAGCCGGACAGGATGAAGTGCCCCGGCCGGTCCACGTGATCCACGATGCCCTGGATATACGAGAACAGATCCGGCACCCGCTGGACCTCGTCCAGGATGACCCGGCCCCGGAACTGACCCAGGAACCCGCGGGGGTCCTCCGTGGCGAACGCCCGCACATCGGGATCTTCGAGCGACGCGTAGATATGCCGGGGGAAGGCGGTACGCACGAGCGTGGTCTTGCCCGACTGGCGCGGGCCGGTAAGGGTTACGACCGGATAGTCCCGGGCGGCAGCCCTGAGTGTCTTCGACAGATGTCGGGCGAACATGGGCGTGCTCCTTGCAAATTGAATTCTCGGTGTTCAATATGCACGAGCCGCACCGGTTTGTCAACGACACGCGCTGGTCGGGAACGGGGTTACTTTTCACAAACCGGCCCACCGGAGTCGCCGCGGGAGGGGCAACCCCCGGCGGGCCAGAAACGTGCGTAGGAAGGCGCCACCGACTTCCAGCTTCCCTGGAAGGAGTCGTCCCCCGGTGGCTGCGTCGAACCGCATTTCTGAGCCGAAAACGGGCATTGGTACGTGCCGGGCCGGCGCTGATCATGTGCGAATAATGCGCGTGGGAAAAAACGGCTGAAATAAAAAACCGCAGAAGTGCTTGTGACGTAATGGGTTAGCTGCGTTTTTGCGTGCTTTATATTCGCGCCGAAATGCGCGAAAACTTGGCACGTATGTCTGAGAAAAGCGGCCCTGCGCTATCGC
>Ga0214473_10008864_pt1 | contig 11895 bp, 10 predicted proteins | sample RVTome_7_FD_203509 | JGI IMG/M metagenome (GOLD analysis project Ga0214473, IMG submission 203509) | Soil microbial communities from uranium-contaminated site in the Upper Colorado River Basin, Wyoming, United States - RVT98D197 | ecosystem: Environmental > Terrestrial > Soil > Contaminated >...
ACGCGCGCCACCCCGGTACGCCCGTCTTCCTCCCGACGGACATCCCGCACCCGACCGAGGGCGGTCACGTCCTCGAGGCGGAGACGCTCTACTCGGCGCTCGTGAAGCGCGGGGTGATCCGACCGGCCGGCGGCTAGGAGGCCGATCTCCCAGAGGTTATTGAAGTAGAGAAATAGAGAGCGGCGGTTCCTTCCGCCGTCCTGTGATGGTCGACGACCGTGGGCGGATAGCACCCCTCCCAGTCGCGGGTGCGGAACTGGTCCTTGAAGTCGGCGGTTCCGAGCTCGTTGGCAGCCCGCGTCGGAACCGGCACGTGGCCCGGATGCGGCGAGCGGATGCGCCGACGATCCCGCGGCCGCACCACCCGCCCGGCCAAGGAACAGCGCGATAATCAAGTGGCTCGAGTGTGTCCACATCCGACACAGGCTGATGTCACGATCCGTCCATGCCCACTCGGAAGCCTCGCCAGCTCGCCCTCGACCTCCCAACCACGCCAGGCTGGGGCGGTCGCCGGGAGGGCGCGGGGCGGCAGCCCGGGCCGAAGCGGCGCGATCCCCACCGCCGCCGCGACGCGATCGCCGCGCGCTTTCCGTGCCATGTCACTCTCCGGATCCGGCGCGGCATTCCCTCCCTGCGCAAGGTCGGGATGTTACGGGAGTGGCAGCGAAGCTTGCGCGAGGGCTCCGCTCGCGGTCGCTTCCGCGTCGTTCACTTCTCCCTCCAGCGCCATCACGCGCATCTGCTCGTCGAGGCCGCGAGCGCGCGCGATCTCGCCTGCGGCATGAAGTCGATCGGCGCCAGGCTCGCGCGCGCCGTCCACCGGGCATTCGGGCGCAGCGGACCCGTGCTCGCCGACCGCTATCACCTCCGCATCCTGCGAACGCCGCGAGAGGTTCGGAACGCCCTGGCCTACGTGCTGCTCAACGCCCGCAAGCACTGGCGCGAGCGCCATGGTGCTCCGCCCCCGGAGCGCCTCGACGAGGCGTCCTCGGGTCGATGGTTCGAGGGCTGGCGCCGCCCGCCCGGTTCGCGCGAGCCACCGCGCGGGAGCCGTGAGGTCGCCGAGGCGCGGACGTGGCTGCTCTCGACCGGCTGGCAGCGCCACGGCCTCATCGACCCCGCGGAAGTCCCGGGTGGCTGAGAGGATAGAGTAGGTCCGGCACCCGTCGGTAGGTCGAGGCATCCCAGGCGTCCTGGTCCTGGTCGAGGTTGAGCCCCACGAGCCAGCGGAGCGCCAGGTTGCACTGCAGCTCCATCACGAGCGTCCGGTCGCTCTGGATCCCGAGCAGCTAGCCCCCACGAGCGCCAGGAACAGCTGCTCCGGAGGGATTGAGGGCCGACCGATCGCCGAGGACAGCCGCCGGCAGGCCCGGCGGATCGCCCGGTCGTCGATCAGCGGCCGGACCTGCCGCCGAATTCTACGCCGATTCGGGGCCACTTCGTCATCAACTCGTTAGCCGGCAATCCTACCGGCGCTCAGTGAGTTCCGGCTCAAGGCGTTCAAACTGGAAGTCAAGATCGGCCAAGAGCTCACCCACGCCAACGCCTCGAGCTCTATCATCGCGCCCGCCGATGATGGTGAGAACATGCCGAATCTCGGCGGCGATTTCGGGAGCGACGGTCGCCTTGAGCTGACTCAGGTGCTCGAGCATCAGCCCGTGGAGCAAGTGTTCTACGAAGAAGCGAGGAAAGGACACGAACGGAACCTCGTTGAGACTTGGGTCGCCGCCCTGCACCGAAGCGACTGCCATGGCCGAGACGAGATTGACCTGCCCGGGGAGTAGAGCAAGTAGGTAGCTCGCTGGGCTGTAGCGCAGCATCTTGGCGCACTGCGCAGATGCGTGCTTGAGGGTGTCAAATTGGGAGTGCGCCTTCTTGGCCTGGAAGAGGAAGAAGCCTGAAAGGTGGGTACTCGGGTTGTCGACGTGCACAATACCGATGCCGTCTGCGCCAATCCTGTTCTCTGGCGCTCGTGGGCCCCTGCCGCGGATCTTGTACGCGTCGACATCGAGGCGGCCGGCTGCTGTGACCAGCGTGGTAGATATCGCCGCGAAGAAGCACTCAGTAAGGGAGTCCTCGTCGTTCCACTTGAGCGGGCACCGAGCGGCGTAGACACCTAGGGCCGACGCGAGCCAAGCCTTCACTTGGTTTTTCGACCCGCTGTCCTTCAGAAGGTACGGAGTCACGGAGCCTTCTTGTCACCGCCAACGCTTTTCAGCACCCGTGGGTCGCGAAGCGGACCGTCCGGTGCATGCAGAAGGTAGCCCGGTATCCCATTGATTGAACTTCGAGAAAGCGCGCCGCACGCTACCCTATTCTGTTCCGGTCACAACTCGTGCACGATCACTTGGGTCGGCGCATTCATCGCCTCGGCACTCACACGGACATGCCGGTGGTGTGTGAACAACACGATCTGCGTGCGCGCTGCCACGTCGGCGAGGACGCGAAGTCCGGCCGCGGTTCTTTCATCATCGAACTGCACCAATACGTCATCGACGATGAACGGCAGGGGCTCGCTGGTCGCGCACGACGCCTCAACGGCCGCGAGACGTAGGGCGAGGAAGAGCTGGTCTCGCGTGCCCTCGCTCATGCCGTGCGCGGGGACGCGCTTCCCGTCGGGTCGCACACCAGTCAGGATGGGCCGGTCGTCTTCCATGTCAGCTTCGAGTCGCTCGAAACTGCGAAGGGTCATCTCCCGGAAGAGCGCGCCGGCACGCAGCAGCAACGGGGCCTGGTTGCGCCGGCGGTAGTCGTCGATCCTCCTCGCGAGGAGCGTCGACGCGACCCGCAGACGGGCGTATCGCACGACGTCCTCGCGGAGCTTCGCAAGCGTCGCTTGGATCTCCTCGGCCTTTTCGCTCGCGGCCGAGGGGCCGTGGAGCAGCCCCAGTTCTGCCTGAGCCTTGGCTCGTGCGTCGCGCGCCGCGGCGAGGCTCTTCTCCATCTCGACGAGGAGCGCCCTGATCTCGCCAAGTCGAACGTCCATGGTGTCGCGGTCTACGCCTGCTGCTTCGGCTTCGAGTTCCGCGATCAACGCTCCATCGCCGCTGTGAACGATGTCCCGCTCGACGCGTTCGTTCTCCTTATGGCACGTCCGAAGCTCGGTGCTCCGCGGTTCGACCACCGCGAGATCAGCGTCCGGGCCGCAGCGTGCTTCGCCGTGCAGCGTCGCAAGCGCGAGCTCTGCCTCCTGCACCGTTTGCCCGTATCGGGCGATGTCACCCTGAAGACGGGCCTCTCGCTCGCGCGCCTGGCGCCGGCGCTCCTCCTCTTGAAGCGTCACCGCAAGCCGCTTGTGCACGGAATCGACCCATGGGTCCTCGTGTTCCTGCTCGACGGTCTCGCCGAGACGCAAGGCAAGAGCGCAAACGTCGCCCCGGAACTGGTCAGCCTCGCGGTCGATCCCCGCAATGCGCGCGTCGTAGCCCGCCGCCTCATCGAGCGCACGAAGGACCTTGTCGATGGTGTCGAGCGCCGCGAGTGCGTCGTCGGGCGGTGCGGCATCGCCGGACAGGAGTCCGCGGGTCGCTTCCGTCCACTTGCGCTGCCATTCGTCGATCTCCGCCTGTGCCGCGCGCTTGGCCTTGTCGGCCTCGAAGGCCGCTTGCCCGTTCTCGTTCGTCCGGCGCGCGTGCTCGCTTCGGGCGTGATTCTCTTCCTCGATGCGCTGCTGCAGTCGTTCTGCCGCGACCAGGGTCGATGCCAGCCCTGCAAGAGGGCGCGTCTCAGATTCCAGCGCGGTCATCGCCGCGCGCACGTTCTTGTCCTGCTTCTCGATCCATGTGTCGAGCCGTTCCAGCCCTTCACTTGCCTCGTCGAGGGCCTCTGACCGCTCAAGCAACCGGTCGAAGTCCGTTCGCCACGCGCGCGCGTCCTCGATCGACGGCGGCGTCACCGACACGGGCTTCCACACGGCACGCCATTCGGATTCGATCGCGGCGGACGTTTCCTTCTGGCGCCGCCCGGAGGCCTCCCCGTCCTCTACCTCCGTCCCGAGGCGCTTTCGGTCCTCCAGGTACTGTTCGAGCTTCGCGACGTGCTCCGCTTCACCACGCAACCGGTCGGCGACCTCGTCCGCGTCCCTCACGGCACGCGGATAGAGCTCGATGAGCGTCCCCTTGCCGAGGAGCTTACGCGCCTTCTCAGTAACGTCGCGGCCCTTCTCCCAGTGTTCGCGCAGGAGTTCGAACGCGGCATCGCGGCGCGACCGACCCGCCGCGAGATCCTCGTCGGTCGGGACCGCCTTCTTGGTGTGGAGCGTCTCGATCTTCGCGTTCAGCTCCCGGATCACCTTGTCGAGGCGCTGGCGGTCGGACTTGGTCGCGCGAGCGGCATCCTGGACTTCCTTGTCGCGCGCCTCGAACCGCGCGATCACGGCTGCGCTCGGCGCGCGCAACTCCTCTAGACGGTCGGCAGTCGCCGCTGCAAGGCCGAGCCTCTCGAGTCCGGCATCGCGTTGCGCAGTGAGCCGCTTCACCACCTGCGCAGCCATGTTCCGTTCGTCCTCGGCGTCCCCACCGCGGAGGGCCTCTTTGATTGCGACGACGAGCCGCTCGGGATCTCGGATCGGTGGGATCTGGGAGGCCTCGCGCTTGAGGGCCACTTCCTGCTCTGCCGCCTTCGTACCATCTCTGATAGCGAACGCCAAACGCTCGTCCAAGCGCTCGCGCTCTGCTGCAAGCTTCTGAATGCGTGCGCGACGACCGACGAAGACGCGCAACGCAGCGGACTCCCCAATCTCAAGTTCCGGACGCCATTCCACGAGGAGCCGCTTCGCCAGCGAACGCTGTTCGTCCCGCTGCCCGATGAGCCTGGGCCGGTCCGAGAGCGCCTTGCGGTGTTTTCCCAGATCGACGTGCAGTTGGTTGACAGACTCCGACTCGGCCACGAGCGTTGGCGTCGGGCCCAGCCGATCGACGAGCTCGTTTTGTTCGCGCAGGTCCTTGTCTGCGCGTTCGACATTCTGGCTCGCAGTGCGAAGTGCCGTCTCTGCCTCCTGACGTCGCTTCGGGAAGTCCTCGGGGAGGAGCACGACGTCCGTAAGATCGGCAAGACGCTCCTGCAGCCCCTTGCGCTCCGCGAGCATCGGAAGGACGCGCTTCAAGCGCTCGATCCGCGATCGTTCGCGCACCAGCTCCCGCTCCTGCTTCGAGAGCCGCGTGACCGCATCCGCGGCGTCGAACGACGCTTGCTCGCGACGCGCCCACTCGTCGGCCGAGACGGTCGCCTCGCGCTGCGCCGTGCGGAGTTCGCGGAGCTTGCCGACGCCCTGGTTCACGGTGCGCTGGTGACCGCGCGGCGCGTAGAGCGCCGAGGCCTCGTCCTCAAGCGTGTTGCGCATCCGCCGGAGATGTGAGACTCCCGAGCCCGCGGCAAAGAGACTCTCCCCGAGATCGCCGCGGCCTTCGAGAATGTCACGGCCGCCTCGCACGAGACGGGCATGGTCGATCCCCCAGAACATTTCGAACTTCTCGCTGGTCTCCCCGCCCAGGAACCGGTCCAGCGCGCGATCGTCGAGACGCGTCCCATCGGGCGCGAGCAGAGTATTCTTGCTCCCCTTGCGCCGCACAAACGCGATCTCGGTCCCGCTCGAGTGGCACAAACGTCCGCCGATGCGCAGTGCGTCGTAGGGATGCAGGAAGGCATCGCTCGTTTGTCCGGGGATGCCGTACAGCGCCGCGTGGAGCGCGCGGAGCGCCGAGCTCTTCCCGGCCTCGTTGGGTCCGAACACGACATGGAGACCGGGATTACCCGAGCGCAGATCAAGCGTCTGACCGCTGAACGGACCGAATGCCGTGAGTTTCAGGTCGAGGATCTTCACGAAGCCGATCCCTGTCGAGCGATCCGCGCGAGGAGCAGTTCCCTGGCCTCGACGACCATGCGCGCCAGGGTTTCCGGCGAGTGCGGATCTACTGTGTCCTCACCATCGAGCAGCTCCCGCGGCAACACGCCGCGGATGTCGGCGAGGGATGCGCGCAGCGCCTCGATCTCTTCGGGATCGCCCGAGGCAGACGCGATGTCGCGAATGAGACTCCCGATCGCGTCGTCGCGCGTCGCGAGCTGCGCGAGATCGATCGGGCGTTGGGTGGCGAAACGCGCTTTCTCGATCCAGACGTCGGCCGAGCCGACACCGGCTGCCAGCGCGCGGACTTCCTGCGTCCACCGATCCGGATCGGATGCGATCTCGTCGTGGCAGACCACAGGCCCGCAGACCTCGACACGGACCGCCAACGGGCGGCCGTTCGACCGATCGGCCTCGGACGCGATGGCGTGCGCCATCCGATCGAGCACCTCGCCGGTGGATGAAGCTCCCTCGGCATCGATGCGGCTGACGGCCCAACGCAGGACGTCTACCGGGCGCTCCTCGACGTGCTTGACCGCTCCGTTCTCAACCGTCACAAGCGTGCAGCCCTTGGGACCGGTCTCGCGTGCGTGACGACCCTGCAGGTTCCCTGGGAACACGATCCAGGGGTCCTGCGATACGACCTCCCGCTTGTGAACGTGTCCCAAGGCCCAATAATGATAGCCCTTCTGCGCGAGGAGCTGCGACGACGTCGGCGAGTAGGGCGCATGCCCCGGGCGCCCATCAAGGCTCGTGTGGAGCAATCCGATGTGGAACAGACGTCCGTCGGCTGCTGGATACGCGGCGGCGAGATCGGCGGTGATCGCGCGGGTCGCGTAGCCCTGCCCATGGACGGCGACGTCGAACGCCGCGACGAAGCGCGTCTCGGGCTTCTTCGTGGAGAAGAAGTGCACGTTGTCGGGCGGACGCAGGTTCTTCGTGAGCTGGCTCGCGGCGTCGTGGTTGCCCGCGACGACGAAGACCAGGATTTGCGCCTCCCGCAGCTTCGCCATCTGCTCCACGAAGAAAAGGCCCGTGCGGTAGTCCTTCCAGTCGCCGTCGTAGAGGTCGCCCGCGAGCAGGACAAAGCCCACTTCCTCGTCGATCGCGAGGCCAACGAGGTTCTCGAACGCGCGCCGCGTGGCACTACGCACCGCGTCAACAGGTGCTGACTCATAGCGGTCGAGCCCGACCAGCGGGCTGTCGAGGTGCACATCGGCCGCATGCAGGAAGCGAAACATCTCACTCGTTCCTCAGTTCGATCGGGCTAAAGGTTCGGTGCTCACCTGCGCGGCCCAGCGGCCGCGAAGCACCGCCCGAGGCAGACCCTACGACACCAGACCCCACCGCGCCACGACGCGGCGACGCTGGGACGCGTCAGGTGCACCTTCTTAGAGCCCCTCCGAAAACCACTGCCATCCGGAGTGTGATCGAGGGAGAAGTTTCCCTCACGGGAGGTTTTCGGATGGGCTCTTAGACCGCGCGCACCGACGGTCGAGACTGACGCTCGATCATGCGCCTTAGCGTGGCCTCATCCTAAGGATCTCAACAATCTGCTCGGTGTCCGCCAGCTTGCTGGCCACAAGGTTGACGGTGGTTCTGTCGGGGTCAGACCACTCGAGGTTGCCACGCTCGATCAGCTCTTCAACGTGCTCGCTGCTGGCACCGTGAACCCACTTCTGCGTCAGGGTGAATGCCCGCACACTCTTGAGCCCGTAGTTCTTGCGCATCAACTTGTCGAGGATGGCAGCCGCAAGGTCGGACACAGGCAGAGTGCGAGTCGGCTTGGTTGGATAGCTAATCGCGGTGGGCTGGGCCCGGTGTGGAGCGGGAGGCAAACCCATGCGAAGCCGGCGCCTCTCGCGGAGAGTGCTGACAAAGCCCTCTTCGAACTCCGGCCAGCACTCTTCCCATGGTTGATTCATTGCGGCCAGCTCTACGAGAACCTGCAAGGGTGCAATTCCCAGCTGCGATGCGGCCTCGAGGCAATTAATCCTCATTTCAGGGCCTCCACAAGCTCACTCGGAAGAGGAATCGGCATAAACGTGACCCTCGGCTCTCCGGGGAGCTTCACCTCAAACAGGCAATCAGACACCCTTCGCGACTGGTCTCCGTGGAGCTCAAGCGTGAGCAGGTCATGATCGCATTCAATCGTTGGGACCGTCTCCGCCAGAGCCGATACAAAGGCCCATAGGACGCGACAGAGAAACTCACCTCGAGGATCGGGCGAAGCTGCGGGGGGAGTATGCCAGCACGACGGGGGTACCGGGAGAAGCACCAAGGTCAGGTCATCGTGAGCGTCATACCAATAGAAGGTATCTGCGCCGGGATCGTCATCTGCGGGAGGGGGGCCCTCGAGAAGCCCCGGAAACCGGCTCGCCAGGGCCTGCTCGACTTCGGCGAGGCGCTTGCGCAACATGTCCCGCAACGACTGGACCTGGGATGTCTCGACCAATCGCTTGAGTTCGATTCGCTCTTCGTGCAAGCGTGTTACCTCAGCATCCGCCGTACGCGCCTGCTCGAATCTCGCCCTTGTCTCCTCGAACCGTTTGCGCGCACTAGCCTCACCCGACGTCTTCTGTAGAGACTCGAATGCCTCTTCGCAGTAGACGCGGAGCGCTGAGATCCGGCCCTCCAGCAGTCGCTGTTGGGCGGACTGCACCGCCTTCTCCTTGCTCGCTATCTCAGCGGTGTCGCGCTGCAGGTCCTTCTGACTCCGCCCGAGTTCGGCGCGCCGCTTGCTGACCTCCCGAACAAGATCTTCCGCTCTCGCGGCGAGCTCACTGAGCTGCTGACGCTTTGCGTCGACTTGGCGTTGAAGATCGCGGACGCGGTTCTCGAGATCGCGAATTTCCGCCTTCAGCGAGTTCTGTGGTGAGTCAAGGCCTCTGAGCGTGGTCTGCTCGTCCTGGAGCGACTGCTCAAGCCCTCGGCGAGTCTGCTCGCGACCCTGGCGATCCTGCTGGGTGCGCGAGAGTTCTGCCTGGGCGTTTTCGACTGCCTGCAGAACGGGGCGAGCAAAGTCTCCGGCAATCTCATCGTAGGTGCGCATTACCGACTCTCCCCCCGAAGCTCGGGCCACGTGAGATAGACGGCATCGTCAAGGGTTCGCACCCCGACAGCAGTAAGCTCGTCCGCTACTTCGCGCAGTTGATCTGCTGTTTCTGCAGGTCCAATGAGCCGCATCGGGGTCTTGACCGATCCATCGGCAACTCCATCGACCAGCTCCTGCACCACGTCCGCCGGGATGGGCCGCACCTTTCGAAGCAGGTCGACCTCGCCGAGATAGAAGAACTGCCGTGGAATCTCCTTCTGGAGATACGAGGCTATGAGCGCCAGTGTAATCGGAAGATCGAGATACTTCCGGTAGCGGTTGTCGTCGGGGAGAACGCATTGGATCGAGTACGACAGGTGCTCGAGGTCGATACCCGGGATTTGGTTGATGGCCTGTAGCAACCGCTGGATCTCCTTTCGCGGTAGGCCAGGCGCAGTGATCTCGCCACGCGTCGCGTAGTTGGGCAACGAAACAGCTGCCTGCGCCTCGACTGTGCCGTGGCCTCGACCAGCGAAGGAGAACGCAACTCCACCAACAGCCGAGGCGAGGCGTGATTGCTTGAGAGCGGTCGTAGCCGAATCCATCTCGAGAGGAAGTGGTCGAAACTTTGCTTCGCCGAACCGGTTCTTGGGAACGAAGAGGGGCCGGTAGATGAACGCCTTCCGCATGTATAGGATGCAATCGACATTGTGCTCAAGCGTCTTGGGTCCATAGATCTCGTTGCTCTTCGTGACATGGCCAACCAAGAGAACAGTGATCCCCTCGTTCTTGCATGCGTGACAGAAGTCGAAGAGCGAGCGGTACTTCTTCGCCGCAGCGCTTGAGAGCCCGTGGCCGTGGATGGAGTCAATCACAACTAGGCGCGCCCCGAAGTAGACGCCGTTCTTGCTGATGACCTTGTGCGCGAGGAAGTTCGGCAACATCTCGACATCGTAGACTGCGTCTTCGGGCTTGAGATTGAGGAGAGCGCGTTCTCGAACGCGAGGCTTCCACGAGGCTGTCATGAGGCGCGCGCGATTTGCCAGCTCCTGTTTTGACTGCTCGGTGAGGACATAGACGCTCGGAATGTTCTGTGCTCCGAGGGACAGGGCGAGCTGGATGCCAAGCGTCGACTTTCCGATGCCAGGTGGCCCCGCGATCAGGTACACGCCACCCTCGACGAGTCGGGTGACGCGTTCCTTGAGCCACGAGAGGTCATCGGTGAGCGGGAGCTCTCGGAACTCGGCGGCTCCAACGTCGAGCAAGCCGCGATTCTGCTTTTCGGTCATCGGCTACCCGTTTCGCGCGGTCTAGCGGCTGGGCATTGAGCTGCCGGCCGCCCGATGACCCTACCACGGTGCCCCGGGGGCCGCCCGCCGCGTCGACCCCGAACCGTGCGACCGACCAGCTGGAGGACCTGGCCGGCCTCGGTGTGGCGGCCGGACAGCTCCAATGCCGTGTTAGCTCTCCACCCGCCTAACGCAGGCACGAAACATCGGGCAGAAAACGAGCCGAATCGGCTGACGTTGTACGCTGGAGCGGAGCCTCCGAGGGCCGCGGCCGACTCGCCAGTGATAGCCAGTCCCCGTTTGTTAGCTTGGTCCGGGGATGTTGCGAGAACCTCATTGGTGACACGCTTTGCGTGATCCCGTTCTGGAGAGTGCTCCCACGACACATCCCTGCCCTCGGAGGCTTCTTCCCGAACCGTGAAGGAGTTCCCTGTGAGAGGCAAGAGCCGAAGACGATCCGCTCAGCGCGCCCAACGAGAGCAACGAATCCTCCAGAGGATCCACCTCAACGCCGCCGGCATCGACATCGGAAGCGAGAGCCACTGGGTCGCGGTTCCCGAAGATCGGGACGATCAGCCGGTGCGCGAGTTCAAGACCTTCACGCACGAGCTTCTCGCGCTGGCTGACTGGCTCGAGGCCCGCGGGATCGACACCGTCGCCATGGAGTCCACGGGCACCTACGGATCCCCCTCTACGAGGTCCTCGAAGAGCGCGGGATCGAGGTACGCCTCGTCAACGCTCGCCACGTCCAGGGAGTTCCTGGACGCAAGATCCTCCGACCAGGAGATCGCCGCTTCCCTGACCGGTCACGGTCGCGCCGAGCACCCCTTCGTGCTCCGCCAGGCGCTTGAGCTCTACGACCTCTACCAGGAGAAGATCCGCAGCTGCGATGAGCAGATCGAAGGCCGCATCCGCGCCTTGGAGGCCCCCTGCGGGTCCCCCGGCGCGCTCCTGCAAAAGTCCCGCAGCACCCAGAACCGCAGCGCCAATGAGCCATCCTTCGAGATCCGCTCCCCGCTGTTCGCGCTGTGCGGAGGCGTCGATCTGATCGAGCTTCCGGGCATCGGGCCCTACGGAGCCCTCAAGCTCCTCTCGGAGATCGGGCTCGACAGGACCCGATGGCCCAGCGAGAAGCACTTCGCCGCGTGGCTTACCGCCGCGCCCCGCAACAAGATCTCGGGAGTCAAGCTCCTCAGCTGCGCACACAGCCTTCGGCCAACCGAGCTGCCAAGATCCTCCGTATGGCCGCCATGCGCCTTGGGCGAAGCGATCACGCCCTCGGCGCCTTCTACCGCCGCGTGGGCGCGCGCGTCGGGAAGGCCAAGGCCCTCACCGCCACGGCGCGGAAGCTCGCCATCCTCGTCTACCGAATACTCCGATACCGATGGCCCTACCACGAGCTCTCCGCCGCATACTACGACCGACAGCACCACTCACGAATCTTTCGAGGCCTGCGCGAACGCGCGGCTTCCCCCGGCTTCGAGCTCGTCGACACCCAAACCGGACTCGTGATGTAGAGAATGGTTTCTCAGGAGGGAGCGCCAGCGTAGGTCCCCCGACGCGCGGAGTGCCCCGCAAGCGGAAGGGGCCGTGCGCCCGGCTGCGAGCGCACGGCCCCTGGGTCTGGATCCGTTCCCGGCGCTACGCGGTGCTCTGCCGCGCTTCGCCGTGCCCGACCGCCGCCGAGGTGACGGAGCTCGCAGCGTGCGAGGCCGGGGAGCCGCTTGTCG
>Ga0214473_10008865_pt1 | contig 11895 bp, 7 predicted proteins | sample RVTome_7_FD_203509 | JGI IMG/M metagenome (GOLD analysis project Ga0214473, IMG submission 203509) | Soil microbial communities from uranium-contaminated site in the Upper Colorado River Basin, Wyoming, United States - RVT98D197 | ecosystem: Environmental > Terrestrial > Soil > Contaminated >...
CGGTTCGGAACCGATTGCCTCTCAGGAGTGCCCTCCATTATCTTCGGGTTGTTTGGCTTCGTATTCTTCGTAATCTACCTCAATATGGGTTGGTCCATCCTGTCCGGCGGGCTAACGCTCGCGATCATGATCCTCCCCACAATCATCTGTACCGCTGAAGAGGCAATAAAGGCCGTTCCCTATTCATACCGCGAAGTCAGCTATTCCCTGGGCAGCACAAAGTGGGAGACAGTGACCCGCGCCATCCTTCCCAATGCTGTGCCCGGAATTTTGACCGGCATCATCCTCAGTATCGGACGGTGCATCGGGGAAACCGCAGCAGTCATCCTGACTGCGGGCTCATCACTGGTGATGCCGACCTCCTTGTTTTCACCGATCCGGACCATGTCGGTCCATTTCTACATTCTTGCGCGGGAAGGGATTTCGATGGAGATGGCCTATGGAACAGGAGCGGTATTGATCCTGCTGGTCCTTGCCATCAATACAGCAGCCAACTGGTTGCTCAACCGGTACGTTCGTCATAGGATGTGAAGGAAGTTCCATGTCTCATAAACCAGGTTGCACCGCAGAGCCGCAGAGATCGCAGAGGGAAATGTTTCTTCTGCTCCAATCGGGAGACCCTCCTTCACTAAAGTTTCGAAGGGCCAGCTCAGTGTACATGCGCCTCTTCAATCCCGGTCCCCGAATCGGCTCGCCCGCCGGAGCTTTAGCGCAGGCAGGCGGCGATTGGAGCAGAAACTCCGCTCCTTCGGGAATAAGATCGAATCCTATTACAGCTTTGGCTCTTATTGTCAGTCTTCTAACGGAAAAACAGAAACCTTCTTGTTTGTCGGTATCTCCCGACAAACAAGAAATTGTTTCTCTGCGACCTCAGCGGCTCTGCGGTGAAAATTCTATTTTGGACGAACATCATGTCTCCTGAGAGCAAGTTGATCATCCGGGATTTCAGTTTTTATTACGAGACCCTTCAGGTCCTTCGTAACATCGATCTCGACATTCAGTCCAAGGAGATTTTTGTCATCTTCGGCCCTGCCCGAGGCGGAAAGACCACGCTTCTCAAAAGTCTGAACCGGTTGACGGATTTGACCTTCGGGACCCGGCACACCGGGACCATTCACCTGGACGGAACAGACATCTATGATCCCAAAATGGGCCTCACTCAGCTGAGGCGACGCATCGGAATGGTCTTCGACCTTCCGACTCCCCTTCCTATGTCGATCTTTGACAATGTGGCCTACGGCCCCAGACTGAGCGGGACTACCCAGAAAAAACGCCTGACTGAAATTGTGGAGAAGGCTTTGCGATCTGCCGCCATTTGGGAAGAAGTGAAGGATCGCCTTCATTCGAATGCCCTGCGACTCTCCGGCGGACAGCAACAACGGCTCTGCATCGCCCGGGTATTAGCCCTTGGCCCCGAAGTCCTGCTTCTCGACGAACCCTGCTCAGGACTCGATCCCATCTCTACGACCAGCATTGAGGAAACCCTCAAAGAACTGAAAAGTGATTACACCATCATCCTGGTCCCCCACAACATTCAGCAGGCATCCCGGGTGGCTGACCGGGCGGGATTCTTCTTGAACGGGGACCTGGTTGAGGCAGGAACGGCTTATCAGATCTTTACACGCCCCCGGGACAAACGAACGGAGGACTATATAACAGGAAAATTCGGCTAAATCTTTTCTCTATGACCTCTATGTCTCTGTGGTGGAACTCTGTTTCGGACACGTATCTATAAATCTTCGTGCCCCTTCGTGCCCTTCGTGGAGTGAAACCTTATTTTGGAACCTATTCGTAATGTTGGATAATATGAAAAGGAGAAGATAATGTCTATCGAAACCCATTTCCAGCGCGAGTTGGAGACACTAAAGGAAAATTTGCTCAAAATGGCGACCATTGTGGAAGAGGTCCTTCGCGATGCGATTCAATCTCTGGTTAAGAGGGATTCCGACCTTGCGAAGAAAACCATGGAGAGGGAAGACCAAATCAACCTCATGGAAAATACGATTGATGAAATGTGTCTGAAGCTTCTTGCTTTGCGACAGCCCATGGCCGTGGATCTGCGATTCATCACTTCTGCCATGAAGATCATCACGGACCTGGAGCGAATGGGTGACCAGGCCGTCAATATCTGTGAGAGGGTCTTCTCATTAAACCAGGAGCCTCAGCTCAAGCCCTATATCGACATTCCCAGGATGGCTGAAATTGCCCAGTCGATGGTAAAGGATGTTCTCGATGCCTTTGTGAACCGCGACTCCAAACTGGCCCGGTCGGTCTGCGAAAGGGACGACCTCGTGGACGGGTTGAACGACCAGGTCTTTCGTGAGCTTCTGACCTACATGATTTCAGACCCGAAAACGATCACACGGGCCGTCCACCTCATGATCGTTTGCCGATGTCTGGAACGAATTGCCGATCATGCCACGAATATTGCAGAGGACGTTATCTTTATGGTCGATGCCCTGGTGATCAAACATCATGCTGATGCTAAAACGGAAGAAAAAGAGGCATAGGGCATAGCGCAAAGAGCACGGGGTATAGGGTATAGGGTGTAGGGTACAGGGCAAAGAACTGGATTCTCTACTCTCTGCTCTATGCTCCATGCTCTCTGCTCTCTGCCATGAGGGTTGCGTTGTGAAATTCGATACCGACGTTGAAGTCCTTGAAAAGCAGGTCATTGTCGAGACCTTTCGCTCAAGTGGTCCGGGCGGCCAGAGAAAGAATAAGACCGAGACCGCCGTCCGATTGAAGCATCTCCCCTCCGGCATCACTGTCACTGCCACCGAACACCGCCTCCAGTCACATAACCGGAAACTTGCTTTCGAGAGGCTTCGTGACCGGCTCCTGAAACTAAACCGTCCGAGAAAACGGAGAATACCCACCTCTGTTCCATTGAAGGCTGTCGAAAGAAAATTGGAAGAAAAGAGACTTCTTTCCCGTAAGAAGAGATTGAGGAAGGTAGGTTCAAAGACCTTAGACCAGTGGGACTGACATAACCAAAACCGCGTTTCGGCCAGTACTCCAATTTTCGTAATGACTTAACTGCATGAAATAACCGTCTTAAATCCCTCCCGACCTCCCTTTAAAAGGGAGGAGAAATATTTTCCCCTTTTCTAAAAGGGGATGAAGGGGGACTACGCAGCGCTCTTCAGAAAGCCACTGTATCACCGATATTCCATCAACCCGTTTTTCCATCGGATGATTAGTCATTATCCGTTGGTATTCTTCTCATTTGTGATATAATGAGTTTATGGAAATCCCGAAAAGAAGACTCGGTAAAACCGGGGTAGACGTGACAATCCTGGGGCTCGGAGGAGAAGGAGTCCTAAGGACTTACGGCTATGAAAGAGAAGCGTATGGTTTGATCAATCGGGCCATTGACCTCGGGATCAATTACTTTGAATCGGCGAGGGCTTATTCCGGAAGCGAATCTTATTATGGCAAGGCTTTGAAGGAGAGGAGAAAGGAGATCTTCCTTGCCAGTAAATCCCATGCGAGAAACAAGAAAGGAGCGCTGCTCCAGCTTCAGGAGACGCTCAGAAACATGCAGACAGACCATCTTGACCTGTGGCAGGTTCATGATGTGAGGACAGCGGAAGAAATCGAGGAGATCTTCGGTCCCAATGGAGCGCTTGAAGCCTTTGTTGAAGCAAAGGAGAAGGGTCTGATCCGGTTTATCGGCGTGACAGGCCATCACGATCCCCTCATCACGAAGCGATGCATTCAGAGATTCCACTTCGATACTGTCCTGATTCCAGTCAATCCGGCGGAACCCGCTTATAAAAGCTATTTGGGGGAAGTGATTCCACTGGCAAAGAAGAAAGGGATGGGTATTATTGGGATGAAGGTCTATTTCCGGGGATTCGCGGATAAATTGCCCTGGTTTGAAACCATGGTCCCCTTTTTCCGTTTTGCCCTCTCTCAGCCTATAACGACTGCAGTCATTGGATGTGATGACATGGAACAGCTTGAACAGAACGTCAATTTTGCAGGGTCTTTTGCTCCGATGACCGAAAAGGAGATCCAGGATCTGATCGCGAATGTCTCTTCCTATGCACGGGATTTGATGTACTACAAACCACTCCCTTAACCCTCCTCTGTCCCCCCTTACTTTAAGGGGGGATGAAGGGGGGTTACGGGAGGGTCAGGGCGCCGCCGCCCAGAGCCGTCATAATGACGCCAAGATCAGTACTGGGACTATGGCGCCGGACGGAGGGGATGGAGTAAATGGGGCTGGGCTGGAAGTGCGCAAAGCCATGAACAGAACACGATCTCGATTTCTCCTACTTTTTTTCCTCTTACTCCTTCTTTCTGGTTGTGCTTTCCTCTTTCCACAGCGGGTCCCCTCTTCCTTTGTGAGACCGGAAAGGTGTCAGGCATTTTTCGACCGGTTGGACGAGAAGGTTCAAGAGGAAGGAGCAAGGGATGCCGCAACCGTTCCCGTTCCGGGCTTCCCCTACCTCCGGGGAAACCGTTTCCTTTCCGCACTGCGGGAGACCCTGATTGATGCCCCATCCAGAGACCAGTGGGTTCAGTGGATGCGGCAGTTGGACCTTAATGCCCGGGAAAAAGAGATCCAGAATCTGCCGGACCACGCTGTGATTTCCCTGATACCCAAACAACCAGGCCATCCGGATCGAAAGGCATTATTCGAACAAATAGAATCCTGTTCCTCCGAGCTTCTCCATTCTGACCGAAGCCTCCCTGATTTCTTTGAAGTTCTTCAACCCCGAGTGGACGTCCCGGACGAGTACTCCTTCGTTCTGCGAACGATCGGTCTCTATCCCTTCATGGTTGTTCCCGTCTCCATCGCAACGTACAGCGCCAGACAGAAAGCCAGGTCCTGGTTTACTATGAATATGGAAGACCTTCCGATTGTGGGGAAGCTTGTCACCTACGTACCGGCAGAAAAGGTTTCCCTTGATGATGCGGAAGTTCGAAGAATCTTGATGGAGTCTAAGAAGAATCCCCTCGGGGTTCCTCTACCCGATAGGGATCAGGAGAAACATTTGGTTGGCTTCTTTGCTCCCATCCTTGTCCAGCATACGGCCGGCCCCTATGATCGATTGGGACAGATTCATTGGCAGGATGGCCGTGTGGGAATCGATCCTGAAAACCCCACCCTCTACTACTATCTTTCTCATGCCTTCCTCAAAGGGAAACCGATCCTTCAGATCAACTATGTCATCTGGTATTCGGAGCGGGCGGGCAAAAGCTCACCGTGGATTGAACATGGCCACCTGGACGGCCTGACCCTGAGGGTCTCCCTGGATGACGAGGGGAAGCCATTTATGGTGGATGTGGTGAATGACTGCGGATGCTACCACTTCTTTGCTCCCCGGCGTGAGCAAATCCAGGAGGTCCTCACAAGGCCATTTATGTTCGATCCCTTTGTCCCGCAGTGGCTGCCACCCATCCCGCCGGGAAAACGCTTCGCAATCCGGGTCAATTCGGGCTGGCACCAGATCGAGCGTCTGTTTGCACTTGAGGAACCGGCAGATGCAGCGACCTATACGTTGGCGTCCTATGACAGATTAGAAACCCTCCCCCACGAAGGGGGGCGAACGGAAAGCATCTTCGATGCGGATGGAATCGTCAAGGGGACGGGAAGAGTGGAAAGGTTCATCCTCTTCTCCATGGGAATTCCTTCGATTGGAAGCATGCGCCAGAGGGGCCATCATGCCATTGAGCTGATCGGCCGGGCCCATTTCGATGATCCCCGCCTCTTCGACCGGAGCTTTGTGTTCAAATGAACGGAGTAGGTTCACCACGGAGGCACAGAGAGCACGGAGAAAAGAAGTTTTTTGTTTTGTTCCGGTTTGCTAAACCGGAACAAAACAAAAAACGACTCTCTCTTCAAAACCAATACCTCCCTCTGTGGGCTCTGTGCCTCTGTGGTGAACAATTTATTTCCGACAGTTGTGATGATACCCAGTGAATGAACCAGACACCTTTCCTGCTCATCTTATCTTTCTTCTTCTTTCCACTATTCTCCGGGAATTCCCTGGCTGCTTCCGTTGATCCTCGCGTCTTCGCCGTTGTCCAACGAATGGAATCCGCTTTCACATCCGTCGAAGATTATACCTGCCAAGTCGAACAGATCTTTTACAGGGGCGGATCCGAGAACGAGCGATCCAGCTTCAAATTCTATTTCAAGAAAAATAAGAAACTCCGCGTCGACTTCACTCATCCGTATCCTTCACTGACTCTCATTTACGTTGAAAGCGAAGACAAGGCAACCGTCATTCCTTTCCGTTCTATGCCTCTCCTGAGGTTCCGTTTTTCGATCGACGATTCGATGCTGAAGACTCGAGCCGGCCAGCGAATCGACCAAACGGCCATGGATTATTTCATTCGGTTTGTTCTGAAGAATCTGGAATCGACCCTGCAGGGTGAAAGTGAATTCGAGGAGAATGAGGGAGAGGCAGTCTTCTCCCTCCTGGCCTTAGACTATATCAGCGGAAAAACTCTGGAGAAATATCGAATCCATCTCTCCAAAGCAGTATGGCTTCCAACCCGAATTGAACGGTATGATCTTAAGGGCAACCCCCTTGAGATCACCGTGATAAAAGCCTATACCTTCAACGCCCGCCTGGATGACAGCCTTTTTCACCCATAGCCTCGCCGGAGCGAAGGGATAGGCGTTTTCCGTCCCCTTGTTCATCTACCACTTTTTAAAAATCAGAATGCTCGCTCCCACGATCATCAAAAAACCTACGACATAATTCCACTTTAATTCTTCCTTCAGGTAGAAGACTGAAAAAACGCAGAAGACGGTCAGGGTAATGACCTCCTGAATGGTCTTGAGCTCCGCCGCTGAGAACTCCCTGTGTCCGATCCGGTTTGCAGGGACCTGAAAACAGTACTCAACGAACGCAATGAGCCAGCTGATCAGAATTACTTTATGAAGGGCGGTATCTTTGAATCTCAGGTGCCCGTACCAGGCAAACGTCATGAATATATTGGAGATGGTCAACAAAACAACGGCCTTCATGGAGCCCCTTTCCTCTCTTTCCCATGAAATGGATTTAAAAACAATTGTAACAATAATTCTCTCTCCCCGCCAATAGACAATATTTTCTTTGCGTCCTCCGCGTCTCTGCGGTGAGACTATTATTCTTGACGAGCATGTCACTCTTTCTCAACTGATCCACTGGGTCCCGCAGATGTATTTGAAATCACAGGGTGGGCAGAGGGTTTTTCTGCTTGGCGGTGGTCTGAAAGGAAAAGCCGGGTCCACGATCTCTTTGAGAAGGCTGAATATCACCGTTTCCATCAAGTCGAATTTCTCTCTTCGATTCTCTTCTTCCCCAAAACACGGAAGTTCGATCTCTCTGTTGATGAAAATGCGGCCCAGGAGCAAAAAGAGGGCATCCAGTTCTTCCACGTTCTTCCTTAAACCTTCCGAATAGAGAAGGAGGTAAAAGGGAAGCTGAAGGCTCCCGATTGCATCGCTCCAGGTCTCTCTTCTGCTCAGATCCAGCTTATCAAAGCGGATCCGCAAATAATCAGGATGAGAAGACGTCTTGTAGTCAATGATAAAGGTCTTCTTCCCTCGCTCTTCCACCTGGTCCAGCCTGCCTTTCAGCACGAACGAGTTCTTTCTGATCTTAATGCTGTGCTCCACATGGAGAACGGTCACCGGATGGTCTTTCAGCAGCGGGATCGTGTAACGTTGAAGGAAATCCTCCAGATGGGCTTTGACCTGCCCCTTCAGCAGATAGGCTGCTCCCACCGGATCTTTTCCGTATTCGTCTTCAAAAAGGGTGTCGATGAGGCGACTCATTTCCACTGGGTCAACATCCTTTTCGCGCAAGAGCGAACCCTTTCGTTTCTCGAAAAATCGTGAAAGGACCAAGTGGACGAATTTTCCTATATCCGCCCTTTCGATGGCCTCTGTGATCTCCTCTCTCCGGTCTATCCTGAGGACATACTGGTAATAGAACTGAAGAGGACAACTCAGATAGGTGTCGAGGCTGGTCGCGCTGAACTCATGATCCCTTAAGAATCTGACCATCTCCCCAGATTTCCCTATTTCGCCCGGGACCCTGTTCTCAAGGTTGAGCTGATATTGCACCGATTTGAAATAGGGTCCCGATTCCTTCACACGATCTTTCTTCTGTCTCTCCCAGAGGAGCCTTTCAACAAATCTGGACCTCTCTTTCTCGTCGTTCTCGATTGAGAAAAGATGGACCTCCTTGGCCCCTCTCCAAAGGGTTTCAAAATAGTAAGCCGAGAGCTTGTCCCTGTCTAAGTAGGTCGGAAGGCCCAGACTTTGCCGGACCCGAAACGGCAGAAGCGTCTCCTCTTTTCGGGTGTCAGGAATCACTTCTTCGTTCATGTCGAGAAGGAAGACCCTGTCGAAGGTGAGGTTTCTGGTCTCCAGTACTCCAAGGACCTGCAGCCCCCTGACCGGCGTTCCGTCAAAGGGGGTGTAGCACGACGCGAGGTACTTCCTGAACAAGCTGAAGTAGCTCCGCGTGTCCGTAAAACGGGTATCCTTCAGGAGGGACACAGAGATGTGATGGAGCGCCTGGATAAAAGCTTCAGAGAAAGGAAAGAAGACGGGGTGAAGGCGCGCGGTGCTGTGGCTAAAGATATAATGGAGGATATCGATCGACTTTTCGGAAAAATCCCGAACATCCCGCAGAGAAAGGAATTTTCCGATCGTATTCCGGTGAATGGCCTTTAAGTGGTCCCTGAGAATCTCCTCCGTAACCTCTATTTCACCTCCCGAAAGCCTCTCGATCACTTCTTTGTAAAGATCATGCTGCTCTTCGATCTCCGAAAGGGTCAGGAACTTCTTTGTCCTGGATCCCGTTAACTTTTCTTCCATCGTGTGAAACAGGATCCTCGTGGTCTCGGAGCTGCCCTGGCAGTAAATATTCTTGGTGTAAGGATGCAAGATGAAATTGACATAGTCGGGGATATAAAAACGGTCCCCATCCATGGAGGTGATCAGCTCCATCAGGGCATTGAGGAATCCGTAAACAGGCGTGCGTTGAAGGGGGTATCCCAGGGAGATGTTGTAATCCTCCTCGCTCAAAAAGGAGAGACCGTGCTGGAGAAGAGGGAAGAGCGTCTCCACGGACGGAAGGACAATGACCGACTTTTCATTGAGGGGAGTCCCCTGCTCCAGCTTCTGCTTGAGCAGATTTCCCAGGGCGAAGACCTGACCGTGCGCATCAGGACTTCTATAGAAATAGGTCTCCGGGTTCACCATTTCGGTCTTAGAGTGACCCGCCTCGATGCCAAGGTCGGAAAGCCTCTCCCTTACCCCTGGCCCTTCCTGAAAGAGAAAGATCCCGTCCTCCCTGGAAGACATCTTCCTGAAAAGGACCTTTTCGGATTGGGTAAAGGCATAAAACCCCGCAAAGATTACCTGCTGAAATTGTCCCAAGTCTTCCCCGGACAGAACTTCTGAGACCGTCCGGTATCGCGACGACCGGGTGGACAAGCTCATGGACTCAATTCGCTTGTAGAATTCTTCGTAAAAGTAAGAAAGCGTCTGAAGCCTGGCCGCAGAGAGTTGGGGAACGGCTTCAACAAGGAGGGCGTCGATCTCTTTCACTTTTTCAGGCGGGACACATTCGATGTGAAGCTCTTCGATATCCCTGTATATCTTCATCCCCACGGGGAAGAAACTGTCCGGTGTCATGAAATGCTCTCCACCCAGGGGATTCCGGGATCCTTTGTGGAGGTCGTAAAGAAGCGCAACGGCATCAATGGCCTCCAATTTGATCCTCGATCCGTCCTCCCGCGACGCGAACACAAAATTGATGAAGTCATCCATGGAAAGAATAACAGGCGGAATGAGGCTTCCTTCGATGGATCGGGACAAGGATTTCCGGAGAAAGTGCGAGGGCCTCTTCCCCGGAAAGACCACCAGATTCCCCGAATAGTCCTTACCGACACTCCTGAGAAAGGGAAGGAGCGTCTCGATAAAGTTCTGCCGGGGTGAAAGGAGCACCGTCTTCAAAAAAGCCTCCTCAGGGCCGTTCAAAATCAGGTTTACCGCAGAGTCGCAGAGATCGCAGAGGAGGATTTTTCTTCTGCTCCAATCGGGAGACGGCGATTGGAGCAGAAACTCCTTCCCTCCGAAACAACACAACAAGTGTTCGATTATTTAGGCCTTTATCCTGGAAATCGAGAAGCTTTTTATTTGGCGGCCTCTCATCGCCAAATAAAAAAACTCATCTCCGCGCCCTCTGCGTCTCTGCGGTGAGAATCCTATTTTTGACAAGACTCTACTCTCTTCACTTCTCTCAAATCAACATAGGCCAACAACCCTTCCACTTTTCGGTCGGAAAAGACCTCTCTCAGGATCTTCATATAGTTTTTCATCTGGGCCTCATCATCGCCTTCGGCGCCCTTCTCTCTTCCTGTCTTATAGTCGATCACGGTGACCGTAGTTTCGTCCAGGACCAGCCTGTCGATCCGGAAGAGCCTTCCTTCGCCGTCTGACACCTCCTGCTCGTTTCTGACCGAGCGCCCCGGTTTTTTCTGGAAATAGTCCGCCAGCTCCCTGTGTCCCAGGATGCCGGCGACAATTTCTCCGATCTCTTCCCTCCCGTATTCTCCTCTCATCTCTTCTTTCGCCCTCTTGAAGGCCTTCAGAAAGACCTCCCCCGGATCATCCCCGACCTCATGAATATAGGAGAAAATCTTATGGATAAAATCCCCGCGCCACTGCTCTTCTGTCGTCATCCTCTTTCCTGAATCCTCGGCAAGACGATGCAGCGTCGGGCAGTGAAGGAGGGGCAGCGGTTCTTCAATGACCGGGCTGACATCGGCCAGGCTTTCGGGCTTGTCAGAAGGTGGGTATTCCAGTGGTGGAAGAAGATCAAACGGAAAATCCTCCTTCCTTTTGACTCCAACCACGTAGAGCTCTCTCATTGCCCGTGTGAACTCAACGTAGAGACTGTTGAGCCGGTTCACTCTCTCGTTCAGGACTTCCTCCTCATAAAGCTGCTCAAGGAAAGGATCGGCTTCTGCGATAGCCCTGTTGATCTTGAGAAGGCTCGCTTCGTTCCCTTTCCTGTGAATGATATAGTCGAATCCCCTGTTTCTTTCTCCATAAAGTAGAGCAATAACGACCGGGAAACCCAGCCCTTTCGCCTTGTGCACGGTCATCACCCTGACCGAATCGACCTCCCTCGGGACATCGAGCCTCCATTCCTTTTCTCCTGCCTCTTCTTCACCGGCGAACCGGAGAAAATCTCTCAAATTGTTGCACCCCGTTCTCTCAAAACCTTTGATCGTTTCGAGGATTCGCGCAAAAGTGGCCTCCTCTTCCGGCATCCATTCGAACACCCTGAAAACACTTAACACCTCAGTGGCAAGGTCATACAAAGGGAGGTATCCGGATGACCGGAAGATCTCTGAGAAGTATTGCTCCCAGAGGTCTCCGTATTCGCTCTGGAAGGCCTTGTAGAGGGGGCCGCGGTCTCTATTCCTGAAGAGGAACGAATGGATCCTGTCTCTCTGGAAAGCTCCATGGACCCTCAGGAGTGTCCTTTCAAAGACATCGCCCAGAATGAACGTGGCAAAAGAGAGGTCGTCCGGAGGAGAGTCGAGAAAGCTCAAGAGCGAGATGATCTCGCCGGTCACCTTCCTTCTCCTGATGTCGAGACTGCTGTAGGAGATGAAAGGAATATCTTTCTCATTGAGCCAGGTGGTCGTTTTTACGACGTCCTCGTTCCTTCCGGCGAGGATGGCAATATCCCGGCGCCGGTATCCCCTCTTTACCAGTTCTTCAACAAGGGCCTGGATTTTCCTCCTTTCCGGAGGGTCCTCGTCATTTCTATCAAAGACCTCGACCTCTACGTAACCCGCAGGTATCTCTCTCCTGGGTCGCTGGATATATTCACTCAACCCGCTCCTCTCAGCAGGCTCTCT
>Ga0214473_10008866_pt1 | contig 11895 bp, 9 predicted proteins | sample RVTome_7_FD_203509 | JGI IMG/M metagenome (GOLD analysis project Ga0214473, IMG submission 203509) | Soil microbial communities from uranium-contaminated site in the Upper Colorado River Basin, Wyoming, United States - RVT98D197 | ecosystem: Environmental > Terrestrial > Soil > Contaminated >...
AAATGATAACCTTTAGTGATTTTAATAAACTGGTGGGTCTCGAGGATATAAGAGCTACCGAGCGTCGTTACTACAAGGAGCTTTTTGAGCTCACAAAAAAATGAAGGAGGTAGGAAAGATGAAAGTGGCAAGATGGATGATTGTTGTATCTCTGGTTTTACTCTTCAGTTCCCCTCTTTTCGCTGCCCAGTACAAGATGAGGATCTCCCACCAGATGCCGGAAACCCACTTCCTGTCGGGTGATGTGAAGGATTTCAAGAATCTGGTGGAGCAGAAGACGGGCGGCAAGGTTGCTGTTGAGATCTATCCGGCGGCCCAGGCCTTCAAGCCGAAGGAGACCATGAACGCGGTTGCCACCGGGGCCATTGAAGCAGCGGTGACCACGAACTTTGAATGGTCCGGTATCATCCCTGCAATGGACATCTTCCTGGTCCCTTTCCTCGTTACGAAAATCCCCGTGATCGACAAAGCGATCAGCGGAGAAGTGGGGGCAACGCTTTTCAAGAAAATGGAAACGAAAGGCGTGGTGCCGGTGATGTGGATGTTACAGACCAGGACGAACATCTATACCTCCAAAGAGAAGCCCCTCATCATGCCGGCAGATTTCAAGGGGAAGAAAATACGAGGAACGTCCAAGATCATGAACCTGGGCTCGGAAGCGTTGGGGGCGGCGGCTGTCCCCATAAGCGGCCCCGAGGTGCACACCGCACTCGAGAGGGGAACAATTGATATCGGCCTGACGGGCGTTGATGCTGCGCTCACCCGTCACTACTATGAGTTCCACAAGTACGGCACCGTTTCCAACAACTTCACCGTCATCCATGTACTCTTTGTGAATCCCACATTCTGGAAGTCCCTCCCCGCTGATGTACAAAGCGCCATCAGGGAGTCCGCACGAACGGTCCAGAAAAAGAGCCTTGAAGACAGCGAAAAATTCAAAGATATGTCTGTCGCCGAGTTGAAGAAAAAAATGAACATCCACATGCAGACGGAGCAGGAAGAACAGGCATGGCAGGCGGTAATGGAAAAACCCGTCCTTGACCATTTTCTCAAAACAACGGACAAGGAAGGGGCAGAGCTGGTCGACCTGATGTCAAGAATCAAGAGGTAAGTCATGTCGTACGCGCTCAAGAAAATAGAGACCCTCATCAATGGCCTTACCCATATCGGCTCGGTTCTGGGTGGCATATTCACAGGGGTAATGACCTTCACTGTCACCTATGCGGTTGTTCTGCGGTACGCATTCAATCGGCCAATTGGCTGGTCAGAAGAGGTCTCCACTTATCTCATGATATGGGCTGCCTTTCTCGGGGCAGCCTATGCCCTGAAGGAAGACGCCCATATCGGGGTCGATCTGCTCCTCTCGAAACTGCCGGAGAGGATCAAGCCCTTCTTCCTCCTCTTCCACTGCGTGATAGGGCTTATCTTCTGCTCCATTCTGTTTTATAAGGGAGTGGAACTGGTCCAGTTCTCCATCAATCTCAACAACCGTTCCATCGCTTTCGATTTTCCGCTCTTTGTTCCTCAACTCGCAGTACCGGTTGGTTCGGCCATGCTGATCTTTCAGTTCCTTGCAAAAGCCGCGAAGTTGACTCCCTGGTTCGGGGGAAAGACCGGGAGCGTGTAATGGAAATTCTATTCATCTTCATCATACTCTTTGCTCTTCTCTTTACGGGGCTCCCTGTGTTCCTCTCTCTCGGGTCACTTGCCGCAGGAATTATCTTGCTCTCGGGTCAGAATCTCTCGTCTCTCGCAGGGACCATGTACGGTTCCATGGACAATTTCGTGCTCCTTGCTATACCGCTTTTCACCCTCATGGCCCAGATCATGGCAAAAGGCGGGGTGGGGGACGACCTCTTTGACTTCGTCCATGTGTGGCTCAGACATCTCCCCGGTGGGCTTGCCATCACCACCGTGGTGGCCTGCTCTCTATTCGCAGCCATATGCGGATCGAGCACAGCCACTGCCCTCACCATCGGTACCCTGGCCATTCCTGCCATGTTGCGGTATAAATACGACAAACCCTTCACCCTCGGGCTGCTGGCGGCGGGCGGCACCCTCGGGATCCTCATCCCTCCGAGCGGCCCCATGATCATCTACGGCGCCATCACCGACACATCGGTAGGCAAACTCTTTATCGCGGGCATCCTTCCCGGTATTGCCATTTCTCTCCTCTTTATCATCTACTGCTGGTTCCATTCCCGGAGGTTACCCGAACTGGCCAAAGAATCTTCGTCCACATGGCCGGAGAAAGGAGTGGCTCTAAAACGCGTTGCATTCTCCCTCATCCTTCCTCCTGTTATTATCGGCGGCATCTACTCCGGTGCTTTCACCCCTACAGAGGCAGCCGGCGTCGGCGCAGCGATAAGTTTCATCATCTGTTTTGTCATTTACCGGAGGCTGAGGTTAAGAGACATGATCCCCATTCTCAAGGACACCGTGAAGGTGACCTCCATGCTCCTCATGATCATCGGGGCCGCGGTCTACTTTGGTCAGGTGTTGACGATAAACCAGATTCCCCAGAAAATCGTCCAGTTTGCCACGAGCATCGCCCTTGGGAAATGGGGTTTCCTTATATTCGTCAACGTTCTGCTCCTTTTCCTCGGGTGCTTCCTTGAGGTGGTTTCCATCATCCTCATCTCGGTCCCCATCTTGTTTCCTATCATCCAGGCCCTGGGGATAGACCCCGTATGGTTCGGCATCATTTTCACCATAAACATGGAGTTGGCGCTCGTGACCCCGCCCGTGGGGATGAATCTCTACGTCATCCTGGGGCTTGCGAAAACCGACATGGCGGAGGTGATCCGCGGCGTGTGGCCTTTCATATTGCTCCTCACCGCCGGCCTGATACTAGTCATGCTCTTTCCACCCTTGGCCCTTTGGCTTACAACCAAGGCATTTTGAAAAGTTGCGTTCGAAACGTCCTCCAAATATTTCTGAAGATGCGCTACGCAAGCCCCGCTTTTCCTGCCTGCCGGTAGGCAGGGTCAAGGGGCACAATATGAAATGATCGATGTTATTTTGCAATAAAAGCATAAACACAAAAAAGTGGATTGAAGGAAGGTCGTTCTTATCTTGAATAGCCGAAGCGTTCTTCGAAGATGGGGGCGATCAGGTTGTCCACGGGAACGTAATCGTCCGTGAGGATGACCGAATAACGCTCTTTCAGGTATTGCTGCAAGCGGTCAGGCGGCATTACATGGGAGGTTATAGACTCACTCTGCTTCCCTTTCACCTTCTTGACGAAATCGTCCATATCCAACCGCTTAGGACTGGCCACAATCACACAGGTACTGATCCCGATATGGTCATAGTCCGAGGTGAGGAGGATGAGATGGACATTCCCTTTTCCGAACACCTCTTCCAGGGTGCGAATATAAGAGGGCATAAAGGCTCCCTTTTTGAAGCTATCGATCACATTGGCCAGAAGCAACCCATCGGGCTTGAGAAGGGTCTTCAGTTGTGAAGCAAATTCTTTCGTCGTCAGATGATAGGGAATCGATAGGTCGTTGAAAGCATCTCCAAAGATAAAATCATAAGTCCCCTGCTCCTTGCAATTCATCACAAACCAGCGGCCATCCTCATTGAAGGAACGAATTTTCGTATCTTTTGAAATTCCGAGATATTGGTGGGCCACCCGGGTGATTTCAGGATCGATCTCTACCACGTCGATCTTCGCCTCAGGGTATTTTGCTTCGACAAATCGAGGAAAGGTATATCCGCCCCCTCCGATGAAAAGGGTCTTAAAGGATTTCTTTTGCCGGGCCTGCCATCGGACGACCTCCTCATAAATCCGGATATATTCATATTCGAGGTAGAGAGGGTCCTTCAAATCGGTGTAAGAGTGAACCAGATGATCGAGGACCAATGACTCCAGGGGATGTCCGTTGTCCCCCCGGATATTTTTTTTCACCTTAATCGTATAGTAATCGCTCTCCTTGAAAAAATAGGTTTCCTCATCCATAGGAAACTCGAAGGCCAGACCGTAAAGTGTCCTTATCGCCTGGAGGGGAGAGGTGGAGATGGAGGATCGCTCGGGGTAGACGGCTGAAAATCCTCCCCAGACAGCGATGGGAAGGAGAATGATAAAGTATGCGAAGAGAGAGAGGAGAAAGATGGCAAAGACTTTTTTTCTCTGAAAGAAGTCCCCGAAGATCGGTGCACAGACGATTAAGATCGCTCCCATGGTGAGAAGAATATGTCGCGTCCCCATCCACTGGATCAGGAAGAATCCTGTGGCAAAGGTTCCAAGAATGGAACCAAGGGTGGAGAAGGCGTAGATCTTTCCAACGACATTTCCTGTTTTCTGCAGATTGTGGAGCGTCAGTTTGACCACCACGGGCGAGATCATCCCGAGAATGCAGGAGGGGACGAAAAAGACGATGGCTGTGATCAGAAGGATCCGAACCATCAAAGAAGTCTGGAATTCAGCCCCTCCAACGAGATTGGTCAGGGGGGAGATGGAAAAGGCTCCCAGGCCGGAGAAGAAGAGGAGCCAGCCAAGCGTGGAGGGGCGAGGGTAACGATCGGCCACCAGTCCCCCGAGATAGGCGCCAATGCTGATGCCCGCAAGAACGATCCCAATGATGCTTGTCCATGTGTAAAGGGAAACTCCCACATAGGGAGCCATGATTCTTCCTGCAACCAGCTCAATGACGAGGGTGCAGAAACTGGCGATGAAAACGACGATGTTTGCCTTGACTAATTCCTTTTGCATGCCCAAACCTCTCTTAGTAATCTATCGGAGGCGATGATTTTAAATGTTCCCCGAAAGAAATTCAAGCTTTCCGGTTTGTCTGGTCTTTACGGTTTATCGGGTTTTTCTGGTTTATCTGGTTTCTTTAGTTTGTCTGGTTCATTTAGTTTATCTGGTTTACGAAGGAAATAGATTATCAACCACAAAATGTAGGGGTTTGATTCATCAAACCCGAATAATGGGCGTCATAAATGCCGCCCCTACAGAGACTGGTTTGTTTTGTTTCGTTTCTTTGGCTTTTTGGTTTATCGGGTTTATTTGGTTTATTGTGTTAACTCAACAAACTCAAGAAACACGAGAAACCCGGCTTTTCGGGTTTATTGAGTTCGTTTAGTTTTTCTGGTCTTTCTGGTTAACTAAAGAAACCAAACAAACCAAAGAAACTGGAAAAACTGGTTCTTAGTTTCCTTTGAACTTCGGAGTCCTTTTTTCCAGGAAGGCCTTCAATCCTTCACGACTATCGGAGAGCCTGGCCATGTTCGCAATCGTCTGGCTCTCATGCTCCATCTGAGTCTCAAGCGTCTCCGTCCAGCCGCGGTGCAGTAATCGTTTTGAAGCTCCGAGGGCCTTGGGCGCGCCTGAAGCAAGCTGTTCTGCGAAAACATAAGCCTCTGTCATCAGCTCCTGGTCCGGCACCACCTTTGTGGCAATGCCCCAATCGAGGGCCTCTTGAGCAGAAAGAATACGGTTCGTCAATGTTAACTCGAGGGCCCGCTTGAGGCCTACGATACGGGGAAGAAAGTAGGACAGGCTTCCATCGGGCGTCAGACCAATTCGGGTATAGGCCACTCTGAACCTGGCCGACTGTGCCGCAACCACAATGTCACAGGCGATGGCAAGGCTCATCCCAGCACCGGCTGCAAATCCGTGTACCGCTGCCACCACGGGCGCATCCATCCGCATTAGCCGAGAAGTGGCGGAGTGAAGATAAGCCGTCACTTCCTTGATATAAAGAGGTAATTCGTTACCCCGAGAAGTAAAGGTCTTTAGATCTCCTCCCGCACAGAAGAGGCTTCCTTTACCACTGATCACCACCGCCCGGATCGAGGGATCCTCATCGCATCGTAGAACCGCGTACATCAAATCCCTGGCGAACTCCAGGTTGATCGAATTCGCTGCTTCCGGCCTGTTTAACGTAATGTGGGCGATTCCATCGCGAACATCAAAAAGAAGAGTTGTGTATTCCATCACGATACCTCCTTATCAAATTTTCACCTTATTAGGCTTGATGGTCACCCCAGATAGACCCAGGGAAGGCGATGACCGATTATCTTTTGAAAACGGCTCCCTGTCAACAAAAACCGACGGTCTCGATGAATTGGATAAAATTTTTTCATCAAAATGACGAAAAATGTTAAAAGGATAGACTTCCTGAGATCTTCACGATCGCCGATCATAAATTTTCTTAAAATAATTCAAATGGTTACGTCACAGATAAAAAAGAATCTGCCCCATGAGAAGTTTGGCACAAATTGTGAATAAATAACCTAATGGTTCCAAATTATCTCACCTAAAAGGAAGGTAGATATCTCCATTGGGCATCCTTCGTCAACTTAGCCACAGACTATTTAATGTTACCGATCTCAAATTCAACTATGACGGCTATAGCTCTTTGGAGTCAAATGAGAAGGGGGGGGGATAGATAAATACTCCATTTTGGGAGAGGAGCTTAAGATCGGATCCTACTTCAATAAACGTCAAAAGAGATTGATTAAAGGAGGATGATATGCGATTTAAAAGTTTTCTGTTCGTCGGTGTTTTGCTTGGTCTTCTGTTTTCCTTTTCCGTGGCATTCGCCATGGTAGGACTTCCTGAAAGACCTGACAGGCATGTCCCGGGAGAAATCATCATTGGCTTCCATCCGACTGCCAATTACCTCCAGATGGAGTACGCTGTTTCAAGTATCGGCGGGAAAGTCATAGGAAAACATAATGCTTCTCAACTGAGAGCAAGAAGAGTCAAACTTCCGTCCACAGATCCGTCAGCCATAGATGAGGCGATTCAAAGCCTCAAATCGAATTCTGCTTTTGCCAATAAGATAAAATATGTTGAACGCAATATGGTTAGAAAGATCCACGGATCCAGGAGCCCGGGAGGGGATGTCGTGATTAATGCTCAAAGTGGTGATCCTCTTCTATATAGTCAATGGGGCTATTACGACATCGGGGCCAACTGGCTTAACGCCCCTACATCAACCACGGGAGTTTTAGTGGCTGTCATTGATACCGGTGTGGATTACACGCATCCTGATCTGCTTGGCAAGGTTACAAAAGGATACGATTTCGTCAATATGGATACCGATCCGATGGATGACATGGGCCATGGCACTCACGTCTCAGGAGTCATCGCTGCGAAAGCCAATAACGGTTTTGGAATGGCAGGGATCTCCTGGAACGCTAAAATTCTAGCCATCAAAGCTTTGTCCTCTTCAGGTTATGGGACGACTTGGGAAATTTACCAGGCTATCTACGCTGCTGCCAACAACTCAGCAGTGAAAGTCATCAATATGAGCCTAGGGGGTGGATATTCGTCATTTGAAGAAGAGGCTGTCCGTTATGCCGTTTTGACTAAAGGGAAACTCCTGGTCGCTTCGGCAGGGAATGAAAATACGAATGTGCCGAGTTATCCGGCAGGATTTGCAGATCCAGTAGCTTATCCAGGTCTTGCAGACGGAGTCATCGCCGTCGCCGCTCATGACACTGATCACTGCAGGGCTTCGTTTTCAAATTACGGCACGTGGGTCTCCATTAGCGCTCCCGGCGTGGATATTTATTCCAGTCTTCCTTTTTCCCTGGGCTCGTACGGGTTTGCTGCGTGGAGTGGTACCTCCATGGCTGCCCCCCATGTTTCAGGAGCAGCGGCTTTGGCGTGGGCATTAGACCCAGCCGCTGCCTATTGGCAGATTCGTACTCATGTCGTCTATCACAATTCCAGTCCACTGGATTTTCTTAATAGGTCTGGAGGCTGTTGGCCAAGCGATGGTTCGACCTTTGAGAGACTCGATGTCTTACATTTGCTCGAGTGGCAGTATTATGAGCAATGTGACAATAAAGGCGCCATCTTTGGCTATGCGTTCGATGCCGAAACAGGAAATCCCCTTGTGGGAGCAAAGGTATCAGCCAAACAGGGGACAACGGTGCGCGGCATCGATTACGTTCCATACTTTGGAGAATTAACCTATTTCGTTGATGATTCAGTATATGGATCATTCTATGGTTTGTTCAATGTCCTGGTACCTACACCGGACAACACCCCGACCGACTACACTCTTACCATCGCAAAAACAAAATACATGACCATCACACCGAAAGATCAAGGGGGGGTGCCGGAATTGATAACCGTTGACCCCTGTTTTTGGAGCTATGCAGGCAACATTCCGGTCCCGCCATCAAAGCCTTTATACTGGCTGGTTGTCACGTGGGATCCTGGGTTTACCGATACCGATTTTGATGCAGCGTTAGAAGTTTGGTATGATGGTGAATGGTGGGATACCTACTATTCGGAAAACCCCGGAGCTCTGAATCTCTTCCCCTATGTCAGACACTTCTGGGATAGCTACTGGTGGGGGTTGGGAGACCTCAGAGATTATTCAGAATCGATCCGGATTTTAAAGACTTCCAGCTACACCTCCTATTTCTACTATGTCGAGGATTGGGTTGGTGACGGTAGCTCCTGGAATACCTCGGGGATCAAGGCTTATGTCTTTAAAGGCACCACCCTTATAAAAACGTATACCCCTCCTCCTGGAAGTTCGGGAAACGTCTGGCTGATCTGCGACATTGCCGGGACCACCATTACCGATTATAATGAGGTAGTTGATTTCTAAACTGAACCTATCTTTCATTGAATTTGGACCCCCTTTTCCTCTTTTTTGAGGAAAAGGGGGTTTCCATTTCTGATGACGTTATGCCGATGCAGGGAAAAGGTGCCTGGCACCCTTTACAAGCAGCCCTCAATGAAATAAGATAGTTAAATTCAGACGCTCTGCGATGACTCAAAAGATCTTCACCCGCGAGTTTATTCTCAGTTTCTTAGCCCAGTTTGCCTTCTGCTCCGTTTACTTCATCCTCATCCCTACGTTTCCAATCTATCTTTCGAAATTGGGATCTCCTGAGGCCGAAATCGGTGTCCTGATCGGAGTCTTCAGTGTCTCCTCCTTAGTCCTTCGGCCTTTTGTCGGAAGAGCCCTCCTCAAAATCCCAGAAAGAAAATTCATGATCGGCGGTGCCGTTCTTTATGTCTTCGCCTCTATCGCCTATCTCGTGGCCGTCCCTTTCTGGCCTCTCTTTTCAGTGAGGGCCCTTCAAGGACTGGGCTTGGCGTTCTTCTCAACCGCCTCCTTCACACTCATCGCCAAAATCAGTCCGGCGAACCGTCGCGGAGAAAGTCTTAGTTATTACTATCTGGCGATTAATATCTCCTTTGTCCTCGCTCCCTACTTCGGCATGCTTCTCATCAACCATCTTAGCTTCACAATCCTCTTCTTGGTCTGTGCCGTCCTGTCCTTAGCTTCCCTGTTCATCACGGTTAACCTGGGGGAAAAACAAGTCGATCCCTTGGAAAGTTCCTCCCCATCCCATCAGCCCCTCTTAAGTCGCAAAGCCCTTCCGGCTTCCATCATGGCCTTCATGGTGAACATTGTCTGGGGCGCTCTCACCGCCTTCTTTCCACTCTATGCAGTGAGTCAAGGGGTCACCAATCCAGGAATCTTCTTCGGTGTTCTGGCGATCATCCATGTTGTCGGTCGCGCCTTTGGAGCAAGGATTCTGGATCTCTACAGCAGGGAAAAAGTCATTCAACCCTGTCTGATCGCTTATATCCTTGCAATGGTCATCCTGGTTTTCTCCAAGACCCTTCCGATGTTCATCCTCGTGGCCGTGGTCTGGGGAATTGGGAATGCCTTCCTCTATCCCAGCTTGGTGGCGTTTGCCCTCGATCATGCAGGGGCCTACCCTGGTCCGGCCATGGGGACCTTTTCCGCCATTGCCGATTTTGGGTCGGGGATGGGATCTGTGATCATGGGAATTATCCTCCATTGGACCACCTATCCCGTGATGTTTCTCGCTTTGGCCCTCGTTGGTGTGATGAATCTTCTTTATTTCAACTTTGTGGTCAGAAAAAGAGGAGGTTATCAGTATGCCCATCTATGAATATCGCTGTCAGGATTGTGGGAAGGTCTCCGAATTTCTTCTGATCCGGACCGATGAAGATTTTGTTCCCCAATGCAAGAAATGCAAAGGTAAGAAAATGTCCCGTGTCCTTTCGAAGGTGAGGGTGATTCGATCGGAAGAGAGCAGGATGGAAAGCCTGGCGGATCCATCCAAATGGGGGAATCTCGATGAAAAGGATCCGGCAAGCATGGCGCGGTGGATGAAAAAAATGGGAAAAGAGTTCGGAGAGGACATGGGAGACGATATCGACGAGATGGTGGATTCGGCCATCGATGAAGAGATGGGCGGGAAGGAAGGGGAGGAATCAGAAGAATAAATCCGAAGCACCTGCCTGCGCGAAGCCGCTTCGGCAAAGGCAGGCGAAATCCGGGCGAAGCATCCCACAGGGATCAATTCGAAACAAATTCAAATGCTCAAAGTCGAAATGTTTCAAACAAAGAATAATAATCTTTTTGAATTGTGGTCATTCGAATTTGGGAATTGCCCGCCCTGTTAAGTATGGACATTAAATCTTCGTTTTCTTTTCAGGTCCGGCTTCGGAAGAGATGCAACTTAACTTATGACTACTTAACAGGGTAAAGATTTCGATATTCGGATTTCGTATTTAAAACATCATCCAGCCACTCCTAAGAATTCCAAAGCGCTCGCCGCGTAAATCTTTGCCGTTAAGCACAGATCATCAATCGACACCCACTCATCTTTCTGATGGGGAATCATCCATTTCCCTGCCCCGAGGGTGAGGATGGGAATTCCTGCCCAAGCAGAGAGGAATGTTCCATCGGTTGCTCCCGGGACTCCATCAAAGACCGGTTCTTGTCCGACAACCCTTTGATACCCTCTTGAAACCGCTTGAACGATTGGTTCATCCGGGGACGTCTTGGTCCAGGGCCGATCTTCGAATACATGGAATTTTGCCTCAAAGGATAATCCCCTGGAGAGGCCTTTTTCAAGACGTTCCCGGATCTCCTTTAAAGAGCCAGACTCCAGGCTGGCATTGACTGACTTTTCCTCCTCCCTGACAATATCTTCGATCTGCTTCTTTAGAGCTTCATGGGGTTGGCCGGGAATGGTCCGGATATCGAGATAAGCCCTGCACTGATGGGGGACGACATTGACCTGGGGTTCTCCCTTCACCGGAGCCTGGAGGACTGTGGGTGTGATGCTGGGGAACCCTAAGAAAGGATCCTTTCCCATTCTTTCAATCTCCTCTTCTTCCAGGTGCCTGATTCTTTCCAGAATCGATACCATCGGAGGGATGGGATTCAACCCGACCAAAGGCATGGCTCCATGGCTCATCTTTCCGCTGGTCATCAGTTCGGCCCTGAGGGCTCCTTTCTGTGTGATGCAGAGATGGTTATCCACCGGCTCACAGATGATGGCCCCATGGACACCATTGGCCCATCCCTGACGGATAAAATGTTTTACTCCGCTCATCATCCCTTCTTCATCGACCAAGATTCCCAAAAGGATCCTTCCTTTGAACGGGAGGCCCGATTGGCTGATGGCCTGGATGGCCTTAACCGCTGCGGCCAAGTTCCCTTTCGTGTCACAGGCCCCCCGGCCGTAGATTCGATTTCCCACCAGCTTTCCATCATAGGGCCCATATCTCCACTCAGAAGCATCGCCTTCTGTCACCACGTCGGTATGACACTCAAACATCAGGCAGGGGCCTTCTTCTCGTCCTTGAAGGACAGCGATCACATTGGGTGAATCGGGCTCTACTTCTTCTACGACGACATCAAGTCCCATTTCATCCAGGAGGCGAGAAAGGAATAGGGCCACCTCTCTTTCACCCTCCCCCGGGCGTCTCACACTCGGAGTCCGCACCAAATCCTGAGTGAGCCGGATCAACTCGTCCCTCTTGATTTCTTTAAACACGCGATCGTACTTCAAAAACTCCTCCTTGAATTATGCCTGGGTGACGCGGAGATAGGGTGACCCGGTGACGTAACGTCTTTCTCTCCCCCT
>Ga0214473_10008867_pt1 | contig 11895 bp, 8 predicted proteins | sample RVTome_7_FD_203509 | JGI IMG/M metagenome (GOLD analysis project Ga0214473, IMG submission 203509) | Soil microbial communities from uranium-contaminated site in the Upper Colorado River Basin, Wyoming, United States - RVT98D197 | ecosystem: Environmental > Terrestrial > Soil > Contaminated >...
TGAGAGACGGCTTTCGGACAGAAGATCGACAGACATGGCGAACCCTCGCGTGAGTGGATTGCAGATAGTCTGCAATCATTCAACGGGCTTGCCACGCAAAAGAAAATTGCTCCCAGTTGCTCTCTTTTGAGGGCAACTCAGGGGCAGGTTTTGGCGACTACTTAACCGTCTTCCGGGGCCGACCGCCTTGACCTTTCGGTAACGGTGTGCCGATAAGTGCTGCGTGTCTGCCGATTGCTTTCCGCACGCCGCCGCGCGTCAGCTTTCGCCACTTTCGATCAGGAGCTGCTTGTGCCAGATTGGCGACTATCTTGTCCAGCGTGATACCATCGCGCTTTTGATCGAAACACCATGCATCGCGCTCCTGCATCCTAACCAGGGCGGGATGCTGCAACCGAAATTCGCTCACTGAATAGCGGGTAGTGATTACCTTTCTCGTTAGCCAGTCGATCACCGCAACCGATTCGCAGAACGGGTTGCGCCGTAACACTCGTAGGTCGGGATGGACATCCAACGTTTCGGCCCCAAGATAGTTCATCGGAACGAATCTCGGAAACCATCCCTGGACGCGCGTCGAATCGCCAATGGGCAGGCCAGCAATATCCAAAAGCGCCATGATCCACAAGTACATTCCTGATACTTTTGCGGCATCGTCCGCCAATCGAATACCTGCCCCATCGGGAGTGCGGCGCAGCAGGTCGCTGGCATGTTCGGCCAAGTTTTCAAACGTCGTTTGCACGTTGCCAGCGCGCTCCATCTCCGCGGCAACGGTCGCGTCTGGCGCACGGGATCGCTGCGCTGCTTTTGCGAGACGCCCGTGCATCAACCACCATGTCTGTGGACCAACCGATTGCAGTCCGGCAATCCCCATAACAAACTGGCGAGCTATCTTTGTCTTGGTCGAGTTGCCTTTGCTGTTCGCCGCGAACCAGTATTGAGAGAGCTGCAACAGGTCGCTAATGCGCATGGTGGGGCGGGCCGTAGAGAATTTCGGATCGCGCCAGACGCACAGATGCACGTCGGGATGGGCAAGCGATCGTGACTCAGCTTCGCTTCGCAGTTTTGCCCATGATGCCAACCATGAATCGAGATCGTTCATATAGCGAATCCCCTTCATCGGGCGATTGCTCGGCGAATTCGCATCCGAATCGCTACTTCCGGTCCCGGTCGGAGTCGTCGATCGCAAGAGTTTTTGCGCGAGTTGGGATTCACCCTGAAGCCACAGGGCTACTTCCCGCAGGTCCACGATCGACGGTCCGGGATCGAGATTACTCAGACTCGGCGGCAAACCCGACGATCGATTGGCAAGCAAACGGCGGAAGCCATCAATTGATTCGCAGATTGGCGGCCATTCCGCTGTACCTTGCCACTCTGAGATATTGCACGCCATTTGCATTACCGCGGCGTGCATGGTCGCCATCGTGACGTTGCCACATCGTGCTGGTTCGACCGTCGTCTTGGCGAGAAAGGCGGCCCAGGTTGCGCGATCAAAAAGAGAAAGGTTGCTGCGGAAGCTGGCTCGCACTCGCGCAACAAATCCGGGAAATTCGTCCACCGGCAGTGCTCCGCTAGCGGATAAAATCACTAACGAGCACTCTCCTGCAAGTTCAACGAGTAAGTTGCAGGATGTTTCGAGTTCCTGAACCGTTATTGGCGGAATCGTCGATGGCCACGATGGCCCGGACGAAAGATTGCCGGGCCTAAGCCAATGGGGCACGTCGAGAGATTCACCCTCAGACATGCGAATCCTGCCTTTCTCTACGGGCCGGACCGCCGGCGGCGCACGAAAGACAGAAATGCGCGCCGCCGACAGTCCGCGTCAGGCCGATGGGTTTGCAACCCCATACGGCTCACCCGAATTAAGTGATTCTACATCGAAGCGGCAGTTTGAGACCACGGTCTGCCAAAACTGTCTATGTCCTCGTCCGGATTTCTGCGCGCAACCGGCACAGCGCCACGTCACGCTGCAAACGAGTACCGGCTTGGTTGAGAAGGGTTGGATTGGCGAAACCCAGTTCACATCCACAGCTGGCGGTGTCTGATATCCTTGTCCAATTCACATTTGAATTTGTATGTCTGGACGGCCAAGATAACTCAAGTACCATGGCGCCAAAGTGGGCCGGTGGCATGGTTAAGATTTTCGAGGCAGTGGGGCCCCTCAGAGGACCTCAATCAACATGTTGGTTGGCCATTGCCGGGCATCGTGCACCAGCGATACTCCACCGCAATCGTCGCTGTAGCGGTTACAACTCGCTAATTCGTGCGAACTCGGTGACGAAATTGATGGACCGGCGACTTTTGAACAGGTACAGTGATTGGAGCGTCGAGTACAGCTGCCAACCAGCCGCTCCACTCCGACCACGATTCCGGGCATTGCCAACGACATCTCGAATCGGCCATCCTTGGCTCCTCCATCGTGCGGCTTGGTTCGCAACCGCAGCATGATGGAAGAGCCTTTTTTATTGGATATCAGTTACCGCCCAGTTCTCGGAAAGTGCAGATTCTATTCATCCTCGATTCAATTGCCCGGCCGCTGCCTTGGCCGCCTCTGCGGCCTTCGCATCATTGTCCCGCTGGCGGGCCGAGTACACTCGGCACTTGTCAGAGCAATACTTGGCCGTTGACCGCTCCGCGTTGAACAACGTGCCGCAATGCCCACACTTGCGGCCTTCCCTCTTGGCAGCCCGATTCGCCGATCGTTTGGCACTAGCGGCCTTCGCCTTCCGTTTTCTGGCGATGGCCTCGCAGTGTGCGCTGCACCGTAGCATGCGGGTCAGTCCGTAGAAACACCGCCCGCACTCGCGGCACTTACCATTCAGATAGAAACGCCAGTCCTCGGGTGCCGGCCTGGTGATCTCGCCGATCAAGGTGGAGATTCACGCCACGGCGCTTCTTCCTCCTGTTTGTCAGGCAGCCCACGCGGACGCTCGCTGGCGCTGGTCGAGGTGGCGGAGCGACCGAAAACTGCGACACCAAGAAGCTCCGGATTCAACGTTTGATGGCACTTTGTTTGATGACATAAGTTTTGGAATCCTGCGGCCCGAAGAATCGTCGGCCACAAGACTTACGGCGACGAATGCCGGCAAAGGAAGGTTTTCGAGTTGTTCGAGGTCCGTCAAACAATCTGAACTTCCAGGGTCGACACACGTTGGACTACCAATCCAGCGGCCAAAAGCCTGTGAGGACTCCAGCTTGTCCTATGAGATTCTAAACGAACTGAGGGATTGCGACGAGGCGTCCTAACTCCACTTGACGCTTCGTTGGTCTGAACTGGGATGAATTGGGGATAGATCGGGGAGGACGTGGCGAGAATCAGCGTCACGCCGCCGAGGCGTTTTCTCAAAGCTCTGGCAACCCCGTTACACCGTGACAAAGACTCATGCTCCACCGGGTGGCCGGTCCCGCACAGTACGTGCAGGCGCAAATTCAGAAAACCGTCGATTCTTGGGGTGTCTCACGGAAAGATCGGGCCAGCGGGTTGATGACACGTCAACTGGACGTGTGAGCCAAGTATGACGGCAACCAACGCGACCTTAGGAATCTAAGCCTGCACATTCCTAGCTGGGGTGGCAGAAACCAGCATAAAGACACTTTGCACGGCCGGATGGCAAATTTTTGGCCTTGAACTGAATTATTTGCGCAAAAATTGCCGGGGTTCTGACAATTAAGGGTAAGCATTGTGGATTCAACGTGCGGTCGCACTTGTTCTGGTGCGAGGTATGCCTAACCAGTGCTGTGGGGGACACCGAGATGGATGAAGCCAAACCCGCGGAATCACAGCACGAGGAGTTTCTGCGCCTTTTTTCCGTCCATTCGCAGCGACTGTACGAGTTCATATTGATGCTCGTGATCCGCCGTGCAGATGCGGATGAAGTATTTCAAGAGACTTGCCTGGTTCTTTGGAATAAATTCGACAGCTACGAACCGACCGGAAATTTTTATGCTTGGGCCTGCAAAATCGCCTATTTGAAAATCCTTGCCTTGCGTCGCGCAAATCGTAGGTTGTATCTATTCAGCGAGGAAGTTCTAGGCATTCTGGCCGACAAGGCATTGAGCAGTCCGAGCGAATTGGGGCTGCGCCGCGAAGCGCTTGATGAATGCTTGGAAAGGCTAAATGCAACTGACCGGGAGTTGATTGAGCAGCGCTATTATGAACGACGTACTCCCAAAGAAATCGCCGTGGTAAGGAGTCGATCGGTCTATTCGGTTTACCGAGCGCTTTGCCGCATCCATAGCAGCCTATTTGAATGCGTCGAAAATCGGTTGTTGAAAGAGGAGATGCGTTGATGCGACTTACTCCTGAACAAAGAGAAATCGTCACATTCCTAATCGCAGCTGCTGATGGCGAAACAACCGAGAAGCAATGCGCGCGAATGGAGCAGTTGGTGAAGGAAAATGAGGAAATGCAGTTGTTTGTACTGCAACTCCTAAATCAAGAGGCCTGGCTGTCCCTGCATAGTCTGCATAAATCGTCGAGGGCGGTACCAACTGAGCTCGCCGCTAAGATACGAGAGCTGCTGACTGAGGCCGAGACTTGCACGGTTTCCCGGGCTGTAGCCGATCAGCATGCAAGTGAGAAATCATTCGCTCAAAGACCATCTGAGGAGAGATCGCGAGAGACGCCTGTTGTTTGGCGCTGGTTGACCGAGGTGAGTTCGCACGGCGCACTCAGCTGGATAATGCCCGGGGCCTGCGCTGCATTGCTGTTAGGCATCGGTATCGCAATTGGCAGGTGGGTCAACCTTCCAAGTGAGTTTCAAGGAGCTCCCGCGATGGTCATCGAGAGTACGCCTAACGGCGGACATGGCGTCCCTAGTGGAGGTGTGGTCGCCGGAAGGCTTGTGCAATACACGTCGTGCGTATGGGGCCCCGAGATGCACCCTCGGACCAGCGACAGCTTGAGAGGGGGCGACTCGTTGAACTTGATCTATGGATTAGCCGACTTAGAGCTAGGTTGGCCAGTACGGGGTAAGGCTAAGGTCCGTTTGGAAGGTCCGGCCGGAATGGTGTTGATGGCCGACGGCGGAGTGAGCTTGAACCTCGGAAAGTTGACGGCAAACATTGCGTTGGAAAATGAGAGTTTCGCAGTGGAAACTCCGCTTGGCCGCATTGAAGTTACGGCGGACGCCATGATTGGAGTGGCTGTTTCGCCAAAATCGACCGAGATTCACGTCTTTAGCGGCGAAGCCAAAGTCGTCACCTCCTGGGCCACAGATTCCCTCGGGTCGGACACTTTGGACGTGGACGAGGGGCAATCGATTCGGTTGACAACCACCGAGGCTGGCGTTGTGCAAATCAGACGAGGCATCGCCGCACCTGGTTCCTTCGTGACTCAAATATCAATGACAGATGACTTACTCGATATCTCCGAAGGCTATGTGGCGGCGATAAAAGATGCCGCGCCCGTCTGTTATTGGCGATTCAACCGGCCCGTGGACGGTTTGATTCGAAACGAGATGGCCGATCGGTATCACGGTCAGGTGTTGGGAAATACCGAATGGGTAGAAGAACACGACAATTGGACCATTCAGTGTGGTGGCTGGCTGGCCACGGATATGGTTCCTTCCCACGTCGTTGCCGACCGCCCTTTGGAAAGCGTCGGAATTCAACGTTATTCGCTCGAAGTTTGGGTGAAACCGAGCCATTTTCACTTAGGAACCATTGCCGCGCTATTGAATCCGAATCGCGACGGACCAGTGCTCCATGGCGTGCTCCTGGAATTGGGTGGGCCACTGTCGATCGGTACGGGCATAGAGCATCCTGGTCGAGTGCGATACTTACATCGGAACCCGCCCGAGCTTTTTGGGGGCAATTCCTGCTTTTCTAATCACGCCTACGGCTTGCGCAAATGGCAGCACATAGTTGCGGTAAAAGATAACTCGGAAATGCGGTTGTACATCGATGGTCAAGAAGTAGCCAAACGCGAGGACACAACGCCGTTGTCGGACGGTCTCCTACTGCTCGTAGGCCAATTGGATCGAAAACGAAACTCACGTCTTTTCATAGGTCAACTCGATGAACTAGCGTACTACGAGCGGGCCTTGAGCGATGAGGAAATCCAACACCACTACCACCTCGTTCGTCCGGAAAAAACGGTGCCGGGGGGAATATAACGTGAGTGCAGCCGAACCAAGATCGAAGTGGTCTCGTCCAATGGATCATCGAATGCGGTAGCAGTGCGCGAACCGTGGTGTGTGCCGAAACGACTGTAGAACGCTCTCTCGAAATCAACACGAAGTGGCGTTCAGGCTCATCCGATTGGTCGCGTTACGGCATCGGGAACCAGCTCGCGCTATTTCTGCCATCACAATGCGACCTCACCATGCGGCCGGTGGATTTGCAATGTCACTACGACCTCAAACGGCAATCGCTTGCCAGCAGAAATGCTCGCTGTCCGACAGAGGAGGTGAAGCAGCAGCTCTTGGCAAGAACATGACGCGTGGGACGCATCCGCGAAAAACATTGCCGCTTTTGAAGAACCGGCATCGAATCTGAGTGAGCTATCATGATTCTCGTGAAGAAGAAAAGGCGCGACAAGATTAGTATTCCGCCGCGGGCTAGATTGCGCGGCACTCGACAAGAATTGCGCCTTGTTTATACTCCAAATGTCATGCTCCTAGTTGAAACTGCGCGGAGCTTCGGTCGAGAATTTCTCAACGGAGTGGCACGCTACGCGAGACAGCACGGTCCGTGGAATTTTCAGATCTCACCAGGCGATTTTGCACAGGCCTTGCCCAGCAAGAAGCAATTGAAGGCTGACGGAATCATTGCGAGAATCCCCGATCGCCGCACCGCAGAAGCGATTCTGAACTGTCATGTTCCTACGATCGCGCTTGGTTTATCGGACGAACAACTTTTGCCCGATAGTCCATTGGCCAACCTGCCGGACGTTAGTTCGAATGCGGAGCAGGTGGCTCAATTGGCAGTTGACTACTTTCTTGAGCGACGTCTGCGACATTTCGCGTATATAGGCGTCGAAGGGCGTTCGTGGTCGCGCCGCCGCTGCAATGAATTTGTGAACCAGCTCCACGCGAAAGGCCTGGACGTACACGTTTCTCTACCTCCGCGGCGGAGTGCTGCTTGGGAAATAGAACGGCCGGCAATGGCTAAGTGGCTCCTCACCCTGCCGCTGCCGGTGGGATTGTTCGCATGCAACGACGATCGAGGTCGGCAAGTACTTGAGGCCTGCCGGTCTGCCGGTTTGCGCGTTCCGGAAGACGTGGCCGTACTTGGCGTCGACAACGACGTCGTTTTCTGCGAACTGTCGAATCCGCCGCTTTCGAGCATCGCATTGAATGCGGAGACAGCGGGATATCGCGCCGCCGAGCTGCTTGACGACATGATGCGTGGCAGTGTGCGCGGCCCGCGGAAAGTGCCCGTCGAAGCGCTGCGGGTCGTAACGCGCCGTTCGACGGAGATTGTGGCGGTTGACGATATCGACGTTTCGGCCGCGTTGCAAATCATACACCGGCACAAAAGTCGGCCGCTGCGCGTGCAGGACATCGCAAACGAGTTAGCCGTGTCGCGCAGGTTTCTCGAACGGCGATTCAAGCGCGTCATGGGCAGAACCTTGCTCGACGAGATCCAGCAGGTCCGACTCGATTACGCCAAGCGACTTCTGCTGGAAACTGCTCACCCGGTTGCAACGGTTGCGGAGATGTCCGGCTTTGGGACGGTGGCATACTTCTGTTACTTTTTTCACGAGCGAACGGGCATGACCCCGCGCCGATTCAGGATTCGATGGACAGTTTAGGCTGCCACCGAAAAACCGTGGAGTTGGCCGGCAGAGGCCATGTTTGAGTTTTCCCAGTGAAGTCACGGCGGTCGCGATTGCCGCAACTACGATATTTTTTGCCGCTTCTTTGAATCAACAGATTTGTGGACGGCGATTAGGATGAGTTTAAGACGCAGGAGGCGGGGATTTACTCCTAGTTTGTCAGGCATCGCGCAGCAGGGCATGCACAGCGCGACGTCTCTTCAGGTCTGCTTCGTGACCGTCGATACGGGAGCGCACGAGGCGGGTGCAGGAGGCGCGATCTTTTCGAGACGAGACGTAGGGCTATGACTGCGGATCACGGCAACTTGGCACGTATTGGCGACTTCCGCGTTGGTTGGGTGGCTTGAGTCGGATAGCAAATAAGGAGCGAATGATGGCTAGGAGACGCTGCGCATTTACTCTTGTGGAGTTGCTCGTGGTCATTGCGATCATTGGCATCCTGGTAGCGCTCTTGTTGCCGGCAATCCAAGCCGCCCGCGAGGCCGCACGCCGTGCCCAGTGCACCAATAACGAACGCCAGCTCGGCGTGGCCTTCCACAATTTCGAGACCGCTAGGAAGGCTTTGCCCGCTGGTTCAACCAGTCCCGGTGCTGGTCCCAACGGTATTTATGGTTACAACTGGACAGACTTTATGAAGGCACTGAACTATGAGGGCCGGCGCATTGAATGGAATTGGGTGACAGCCACCATGCCTTATATGGAAGAACGTGGGCTCAAAGACCGACTCTATCTCATCTGGAAAGAAAGCGCGCCGAACGATTGCTTCCCCGGGTCCGGAGCACCCGGTGACCCGAATTCGAATTACAATCTCGTGCAGAATACGATCATTCAGAGCCTCATTTGCCCGAGCGACGAGGCGGCGGGATCGCCCGTGTTCAGTGACCGCTGGGGGACGACCGGACTTGCCGGTGGCAGCTTCAGCTCCCCCGCCACTCAGCGCGCTCAGGGGCTGTGGTACACAGGCTCGATGGGGCCGACGATTCCCGATCAATGCGGCTTTGGTCCGTCGACCAATCCGCTGAATTTCAAGCGGGTATGCATGGGCTGCTCGTTTGGCAGGGTCGGTCCCTGTGCACCCTGCTACAGCGATAGAAAACACCCTTGCGTTCAAAAGGGTTTGTACGTCGGAATGTTCGGCCGCCTCGAAACGTTTAACGGCAGAAAGTTTCGCGAGGTCACCGACGGACTCTCGAAGTCCTACATGGCGGGCGAGACCCTGCCGGCCCATTGGGTCAACAATTGTGCTTTTTGCAGCAACTTCCCGTTGTCCACGACAAACATTCCGATCAACACGATGGAGACCGACTACGGTGCCAATGGCACCGTGACAAACGACTCGCGGAGGTTTTGGCTCTCTTCCGGGTTCAAGAGCTTACATCCGGGGGGCGCGAACATGCTAATGGGTGACGGGTCGGTTCAGTTCGTGTCCGAGGAAATCGACTACTACGTGTGGAACGAGACGGGAACGGTCGCCGGCGGGGAAGCACCGTCGTCGCAATAGAGCCTTTTGGGAAGCGATTGGTACGCAATGACGCATTGGTGGAGTTCGCCAGTAATTTTGGGGACGGTGTGTAGTCTGCTCGTCGGCTGCGGCAGCGGAAGTGACTTTCCATTGGTCCCGGTCAACGGGTTCGTGACCTTTAGCGGTGGACCACCTCCGAAGGAAGGTCGAGTGATCTTTTCCCAACTGCCGGGAACGGGAGTTAAGGGACTGCCGAACCGGCCCGGACGGGCCTCCTTCGGAGCGGATGGCCGATTCGTTGCCATGACTTTTCAGCCGGGCGATGGACTGCTACCGGGCAAGTACAGCGTGAGGGTCGAATGCGTGGACGGCGTTCCTGGGGACAATGTTCCCTGGGACTCGATAAGCTTCGTGCCATCGACTTATCAACCGCCGGAGTTGGTCGTCGAGGAGGGCAAAGGGCCGGTCGAAGTCAGTTACGACGTGCCCCCTAATCCGTTGAAACGTAAGTAACCGAGCGAAGGCGGAGATTTGTACTCTTTTTTCATTTGGTTGGGTATCAGCTTGGTGAGTTGGCCAGGTTGAGGTTTTAAGGTGCCTAGGTGCAACGGACGGTGCCAGTTTCTAGTCCCGTCCTCGATTTGCAAATCGTTATTCAAAGGACAGTACCAATGACTTGCTGCAGCATGAGTGGGCGAAGCAATCGATGGGGGTTGGTTTTCGTTGTAGGGTGCGCCGCGCTGCTGGTTGGCCCAAATTTGACGTTCGCGGTCGGGCTGAGTTACGTCGACGGCAGGACGGGGTCCGCCACGGGCGAACCGCCCAACGTCTACCGCTCGAACGGGACGTCGCTGGGAACGCCGGGCGCGACGGACGCGGTCACGTCCGAGACGAATAACAATACCGACAACGCCTGGGGTTGGCGCGACTTCGGCGCGACGAACGTCTATTACGATACGACGCCGGGCGTTGTGGACTTGGATTATGCCTCGATCTACGAATCCTTCGACGAAAACACGGCCGAGCTGCAGATGAGGCTCAATGGGGGCGAGCCTGACGGCAACGGTGGCACGCTCAGCGTTGCCGCCTCGACCGCCTACGACGTGTACATCGCCTACTGGTCGGATTTGAGCGGGAACTGGGCGATTCGGGCCGGCCTGCAACCCGGCACCACCGAAGCGCCACTGCCGGTGTTTGCAAATTTCAACACGACGATCGCCGGCGAGACGCCGGGCACGTTTGCTTCCAGCGGCGCGTGGGCTGTGCAGCCTCTCGACAATCCGACCGACGAGAATGATCCTGGCGCAACGGATAACAATAGCAATCCATTCCTGGACGAGACACCCAACAGCCCCGCCAACTCGACCCGCAACATGTTCTTGGGATTTGTGGGCACGGTAACCGCCGGCTCGCAGCCGGGTGCGGACGCCGACGAGATTCGCGTTTGGTTCGACGATCTGCCCTCGCAGGGCAGCGGGGGACAACGCCGCGCCTGGTTTGACGGCCTGGCCTTCGTGCCGGCGGGCACCAACGTGTTTTGGAGTGCTGAGCTCGATCGCACCGCGCGTACGCTGACAGTTACCAACGACACGAGCGAGTCGTTCACGGTTGCCGGCTACAGCATTCTCTCGACGGCCGGCTCGCTCAACGGCAGCGGCGTGAACAACGCGCCGTGGAACAACCTCACTGCCGGTACGCTCCCCAGCTTCACCGACACCGACAATGACTGGGCCGTCGTGGGCACTCCCACCGCGTTCTCGACCGAGCTGCGCGAAGAGGACAAAGGTCCGGGGAGCCAGAACGGCATCGTCGTGGCGCCCGGCGGCGAACTGGATCTTGGTGCGCTTTGGCAGTTGGCGCCGTTCCAGGACGTGCAGATCGTGCTGCGCTTGGCGGACGGCACGCCCTTGGTTTTCACCGACAATCCCACCGTGACGATCTTCCCCACGTACACGGGCACTGCCGCCGTGCGCGGTGATTTCACGGGCGACGGCAACATCAACGCGCAGGATTATATCAGCCTGATGCAGAACCTGCACAAGCCGCAGGGTACTCTGACGCGGACCGCGTACTATCGCAATGGCGATTATAACGACGACAACGTGGTCGATCGTAACGACTTCTTCCGTTTCCGCACGGCGTATTTCCAGGCCAATCCGGGCGCTGGGGCCGCAGACTTTGCCGCGATGGCTGCGGAGGCGGCAGCAATTCTCGGCGCAGTTCCCGAGCCTTCGACCCTGTGGCTGGCCCTGCTGAGTGGTGGTTTCCTGGTGGCTCGTTCCCGCCGACGATCTCGTAAACCGATTTGTGACTTCAACAAGGACATTGCATTGATGAATTGCTGCAGAAAGGTCTCTCGTCCGCTGACTGCCGCGGTGATTACCCTCGTCGCTGGTTCTCTGATTGCGTCGTCGGCGCAAGCGGTGCCCGTGGTCGGTTGGCAATGCGATATGACGACTGGCAATTGCGACGACGATGCACAACTCTCGAATACTGATACGAACAGTCCGATGGCCGGCGATGGAACGGCCAACAGCGCCGACGACTTCTGCATCTGGGGTGCCACGCCGTCCAACATCCACCTGGATGCCAACTTCGAGGCGATCCTCAAGGGTCGGGTTCAATTCATTGGCGCCGTTCCTGCGAGCGGACGCGA
>Ga0214473_10008869_pt1 | contig 11894 bp, 11 predicted proteins | sample RVTome_7_FD_203509 | JGI IMG/M metagenome (GOLD analysis project Ga0214473, IMG submission 203509) | Soil microbial communities from uranium-contaminated site in the Upper Colorado River Basin, Wyoming, United States - RVT98D197 | ecosystem: Environmental > Terrestrial > Soil > Contaminated >...
GCTCCGGCTTGGAGAAGACCTTCTTGGGGTCGAAGACATCGCGACAGAAGTCTTCGAAGCTCAGGGTCTCAGCCATCAGATTACCCCTTTCTGCTTGAGCCCGTCCATGTCCGCCTTGGTGAAGCCCAAGAGCCGGCGGTAGACATCCTCGTTGTCCTGCCCGGTCGGCCGGCCGATCCACTTCACCCGGCCCGGAGTGCGCTGGCCGAGGAAGGCCGAGGCCCCGATCAGGACCTTGCCGTAGGCCATGTCATCGATGACCTCGAGGTGCCCCCGGTACTTGTAGTGGGGAAACTCGCAAACCTCGTCGAAGAAGGACACGCCGCCTGAGGCCACCTCCTCGGCTTGGAGCTTGGTCTCGGCCTCCGACCGGGTGTTGTCCTTCATCCACTCGCACAGCGAGGTGTAGGTCTCCACCTGCTTGTAGTGGGGCAGCCGGGCGGTCACCTCCTTGAGGCTGGGGTCTTCCACGATGTGCTGCTCGACCTCCGGCCGATCCTTCCCCGCCGTCCGCCAGATCCGGTACCAGAGCCGGTCATGGCCGCCGCCCACCATGATCTGGCCATCCTTACACGGGTTCACCGCATAGATGTTGATGGCGAGATCCCAGTTGCCGTACCGCGGCCGGATGCTGCCGTCCACCCCGTACCAGCCCCAGTTGTAATCCAGGATCCGAATGACCCCGGCGGCACCGGTTCCTTCGACGAACTGGCCGCGACCGGAGACCTCCTCCCGGTAGTTGAGGGCCGTCATGATCCCGATGGCGGCGCCGGTCCCGCCCACCTGGTCGGCCATCCACCACCCGGATCGGGTCGGGGTGCCGCCGAAGGCCACAGGAGCGCCGGTGCCGTGAACGAAGCCGCAGGCGGCCTGAGCGGTAGGATCGAGATTGCCCGCCTTGTCCTTCAAGGGGCCCCACTGGCCGAGCTGGCCGACCCAGCAGTAGACCAGACGGGGATTGATCTGGGAGAGCTGCCGATAGCCGATGCCCCACTCATCCCACTGCCCCGGGGGGCCATTCTCGATGATGACATCGGCGTGCGTGGCCAGCCTCTTCAGGATTTCACGCCCCTCGGGCTTGGTGAGGTCGAGCGTGACGGATTGCTTGCTGCGGGCCTCCGCCAGGAATCGGGCGCCCACCTCCTCACCGTGAGAATCCTTGAACATGTACTCCTTCCGTCCGAAGGGGGTCAGCTTGCGAAGCGGATCCCCACCCGGCGGCTCGACCATGATGACCTCGGCCCCCAGCTCGGCAAAGAGCGACGAGCACCAGTGGCCGATGACCATCGTGCTAGTGCAGTCCAGGACCCGGATGTTGTTCAGCGCCTCGGGCTTGTCGAAGTTCTTGCTCTGCCGGACATTTTCCTCCAGCCACAAGGCGTACTCCTTCGCCTTGTCGCTTTCCCCCTTGTAGACGTCATCGGGGGTCGGCACCGGCACCGCTGGCCAGTCTAACACCGGGTAGCTTTTCGACATTCTGACCTCCTTGGCTAGAGCCTTCCGGCTCTTTCGGGGGGGGGGCACCTGCTCCCTTCACTGCCGCCTTGTTCCTTCACTGCCTCCTTGTAACTGGGGAGTCGACGTAGGCTGAAATTGCGCTCGCGCTATCGGATCAGTGGTGTGAGGCTGCCTCGTCTCCCGAGGCAGGCCCCCGACCGCGGAGGGAGACCGACTCGGCATCCCCTCCTTCCCCGGCCGTGACAGGAGGACGCGAACCTCAATAGCATGTACGTCGACGACCTGTCAAGCCCCTTGTCGAGCCCCTTGTCGAGCGCCCCTCTCAGACCGCCCGCTCGGCTCGAAGAAGCCGCGCTTCCTCGGCGTTCGGGTCCCAGTCAGTGGTGTCCCGGTGGCCCGCCTCGGCCATCCGGGCCGCGAGTCGCCCGTGAAGCGCCCGGGTCTTCGCGCTGCGGTAGTCGTCCCGCGCCGCCAGCACGGGAGCGAGGGCGGCACCCGCGCCGGCGATGTCCGCCACCCCGTCGCGCGTCTGATCCATGAGTCTCCGGTAGGTCTTCGTCAGCTCCGCGATGAGCGGCGCCGGGTACTCGCGCCCCTGGATCTTCAGTGTCGTGACGCCCAGCGCGATGTAGCGCGGCACGTCCTCGAGCAGGTTGTAGATCTCGTTGTTCGACTTCTCCAGGTACGTCAGCACCTTCGCCGGGAACCTCTCGGCGATGGCCGGCACGTGGTTACCCAGACACGGCCGATAGCAGACGCCCCCCTTATCCGGGTTGCCGATGAGCTTCAGGCGCGCGCTGCCGTCCGTGTCCTGCACGACCTGCTCCTCGAAGTATGGCGCGAAGTAGTCGTAGAGTCGGCAGCCGCCGACGCCGGTAACACACCGATTCGAGTGGATCAGAAGCTCCACGCCAATGCCCGCTTCGTCGGCGGCTTGCTTGAGGGCCGCGATGCGCTCGAACGTGCTCAGGGCGGTCGAGGCGACGAACTGGGTGGCGCCGGCCGCCTTCGCTCGCTCCATGGCCGCGCGGTCGCGGATATTGCACGCGACGCTGGCGTGGATGGTGATCTCGGGAAAGCGCGCATGGACCTCCTGCATCGCCTCGTGCGACTTCATGATGAACCCGTCCACGCCGCCACGCGCGTAGGCCTCGACCTTCCGCATGAGCTCGGCGTGGTCGGCCGGGTCGATGTCGGTGTTCAGGGCCACGCGAAGCCTCGCCCCGTGGTCATGGGCCTGCTGGATGGCCTCGAGAATCTGATCGTGCGACAGCTCATAGGTCGCCTCGCGCCGACTCCACCCCCGAGGGCCGACGTACACTGAGTCCGCCCCCGCCGCGAGGGCGTCCCGGACCATCTCCATCGATCCGCCGGGCGACAACAGCTCAGTCATCAATACCTCCCCCCTTGGTTGGCCGGCTCCCCGGGGGCACTCACCACTGGCCGCGGAGCGGTCGCCAGGGTGGCCCAGAGGCCTACCACAGTAGCCTGCCGTAGTGGTCGTCTGTCGTCGGTTGTCGCAGAGTGGGTGGGAAGAACTCCACCCATGGCGCCACACGCTATCACGCTGGCGCGGAGCCTGTCAACGCGCGTCCACAGATCGCGGCGTCGACCCCTGGTCAGGCGGCGCCGTGCCGGCGACCGGGAACTTCAGGCAGAACGTCCGTACCTCCTCCCGCATCGACGCCAGCCGGAAATTCTTTTCGATCGCGCGACGGAACGCCTCGAGCCGCACGCCCCGTTCCTCCCGTCCCTCCGGAAGCTGGAACTCGCGGATCTCCTCCATGACTCGGGCGATCCACGCCGCGAGCTGATCCATCTCAGGCTCCCGCATACCTCTGGTCGTCGCCGCCGGGGTGCCTAGCCGGACGCCCGAGGGATAGAAGGCCGACGAGGGGTCGCCAGGGATCGTGTTCTTGTTCACCGTGATCCCCACCCGGTCCAGGGCGTCCTGCAGGAACACGCCCCGGCCCGGTCCATCCGGGGTGACATCGATCAGCATCATGTGGTTGTCGGTCCCGCCGGTCACGAGCCGGACGCCGCGCCGCAGGAGTCCGTCGGCCAGCGCCTTGGCGTTGGCGACGATCTGGCGGCCGTATTCGCGAAACGACGGCTGCGCCGCCTCCCCCAGGGCCACGGCGATCGCCGCCGTGGTATGGTCGTGGGGCCCGCCCTGGAGGCCTGGGAAGATCGCCCGGTCGATCCGCTCCGCCAGCTCCCGGTCCCTCTGCAGCCCCTTCTGGGTGACCATGATCATCGCCCCTCGGGGGCCACGCAGCGTCTTGTGGGTGGTCGTGGTCACCACGTGCGCGTACGGAACCGGGCTCTTGTGCGCGCCGGCGATCACCAGTCCCGCGATGTGCGCAATGTCGGCGGCGAACAAGGCGTCGACTCCATCGGCCACCTCTGCGAACTTCTCGAACGGGAACTCCCGCACGTATGCCGTCGCGCCGCACCAGATCAGCCGAGGCCGGTGCTCCCGGGCCAGCTGCTTGACCTCGTCGAAGTCGATGTACCCGTCCTTCGTCACGTGATAGGGGATGCTGCGATAGTACGTCCCGGTGACACTCACCTTCCATCCGTGGGTGAGGTGACCGCCGTCAGGGAGGTTCAGTCCCATGATGGGATCACCCGGCTGACACGTGGCCACGTACACGGCCAGGTTCGCGGGACTCCCGGAGTACGGCTGCACGTTGGCATGGGGCACACCGAACAGCGCCTTCGCCCGTCCTTGCGCCAGCCGCTCGATGTCGTCGACGTTCTCGTTGCCGCCGTAGTACCGTCGCCCGGGGTATCCCTCGGAATACTTGTTGGTGAAGATGGTCCCCATCGCTTCCAGTACCGCCTCCGAGACGTAGTTCTCGGAGGGAATGAGCTCCACGCCCTCGCGCTGGCGTTCCCGTTCCCGCTGGAGAATGCCGTACACGTCAGGATCGCTCTCACGCAGTGCCATCGTCGTCTATCCCCTCATCCTCGCCGCGCTCAGCGTGGTCTCAGAGGTGAAGTCATGACTTGATCCACCTTCTAGGCGGCTCGTGGCTCGCCTACCCCCCGGCCCCAAGAGTGTCGCCCATGCCCTTCTCGCCACGCCAGAAGTTTGACCGCGTGATCGCCTGGCGCGGACCCGCATCCCGTTCAACGATCACGCCGGTCTCGGAGATTCTCGCCGGGAGGACATCCATCTTCATTTCCTGAATCCGCCGAGCTAGCCCCTCGCGCCTGGCCGGATCGGACAGGAGCGCCACGCATCCCCCGCCCCCGGCGCCACAGACTCGGGCGGCGAGCATTCCGTGCTTCGGGCCCTCCTCGATCACTCGCTCGATCTCTCCCGTCGTCATGGTTGGCAACATCGCCCTTCTCGTCCTCCAATCTCGGTTCAAGGCTTCCGCCGCCCGGCTGATGTCCTCGCTCTCGAGCGCCTCTTTCATGAGTAGCGCGTTTTCCTTGAGCCGCTCAAAGAACTCGATCGTCGCAGGCTCGCCATCGATGTGGCGCTTGAAGAGCTCCCAGTTGTTCATGCCGGAAAACCGTGGTCTGCCCGTGTACACGAGCAGCAAGTGGCGCTCCAGTTCTCGATGGAACGCCGCCGAGCCCAGCGGCGCCGCTCTCACCCTGCCGTTCAGTCCCATCTCGTAGGCGTGAACGCCGCCGTACACCGCTCCCCAGTAGTCCTGATAGCCGGTGGGGACCTTGATCGTCTGTGTCTCGATCGCCTTGGCCCAGTCCACGAGCTCCTCAGTTGAGAGGCGCACGTCACACCACTCGGCCAGCGCCCGCGTGAGCGCGATCGCGATTGCGGATGAACCGCCGAGGCCCGAGCCGGCCGGCGCCTCCGAGCGAACCTCCACCCGGAGGTTCTCCTTCGGGCCAAAGGACTTCACGAGACGCGAGACCAGCTCCAACCCCGGGTATTCGCTCCATGAGATGAGCTGAGGACCATCCCACGTCGCACTCTCATTCTGGTCATGTGAGACGATCACCAGGCGCTTCGACGTCGTGATCGTTGCCATCGCGCCCACGTCAATCGCCACGTTCACAGTCAGCGCCGGCTCGTGAAACAGGTACAGCGGCGGAATGTCCAGCGTCCCCCCCGCCAGGTCGATACGCGTCGGCGCCCTCGCTCTCACGGCTTTCACGGCGTCCCGACCTCGTCCAGCGTTCTGCAGGGAACATGCCGGTGCCGCCACGGTCGTGTCGCATAGTCACGAGCCTCGAGGAACCTCAATCTCGATACCTCGTCGGCTGGCACGGCCAACTCGCGGGGTACCCGATTGATGCAGTATGTCGCGATGCCCGGAGCCGTCTCCTTGATCAGATCGAGCTCGCTCGGATTGTTATCGACCATCACCGCCGTCTGGCAACGTCCTGCATGTTCGAGGACGATATTCGCTTTCCCGCCGTCCTGCGCAGTGAAGAATATGCCGTCGAAATAGGGCTCGATGCCGGAGCCACGCACCTTGTACAGCTGCCAGCCCGGATCGCCGAAGGACAGAAGATACAGGCGAGCGCCTCGCTCCTTTGTGGCTCCGAGAAACGGGAGAACATCCGAAAACAGGTATCGTCTCAGATCCACGAATGACTCCCGAACAATGCGCTTCATCTCCTCCAAAGCCCGCTCGCCCCCTGATCGGCGGTCCATCTCCTCCGCCTGTCGTTCGAGGCTGTATCCGGCCCGCCACGCCCGCGCGTAGCCTTCTGCCCAAGAGGCGCTGTCCAATCCGAGATGACGGAAGGAGGCCCTCACGTCCACGTGAAAGAACTCGTCAGTATTGAAGAGCGTGTGATCGAAATCGAGGAAGATGGCGCGATCTCGCGTACCCGTCTCCTCTTCTCCCTAGTCCCAGAGGCGCACCGAGAAGTAACGCTCGCCCAGATCGTTGAACAGCGTGACGAAGCGGCCACGCCGCTCGCGCCGGGCGACGCGCTCGACACCGACCATGTACGCCCCGGAAGATTGCCCGACGAAGAACCCGGCGCGGGCGAGACGCCCGCACATGGCGTACGCATCGTCGCTGCTCACCGGAACCCGCTCGTCGATGACACGCTCGTCCAGGATCGCGGGCACGATGTCCGCGGGGTGCCCGAGGGGCTTGAGCCCTTCGATACCCGGGAAGGTGTCAGGGATCACACAGACCAGGCGAATCTTGGGGTCATGCTCTTTCAGGCGCCTCCCGAGACCGGTCACCGTACCGCCCGTGCCGACGCCGGCGATCACGTGGGTGAGCCGCCCGCCGGTCTGCTCGAGGATCTCGGCCGCGGTCGTCTCGTAGTGCGCCCGCCAGTTGTCCTCGTTACTGTACTGGTCGCAGAAGAAATAGCGATCCGGGTCGGCCTCGTACCGGCGGCGCACCTCGCGCAAGGCCTCGTCGTAGCCCTCGACCGCATCGGTGAAGATGAGCCGAGCGCCGTGCGCCGAGAGGCGCTTCTTCCGCTCGGCGCTGGCATTGTCCGGGATGACGATCGCGACTTGGCAGCCGATCATTTGGCCGATCATCGCATAGGCGATGCCGGCGTTGCCCGACGAGCTGTCCAGTACCGTCTTGCCCGGTCCCAGTCTTCCGTCGATCAGCGCGGTGAGCAGCATGCGCAACACCGGGCGGTCCTTCAGTGAGCCACCGGGGTTCAGACATTCCATCTTGGCGAAGACTTCGACCTCGGGACACTCGTCGCGGAGAAGGCTCACCGGCACCAGCGGTGTGTTGCCCACGGCCCGCAGCGCGGGGTAGCGATCCAGCAGCGGCTCGATAATCGGGTCCCACGGCATGGCTAGAGCTAGCTAGATGATACCGCACCTCGCCGCTGCTGCGCCCCCCGGGATCCTCGGCACCAAGATCAAGACCCGGGTGCGAGCCTGCTGGCGCGCCCAAGCCCGGTCGGGACTCGCGCCGAACCCGGCTCTGCCCCGGTGGCATTCTGGGGCCTTCGCGGGCATAGTTGAGTGGTGACGGCGGGCACCACGCTGCTCCTCGCCTGTGTGATCACCCTGGTGCATTACACAGGGGCCTACATGCGCGTGCCGCTGCTTCCCCTCTACGCCACGGCGCACGGGGCATCGCCCGCCGAAGTCGGGGGCATCGTTGCGGCGCACATGGGGCTGGCCGCGCTAACGGCGGTGCCCTTTGGCCTCGCTTCCGACCGCTTTGGGCGCGCGCGCCTCCTGTTCGCCGGCACGCTCGTGAGCGCGCTGACCTCTTTCGGGTTGGCGGGCGCCACGACCCTCTGGGCGCTGGCGCTCATCTACGCCGCGGCCGGGTTGGGCGTGGCGGCCTTCACCCCGTCCATGATGTCGCTCGTCGGCGACGCCGCGGAGCCGGGGGCCATCGCACGCGCCTACGGCTGGTACACGACCGCGCTGTACGCGGGTTTCGGCTTCGGACCCATCCTGGGTGGTGTTGTGGGCGAGCGCTGGGGCGAGCGGCCGACCTTCCTGGCGGCGGGCGGGGTCATCATCGTGGCGCTCGCGCTCGCAGCCTTCCTGGTTCCACGGGTGCCGTTGCCCCCTCGTTTGGCTGCGCCCTTCCGCATCAGCGCCCTCATGGCCAACCCCAAGGTCCTCGCGAGTTGGATCGTCACGGTGGCCGGGATCGGCGCCCTGGGAAGCGTGCTCACGTTCTTCCCCCTGCTGGCGCGCGAGCGAGGGCTCGGCCCCGCCGCGACCGGGTTCGTTCTCGGCGTGCAGGCGCTCGTGAACACGGCGACTCGGGTGCCGGCCGGATGGGTGCTCGATCACTCCCGCCCCCGCCAGCCCTACGTCCTGGGGGGCATCCTGCTGACGGGGTGCTTGACCGCGATGCTCCCGCTGGCCCATCGACTGGAAGAGTTCCTGGTTCTGGCGGGGGCCCTCGGTGCGGCGCTCGGCGTGGCGTTCGTGGCGGTCGGCACCGTGCTGACCGAGGCGACGACACCGGCGACCCGGGGGGCGGCGATGGGCGGCTACAGCACCTCTCTCTATGTGGGCTTCGCTATCGCGGCCTTCGGTCTCGGCCCCGTGATGGCCACGTGGGGATACGGGACCGGCTATGCCCTGGCAGGCGGGTGCACCGCCATGATGGCGGTTGGCGCCACCGTACTCGCGCAGCGGAACCCCCAGAAGCGCTCGCGGTCCATATCCTGAAGGGGCCCGCTGCCCCGGCGGCCGCGCGCGATCGCCGGGAGACTCCCCTCGGGCCTCCTCGCCTTTCTCGAACTACTGCGGCAACCGACTTGCCCGGTTTGGACGGAGCCGGCGCTACTGCAGCCCGACCATCCCCAGGATGTCACGGAGCCGGGTCATCAGCGCGTGGCAGGCGTCAGACTGGAAGATGCCCTCCGTAACGAAGCAGAACACGAGGAGCGCCGCGACGGCGAACAACGCGACGGCCACGCAACCCCAGAGAAGCGTCCGCGCGTAGTCCTCCAAGTCCCTCCTCCTATCCCCCGACCCGTGTCAGATGCCGTGTCAGATGCTGTGGATGTGGCCTCCGAGCTAACACTCCCCGCCGCGGGCCTCGAGGCGCGCGCGCAGCTTCCGGAGACCGGTGGTCTCGATCTGCCGGACGCGCTCCCGCGTGACGCCCATCTGCTGGCCGATGGCCTCGGGGGTCATCGGTGCCTCGCCGGTGAGGCCGAAACGGAGCTCGATGACGGTACGCTCGCCGGCCAAAAGGGTGTCCAGGATCTTCCGCAGGCTCGATGGCTCCTGGAGAAAGGCCGCGACGACGTCCGATCCGACGCCGGAGCGCTCGGGCATCATATCCTTGAGCGCGCTCCCTCCCTCGCCCACCGGGGCCTCCAGTCTGAGGGGCGTCGCGGCCACGTCCTCGAGCCCTTCTAGGTGCTCGACGGGAACCTCGAGGGCCTCGGCGATCTCGCGCAGCTCCGGCGAGCGCCCGAGCTCGCGGGTGAGGCGCCCCTTCGCCCGCTGGTACTTCCCCAGGAGCGCCTCCACGTGGACGGGAAGCCGGACCAGGCGCGCCTGGTTCGCGAGCGCCCGGACCACGGCTTGCCGGATCCACCAGGTGGCGTAGGTCGAGAAGCGGGTGCCGCGGTCCCACCGGAACTTCTGCACCGCGCGGAGCAGGCCCAGGTTCCCTTCCTCGATCAGGTCGAGGAGGGAGAGGCCGCGGTTCACGTAGCGGCGGGCGATCTTGACCACCAGCCGGAGGTTCGCCTCGACCATCTGCCGCTCCGCGTCGCGGTCACCTGCCGCGACCCGCTTGGCCAGCTCGACCTCCTGCTCGCGGGTGAGGAGCGGGATCCGGGAGATCTCCTGGAGGTAGAGCGCGAGCGACGGCCGCCCGGCCGGGGCGCCCGCGTCGGCTTCCTCCTCGACGTCGCCCTCGTCGGGCTCGGCTCGCGCCGACGCCTCGCCTTCCGCCTCGTCCGCGTCGCTCGTCTCGGACTCGTCGCGGTCGAGCGCGTCGTCGTCGGGACGGTCCGGCCCGCGCGGAGCCGGTTGACCGGGAGCCGCGGAACTCACCTCGTCGCTTCTCGGGGCCTCGGAACGGAGCTCGCGACGTCCACGCCACCGGGCGGCGACAGCCAGAAGCGGGGATCGTACTTCTTCGCCTGCAGGCGGATCTCGAAGTGGAGGTGAGGCGCCGTGGACCGTCCGGTGTTCCCGACCGTCGCGATGACCTGGCCCCGCTCCACCCAGTCGCCCGCCTGGACGAGATTCTCGTGGTTGTGGGCGTAGACGGTCATGAAGTCGTGATGGTGCCAGATCTTCAGCACCCGTCCGTACCCACCCTCCCAGCCGGCCGCGATCACCAGGCCGGGGGCTGCGGCGCGAATGGGTGTGCCGGTCTCCGCGCGGAGGTCGACGCCGCCATGCCAGGCGCGGCCGCGGGCGCCGAACGGCGACCCGACGACGGGATCGACGAGCGGCCACATGAACCCGATCTCTTCGACCTGCGGGGGTGGGCCGAGCACGATCTCGGCGGGTGAGGGCGGCTCCTGGCGGTCCGGCGGGACCAGGTTGACCGGGATCACGAGTCGCTCGCCGACGCGCACGCGATGGCGGACGTCGAGCTGATTGGCCCGCGCCAGCGCCTCGACCTCGACGCCATGGCGGCGCGCAATGCTCCAGAGCGTGTCGCCCGGCCGCGCCACGTGGCGGAGGCCCTGCGCCGGTTCGATCCGCTGTGGTCGCTTGGGCGATGCCGTGTTCCGCCGGCCCGACTGCGGCCCGGTCTCTCCGGCTCCGGCCTGCTGCAGGAGGATCAGCACGACCAGCGGCACAACCATTGTCCACCACGCGCGGCGTCCCCCGACCGGTGCCGGCGTTATTGTCATCACACCTCCGAAAAGCGGACGGAGAAGTCCCGGAATCGGCCCGTGTAGGGCAACGAGGTGACGGAGACCCGCTCGACGTGGGCGAGCGGCGGGCCCAGTCCTAGCTCCTTCACGTAGGCCTCGATTCTCTCCTGATCACCCTCGACCCGGATCTTCACCCGACCGTCGTGTAGGTTGACGGCGTATCCGGTCAACCGTCGCTCCTGCGCCCGCCGCTGGGCGAACGCACGATAACCGACCCCCTGAACCCGTCCTTCCACCAGGATCTCGACCGCGGCGACCTTCACCCTCGGCACCCTTGGCACCCTTGGCACCGTTGGCACTGCGGGTGCTCCACGGGCGGGACCCGATGCGGGTCCTGCGTCTCGACCGGCGCCGCCGACCGGCCGTGTGACCCTGCCGGACCCGAAGGGAGGTTGGTCGGGGCGACTGGATTTGAACCAGCGACCTCCTGCTCCCGAAGCAGGCGCGCTACCAAGCTGCGCTACGCCCCGGCTCCCCTCGAGCGAGTGAGGGAACACGCCGCCTCTCCCCGTCCGGCGTCGACACCCATCACTCCTCCCACCCGTACTTCCCGATCAGCTTGACGAACACGCACCCACAGTCCGTCGACGTCCGCATCCGGCCGTCCACCTTCTCGACCAGGAAGAGCGTCTGGCCCTGCAGCTCCCCGACCGGGACGACGAGCCGCCCGCCCTCCGCGAGCTGCTGGAACAGGGGCGCCGGCACCTGCGGGGCCCCGGCCGTCACCAGGACCCGATCGAACGGCGCCTCGTCCGGCCAGCCGAAGCTCCCGTCCCCCGTCTTGACGATGACGTTCGTGCTCCCGAGCTCCTCGAGCACCCGTCGTGCTCGGGCGGCGAGCGCCGGAAGCCGCTCCACCGAGCAGACCCGCCGGGCGAGCGCCGCGAGGATCGCCGTCTGGTACCCCGATCCCGTGCCGATCTCGAGCACCTTCTCGGTCCCCTCGAGCTCGAGGAGCTGCGTCATCGCCGCGACCATATAGGGCTGCGAGATCGTCTGCCCTTCCCCGATCGGAAGCGGGTGGTCCCCGTACGCCCGATCACGGAGCGCCTCCTCGACGAACACGTGCCGCGGGATCTTTCGCATGGCGTCGAGCACCCGCGCGTCGGTGATGCCGCGCCGGACGAGCTGCTCCTCGA
>Ga0214473_10008870_pt1 | contig 11894 bp, 9 predicted proteins | sample RVTome_7_FD_203509 | JGI IMG/M metagenome (GOLD analysis project Ga0214473, IMG submission 203509) | Soil microbial communities from uranium-contaminated site in the Upper Colorado River Basin, Wyoming, United States - RVT98D197 | ecosystem: Environmental > Terrestrial > Soil > Contaminated >...
TCGGCGTCACCCGCCCAGGAGAAGAGCTTGAGCGCGCGCAGGTCGTCGGGCACCGCCACCGGCTTCTTCGCGAAGAAGTGGACCCAGCCGCCGTCGACCCAGTTGAGCACCACGAAGCCCTTGGCTTCGAGGCTCGCCTCGAGTTTCGGCCGCATCTTCTCGTGGACCCAGTACACCTCGTCGTACGAGTCGTACATCAGCGGGACGCCCATCGCGTAGACCGACTTGTCGATCTCGGCGACGCCCACCGAGGTGAGCACACCCGCGTTCAGCGTCCCGAGCCGCATCTTGCGCACCACGTCGGGGTCGTCGCCCGCGACGCCGCCGGGGAAGAGCCGCACCGTCACGCGCCCGCCCGAGGCCTGCTTCCAGCGGTCGGCGGTCTCCTTCAGGATCAGGTGCCAGGAGGAGCCGTCGGGGACGAGCGTCGCCATGCGAATGATCACGGGCGCCTGGGCGCGGGCGCCGGGCGTCCCGGGCCAGGCGGCGGCGAGCGCGGCCAGCAGCACGACGAGCCCGGCCACGCGCGCCTGCGTGCCTCGGAACGGGACGGGTCGCGGGTCGGTCATCGGGCTCCTTGCTCTCGCTTGTGATCTCGACTACTCGACGAACAGCTCGTCCACGCGCCCGAGCTGGAAGCGCGCGCGCCTCTGGGCCAGCAGGTTGCCGAGCCGCTGGTCGTCCTTGCGGCTGACGTCGACCGCGAGCGCCTTGTCGAGCATCTCGCGGAACTGCGCGCGGTCCTGGCGCACGACGCTCACGCTCTCGGCGAACGTGAGGTACGGGAACGCGCGTCGTCCCTGCGAGAACGCGAGCGCCTTGTCGAAGTGCCCGCGCGCGCGCGCGAGCGATCCGCCGATCGAGGAGCGGGCGGCCTCCCAGCTGATGAAGAACTCGTGGATCGAGCCGTGGTCCCAGCCCTCGTCGAGCTCGAGCGCCCGCCGCGCGAGCGCCTCCACTAAGCCCTGGTCCGCGCTCAGCTCCGAGTCGTTCACCTTGAGCGCGATCGCGCCGGCCCAGGCCACGGCGGTCCAGTAGAGCAGCGGCACGTGCTTGCGTTTCATCCCGGCGAGGGCCGCCTTCGGGTCGTGCTGCAGCGCCTGGCCGATCCCGGGCGCCTCGAGCTCCAGCCCGCGCAGCCCGTAGTCGCGCGCCCGCAGGTAGAGCTTCTGCGCCCGCCCGCGCAGCTCGGTCGCGCGCGCGAGGTCCTTCGGCTCGACGAGGTCGGCCTCCATCTGGACCCAGCCGTACGCGTACTGGACGAATCCGCTCGTGGCCGCGAGCAGCAGGCCCGCGTGGCGCGGGGACTCCTCGAGCAGGCCCTCCATCGTCTTGAGGCCGAAGGGAATCGCCTGGCCGACGAGCTCGGGGTCGTCGTCCGCCGCGAAGTTCGAGCCGGTGTTCGCGAGCGCGTCGCCGATCTTGTTGACGGCGGCCCTGCGGATCGAGCAGCCGCCGAGGCACACGACGAGCGTCGCGGCCAGTGCGATTCGCCAGGTGGGGCGGAGCCCGGTCATGCTGGGGCGTCGCGATCCCCCGCTGCGGGGCGCGCCGCGACCCCGCTAGTCTACCACCGTGCTGCGGCGCACCCCCAAGCTCGGCGGTCGTCGATCAGGGCACGCTAGGTGCGTGCTTCTGAGCGGGTCGCGGCGTTTGCCTCGCGCGCGAGACGACGTCCGCGCTCCACGTCGACCTTCGAAAGCAGGAAGGCACCGAGCGCGAAGAAGACGATCAGGCTCAGGATCGCGGGCCGGCTCGTGCCGAGCGTCGCGAGCGTCGCGCCGAAGATGATCGTGCCGAAAGCACCGCCGAAGCGGTCGAAGACCCCGAAGAAGCCGAACATCTCGCCCGCCTTGTGCTGCGGGATCAGTGTGGCGAAGAGCGAACGAGCGAGCGCCTGTGCCGCACCCTGGACGGTCCCGACCAGGATCCCCATCACGAGGAACTGCGTGGCGGTCCGCAGCGCGAAGGCGTAGAGCGAGATGCCCGAGTAGACCACGAGCGTGATCAGGATCGCGCGCTTGGTGCCGATGCGGTCGGCCAGAAGGCCGAAGGCGAACGCGAACGGCACGCCCACCAGCTGGATCACGACCAGAGTCACCATCATCTGCGGGACCGGGAGGCCGATCTCACCGCCGTAGATCACGCCCATCTTGATGATCGTGTTGACGGCGTCGTTGTAGACCAGGAAGGCGAGCAGCAGCAGCCCGGCGTCCTTGTGGTGGCGCAGCTCCCGGAACGTCTCGCCGAGCCGCCCGAGCGCGACGCGCAGCAGTCCCTGCGAGGCGGATTCGCCCGGCTCCAGGCGCGCCGCGGGCTCCGTCACGTGGCGCAGCACCGGAAGCGAGAAGAGCGCCCACCAGACCGCGACGCTCACGAAGGACAGCCGCACGGCGGTGCCTTCGTCCGGGATCCCGAAGCGCTGCGGCGCCGAGATCATCGCCAGGTTGGCGGCGAGCAGCAGCCCGCCGCCCAGATAGCCGACCCCGAAGCCGGCCATCGAGACGCGGTCGATCTCGTCGGGCCGTGCCACTGCCGGCAGCAGCGCATTGTAGAAGGCGAGGCTGGAGGTGACCGCGACGTTGCCGATCACGAAGACGCTGAGTGCTGTCGCCCAGCGCTCGGGCGTGGCCCAGTAGAGCGCCGCCGCCGAGGCGACGCCGATCGCGACGAACACGGCGAGGAAGCGCTTCTTGCTCCCACGCAGGTCGGCGATCGCGCCCAGCACCGGGCCGCTCAGGCCGACCAGGATCACCGAGATCGCAGTCGCGAACGCGAAGCGCGAGCGGGCGGTCGCGTCGGCGAGGCCGGCCGTGGTGGCGAGTGCGACGAAGAAATAGGGGAACACGGCCGTCATGACCGTGGTCATCCAGGCGGAGTTGGCAACGTCGTAGAGCGCCCACGCGCGCTGCTCCCGCCGCTCGAGTCCCAGCCGACCGAGAAGGTTCGTCACGGCGACAAGCCTACAGCAATCGCTCCCGATGCTGTGGCCCGCATGCGCCCATTTCCCGCGGGTCTTCGGCCAGTTGCGTTGCCTTGGGCCATCGTCCGGCTCCTGCTCGAGGACCACGGCCGGCGGCTGTCGCGTCGGCTGCAGGAACGAGACGCTCACGTCGCGGCCGCCCTAGCCCTTCGGCGAGGGCAGTGCCGGGGCTTGCGGCGAGGGGGGCGGCGCCTCGTCTGCGAACACCACGCGCGCGCGGTACTCCTTTCCGTCGGCGAAGCGCTGCACCAGCCACGTCTCGACGAACGCCTCGACCTTGCGGCGCCCGGCCTCACGGACGAGCGGCACGTGCGCGCGCGCCCGTCGCTCGAGCAGCGGCGTGAGCTCGCCCCGCAGGCGGTCGAGCACCAGTTGCTCGTCGCGCAGCACGCTGCCTTCGCGCACCGAGAAGCGCAGCGCTGACACGTCGGGCGCAGGCCGGTTCCATTCCACCGGCGGAACCCTCACCTCCACGACGCCCTCCTCGAGGCGGAAGCGCCACTCCTTGTCGAGGTCGAGGAAGTAGGTGTACGTGACCGGCGCGCGCGCCTCGACCACCACGTCGGGTAGCACGAGCGCGCCCCACAGCACTGCGGCGGCGTCGCGACGCTCGAAGACCTCTTCCTGCCGCAGCTCGGCGAACTGGAGGCGGGTGGTGCCCGCGACGGAAGTGGCGTCGCCGCGGAAGGTCGTGGTGACGCTGCCGGTCCGGAACGCCGCCGCGACCTCGCGCAGCTCGGAGAGCGCCTTCCTGCCGGTCTCGGCCATCTCGACCGGAAGGCTGCGGGCCGAGCGGAAGACGTAGAGCAGGCCGCCGGTGAGGATCAGGGCGACGGCAATCACGGCGACGGCGAGGGCCCACGCCGCGTGCTGTGGCCGGCCCGTCTCGCTCATCGTCGAGCAGACTAGCACGGGTCATCGGGGATGCGTGCCGAGTGCCGGCTCGAGTCTGGGAGGGAGCTGCGAGAAGGCACGCGCCAATGCCGCCCGCTAGTATGCCGGCTCGTGTGCCCTCGATGGCCGGTCGGAGTGTGTGCAGGTGGTTCCTCAACCTGAGACCGGACTTCGGAGGCTCTGGGGTCGGAGGCTGAGTTCGGAACCCCAGACCTCGGAGATCCGGACTGCGGGCGAATCGGTCGTTGGAGTGATCGGCCCTCAGCGAGGTCGGTTCCCGCGACAATCGGTTCCGGTGACAATCAGTTTCGGTGACAATCGGATCCGGTGACAATCGGATCCCGCGGAAATCGGACTCCGGGACAATCGGACAGTTGCGAGAATCGGACAATCGGACGTTCAGCGAATCGGACCTCGCCTGTCCAGCGGCCGCGTTAGACTCCACTCATGGAACAGGCGCGACCGCTGGCTACGATCTCCGACGACGAGCTCCTCCGTCGCCTCGCCGATCTCTTGCGACAGTCCCGCCGCGTCGAGTCCGAGCTCGTCGCCCACATCGCGGAGGCGGACGAGCGACGACTCTATGCGCGCGAGGCCTCGCCCTCGATGTTCGCCTACTGCACCGAGGTCCTGCACCTCTCCGAGGCCGAGGCCTACCTGCGGATCGCGGTGGCCCGAGCTTCGCGCCAGCACCCGCTGCTCCTGGACATGCTCAGTGACGGGCGCCTCCACCTGACCGGGATCGCCAGGCTGGCCCCGCACCTGACCACGGCGAATCGGGCCGAGCTCCTCGGGCGCGCGACGCACAAGTCCCGACGCCAGATCGAAGAGCTGATCGCCGAGATCGCACCACGCCCGGATGCGCCGGCGCTGATGCGGAGACTACCCGAGAGGAGCGAGCTGCCAGCACCGGCGGTTCTTGTCGGCGCCGGGGAGTCGGAGCTGGCGCTGCCGCAACTCTGTCCAGACGGAGTTGGGGTGGCGGCTGTGGCTCTTGCCGCCTTGGATCAGACACCTGCCTTGGGTCAGACACCCGCCTCGCGCCAGCCCGCGCCCGCTGCCGCCCAGGCCGCGCCGGCCGCCCTCATCCAGCCTCTCGGCTGCGCGCGCTACAAGGTCCAGTTCACGGCGAGCGCCGAGCTCCACGCCAAGCTCGAGCGGCTTCGCGCTCTGATGCGCTCACAGGTTCCGGACGGCGATCTCGCAACGATCATCGAGCGGGCAGTGACCGAGAAGCTCGAGCAGCTCGAGAGCCGGCGCTTCGCGAAAGCGCGCCGTCCTCGCAAGAGCCTGGGCGAGTCCGACACCTCACCCTCCTCGCGCCACATTCCGGCTGCCGTCCGGCGAGCGGTGTACGCGCGGGACGGGGGCCGATGCCGTTACGTGGACGAGGCGGGCCGAAGGTGTTCGGAACGCGACCGTGTCGAGTACCACCATCGGCACCCGTTCGGGGTGGGGGGAGACCACAGTCCGACGAATACCCGCCTGATGTGTCGCGCCCATAACGCCTACCTGGCCGAGCACGACTACGGATCCCAGACGATGGCTCGTTGGTCGCACCGTGGAGGCACGTCGCCCCGAGTCTTGGCCCGCTCAGACCCGCACGCCGACGTACGTCGTCCCGTCGTAGCCGCCGCCCGAGGCGGCGAGCGGGACCAGCAGGCTGGTGCCGCCGCTCTGGAAGATGCCGTCGTTCGTGATCAGCGTGTTGCGCCGGCCCTTCTGGCTGTAAGGGGACTGGGCGTGCACCTGGTCGGTGAGCGCCTCGTCGAAGAAGAGCTGTGAGGTGAACTCCAGGCCGCGCGCGCCGGTCGGGCTCGTGCGCACCTTGAAGTGGATGTGGACCGCGCGGCCCGTGTACCAGCCGGGATAGATGGTCGTGAAGCGCACGTTGCCGTTCGGATCGCTCACCTGGTAGCCGCGGAGGAAGCGCTGGCCCACCGTCGACTGGGCGGAGACGTCCGAGTAGAGCCCCAGCGCATCGCAGTGCCACATGTCCACCAGCGCGCCGGCGAGCGGTGAGCAGCCGTTCGCCGCGACCTGCGACAGGGCGAGCGTGAGCCCGAGCGGGACGCCGGGCCGGGCGACCCCGGTCGCGGGGTCCGTGCGGATGTCCGAGCGGTTGAGCAGCTCGTCGACGAAGTAGGGGCCCTCGGTGAGCGCGGGTGTGACCACGCACTGGGCGTTCGTCGAGGCCGTCGAGCTCGACGAGGTCGAGTACGAAGAGCCCGACGACGACGTGGGCGAGCTCGCCTCGCTCCCGCCGCAGCCGTTCAGGAACCCGACCGCCACCACCGATCCGAGCTTCGAGAGCGCCTCGCGCCGACCGACGCCCCCCACTCCGCTGAGTCTACGCATCGAGTCCCGTCCTCCCCTGGCTCGCCGGCCCGAACGCTGTCGGGCTCTCCGTCCTCCTCCCCGGTGCGGCGCAGGGAACACGGCAGGACCGCAGCCACGCTTCTTCCAGTATCCGCCGCTCGGTGATCGAGGTCTTCATGGCGAGGCAAGGTCGCAGTAAGGGATGTAAGGCGCTTGTGCGAAGTCGTTGGATTTCAGAGTGATGGCGTCTCCTGACGCATTCTTGACGGCTCGGAGTGCGTTTCTGACACCTTCCTGAGATCGCGCGGCGTAGCGTCGGGCCGTGGAACAGAAACGACCCCGACGTCGCCCGTTGAGCGCACGCGGTCGCGTTTTGAATGCCGAACCGCAGTCTGCGGACGATCAGCCTGCGCCGCCAGCAGAGTCACAAGCCCCACCCGAACCCAACGCTGCCACGATCGACGAGGCCCCGAAGCTCCAGGTCGGCGCTTTCGTCGACGCCTACTTCGCCTGGAACGAGAACAAGCCTGCCGACCACGCCAACTTCTTTCCCGGCGTCGGCACCTCGGCGAAGCGCGACTTCGAGGCGGGGGTCAACCTCGCGCAGGTGGACTTCGTTCTCGCCCCGAGACCCGTCGGCTTCAAGCTGTCGCTCGGGTTCGGCACCGCCCCCGAAGTCGTGCACGCGGCGGAGGCCCGCGGGATCGCGGCTCATCCCGACATCTGGCGCAACCTGGTCCAGGCATCGGCGCAGTGGCAGACCGGCCTCGGCCGCGGGCTCCTGTTGGAGGCCGGAGTCTACCCGAGCCACATCGGCATGGAGGCGTTCCAGACCAGGGACAACTGGAACTACACGCGCTCATGGCTGGGCGAGCTGTCGCCGTACTACCAGACCGGCCTCAAGCTCAGCTATCCCTTCTCCGGGCGCTGGTCCGCGCAGCTCCACCTGCTGAACGGCTGGCAGGTGATCAGCGACAACAACCGGGGCAAGAGCGTGGGAGCGCAGATCGCCTACGGCGCGGACAAGCTGTCCGTGTCGCTGAACGGGATCGTGGGGCCGGAGCTCGCCAACGACGACATCCGCGCGCTCGTCGACGTGGTGGCGACCTGGAAGGCGACAGCGAGCCTGAGCCTCGGCACCTCCCTCGACCTGGCCCGTGAAGATCGCCCCGCGGGGCTGGATGCCGGCTGGCAGGGGGTCGGGCTCTACGCGCGCTTCGCGCCGCCCGCGTGGCGCACGGCGGTCGCCGTGCGCGGGGAGTACTACGACGACGCGGACGGCGCCATCTCCGGCGTCGCCCAGACGCTGCGCGAGCTGACGCTGACGCTGGAGCATCGCCCCGTCCCGCGCCTGATCCTGAAGCTGGAAGGCCGCTACGACCGCTCGAGCGCGGACGTGTTCGGGACGCGCGAGACCGGCGTGGACGGCCAGCCGCTCCGCACGCGCGATCAGCTGCTCGTCGTGCTGGGCGTGGTCGCGAGCTTCTGACGAGGCGAGGCGACCCATGAGCGTGCTCTACACCCTGCTCCTGATTGCGGCCGTGCTGCTGGCCTCGACGCTCGCGGTGCTCGCGTTCGCACGGCTCGTGGCCCGAGCCTTCGGGCTCCCGTGGAGGTGACATGCTGCTCGTGGGAATGATCCTGCTCGGGCTCGCCGCGTTCGGCGCGATGCTCGCATTCGTCCATCTGTGTGACCGGGTATAGGTGAAGCCATGTTTCTGCTGCTGCTGAGCGTTGCCGCCGGCGGATACCTGCTCTACGCGATGCTGCGACCGGAGCGCTTCTGAGGATGGCCATGGGACTGGAATACGCCGCAGTCGTCTTCACGATCCTCTTCACCATCGCCACCAGCCTGCCGCTCGGGCGCTACATGGCCCGCGTGTTCAAGGGGGAGCGCAGCTTCCTCGACCCGTTCCTCGGGCCGATCGAGCGGCTGGTGCTGCGCCTGAGCGCCGTCGACCCGGCCGAGAGCCAGGACTGGAAGCAGTACGGGCGCTCGTTGCTGGTCTCGAACGTGTTCATGTGGCTCGCGACGTTCGCTGTCGTGACGCTCCAGAAGTGGCTGCCGCTCAATCCTGACGCCATCGCCAACATGGAGCCCACGCTCGCCTTCAACGCGATCTCGAGCTTCACCACGAACACGAACCTGCAGCACTACAGCGGCGAGACGGAGCTCTCGTATCTGAGCCAGATGATCGCGATCACGTTCCTGCAGTTCGTCACGGCCGCCACCGGCGTCGCCGCCTGCATCGCCGTCATCCGCGGGCTGGGCGGCAACCGCCTGAAGCAGCTCGGCAACTTCTACGTCGACCTGACGCGGGCGACCGTCCGCGTGTTCCTGCCGCTCGCGCTCCTGGTCGGCACGCTGCTGATCTCCCAGGGCTCGCCGATGACGTTCGAGGGCGCCGTGAAGGCGAACACGCTTGAGGGCCAGGCGCAGACGATCGCCCGCGGCGTCGTGGCCCCCGAGGTCGCCATCAAGCAGCTCGGCACGAACGGGGGTGGCTACTTCGGTCCGAACTCCACTCATCCGTACGAGAACCCGACGCCGATCTCGAACTTCGTCGAGACCTGGTCGATCACGATCGTCCCGACGGCGATGGTCTGGACACTCGGCTACATGGTCGGCCGCCGCCGGCTCGCCGTGATGGTCTTCGTGACGATGCTGGCGATCTACCTGCCCATGGTGGCCTTCGGCGTCACTCAGGAAGCTGGCGGCAACCCCGCGATCGCCGCAATGGGTGTCGATCAATCGACCGGATCGATGGAAGGCAAGGAGGTTCGCTTCGGCGCCGCGCTTTCGGCGCTGTGGGGCGTGACGACGACGGTGACCTCGAACGGCTCCGTCAACTCCATGCACGACTCCTGGACGCCCCTCGGCGGGCTGATGCCGCTCGTCGGGATGTGGCTCAACAACATCTTCGGCGGAGTCGGCGTCGGCTTCATCAACATGCTCATCTTCATCATCGTGGCCGTGTTCGTGGCCGGGATGATGATCGGGCGCACCCCGGAGTTCCTGGGCAAGAAGGTCGAGGCCAGGGAGATGAAGCTCGCGAGCCTCGCGCTGCTGTGGCACCCGCTCTCGATCCTCGTGGGCACCGCGATCGCCGCCCACGTGTGGTCCACAACCGCAGACCCCGGCACGAGCCTGGCCTGGCTCAAGAACCCGGGCCCGCACGGCTTCTCCGAGATGCTCTACGAGTTCACCTCGGCGACGGCGAACAACGGGTCAGGATTCGAGGGCCTGGGCGACAACACGCCGTTCTGGAACATCGGGACGGGCCTGGCGATGCTGCTCGGTCGCTACATCCCGATCCTGGCGCCGCTGGCGCTGGTCGCGGCCCTGGCGGCGAAGCCGGCGGCGCCGGAGACGGCCGGGTCGCTGCGCGCCGAGAGCGCCACGTTCGGCTTCACGCTCTGGGCCGTGATCGTGATCCTCGGCCTGCTGATGTTCCTGCCGGTGGCCGTGCTCGGGCCGATCGCCGAGCACCTGGCGCTTTCCTGAGCGAGCTCACGGAGCCAAGCCATGCTGACCGAAGTGAGAAGAGGCGTCCTGTTCACGCTCGTCACGATGATCCTGCTCGGGCTCGGCTACCACGTCGTGCTGTGGGGCATCGGCCGCGTCCTGTTCCCCGCCCAGGCGGAAGGGAGCCTACTCCGCCGCAGCGACGGCAGCGTGATCGGCTCGCGGCTCGTCGCCCAGAGCTTCACCCGGCCCGAGTACTTCCACCCGCGACCCTCGGCCGTGGACTACAACGCGGCCTCGACCGGCGGCAGCAACTACGGCCCGTCGAATCCGGATCACCTGAAGGCCGTCAAGGGACGGCTCGCCGCCGTGACCGCCCTCGAAGGCGTGGCCCCCGAGCAGGTGCCGTCGGAGATGGTGACGGCCAGCGGGGGAGGTCTCGATCCCCAGATTCCGAAGGCTGCGGCGGATCTGCAGGCCGGCCGGGTGGCGCGCGCCCGCGGGGTGCCGATAGGGCGCGTTCAAGACCTGATTCGGTCGCACACGGAGGCGCCTGCCTTCGGTTTCCTTGGCCGGGCGGGCGTCAACGTGCTCGAGCTGAACCTCGCGCTGGACGCGTCGCTCGGAACCGCTTCCGCCGGCTCCCGCTAGCAGAGAGGACCCCAAGTCATGTCAGAACGCGCGCGTCAGATCTCGATCTGGGATCCGGCGATCGTCCGTCCGGCCGTCGTCGACTCGCTCCGCAAGCTCGATCCGCGGATCCAGGTCCGGAACCCGGTGATGTTCATCGTGGAGGTGGGTAGCCTGATCACCACGGTGATCTGGGGGCGGGAGCTGCTGGCGGGGACCGGCAATCCGCTCTTCACCGGCCAGGTGGCCTTCTGGCTCTGGTTCACCGTGCTGTTCGCCAACTTCGCGGAGGCGCTGGCCGAGGGCCGTGGCAAGGCGCAGGCCGCGAGCCTGCGCCGGACCCGGTCGGAGACGACGGCGCTCCGCATCCGCGACGACGTGCGAGAAACCGTGCCCGCGAGCGAGCTGCGGAAAGGCGACGTGGTACGGGTCGAGGCCGGCCAGATCATCCCGGGCGACGGCGAGATCATCGAGGGCGTGGCGAGCGTCGACGAATCGGCGATCACAGGAGAATCGGCACCCGTGATCCGCGAGTCGGGCGGCGACCGCTCGGCAGTCACCGGCGGCACGCGCGTGCTGTCCGACTGGATCCTGGTGCGCGTCACCTCGAACCCGGGCAGCACGTTCCTCGATCGGATGATCGCCCTCGTGGAGGGCGCGGTGCGGCAGAAGACGCCGAACGAGATCGCGCTCAACATCCTGCTGGCCGTGTTGACGCTGGTGTTCCTGCTCGTGGTGGTGACGCTCCAGCCGTTCGCCGCCTACACAGGCACCTCCGTCCCCGTCCCGGTGCTGATCTCGCTGCTCGTGTGCCTGATCCCGACCACGATTGGGGCGCTCATCTCGGCGATCGGCATCGCCGGGATGGACCGGCTCGTCCAGCACAACGTGCTCGCGATGTCGGGCCGCGCGGTCGAGGCCGCCGGCGACGTGGACACTCTGCTGCTCGACAAAACCGGGACGATCACGCTCGGCAACCGGCAGGCGGTCGCGTTCGTCCCCGCGCCCGGGGTCTCCGAGCAGACGCTCGCCGACGCGGCGCAGCTCTCCTCGCTCGCCGACGAGACGCCGGAAGGCCGCTCGATCGTCGTGCTCGCGAAGCAGTACGGCATCCGGGGCCGCGAGCTCGCGTCGCATCAAGCCCAGCTCGTGCCCTTCTCGGCGCAGACGCGGATGTCGGGGATCAAGCTCGCCGGGCGGGACATCCGCAAGGGGGCGATCGACGCCATCAAGCAGTGGGTGGAGGCGCAGGGTGGCGGCCTGCCGGCCGACCTTCTCGCCAAGGCCGACCAGATCGCGCGCGCGGGCGGCACCCCGCTGGCGGTGGCCGAGAACGGGCGCCCGCTGGGTGTCGTGCAACTCAAGGACATCGTCAAGGGCGGGATCCGCGAGCGCTTCGCTCAGCTGCGGGCGATGGGCATCAAGACGGTGATGATCACCGGCGACAACCCCCTGACCGCCGCGGCGATCGCCGCAGAGGCGGGCGTCGACGACTTCATGGCGCAGGCGACGCCCGAGGACAAGCTGAAGCTGATCCGCCAGGAGCAGGCCGAAGGGCGCATGGTGGCGATGACGGGCGACGGCACCAACGACGCGCCCGCG
>Ga0214473_10008871_pt1 | contig 11894 bp, 11 predicted proteins | sample RVTome_7_FD_203509 | JGI IMG/M metagenome (GOLD analysis project Ga0214473, IMG submission 203509) | Soil microbial communities from uranium-contaminated site in the Upper Colorado River Basin, Wyoming, United States - RVT98D197 | ecosystem: Environmental > Terrestrial > Soil > Contaminated >...
GTTTGACCTGTCGGTGGAAGCCGCCGGCACCATCTTTTTCTGGACCGGGATGCTGGCGGCGGCGTCCTTTCTCGCCGCCCCCGCGATCGCCCGGCGCATCGGCCTCATCAACACCATGGTGTTCACCCATCTGCCGGCGAACGTGTTCTGCATCCTCGCCGCTCTTATGCCGACGCTGCCGCTCGCCGTGCTGTTCCTGTGCTTGCGGGCGCTGCTGTCCTCCATGGACGTGCCGGCGCGCACGTCCTACGTGATGGCGGTGGTCTCACCGGCAGAGCGCCCGGCGGCGGCGAGCATGACCGCAGTGCCGCGCAGTCTCGCGGCGGCGGTCAGCCCGGCGTTCTCAGGCTATCTGCTGACTCTCACCAGCTTTGGCTGGCCGCTGGTGATTTGCGGAGCGCTCAAGATCGTCTACGACCTGACGCTGCTCGGCATGTTCAGGAAAGTAAAACCCCCGGAAGAGCGATGACGCGATGCGTCACGAATCACGACTCAAGCTGTTAGCTGCAAGGATTTGACCTCGAGGTACTCCTCGAGCCCGTAGCGGCCGAACTCGCGGCCGTGCCCGGATTGCTTGTAGCCGCCGAACGGCGCGAGCAGGTTGAATGCTCCGCCGTTCACGTCGACTCTGCCGGCTCTGAGACGGCGCGCGAGGCGCCGCGCGCGCTCCTCGTCTTTCGACCACACCGCGCCCGCGAGACCGTAGATCGTGCCGTTGGCGATGCGCACGGCGTCCTCCTCGTCCTGGTAGGAAATGACCGAAAGCACCGGCCCGAAAATCTCTTCCTGCTCGATCGCCATGCCGGGCTTGACCCGGCCGAACACGGTCGGCTGAACGAAATAGCCCCGGGCGAGCCCCGGCGGCGGTTCCGCGCCGCCGAGCAGCAATTCCGCGCCCTCCTCCACGCCCTTGCGGATATAGCCGCGCACACGCTCGCGCTGCGTGTCCGAGATCAGCGGCCCGAGCCGGGTGTCCTCCTTCATGGGATCGCCCGGGTTGAAGGTCTTCGCGACCTCTACCGCGAGCTGGGCGGCCTCTTGGTAGCGCGACTCCGGAACCAGCAGCCGCGTCAGAGCCGTGCAGGTCTGCCCGGAATTGAGGAAGCAGGAATTGACCGTTCCCTTCACCGCCCGCGCGAAATCGGCATCTTCCAGGACGATCGAGGCGGACTTTCCGCCGAGTTCCAGCGCGACCCGCTTTACGGTCCCAGCTGCGAGCTCGGAGACGCGCTTGCCGGCGCGCGTCGAGCCGGTGAATGAAACCATGTCTATCTGCGGGTGCCGGGCAATCGCCTCGCCCGCGACCGGCCCGGTGCCGCACACGAGATTGAACACGCCGCGCGGCAATCCGCTCGCATGGACCACCTCGGCCAGGATGAATGCCGACAGCGAGCGCCGGCGCGACCTTGGCCACCACCTGGTGCAGGGGGTAGTTCCACGGCGTAATCGCCCCCACCACCCCGACCGGCTCCTTGACCACCAGCGTATTGCCGATTCGCTCCTCGAACGGGTACTCGCGCACGAGCTGCGCGTAGCTTGCCACCACCTGGGGCGGCAACGCGGCCTGGATGCGCTGGGAGAGCTTGAGCGGCATGCCGACCTCGGCGGTGATGGCGCGCGCGATCTCTTCGGCCCGTCCGACGAGTCCCTCCGCGATGCCCTGCAACAGCGCCGCGCGCTGCGCCACCGGCGTTGCAGCCCACTGCCCGAATGCCGCCCGGGCAGAGCGCGCCGCCAGGTCCGTATCCTCCGGCGTTCCCGCCGGCACACGCGCAATCACTTCCTCCGTGGCGGCGTTGCGGACTTCGATGGAGGCGCCGGACCGTGACTGCGTCCATGCGCCGTTGATATAGTGCTTGTCGTGAACTTGCATACGGACAGCCTGCCACTTTCACGGACTGATGGAACCTGACTGAAAGGATGTCAGGTCCGTCTTTCCCTCATCCTTCATCCTTCATCCTTCATCCTTCATCCTTCATTCCCCATCCGTCAGCTGCGCGCCCTGTCCGTTCACCTCTGTTACCATGCGGTCGATTTCCTGCTCAACTGACTCCCTGATCTGCTCGTCGTCCGGATAGCATAGCAGCCAGAGATCCGCGAATTCCCCGGAAACGTGCTTCCTGCGGCCGAGCACGAGCCGGCGGTGCACGCTCTCCACATTGCGCTTCAGCATGAAGTCGTTGCCCTGCTCCCAATAGATCGAGAGCGTGTCCACCCTGAGGCTCGAGCGCAGCAGCCGCACCACGAACTCGTAACGGATCGAGTGCATCCCCATCGAGCGCAGCTGGACCACGCGGTGCGACGGCAGCTGCTCCCCGGCTTTCAATGCCATGATCTCTTCCCGTCGCGACGCCACGCTATCCACCGTTCTTGTCGTTAATGTCCGCTCGTAGCATAGCCGCGGCAGGGGAGCCTGACAAATCCATCGCCTTGCGAGGTGTTCCCTTTTTCAGCATTCTGCCGTGGGTGCCGGCTCGTGGCCTGGCTCATTCTTCCATCGCATCCACATGCGCAGCCTGCGGAAATCGCGCGGATCCACGTTGTCGGGAACGAGGATCACGTGCCGCGTCCTTCCCCGCCCGCGCGGCCGGAGATTGACGATGGTGAGGCGGGGAGAAACGTAGCTCGAGCCCGTCAGCTCGCAATCCACCCACCCTCCGTCCCGGGTATGGAACGAGATGCCGCCGCCGCTCTTCAGCTCCAGGGCCACGATTGCGTTCGCTGCATGGAGCGCGGCATCCCGCGCCAGGAAATAGACGAGACTGACGGCAATGGCCAGCGTGAAGGCCCCCTTGCCCAGAGCCGGGACGGGCACGAGCCACAGCAGTCCAGCCGCGGCAAGGTGCGCCACGCAAAGCGCGATGGCGAGCCGCACCGAGGGTGAAATGGATATGTGCTGAATCAGCACGGCGCCCTGCTCACCTCAGGGGCCCGCAGGCGTCGCTACCTGCACCCCTTCGCCGCCCACTGGAAACGGTTTACCCACCACCAGGCAGTTATTGCGGTCTGCTGCCAGGACGGCAATGTCTGGTACCAATCGCGGTCGGCAGTGTATTGCGCGCACGGATCCCGCTCGGTCGCAAAGGCGATCGTGCCATCGCGGCGATACAGATGCACCCCGAGCGCGTAAGAGATGCCGACGAAAGCCGCGACCATCAGTACGACAACGCCGATGATCAACAGCAATAGCAGGATGAATTGCATATCGGGACTCTCCTCTCGCCGGGATGCTGCGCCCGAACCCGCCCCGCTCAGGCATTCCGGAGGAAACCGCCATGAGCATCGCGCGCCGCAGTCACTTTACCGGTTGCGGCACGAATGTGCCTGTGAAAAAGTGCACCGACTGTGCTCCGGCGCGTGGGGATTTTGTCGTGGTTTCCCGACAGTGCCCGGCCCGCTCAGCGCGCGCGCGGCTGTGTCGCAACGCTTTCCACCCAGGCCGACAATTCATCAAGCAAAGCAGTCGTCGCCTGGTTGAAAGCGGAAACCGCCGCCTGCGCATTCTCGCCGGCGGCCGGCACGCTCTGCGCGAACGTGCGTCGCGCGACGATCGTGCGCCCGGCGTAATCGACGAGTTCGGCCGACACCTCGATCCGGACGCTGCCGGGGTTCGCGCCGGTGTCGTGGTAGAACTCTTCGAGCCGGATGCTGAGGACAAAGTCGCCCTTGATGCCGGCGGTCGTGACCGCAACCGACTTGAAGCCGCCGCGCGCTTCGAGGCGGCGCATCAGCAGCTCGCTGAGCCTGCGTCCCGGCCGCTCCGTCCATCCCGCGAACTGGTAATAAGCGCGCTGGCCCGGCGAGCGGCTGAAGACCAGGTTCTGGGTGTCGTAGAACGGGCTCGCGGACGCCGGGTTGACCAGCAGCACGCGACCGGCCGGGGTCGCGGGCCTTGATGCGCCCGCCTTCGCCAGGTCGTCGAGCACGTAGTACTCGCGCGGCGGAACGTCCTGAAACGACATGCAGCCTGCAAGCCCCGTTCCGAGCCCGCACAGCAGCACCAGTGCAAGTTTCCGTACACAGATGCGTTCATGGACCGCTCGGATCGGGGCAAGCAGCGCAATCCCGGCAACAACGCCGGCGGCGTTCTTCATCGCACTCGCTCCCCGGGGCCAAGCTGCGCCGCGCTCGGGCCGAATATGACCGCGCGCGGATCCTGCAGCCGGTCGGCCGCCCGCGAGAGGATCTCGGCGCTCGAGCGCAGTTCCTGTGCCGTGGCGCGGATCTCGTGCGCCCCGGAATCGGTGGCTTGCTCGAGCCGCCTGGCGAGCGCGGTCGTCTCGCGCTCGAGCGACTGCACCGCGCGCGCGAGGTCGCGTAACGTGGCGTCGGCCTGCTTGATGGCGGGCTGCGCACCCGCGCTCACGCGCTCCACGGCCAGCGCGATGTCCCGGCTCGACTTGCCGAACTCCAAGGCGCTCTTCGCCAAGGCGTCCGCAACCTCGTCGAGCCTGCCCATGCGATTCGACAGCGCGCCCGAGATCTGGCGCAGATTGGCGAGCGTCGCTCCAAATGCCTCGCGGTTCTCCTTGTTCAGGAGTTGCTCCATGTTGGTGAGCGCGCTCGCGCCCGTAATCGCCAGGCGGTTCATTGCGCCGGTGAGCTGCTCGATGTCCGATTGGCCCTCGGGTATCACCGGGTACGATTCGCCCGCCAGGACCTCGGCAAGCTCGGGGCCCGGCTGGCCCGGCGTGGTGAGGTTGATGCGCGCGAGCCCGGTGAGAAGGTTGCGATCGACAATCGCCACGGTATTGGTGCTGACCGGCGAGCTGCGGTCGATGCGAACGGTGACCTGGACCCGGTTGATGTTCTGGCGGGATATCGAATAGCTCTCGACCCGCCCCACTTTCACGCCGCGCATGTTGACGTCGCCCCCGACCTGCAGGCCTTCCAGTGACTGGCGCTCGAAGTAAATCGTGTAGTAGCGGAAATCTGCGCGGGCGCCGGTGCGCGCAAGCCAAGTCATCGCCAGCACGACAGCCACCACCAGCGCGAGGAGCGTCGCGCCCACGGTCGTATATCGAGCTTCAGGTTCCACGATTGTTTTCCGTCCCCTGGAGCATTGTGCGCACGCGGAAGTAAGACTGCAACCACGGGTCATCGACCCGCATGACTTCCTTCACCGGCCCGTCGGCGATGACTTTGCCGCCGGCGAGCACGATCGCGCGGTCGACGATGCTGAGCAACGTATCGAGGTCGTGCGTGACCACCAGGATCGTCAGCCCGAGATCGTCACACAGAAACCGCAGCAGCCGGTCGAACGCCCGGGCGGTGATCGGGTCGAGGCCGGACGTGGGCTCGTCCAGGAACAGCACCTCGGGCTCCAGCGCGAGCGCTCGCGCCACCGCCGCGCGCTTGCGCATTCCGCCTGAGAGCTCGCTCGGCATCTTGCTTGCCGCTTCAACGGGCAGGCCAGCCAGCGCGATGCGCAACCGTACCAGCGGACCCAGCAAGTGCGGCGGCACATCGGCGTGCTCGATCAATGGCGTCGCGACGTTCTGGGCTACGGTGAGCGAGGAGAACAGCGCGCCGTCCTGGAACAGCATGCCGAAGCGGCGGCGCAGCGCCGTCAACTCCTCCTCCGAGGCGCTCCATACATCGATCCCCAGCAGGCGAACCCGCCCCGCCGCCGGCCGCAGCAGCCCGATGATCTCGCGCACCAGCACCGACTTGCCGCTGCCGCTACCGCCGATGATCGCGGCAATCTGCCCGCGGGGCACGCTGAACGACACGCCGTCGTGCACCGTCTGCGCGCCAAAACGGGTGACGATGGAGTCCACTTCGATGACCGGCGCCCCGTTCAATATCCCAGCTCCTGGAACAATATGGCGAAGAACGCATCGAGCAGGATCACCGACACGATGCACTGCACGACGGTCGAGGTGGTGCTGATGCCGATCGAGCGCGAGTCGCGGCTCACGGTCATGCCCATGCGGCAGCCGATGACCGCGATGAACGCAGCGAATACCGCCCCTTTCACCAGGCCGACGAAGACGTGCTCCAATCGTAGCTCGGAGTGCACGCGCTCGATGAAGGTGGTAGGCGTGATGTCGAGCAGGGGATTGGCCACGGTCATCGCCCCCGCCATGCCGGATACGTCACCGACGAATACCAGCAATGGCAGTGCGATGACGAGCGCAAGAAAGCGGGGGATCACCAGCACCTGCATGGGTGACAGCCCCAGCGTGCGGATCGCGTCGATCTCCTCGGTGAGCAGCATTGTGCCGAGCTGCGCCGTGAACGCTGCCCCGGATCTGCCGGCGACGATCACGGCCACGATGATCGGGGAGAGCTCGCGGCTGGTCCCGATCGCCACCCCGTCCACGACGAAGATGTTGGCGCCGTACTTCTCGGCCTGCATGCCGAACAGATACGCGAGCACCACGCCGATCAGGAACGTGACGAGTATGACCACCGGGATCGCCTCGATGCAGACGTGCTGAAACTGGGCCGCGAGTTCCTTCAGCCGCAGCGCGCGCGGCCGCAGCACGATATCACCCAGCGCGGCCGCGGAGCGGCCGAAGAAGTCGAGATGGCCCGTCATCAGGGCGCGAAACTCGAGCACATGCATGCCGAGCAATGCCAGCACGCCATGCCTGCGCCGCGGGGCCTCGACCGCGGTATCGCCGAGCCGTCCCAGTACGGCCTCGATCACGCGCATGTGGCTGACGCTGAAATTGGCGAGCCGCTCGATGCTCGCGCCGGCGTCGGCGATGCGCCGCAGCAGCGCCAGCGCCCCCGCGGTATCGAGCGTGGTGAGGGCCGCCCCGTCGAGCGTCAGGGGCGAAGCGGGCATGCCCGCCCCCGCCAGCGCGGCATCGATCTCGGCGATCCGGGGAAGGTGCCACGTGCCTGAAAGAACCAGCGTGGCCTGCTCCCCGGACCGTTCCAGCCAACAATAACGCGCGGAGGCGTTCATCGCGAATCGGTTGCCTGAGATTGCAAAAGGACAGCTGCCGCATAGTTTATAGCGTCAGGCCGGCCATTTCCCAATGTCATGACAATGCCTGACAATCATCGGGTTGGGAACCGGAGCGGAGCGGCCCGTGGGGCTGGCGCGGGCCTCCCCCGCTGCGTCGCCCGCATCCGGCCCCGTGCGAGACCATTCGCGCCCAAAAAGGAGCAGGGACAGACGATGAACCCCACCGAACTGATCGGCTACGCCGCCGCTGCGCTCTCGACCATCGCATTCATCCCGCAGGTGCTGCACACCTGGCGCATGCGCTCCGGGCGCGGCATCTCGCTCGGGATGTACGCGACCTTCACGAGCGGAGTCGCGCTGTGGCTCGTCTATGGGATCTTGCTCGACGCCTGGCCGATCATCGTCGCCAACGTGATCACGCTGACGCTGGCGCTGTCCATCCTCGCCATGAAGATCCGCTACCGGTAAGCATGAGCGCACGCAAATCCGAATGACATCCTAACTCCTTCCAAGCTGCTGCAGCGCCTGCTCGAGGCTTAGCTTCGCGTCGGGATGGCCTTGCTCGGCGGCCTTGCGCAGCCAGGCCAGCGCCTCCTCGCGGTCCTCCTTCACCCCTTTGCCGGCCCAGTAGTATTTGCCGGTCATCAATTGCCCCCACCCATCGCCGAGCCTGGCGGAGGCGAGGAAATCCTGGAACGCGAGATCCGCCCTGCCCTGCTGCTGGTATCGCCACCCCCGCTGGTTGAACGCATGACTGGAGCCCGGGTCGACTTCGATGACGAGGCTCAATACTCCGATGGCTTCGTCTGCATTGCTGGCACCGGACGCCGCTGCAACCGCCCGCTCCAGGCAGTAGCGATCGTCTCGCGCCTTGGACAGTGCCAGCTTGACGTCGGCGAAGGCCTCGGCATCGCGTTTCAACTCGCTCAACACATAGGAGCGCTCGCAGAGCGTGCCCGCACTCGCATACAACCCGATTGCCTCGTCGTAGCGCTTGAGGGCCTGCACGAAATCCTTCGCCTGCTGACGCTCGTGCGCGCGATAGGCGGGAATTCGCGCGGCCAGACGGTCCGCCGCGCTGGGATCCCTCAACTGCGAGCGCGATTCGGCCAGATGTGCCTCCATTTCCGCGTGGCTGCCACCCCAGCGCGGCTCGAGAGTGGTCATGTGGGCGAGTCTCAGCTCCACGCTCTGCGGCGCGAGTTTCACCGCCTCCAGGTACTGTGTCCTTGCACCCCTGCGGTTGCCGGAGATACGGGCGATCGACATCAAAGTCAGGCGGCTCAAATAGGGCCTCTGCGTCAATCCCAGCGAGCGTTCCAGGTCTATGCGTGCTCGTTCCAGATGGGAACGCATGGCCCGGATGTTCTCTTCGGGCGTGTCCTTGATGAAGGCAGTGCCGCGAGCTTCCAGCCCCCGGGAATAGTAAAAGCTGCCGCGCCCGGCCAATGCGACGTAAGAGGACGGGTATTTCTCGACCCATTCATTGAGTGCGGATTCCGCGCTTCCCGGAACCCGGCGGAATGCCAGGAACGCGTTTTCAAGTCGCGCGCTGGTGCTCTGCTCCTCCTCGAAAGCGCGCTGATAGCCACCCAGCAAACGCTCCAGTTCCGCGTAATTCCGCTGCTCGAGCAGCGTGATAATGTGCCGCTGCACCGGATCGACTGCCAGGAGAACCGGTTTGTCGACCGCCGCAGCCGACTCGGCGCCCGCTTCCGCAACCTGCGCGCTCTCCTCGTCGGCGCTCGTGGCGCCGGCGCGCGCGAGCACCTCTCGCTCCTCAGTCGGCGGATGCGACGACAGGAACGTCGGCAAGCCGCCGCGCTGCGGCGTTTCGCCTTCCAGCCGTTTCAGAATGGCGGCAAAGTGGCGCGGCTCGAGCTCGCTTTTCCGCATCATCTCGATCGCATAGACGTCGGCCTCCCGTTCGTGGTCGCGCGAGTACTTGCTCTGCAGCAGCAGCGTTGGCGCTGCCGCTGCAAGCGACGTTGTCGACGCAATGTCGCCGGTCACCCCGGCGATGATGAGGGCGGTCGCGGAGCTTTCGAGCAGGCGCCGCATCGTGTGGCGGTGGCGCACGTGACCCAGCTCGTGCGCCAGAACCGCGATGACTTCCTGGTCATTTCTCGCGAGCTTCACCAGTTCGTCCGTCATGACGATGATTCCCGACGGCAACGCGAACGCGTTCGCCCCGATCATCGGGCTGGAGCGGAACTCCAGGCGGTAAGGCGCAGTCTCGTCCCCGGCGCGCACCACCGCGTCGAACCTGGCGCGCAGCCCTGCCTGCCGGGCGGAAGTGAGTTTGGTGGGCTGAAGGAAATACCGTTCCATTCCCTCGAGCGTCTCGCGGCCGAGCGCCGCCTCGGCCTCGACCGGAATGCGCGCGGCGATCTCGTTGACCGCCACCGGCAGCACGCGGTCAATCAACAGCCACAACACCGCCACGACCATTGCGATCGCGAGCACGGCGTATGCCGGGCGCGACTCCCACCGGTGCAGAATAAGCTCATAGCGGCGATCGCGCGTCATGCGATCCACCGCGTCATTGTCGGAAGTGACGCACGCCCCTCCGCCTGGCAGATAGAGCCAGCGCGGCGTATTCGCGATGCGCAGCGACCTGCGCACCCCGCGGGCGTCGAACTCCTCGTTCACGTCGCGGCCGACGATCTTCAGCTTGCCGCCCGCGATCATGACGCTCACCGGGTGCTTCAGGGAGGTCTTGCCGTCGAAGTAATCCGTCTGCAGGACGCTCATATTCCGAGGTCCAGGTTGAAGATGTCGCCGAGCTCCTGTCCGGTGGCGCCCACCCGCTCGAGTAAAGGATTGGCCTCGTGGGGTACCTCGTCCTCGACGAACATCGCGAAATTCTCGAGCCGATACCTCAGCGTGCGGATGACGGCCCAGGGAATGAGTAGCCCCGCCGTGACCGCGATCGCGACGACATTGCCGATGTACAGGCGCGCCAGCTTCGCGGCGCCGAGCGAGCAGGAAAAACGGATGCCGGGCCCGTGGGCGCCGTTCCAGAGCAGGTTCGTCGTGCGCGCCTGGATGAACGCGTAGACCACCGCGTAGGCCGCGTACATCAGGACCATGGGAACCACAAAGCCAATCCAGGAAACGGCTTCGGGGAGCGCCTGGCTGGCGAGCGCAAACCCCATCAGTAACGCGGCCGGGACGACGAGCGCGAGCAGGATGATGGTGCCGAGAATATAGATTCCGAAGAACTCGCTCGCCGAAACGTCACAGCCGAAGCGCGTCGTGCCGAGCCCGTGATGCGAGAGGACGAACGCCTTCTGCCGTGCCATGAACCAGGGGAAGGCGAGCCCCAGCGTGAGCGCCACGACGACCGGCATGCCGATGTAGATCCGGGCCGCCTCCCTGGGCGTGGCCGCGAAGTCGAAGCGCAGGCCGCGATACGCCGAATTGCGCGCATTGAACGCGAGCGCGCGCATGACCAGCCAGGGCAGGATCAGCAGGAACAGCGCCCAGAGCGCGTAGCCCGACGGCGGATAGAACTCGGCCGCAAACGCGTAGATCACGAATACGAAAAACGCGACGATCCGTCCCTTCAAGATCGTCTTGGGGCTGGCGAAATAATCGAAGGAATCACCGTCAAGACGGGTGCTGCCGTAAAAGTATCTTTTCTTGCGGACCTTTGCCCAGGCCGAGTAGATGCCGAGCGTGATCAGCGTGAAGAACAGGTTGACGATCCAGATGCGGAAATACTCGCCCGCCGAGCCGGTGAATTGCGGTCGAATAACCCGCTCGCCGGCGCCGGCGGGCGCAACGCTGGATTTAGCCGCCGGTACGGCCTCCCTGCTGGTCAACGATTCTCCCCTTCCCCAAGCGTGACGCTCCGCAAAATCAATTCATTCTACCGCCCGCGCAGCACACGCATCGTAAAAAAAGGACAGCCATCGCTGTCCCCGTGAAGCTGTCCCATCAAGCTAACCCCCGAGGCGTGCCCCCTCGGCTTCGCGGCGCCGCTCCTCTCGTGCCTTGCGCGCCTCGCGCTGATAATCTTCCTTTGCCTTCTGCGCCTCCCATTCCCGCTCATTCATCCGCCGCTCGGCGACGCGTAACCGCTCCTGTCCGTCTGCGTGCGGGTCGCCTGCAAAGCGCCGCTCGCCCAGCACGTTCCACGCTTCGCGTCGATACGCGTCCCGTGCCTTGCGCGCCTCGCGCTCCTGCTCCTCCACGCGTTTGTATGCTTCGCGCCGGCGCTCTTCTTGAGATCTGCGGGCGTCTTGTTCCCGCTCGGCATCCTTTACGATTTTCCAATCCTTATCGTCAGCCACGACGCGCTTCGGCAGAAAGCCGCGCGACACATTCGAAAAAAACAGGAGAATGAGTTGAGTGACGCCCGCCGTGCTGCCGCGGTTGCCATCAGCCACGGCCCCGCTTGGCAGAGCGCTTCCCAGGACCAGCGTAACCAGCATGACCAGCATGACCAGCAGTCGATTCATCGGCGCGCCCCGGACAAGATGCCCGAATGAAGAACCGGGTCATGGTAACGCCGACGCGAGAAAATAGGTTGACCGTACGTCGGTATTTCAGCTACTTACGGCACAAAGTCACAGTCAATTATGAGCATCCGCGCACAACGGCACGAATTGGCCAAGCGACGTCTAGCACTATTGCGAAGCCCGCTAGGCAATCCGCTGTGCCGGCGAGAGGAGCTACGCAAACACGATGCGTGTGCCCGAGCGGATCCTGGCGCTCACCTTCATGCGGGAATGAAGCTCAAAGAAAAAGGGGACAGCCAGCGCTGTCCCCGGTTGAAGTGCTTGGTAGAGGCGGGTCAATCCGGTCCCGACCGACTTATCTGAAACTCCCGATTCAAATCTCGCGCAGTTGCTCCAGCACGCTTCGGGGTCAGGTCTTGCATTCACACACTGCTTACGAATGGGCCTTTTCAAGAACGACCGCGTGAGATGAGATGTAGGATTGCAAGACCTGACCCCATATGCGC
>Ga0214473_10008872_pt1 | contig 11890 bp, 13 predicted proteins | sample RVTome_7_FD_203509 | JGI IMG/M metagenome (GOLD analysis project Ga0214473, IMG submission 203509) | Soil microbial communities from uranium-contaminated site in the Upper Colorado River Basin, Wyoming, United States - RVT98D197 | ecosystem: Environmental > Terrestrial > Soil > Contaminated >...
CCTGACCGCCGGGATCATCACCGGCGCGGCGTGGGCGAATTACGCCTGGGGAACCTACTGGTCGTGGGACCCGAAGGAGACCTGGTCCCTGATCGTGTGGCTCGTCTACGCGGCGTTCCTCCACGCGCGGGTAACCCGGGGGTGGCACGGCAAGCGCGCCGCCATCCTCTCCATCGTGGGGTTCCTGGCGACGATCATGTGTTACCTCGGCGTCAACCTCGTTCTCTCGGGGCTGCACTCCTACGGCGGGAGCTGATGCCGGCCTTGGGGGCGATGAAGGGACGTTCGGTCGCCTTTCTGGTCACGGCCGTTGGGGCCGTCTCGGTTCTTTTGTGCGGCATCTTCCGGAAGGAGATCGCGGAGGTGCTGATCAACGGCGCGCTGCTTTGACTGGCGTGCATCGGGGTCGGGTGACCCCTTGAGAATTCTTCCGCGGCGGATCTTCCAGGGGTTGGGGGCCGTCCTTCCCAACGCCTACCTTCCCGGGTTCCTGTCGGCGTCGCTCTACCAGGGGCCCATGAAGAGCGTCTGCACCCCGTTGCTGAACTGCTACGCCTGCCCCTCCGCCCTGCTCTCCTGTCCCATCGGCACGCTGCAGCATTTCGCGGCGGCCGGGAACATTTCGTGGTACGCGGTCGGGACCCTTTCGGTCGTCGGCGCGTCCGTGGGGCGAATGACGTGCGGGACCTTGTGCCCCTTCGGCGCCCTCCAGGACCTCCTGTACAAGTTCCGGGGGTGGAAGGCGTCCCTGCCGCATTGGACGCGGTATCTCCGCTATGCCGTCCTGGCCGTACTCGTGTTCGTCATCCCCTGGCTCACCCGCGAGAACTGGTTCTCGAAGCTGTGCCCCGTGGGGACGCTGATGGGCGGCCTGCCGTGGGTTACGATGAACGCCGGCATCCGCTCGATGGTCCGGTCGCTGTTCTGGGTCAAGATCGCGATCCTGCTCTTCTTCGTCACGACCTCTACGATGGTCAAGCGCCCCTTCTGCCGGGCGATCTGCCCCCTCGGGGCGATCTTCTCCCTGTTCAACAAGGCGAGCTTTCTGCAGCTCGCCTGGGATCCCGACACCTGCACGCGGTGCGGGAAGTGTCAGATGATCTGCCCGGTCGACATCCGTCCCGACCGGAATCCGACCGACCCGGACTGCCTGCGGTGCCTCGACTGTACACGGTGCCCGAGCCTCAAGCTCACCACGGTATTTACCCGAGAGCCGTTCGTCGTGACGGCCGTGCCGGCGACCTCCGCCCGCGTCCTGTGATATCTTTGGGATCGACCGAGGGCGACCGGGATCACGGATACGCCCGACGGGGATGAACGTGTCCGCAACGTTTACGGAGGGGAACATGCGGGACGGAGGGACGAAGTAGATGGCGGAACCGGTGCCCGCAGCCGGGGGCGCGTCGCGCCGCTGGTGGGACCTCACCCCGAAGGAACTGAACATCGTTGCCGTCACCCTCCTCTTCCTCGTCACCCTCCCGATGCTCACGAAGATCTTCACGAGCGACTTCGGGACGCACATCGCGTTGGGAAAGCACATCGTCCAGAAGTTCGACATCCCCACCCGCGAGCATTGGAACTATCCCTCCCTCGGGATGGAGAACGGCAGCGGCGGCGAGTGGGGGTTCGAGGCGGTGCTTTACCTTGTGTACGCCGCAGCGGGGCAGTATGGGGTATCGTTCCTCGTCTGGGCGGTAGTATTCGGGGTCTTCCTCTTCCTTTACCGGGCCATGGTGCTTCGCGGGGCGCACCCCCTCCTTGCGGTCCTTGCCATCTTCGCGTTCTCGGGGTTCCTTCGGATCCGGATCCAGCCCCGGCCGGAGATCTTCACGTACCTGTTCACCGCCATGACGATCTTCCTCCTGAGCGAGTATTACTTCGGGAGCCGCAAGAAACTGATCTACCTTTTCCCCCCGATGATCCTCGTGTGGGCGAACAGCCACCCGACCTACCTGATGGCGTTCGGCCTGTGCGGCGCGTTCTTCGCCGACGCCCTCGTCCGGGCGGCCTGGAGGAAGGAGTTCCAGTGGGCACGGCTCCGGACGTGGGCCATCCCCCCGGTTGTTACGGGCGTCGCGGGTCTCGTCCTCTGCGGATTGAACCCGCACGGATACGGCTGGCTGCTCGCGCCGCTCCACATGATCTCCCGGGGGGCGGGAGGGAATACCAATCCCATCCTGATGTCGATCTCGGAGCTGACCCCTGTGAAGGGGACGGGATTCTTCCTGTACTACAAGGCCGCGGTCGTCTTTGCCGCGGTATCGCTCTGCCTGGGATTGGCGGGGCGCCGTGTTTACCTTCTCGACCTCTTCCTGTTCGCCATCGCGTTCAAGGGGGCGTGGGACTCGGCGCGGGCCGTGTCGATGATGGGGCTGTTCCTCTCGCCGGGAGCTTCGCTCCATCTGACCGGGTTCCTGTCGGCGGCGGCGGGATGGTTCTCGATGAACGCAACGCGCAAGGCGGAAAAATCGAAAGGACCGGCACGGCAAAAGGGGAGGAAGGGGCCTCAACCAGCGGCGGTCTCCGTTCGGCCCGATCCCCGTCCGCGCTTCGCCGCGGCCCACGCGACCCTCGTTGGCGTCGTCGTCCTCGCCCTCGTCGCCTTCGGCGGAACGACGCTGGCGTTCTCTTTTTCCCAGCTGGAGTACGGGGTGGGAATCACCGAGCACAAGTTCTCCTTCAAGGCGGCGGAGTTCCTGCGGAGAAATCCCGTCCCGGGAAGGATGTTCAACTTCTTCGACATCGGCGGGTTCCTCGACTGGCAGCTATACCCCGGCGCTCTCACCTTCATCGACGGCCGGACGTACAACCCGCAGGTGTTCATGGACCACCAGTCGGTCACCGGGGGGATGCCGGGGTGGGAGCGGGTCGTCGACAAGTACGGGATCTCGTACTTCGTGCTGAAATCGATGGACTCCTCGGGGATGATCCTCCCCATCGTGCCTCTTCTTGCCAACGATCCGAACTGGTCGCTGGTGTTCTCCGACGGCCTGTTCGTCATCTTCGTCCGCAACACTCCGGAACTGCGGGGATACATCAAGGCCCATGAGATCCCGAAGGGCATCCTGCCGAGGCACATCATCCGGGAGGCGTATCACTACACCTTTCTCGGGATCTCCCCGGTCGTCGCCTACCAGACGATGGCCAACATGTATCTGATGATGGGGGATCGCCCGGGGGCGATCCAAAGCCTGCGAAGTGCATTGGAGGAGGTGGACGATCCGTACCTTCGCGGCCGCCTGATGCAGCTGGAGCAGGGCCAGGGCGCCCCGGCCCGCTGATCCCCGCGATGGGCGGACCGATCGGCATACTCCACCTCGGGAAATATTACCCGCCCGAACTCGGGGGGATGGAAGTGGTCGTGAAGAGCTTCGCCGGGGCGACGGCGGGGAGGCTCGAAAATTACTGCCTCGTCGCGTCAAAGGTCGGCCCCACCCGCGTCGAGAGCTCCGGCGGCGCCACCGTTCATTACCTGAAGGAGCGCGGAACGATCCTGCTCACGCCGATCCTTCCCTCGCTTCCGCGGGTTCTCCACCGTCTCAGGAAGGAGGGGCGCTTCCAGGCGATCCTGGTCCATTACCCGAACCCATTGGCGGTCGCCGCCTTGGTCCTGTCGCTCCTCTTCCGGCGCAAAAAGGAGAAGATCGTCCTCTGGCACCACGCGGACGTCCTCCTCGAGGAGGGGTGGAAGAGGGCCCTGTACTCCCTGTTCCGACCGGCCGAAGAGTTCCTCTTCCGCCGAACCGACGCATTCGTGGCCGCCACCCCCCACCACGTGTCATGCTCGGACACATTCCGCCGGTTCGCCGACCGCACCGCCATCATCCCGTACGCGATCCCCGATCCGTGGTTCGAGGTTTCCGATGCGGACCGATCGGCCGCGGAGAAGACCCGCAAGACGATGGGAGGGGGCTTCCTGCTCTTCGTGGGCCGGCTCGTCCCGTACAAGGGGCTGGAAACGCTCCTGCGGGCCGCGGACCGGATCCATTGCAGGATTGCCATCATCGGCACCGGGCCGCTCGATGCGGCCCTCCGGAAGGAGATCGCGGCGAGGGGATTGGAAGAGAAGGTTCGCCTTCTTGGGAGAGTGGACGATCTCCGCCCGTACTACCTCGGGTGCGACTTCTTCGTCCTGCCATCCGTCACCGCGCTCGAGGGATTCGGGATCGTCCAGATCGAGGCGATGGCGGTCGGGAAGCCCGTCGTCAGCAGTGACCTTCCAAGTGGGGTAACCTACGTCAACGTCGACGGGGAAACAGGGCTCACCTTCCACGTGGGGGACGACGTGGGCTTGGCGGAGGCGTGCAACCGGCTCCTTTCCGACACGGCCCTCCGCGGACGGCTTGGGGAAAATGCGCGCCGGCGGACCTTCGAGAAGTTCTCCTACACGGCGATGAGGGAGGCTGCCGTTCCGTTTTTCCAGCGCCTCTGCGGCGCCCCGGTCGAATGAGCATCTATCTGGACGGGATGTTCTATCGCTGTTCCGGGGTCGGGCGCGTCTACGAGAACCTCCTGGCGGCGTTCGCGGGGAATGCCGACGTCGGGGAGATCCACACGATCGTCCCCGCCTTGCACAAGGAAAGGTTTCTCGAACAGTTCTCTCATCCGACGATCGTGCCGACCTTCGTCGGGTACGGCCCGATGGGGGTTGGTGACCTCGTCCTGAAGTCGACGGTCCTGCGGTCCCTGCGGGGGAAGGTGAGGCTATATTTCTTTCCCGGGCACAACGTCCCCCTGTCCGTGCCGGGGAGATACATCGTCAGCGTCAACGACGTCACCGTTTTCTCGCCGCATTTCCGACTGCCATGGTACCGCAAGGTCGGTTTCCGCTGGCTCCTCTCGCGGGCGGTCCACGGGGCGGAGAGGGTGGTGACGATCTCGGAGACGGTAAAGGGGGACCTGGTCCGGGAGTTCGGGCTCCCGCCGGAGAAGATCCGGGTGATCTACCCGTGGGTGAAGGAGATCTTTTTCGGCGCTCCGGGGGATGAACTTCTTTCGGAGCCCCTCCGGGGGAAGGCCTATATCCTCTACGTCGGCCTGCGGATCGCGCACAAGAACGTGGAAGGGGTCCTCCGGGCGTTCCTGCTTCTGGTGGACGATTTTCCGGAACTGCGGCTGGTCGTCGCCGGGGGCCGCTACACGACCCCCGACATGGTCGACCGGTGGAAAGGGGACCCGCGTCTGATGGGAAGGCTTATCGAAATTCCCTCCCCCTCGGACGGTGAGATCCTCCGGCTGCTTTCCCGGGCGAAGGCGTTCGTTTTCCCTTCCTTCGCGGAAGGGTTCGGGCTTCCCCCGCTGGAGGCGATGGCGGCCGGCGTGCCGGTCGTCTGCTCCGACATCCCTGTCTTCAGGGAGGTGTACGGGGATGCCGTGCTCTACGTGGACCCAAACCGACCCGAGTCGATCGCGGCCGCTTTACGGGCGCTGTTGGTCAATCCCTCCCTCTCCTCCGATCTCCGTGCCGGTGGGAAGGAGCGGGCGGCGAAATATCGGGGGAACCAGCTCATGGCGCAGTACATCGACCTGCTGGCCATCCATTCAGAAGAATAAGCGATGGTTTCCGAAGCGCTTACTCCATCTTCAGGATTTGCGGCATCGGATCTGATGGTATACATCGTTGTCCTGAACTGGAACGGCAGGGAAGAAACGCTCGCCTGTCTGCGGTCATTGGAACCGGTCTGGAACGAACGAACAAAAGGGATCGTGGTCGACAATGGTTCCACCGACGGTACTCCCGATGCCGTTCGGGCTGCGTTCGCCGCCGTGGAAGTATTGGAAGCCGGCCAGAATCTCGGGTTCACGGGGGGAAACAATATCGGGCTACGCATTGCGTTGGATCGGGGGGCGGATTATGTGCTCCTGTTGAACAACGATACCGTCGTTGATCCCCGATTCCTCCGCGAGATGCTCACCGTTGCGACCGTTTCGGAAGAGATCGGGTTCGTCAGCCCAAAGATCTATTTTCTCGATCCTCCCGATCTGTTGTGGTTCGCGGGAGCGAGGTTTTCCACTTGGACCGGCTATGGCCGCGTCATCGGGTACAGGGAACCCGATCGCGGACAGTACGATAACGTCCGAACGATTGATCGTCCCTGCGGATGTGCCGTGCTCGTTTCGCGTCGTCTATGTAGAGAAGTAGGTCTGATGGATGACAGGTTGTTCCTCTACGCCGATGAGGTCGAGTGGATGCTACGGGCCCGGAAGCACGGCTTCAAGGCCTGTTATGCGCCGAAAGCGAAAGTGTGGCACAAGGTGTCCGCTTCGGTGGGACGGGAGAGCCACCCGGATGCGTTCTATTACGGTGTGAGGAATACATTGTTCGCGCTGAACACGCATGCGCATTGCGGAACCAGGATCTTGAGATATTTCCGGGAACTTTCGGTTACTTCAGTCCATCTTGCGGCTCTTCTGCTTTCCTCTGCCCCTAAGGTGGACGGATTGCGGGCGATTCGACAAGGGTTGAGGGATTATCGCAGGGGGACTTTCGGCAAGAGGGGGAGACATATGGCCGTCGCCCATCCTTCTCGGCCATGACAGAATGGGTCTTCCGCCTTGCAGGCATCTGCGTTCCAGGCTGCCCCGGCCTACCGGTCACGTCCGGGTCTTCAGATTAAGGTGAAATGCGGCATCGGGACGATGAACTTCCCGCCCGAAAGCAGGTACGCCTTCTCCCGCAGCCGGAACTCCTCGAGGAAGTGCCACGGGAGCACGAGGAAGTAGTCCGGTTTCGCGGCACGGGCCTCCTCCTCGGATACGATGGGGATGTGGGTCCCAACGGTCACTTTCCCCCACTTATCCTGGTTTCGCTCGGCTGCGGCGGTAATCAGGGTTCGGTCCAGGCCGAAATACTGCAGCAGGGTGTTCCCCTTGGTGGAAGCGCCGTAGACATAGATCTTCTTTCCCCGGGTAACCTGCTCCTTGATGAAGCCGACCACGTCCTCCTTGATCCGGTTCACCCAGACCGCGAACTCCCGGTAGACCTCGATGTCGTCCAACCCCAGCCGCACCTCCTGCTCCCGAAGGGACTGCACGCGCTCCACGGCCAGTTCCCGGTAGGTCGCGTCCGCGAACCGGTTCGGATCGGCGTTCCGGTTCCGGATGTACGCCCGGAGGCTCCCCCCGTTGATGTCGTTCAGTTCCACATCCACGATATCGAACCCGTGCAGATTCAGCAGGTACTCGAACGACTTCAGGGAGTAGTATTCGAGGTGCTCGTGGCAGATGTTGCCGAATTCGTTCGTCTTCAGCATCAACGGGAGGTAGCTCATCTGCACGATCCAGAGTCCCTCAGGGTCCATCACGCTTTTGATATCGGAAACGAATTTGTTGGGGTTCTCGAGATCGTAGAACATGGCGATGCTCGTGACGACGTTCGGGTGGCCCCCGCGAAGATCCGCATCGGCCTGGAACGCTTCGGCCTCGAAATAGCCGACCACCAGTTTGTCGGCGATCTTCCGCGAGAAGACGGCCAGGTTCTCCGCCGGATCGAAGCCGATCTTCCGGATCCCTCCCGTTTTGTAGCAGGCAAGGAGCGTCCCGTCGTTGCAGCCGATGTCGACGACGGAATCTCCCTCGCGTAGGTGGATGAGCGTCTCCGCCTTGTTGGCGATGTCGGCGAGGGCGTTGCGCATCGTCTGGTTGGTGCCGGACCGGTACCAGTAGTTCCGGTACATCGTTTCCCCGGGGACGGTGTGCTTGAGCTGGAGGAGCCGGCACCTGCGGCAGAGCACCAGTTCGAGGGGGGCTTTCGTTCCGTCGGAGTCGCCGGGCGGGATGAAGTCGGAAACGTAATGTTCGCCCAGGTCGAGGACGGGCTCCAGCGAACCGTCGCAGACCCGGCAGGTCGTTCTCGTGATCATCGATGTGCATCTCCTCGCGATGGATTTCCCGTCCATTCGATCATTTCGTCCGGAGCGCCTCGAGGTCCGCATCCACCATCATCCGCACGAGGTCCCGGAAGGAGACCTCCCGCTTCCAGCCGAGGACGTGGCGGGCTTTCGTGGGGTTCCCCACCAGTTGGGAGGTTTCAGGGGGGCGGAAGTTTTCCTCTTCCTTGACGACATATTCTCTGTAATCGAGCCCCAGGTGCGAGAATGCATCCTCGCACAGATCCCGAACGGAGTGGGTTTCCCCAGTGGCGAGGACGTAGTCGTCGGGATGCGGTTGCTGCAGCATGAGCCACATCGCCCGCACGTAGTCGCCGGCGAACCCCCAGTCGCGACGGGCATCGAGGTTCCCGAGGCGAAGTTCCTTGGCAAGCCCGAGCTTTATCCTTGAAGCGGCGTGGGTGATCTTCCGGGTGACGAATTCCGGGCTGCGTCTCGGGCTTTCGTGGTTGTAAAGAATGCCGGAGCAGGTGTACAGGTTGTAATTTTCGCGGTACGTCATCGTCATCAGGTGACCGTACACTTTCGAGACACCGTACGGGTTGCGCGGGTGAAAGGGGGTTGTCTCCGATTGCGGAACCTCGACTGGCTTCCCGAAGATCTCGCTGCTGGAGGCCTGGAAAAACCGGGCCTTCGGGGTGATCTTCCGGATCGCCTCGAGGATTCGCGTGACACCCATCGCGAGCACCATGGTGGCCAGGATGGGCTGCTGGAACGACGCCGCAAGGACCGAGTTCGCGGCGAAGTTATATACCTCGTCGGGCCGGTGATCGCGAAAGATTATTTCGAGGCGGTCCTGGTCGAGCAGGTCGTCCTGGACGATCTCGATCTTGGCGAGTAGGTGACGGATCCGCTCGATGTTGACGGGATCGCCGTCCGGCACCGTGCCGACCACCTTATAACCTTTGTCCAGGAGGAACTCGGTAAGGTACGACCCGTCCTGCCCGCCTACGCCGGTGATAAGTGCTTTCGGCATTGTCTTTCCTTATTCGTCATACATAAAGGAATTCATTGGACTCAATCGATATTATTACGGGAATTCAATTGATTAAAAATCGTTTTCCTTCCTTGGTTCTTGGGTAAAAACAGAATCGGCTGTTCATCAGATCCACGATCGGCATGAGCGCCTGGCGGTGGAAACAGAAAAAGTACGCGACCCCCAAGAGGTTCAATATTCTCCCGGGGAGGATGGAAACCATGAATGGGACCGCACGTTGGCCCCAACCGATTGTCCGGGGTCTTACTTTATCATGGTACGCCTTGGACGAATACGCTCCCATGGCGCGGAAAGTAAGCAAGGTTTTCAGGATTCTCCAAGGTTCCCTTGGCGTGATGCGGTTTTTTGCGTTATTGGAAATGTCCGGAAGCGACCATACGAGTTCCGGCCACTTGAACATCCAGATGTCGAAGCTCCTGACCGTCCACTGGGCCATGCCGTACCGGATCGAGACCAGGGGCTTCGAAATCACCAACGCGGTCCCTGGCAGCGGAGCCTGGAAGATCACGCCGACATGGATGAACTCGGTACCGAAATATCGTTCCCTCTCACGCGCTATCCAGAGATCCCGCCGGATGACAACACCCCCGATGAACGTCAGGTATTCCGCCGTGTCGGCAAAAAGTGCCTCGTTGCTGGAAGGAGGGTAGACGCGATCCTCGTCGATCTTCATCCTTCTTTCCTGGAGGAGTTTTGAAAAACCGGCATTCCACACGTCGGCGTTGACGACAAGCAGGCTGTGCTCCCGTCGTATCTCGGAAAGTACCTTCGCGACCGCGCCGGGTTTCAGTAGGTCGTCGTCGCACAACAGCCAGCAATACTCGCCACCGGCGTGTTGAACGGCGGCATCGAAGTCCCTGTCCACCCCCATGGCCTTATCGCGGCGTATGTACCGTATGCAGGGGAATCCCTGCTGCAAACCGCGGACGACTTCTTCCGTGCCGTCCGAAGATGCGCCGTCCACGATGACGACCTCGACCTCGTCGCATGTCTGCGCCAGGATGCCCTGGAGTGTCTCCTCGAGGAACCGCGCGCGGTTGAGGGTGGCGATGCAGATGGAAAGACGTGGCGTCATCGCGGATCAGCGATCTCGAAGAGTGCACGGAGTGCGGCCAAACCCCCCGGCAGAGCCGCGTTCAGCACGCTGGGCCAATTTCTCGGGGAGTAATATTCGCGCCACGTCTGGACAACGGGGTCGTTGGCGAGCCAAGCAATGGTTGGCAGAACCCACTGGATTTTACGATAGGAGTGGCCGGGGTACTTGATGGGAAAATAAATCGTCTTGACGCGGCTCATTTGCTGTTATCGGGACACATCAGGACCCGATAGGAGGGTCTCCGGAAGTGCCATCCATCGCTTTTTCCTTCATCAGCGCGATCTCCTGGGCCATCTTCTTGTTCATCTGGTGGAGCTTCGAGATGGCGATCGAGAAGTGGATCAGGATCAGCAGGATGAAGAGGATCCCGACCAGGAAGAGGAACGAGGGCGGGTAGACGATCCCCACGGCGTGGGCGATTCCGACCAGCCAGTCCTGTTTCAGCGAGAGCACGAGGATCAACGCGCTGCCGAAGAGCCACAGGATCGAGTACTCCTCCCGCAGTTTGCGACGCCGCACCATCTCGAGGATATAGAGAAGGAACCCGGCGGAGGCGCAGATCGAAAAAAGCGTTACCCGGTTCACCCGAATCTCCGAATGCGGTTGATGAGGAAGGAGAGCGTCACCTTCACCATATAGTACACCGCGCGGAAGGGGGTGATGGAGGATTTTCCCTCCTCCCGGTCGTACATCCGCACCGGCACCTCCACGGTCCGCGCCTTGAGGCGGTGCATCAGGATGTAGGCGTCCACCTCCGGGTAATCCGATGGGTAGTGGTCGGAGTAGAACTCGACCAGGCGGCGGTTGATCGCGAAGAAGCCCGAGGTCGGGTCGGTCACGCGGTACCCGGTGGTCACGTTGACGAGGAGGCGGAAGAACCGGATGCCGAAGATCCGTGGGATGCTCCCCCGGTACTCCGTTTCCCCGAGGAAGCGGGAACCGATGACCGCGTCCGCCCTGCCCGCCAGGATCGGCTCGAGGACCTTCGGAATGTCTTCGACCTCGTGCTGCCCGTCCCCGTCGATCCGCACGACGACATCGTAGCCGCGATCCCTGGCGTAAAGGAATCCGGTCTGCACGGCTCCGCCGATCCCGAGGTTGCACGGCAGGTCCAGCACGGTCGCTCCCGCCTCCCTCGCGGCTTCGGAGGTCCGGTCCGTGGACCCGTCGTTCACGACGAGCACGTCGTAGGGGTATCGCTCCCGGAGGGAGCGGACCAGCCCCCCGATCGACCTCTCTTCCTGGTATGCCGGGAGGAGCACGATCGGCGTGTCGGGTTGAAATCCCATCGTACGACGTATAATAGTACAGAAGGGGGAATCGACGTTTGCAATCTGCGGCAGGATACAGGATATACGCGGGGATCCTCTTTCTTGTCCTCACATCGATCTATTTCTTCCTCCCTTTTTTCCGGGGGGAATGGAATTCGTTCGAACGGAGGAAAGACCTCCCAGTCCCGGACCAGATGACGTTGTACGAGGCGAGGTACGACGAGGTCCGCAAGCATCTCCCCTCGCACGGGATCATCGGATACGTGAGCGATCCGAAGGAGAACAACGAAGACCGCCTCGCCTGGTCCTTCACCCAGTATTCCCTTTCCCCCCTGCTTGTGATCGATCGTTCCGTGAACCCGAGGGGCCTCGATTACCCGATCGTCATAGGGAATTTCCATCGTGCGATCCCCGGCGACGACCGTATGCGGGGTCTCTCCTTCGTGAGGGACTTCGGGAACGGCGTGTTTCTCCTCCGCAACGCCGCCAAATGACCTTATTGATCACGTTCCTTTCCTTTCTTCTTCCGGTCGCCGCGGGGACGCTGCTGGTGCCCACCTTCCTTCCCGGGGGAACAGGGACCGTCGCGGACCGGGGATTCCGGATCAGCCTCGGGGCCGGAATCGGGCTTGGCGTC
>Ga0214473_10008873_pt1 | contig 11890 bp, 11 predicted proteins | sample RVTome_7_FD_203509 | JGI IMG/M metagenome (GOLD analysis project Ga0214473, IMG submission 203509) | Soil microbial communities from uranium-contaminated site in the Upper Colorado River Basin, Wyoming, United States - RVT98D197 | ecosystem: Environmental > Terrestrial > Soil > Contaminated >...
TACTGGACTACTTCGACGCCCGCCATAAGGTCAGTGCCATGATGCGGACCACCGGATACTCGCTGTCCGTCACGGCGCAAATGCAGTTGGACGGCCGCATCGCCGCGGCCGGCGTGCGCGCGTCCTACGAGGTCACGCCCTTCAAGGCGTATGTGGCGGAGCTGGAGCAGCGGGGAATCGTGATCGAGGAGATGCGCGAGACCTAATACGTCCAGCGCGTGTGCGCCTGCAGCACCAGCCCGTCCGGCCCCGCGCCCACGGTGGTACCCAGGATGCCCGCGCGCCCGAACTGGAGAAACAGCCCGGCGCCGCCCCCCACCTGCAACCCTTCCGTGGTGAGCTTGAAAGGCTCCGGCTCGAACACGCGCCCCGCATCGAGGAAGGCCACGGCGGTGGCGCGCACCAGCGTGGGTACGGCGTAGGCGTCGAACCGCACGTCGAAGTTAGCGAGCAGCTTGTTACGGCCGAGGAGCCGGTGTTCCTGGAGCGCGCGGTGTGACGCGGGTCCGCCCACGCCCTCGTAGGGCCGGTCGCTGGCCTCGATCCGGTAGAACGACCCCAACCGGGGCGTCCCCTCCATGGATTCCCCCACGACGCGCGCCGCCACCACGATTTGGGGGTGGGGCGACACGTAGCCGGCGGCGCTCACCGTGGTCCGGGTGTAACTCACATCTCCCATCACCGACGTGTCCGCCACCGAGTAGATGGCCTCGATCAGCGCGCCCCTTCGCGGCGCGGGCTCGCTGTCTCGCAGGTCTATCACCAGGCCTGCCCGCGCGGAGATGTCGTTGGTAGGGCTGGCAATGGTGGGATCCGCGGCGGCGCCGAGGTCCGCCCGCAACTGCCCCGGGCCCGGAAGCGTGTCAATGCGCCAGCGTTCGGCGTGGAAGCCCGCGAGGACGCGGAGCGGGCCCACGAGCCGTCGCTGAATCTCGCCGCGCGCCACGTACCGGACGTTCAGCGACTGGTAGTAGTGCGGCTGTGCGTCGGTGACGTTGGTTTCGTCAATCGCGGGCAGATTCCCTATTCCGTAATAGTGCTCGCGGGCGCGGCGCTGCGCGCTGAGCGTGCCGACCAGGCGCCACCCGCGGAGCAGGTCGGGGAGCCGCGCGTCAAACGCGATCTCCCGGCTGCCGGACGTGGACGCCTGCCCGTTGAGGGAGAACGAGGCGCGGTAGGCGGGTGGGCTGTCCCAATCCGCGTATCCCAGGGGGGAGAGGTAGGCGTAGTACCCGCCCACCGTGAACCCGTCGCGCAAGGTGTAAAAGATTTTGGGGTAGGCGACGTCGGTCCAGGTGAAGCTCCGGAACACCGGCTCCTCGGGCGGCTCCTGCGCCGGCGCCGCGCTGGCAGCCGCCAGCGCCAGGCCTATGCACCAGGCGAGTCTCACGAGTCCTGGCGCCGCCGCTCGTGGAGGTAAGCGCAATCCCGCAGGGCGGCCCGGTCGCCATCCCACACCGCGTAGCGATCGCCCGAGAAGAGCGACGCCGAACCGTACTCGCCGTTCCGGTTGATCGCGTAGAACGTGAGGCCGAACCTGGGGCGGCCCTGCTGGTCCAACAGCCGCGGCTCGGTGGTGGCGACCACGCGCTTCAAGGTCTCGAGGCACGCGTCGGTGGGCTTCATGCCCCGGCGCATGGATTCCACGGTGAGGAAGGCCCCGCACACTTTGATGTTCGCTTCCCCCAGGCCGGTGGAGCCGGCCGCGCCCACGTCGTTGTCGGTGTACTGGCCCGCGCCGATAATGGGCGAGTCACCCACCCGGCCGGGGATCTTCCACGCCAGGCCGCTGGTGGTGGTCACCGAAGAAACCTCACCTTTCGCGTTCACCACGTTGCAGTTGATGGTGCCCGTGGGGCGAGCGACCATGTTCGCGCCCTCGGGTACGTCGAGCCAATCGTCTGCCGCTCCGCGGTTGGCCCGCCAACGGAGCCAGATCTCACGGGCCTTGTCGGTGAGCAGGTTTTCTTCCTCGAACCCGTAGGACAGCGCGAACCGCTTGGCGCCCTCGCCCACCAGCAGAATGTGATTGGTGTAGAGCAGGACGCGTTTGGCCACTTCACTCGGCGTCTTGATACCCTCGAGGGCGGCCACGGCTCCCGCCCTCCGGGTGGGTCCGTGCATGCAGGAGGCGTCGAGCTGTACCACGCCCTCTTCGTTGGGCAGGCCGCCGTAGCCCACCGACGTATCCTCGGGGTCCAGCTCCTGGATCTTCACACCCTCAATCCCCGCATCCAGCGTGTCCACGCCCTGCGCCAGCAGCTGGCCGGCCTTCTCCACGGCGCGGAGTCCGTTGGCCGACGCGATCACCACGTCGCGCCCCGCGGGCCGCACCGTGACGGCCGGCACGGCGGTCCGGTCCACGGGCCCGCCGCCCAGCACCGCTCCCGCCGCCATCCCGGTGGCGGCGCCCACGAAATCCCGGCGAGTGAGCAGGTCGGACATGATGCACCCCGATGTGGCGTGAGGTGGGCGAGTTAATGGCGGCGGGAGGGAAAGTCAACGACGCGGACGGTCAGGAGACGGTTATCGGTCAGCGCTGGAGCACACTGAGAACCGAGAACCGAAAACCGATGACCACCCGCCGAAACTTGCTCAGGCAGCAGAGCGCAGGTACGTTCTCGCCGCATACACGACTTGTGTCTGATGCTTTCCGTCGTATTGCCGATCTGCAACGAGCGCGACAACCTGGCGCCGCTGTTCGACGAGCTGGCCGCCGCCCTGGGGAGCCGCCGGTATGAGGTCATCGCCGTGGACGACGGCTCGACCGACGGATCGCTCGAGGAACTGTCGCGCCAGCGCCGGACGCGGCCGGTCGTGCGGGTGATCACGCTTGGGCGACGGAGCGGGCAGAGCGCCGCCCTCGCGGCCGGCTGGGCCGCGGCCCGGGGAGACCTGGTGGCGATGCTGGATGCCGACGGCCAGAACGACCCGGCCGACATTCTCACCCTGCTGGCGTGTCTGGAGGCGGACCCTCGCCTCGCTGCCGCCGCGGGCTACCGCGTCCGCCGCCGGGATTCGCGGTGGAAGCGGGCCCAGAGCCGCATCGCCAACACCGTACGAAACTGGATCACCCGCGACCGCATCCGGGACACCGGGTGCTCGCTCAAAGTGGCGCGACGCGACGTGCTCAACCAGCTCCCGCGGTTCGACGGCATGCATCGCTTCCTGCCCACGTTGATACGCCTTCAGGGCGGCCTGGTGGCGGAAGTGCCTGTGTCCCACCGTCCCCGCCGCTTCGGCCACAGCAAGTACACGGCCCGCAATCGCGCGTTCGCCGCGCTGCGCGACGCGTTCGGCGTGCGCTGGCTGCGGCGGCGGGCGCTGGCGGACGTGGCGCGCGAGGAGCTGAACTGATCATGGCGCGCCGCCCAAGGCTCGATCCCGCGATCTTCAACCTGCCCGTGGAACGCATGCGGCAGGGCTACTACTCGGACAAGTACTTCGTCCGCGCCCGGGAAGTGCTGCTCGCCGACGGGCACCGGCCACGCGTGTTGCTGCAGGTGTTCAGCAAGGGGCGGGCCTACCTGGGCGGCATTGATGAGGCCATCGCCATCCTCAAGCTGTGCGCCGTCGAGTGGCCCGAGCTCTCGGTCCACGCGCTGTACGACGGGGACGAGATCCGCCCCTGGGAGACGGTGCTCACCGTCGACGGGCCGTACGATGCCTTTGCCCATCTCGAGACCCTGTACCTGGGCGTGCTGGCGCGGCGCACCCGGGTGGGCACCAACACCAGGCTGGTGGTGGAGGCCGCCAAACCCAAAGAAGTGATGTTCTTCCCGGCGCGGCACGACCACTGGCTGGTGCAGACCGGCGACGGCTACGCGGCGCACATCGCCGGCGCCATCGGCGTCTCCACCGATGCCCAGGCGTCGTGGTGGGGGAGTGAGGGCATCGGCACCGTGCCGCACGCCATCATCGCGGCGTACGGCGGGGATACGGTGCTGGCGTCGAAGAAGTTCGCCGAGTACATGCCCGAGCACGTGCGGCTCATCACGCTGGTGGATTTCGACAACGATTCGGTGGGGACGTCGCTGGCCGTCGCGCGGGCGCTGGGGTCCAGGCTCTACGGCGTCCGGTTGGATACCTCGGAAACCATAGTGGACAAATCCATCATTCCGCAGATGGGACACTTCCATCCCACCGGGGTCAACCCGCAGCTGGTCCTGAACGTGCGGCGCGCCCTGGACCGCGAAGGGTTTCAGCACGTGAAGATCGTGGTGTCCGGCGGATTCGACGTCGAGAAGATCCGCCATTTCGAGGAGCTGCGCGTCCCGGTGGACGCGTACGGCGTGGGGTCGTCCCTGTTCCGGGGCGGCGGGCGCTTCGATTTCACTGCGGACGTGGTGATGGTCGACGGCAAACCCTGCGCCAAGACGGGCCGCGAGTTCCGGGACAATCCCCGGCTGGAGCGGGTGACCTAACCGTCCCTTCATCCCTCCTTTACAGCCGGGCCCCACTGTATAATATTCCTTCCCAATGTATAAGAATGCAGGCACCCCGGTGGCCGTGCTGGGCGCCTCCGGCTACGTGGGGCGCGAGCTGGTGGGCCTTCTCAACGGGCATCCCGACGTGGCAGTTGCGTTCGCCACGTCTGAGAGCGAATCGCACCTCGACGGCCACGACCTGATTCCCCTAGCCGACGCCGAGTCGCGCTGGGACGACGCGCGCCTGGTGTTCAGCTGCCTGCCGCACGGCGTGTCGGCGCCCGCGGTGGCCCGGGCCGAAGCGGCCGGCGCGCGGGTGGTGGACCTGTCGGCCGACCTGCGGCTGTCGGACCGCGCGGTGTACGGCCTCACCGAGGTCTATCGCGCCGCGTTGCCCGAAGCGGACGTGGTGGCGAACCCCGGCTGTTATCCCACGGCGTCGGTCCTGTCGATCCTGCCGCTGGCGCGGGCCGGCGTGATTGACACCACGCGGCCGCTCATCATTGACGCCGCCTCCGGCGTCTCGGGCGCGGGCCGGAACCCGCGCCGCGATCTGCTGTTCGGCGAGGTGGCGGAGGACTTCAAGGCCTACAGCGTGGGCAACGAGCACCGGCACCTGCCGGAAATCACCCGGCAGCTCACCGCCGTGGCGGGCGCCGTGGACGTGGTGTTCACGCCTCATCTCCTGCCGGTTCGCCGCGGGATCCTGGTCACCATCCACGTGTCACTGACGCGCGAGTTGGGGCGGGGCGAGGCGGAGAGCATTCTGCTCGACGCCTATGCGCAGGAGCCCTGCATCCGGGTGCTCCGGGGCGCCATCCCCACGCTCAAGGATGTGGTCTATCGCAACCGGCTGGCCCTGGGCGTGGTGCCGGTCAAGCACGTCTCGCACCCCATGGTCACCGTGGTCGGGGCGATCGACAACCTGGTCAAAGGCGCCGCGGGCCAGGCGGTCCAGAACATGAACGTGATGTGCGGCTTCCCGGAGACGCGGGGACTGGCATGCTGAGAGGCGTGCGGGTCATCAAGGTCGGCGGCGGCGAGATCGAGGACGCCGCCTGGCTGGACCGATTCGCCGCGGGCGTGGCCCATGCCCGGCCCGCGGTGATCGTCCACGGAGGCGGCCGGCGCATCTCGGCATGGCAGGAGCGATTGGGCCTGCGGGTGGAGATGCGGGACGGTATCCGCGTTACCACGCCGGAGGTCGCCGAGCTGGTGCAGATGGTGCTGTGCGGTCCCATCCGGACCGCCCTGGTGCGAGCCCTCCGGTCCAAAGGCGTGGACGCGGTGGGCGTAGCCGGCGGTGACGGGTGCTTCACGGTCGAGCTTCAGGATCCGGAACGCCTGGGCCGGGTTGGCCGCGTGACGGGAGTGGACCGGGCCTATCTGTCTCGACTGCTGGAGCGCGGCATCACGCCGGTGCTCGCGCCGGTGTCCGTGGGCCCGGACGGGATGGCCGTGAACGTGAACGCGGACGACGCGGCGGCGGCCGTGGCCAACGGCCTGGACGCGGCGGAGCTGCTCTTCGTGTCGGACGTGCCGGGGGTCATGAGCGGCTCGGAGCGCCTCACCGCGGTGACCAAGTCGGACCTCGACGACCTCATTGCCCGCGGCGTGGTGCAGGACGGCATGGTGGCCAAGCTCAAAGCCGCCCTGGCCGCCAGTCGCGCGCCCACCCGCATTGGAGACGTCACGATGTTGACCGACCCCAGCCGCGGCACGGTGATCACCGCCGTAGGAGCGGCAGCGTGACGATGACCGCGCGTCCCCCGGCGGACGCCCTCCTGCCGGTTTACCGCCGGTTCCCGGTGTGTATTGTGAGCGGCGAGGGCTGTGAGCTCATCGCGGACGACGGCACCCGGTACCTGGACTTCGTGGCGGGGATCTCGGTCAACCTGCTGGGCTACAACCATCCGGCGCTGCGCACGGCCCTGAAGCGGGCGGCGGAGACCGGGGTGCTGCACACCTCCAACCTGTACCGGACGCTCCCGGGTGAGGAGCTGGCGGCGGCGCTGGTGGAACGGTCGTTTGCCTCGCACGTGTTTTTCTGCAACTCCGGCGCCGAAGCGAACGAGGGGGCCTTCAAGTTCGCGCGGCGCGCGGCGCGCGGCGCGGAGCAGCGGGAGATCGTCGCGTTGAAGGGGTCGTTCCACGGGCGGACGTTCGCCACGCTGGCCGCGACCGACCGGCCGCACTACCGGGAGCCGTTCCTGCCGCTGGTGCCGGGGATTCGGATTGTGGACCCGGAGAACCAGGCGGAGCTGGAGCGCGCCATCACCCGCCGCTGGACGGCGGCCGTGATCGTGGAGCCGGTACAGGGCGAGGGCGGCATTAACGTGGTCCCGGAGGCGTTGCTGCAAGACCTCCGCGAGATGTGCACTGAAGCTGGTGCGGCACTGATCTTCGATGAGATCCAGTGCGGCCTGGGGCGCACCGGCACCCTCTTCGCCTACGAGCAGACCGGCGTCGTGCCGGACATGGTGACGCTGGCCAAGGGTCTCGGCGGGGGTCTGCCCATGGGTGCCGTTCTGGTGAACGAGGCGATTGCCGCTGCCCTTCAGCCGGGCGACCACGCCACCACCTTTGGCGGCGGCCCCTTCGTGGCCTCGGTGGCGCTGGCGCAGCTCAACGTGCTGAGCGACCCGGCGTTCCTGACCGATGTGCGGGAGAAGGGCGAGTGGCTGGGGGCCCGCCTGGCGGACCTCGCCGCGCGTCGCGAGGCGGTGGTCGCCGTTCGGGGTCGGGGCCTGATGCGGGGCATCGAGCTGGCCGACGCTGCGCAGCCGGTGGTGGAGCGCGCGCTGGAGCGGGGCCTGCTGGTGATCTCCGCCGGTCCCAATGTGGTCCGGCTGCTGCCCCCGCTCACGATCGCGCGCGAGGAGCTGGCCCGCGGTCTGGACCTCCTGGAGAGCTGCCTGTGACCGCGCTTCCGGTTCCCAGCCAGGTCACGGCCTCCACCCGAGCCGCCACGCCCAACGATGTGCCGGCGATGGTGCAGCTCATGGGTCCCTACATCGCGACCGGTGACCTCCTGCCCCGCACGGGCGCGGATCTGGAGCGGGACATCGCCAACTACAGCGTCGCCACCGATCAGCACGGCGCGGTGATCGGCATGGGGGCGCTCAAGCCGTACTCCTCCGGGCTCGCGGAAGTCATCGCGCTGGCGGTGTCACCGCGGGCCCAGGGGCAGGGCGCGGGTCAGGCGATCGTCGAGCGCCTGCTGGACCGCGCGGCGGAGCTGGGCTTCGCCGACGTGTTCGCGCTGACCCGGGTCCCCGGCTTCTTCCATCGCCTGGGGTTCACCACGGTGGAGAAGATCCGCTTCCCGCTGAAAGTGTGGTTCGACTGCGCCCGCTGCCCCAGACGGCACTCGTGTGACGAGATCGCGGTGCACCTTACCGACGTAGCATCCCGGCGGACGGCCAAGTAGTTTTCCCTCCACACATTCCCGTGGCGGGTGGCGGAGCGCTGCATCATGGCCGGCCTCATCTTCTGGGACGTCGACACCCAATACGACTTCATGCGCGCCGACGGCAAGCTGTACGTGCCGGAGGCCGAGCAAATCATTCCCCAATTAGGCCGGCTCACGAAGGCGGCGCACGCCCACGGCGTCCGGATCATGGGCAGCGCGGACGACCACGTGCCGGGCCACCGTGAGCTGTCGGACACCCCGGACTTCAAGTTGACGTTTCCGCCGCACTGCATGCGGGGCACGCCGGGCCAGCGCAAGATTCCGGAAACCGCGCTCGCGAATCCCCTGGTGATCGAGCCGGACCCGCAGCCGGAGGCCACGCTCGCGGACCGCGTGCGGCGCCACACCGGCGATATTCTGCTTCACAAGCACTGGTTTGACGTATTCACCAATCCCAATGCGGAACCCGTGGTCCGGGAGCTGAATCCGGAGCGGATCGTGCTGTACGGCGTGGCCTTGGATGTGTGCAACAAGTACGCCATCGAGGGCCTGTTACAGCGCCGGCCCCACACCCACCTCTCTGCGGTCACCGACGCGATGAAACCGATTGATGCCGGGCAGGCCGAGCGGCTGCTGTCCGATTGGCAGCGGCGCGGCGTGGAGCTCATTACCACGAAGGACGCCGTGGACCTCGCGCGCCAACGCGCGGAGTCAGCTCCGGCGAGACGCGGATGACGGCGCCCTCGTTCGGGCGCTTTTTCCTGCCGGGTCCCACGGAAGTGCACCCGGACATCCTGGCCGCGGTCGCGCGCCCGATGATCCCGCATCGGGGCAAGAAGATGACCGAGCTGATCGCTGGGATGGTCGAGCCGCTGCAGCAGCTGTTCCGCACCCGGCGGCGGGTGCTGGTGGGCACCTGTTCCGCCACCGGCTTCATGGAGATGGCGGTGCGGTCGGGGGTGCGGCAGCGGGCCCTGTCCCTGGTGAGCGGCGCGTTCGGGGAGCGGTTCGCCGCCATCGTGGCCGCGGCGGGACGGGACGTGGTGCGCCTCAACGTGACGCCGGGCCAGACCATCGAGCCCGACATGCTGGACGACGCCATTTCGCGCTCCGAAGTGGACGCCGTTACCGTGGTGCACTCGGAGACCTCCACCGGCGCGCTGGCGCCCGTGGAAGCCCTGGCCCAGGTGATGCGCCGGCATCCGGACGTGCTGCTGCTGGTGGACGCCGTGACGTCGCTCGCGGGGTCGCCGGTCGAGACGGACGGCTGGGGGCTGGATTTCGTATTCACCGGGTCCCAGAAAGCCCTGGCGCTGCCGCCGGGACTCGCCCTGGGCGTGGCGTCCGAGCGGATGCTCGAGCGCGCCAACACCATTCCCGAGCGGGGCGCGTACCTGGACGTGCTGGCCTACGACCAGGCGGCGGCGGAGATGCAGCCCACCAACACGCCGGCGCTCTCGTTCTACTACGGGCTCGACGCCCAGCTCAAGCGGATTGCGGCCGAGGGCGGCGTGGAGGCGCGCTGGCGGCGCCACGACGCGATGCGGCAGACGGTCGAGCAGTGGGTGGCCGGACGCGGCGGGGCGATGGGCTTCTCGTATCTGCCGGCCGACGGCCGCCGATCCTGGACGGTGTCGTGCCTCAAGGTGCCCCAGGGGAAGAACGGGCGAGCCATCGCTCAGGCCCTGGGAGAGAAGGGCTGGACCATCGGCTCGGGCTACGGATCGCTCAAGGAAAGCACCATTCGTATTGGCCACATGGGGGATCATACCGTAGCCGGCGTGCAGGGCGTCCTGGCCGAGGTGGAGGCGGCGGCGCGATGACCAAGGTGGTGGTGGTGGCGGACAAGGTGGACGCGCCCGGGCTGGCGCTGCTGGAGCAGTCGCCGGGCATCGAGGTGGTCAAGGCGATCAAGAATCCCGCCAAGCTCAAGGAGGTCCTGCCCCGGGCGCAGGCGTTGCTGGTGCGCTCCGAGACCAAGGTGACCGCGGAGATGCAGGCCCTGGCGCCGCACCTGCGGGTGATCGGCCGGGCCGGCGCCGGCGTGGACAACATCGACGTCGAGGAAGCCACGCGTCGCGGGATCGCCGTGTTCAACGCGCCGGGAGGCAACACGGCGAGCGCCGCGGAGCATACCATCGGCATGCTCCTGTCCCTGGAGCGGAAAATCCCCTGGGCGGATGCCAGCATGCGCCGCGGCGAGTGGGAACGGCAGAAATTCTTGGGCACCGAGCTCCGGGGCAAGGTGATGGGGATCGTGGGGCTCGGGCGCATCGGCGCGCACGTGGCGAAGCTGGCGCGGGCCTTCGGCATGCAGGTCCTGGCCTACGACCCGTACCTGACCGAGGCGCGAGCCCGGGAGCTGCAGGTGGAGCTGATACCGCTCGACGACCTGCTGCCGCGGGTGGACTTCGTAACGCTCCACCTGCCGCTCGCCAAGGACACCAAATTCCTGATGGACCGGCGGCGTCTCGGATTGATGAAACCGAGGGCCGTGCTGCTCAACTGCGCTCGCGGCGGGCTAGTGGACGAAGCGGGGTTGCTCGAGGCCCTGGAGCAGGGAAAGCTCGCGGGCGCGGCGCTGGACGTGTACGAAACCGAACCCCTGCCCGAGGATTCGCCGCTTCGCAAGGCGGAAAAAGTGATTCTCACCCCGCACCTGGCGGCGTCCACCGCCGAGGCCCAGGAGCTGGTGAGCCTCGAGATCTGCCGCGTGGTGCGCGACGCGCTGACGACGGGTAACCTGAGCGGCGCGGTCAACCTGCCGGGCGTCTCCGGCGCGATGCTGGCGCGGCTCCAACCGTTGCTCGAGATGGCGCGACGTCTGGGGCGGTTCGCTGCGGCGCTCGCCATGGGTCGGGTGGAGGGGATCGAAGTCCAGTACGGAGGCACGGATCAAGGGGCCCAGCGGGTGGTTCAGCTCGCGGCCCTCGAGGGGGTCCTTGGCGCCATGGGTGTGGGCCCGGTGACGCTGGTCAACGCGGCGGGGCTGGCCGAAGGCCGGGGCATCGCCCTGGGCGGCCGCACCGGGGCGCCGGAGCCGGGATTCGAAACCACGGTGGAGGTGAAGCTCCGCGCGGCGTCCGGCGTGACCAGCATCGTGGGGGCCCTGGCGGGGGAAGAGGGCCACATCGTTCGCATCAACGGCTTCGCGATCGACATCCCGTCGGACGGGCACGTGCTGGTGCTCAAGAACCGCGATGTGCCCGGCGTCATTGGCCGGGTGGGGACGGTTCTGGGCGAGGCCCGGGTCAATATCGGCGCTTACCACCTGTCGCGGCGCACGCAGCCCGGCCAGGAGGCCCTGTCGGCGGTGGCCGTGGACCATCCTCCGCCCCCGGAGGTCCTGAAGAAGCTGGCCGGCCTGCAGGACGTCCTGGAGGTGAGGCTCGCAAATCTGAATGGCGTGGCTTGATCGCCGTGTAGATTTATAGCGCGATGGCCACTCCCCCGGACAACCACCCCTACGATCCCACCGCCGTCGAGGCCAAATGGCAGCGGCTGTGGGAGGAGCGCCGCACCAACACGGTGGACGTGCGCGCGGCGGCCAAGCCCTACTTCAACCTCATGATGTTCCCCTACCCCTCGGCCGAGGGGCTGCACGTGGGGAACGTGTTCGCGTTCGTGGGCAGCGACATCCACGGCCGGTTCCGGCGACTCCAGGGCTATGACGTCTTCGAGCCGTTGGGGTTTGACGCCTTCGGGATCCACTCGGAAAACTACGCCCTCAAGGTGAACCAGCACCCGGGGCGTCTGATCCCGCAGAACATCGCCAACTTCCGCCGCCAGTTGAAACGCGTGGGGTTGATGATCGACTGGGACCACGAGGTGCAGACGATTGATCCCAAGTACTACAAATGGACCCAGTGGATCTTCGTCAAGTTGTTTGAGGCTGGCCTCGCGGAGCGGCGACAGGCGCCGGTCAACTGGTGTCCCGAATGCAAGACGGTGTTGGCCAACGAGCAGGTGGTGAACGGCGGCTATTGCGAGCGACACCCGGAGACTCGCGTGGTCCAGCGGTTCCTGGCGCAGTGGTTCTTCAAGATCACCA
>Ga0214473_10008874_pt1 | contig 11890 bp, 9 predicted proteins | sample RVTome_7_FD_203509 | JGI IMG/M metagenome (GOLD analysis project Ga0214473, IMG submission 203509) | Soil microbial communities from uranium-contaminated site in the Upper Colorado River Basin, Wyoming, United States - RVT98D197 | ecosystem: Environmental > Terrestrial > Soil > Contaminated >...
GAATGGAACCACTGGAATCGTGAAAGGGCTGCAGTATCTTTTGCCGGCCTGGTCTGAGCTTAGACTGAAAAACGCTAGGTTGCTGGTCTGCGGGAAGATAGGCGCCGAGGGCCGGGAAGTGATTCGCAGGTATGAAGGAAGGCTGCACAACGTCGAGTTCACTGGGCAAGTTAGTGACCCGGCGGAGTATTATCGCAAAGCGGCGGTGTTTGTCTTGCCATCGGTTGCCGAAGGGATGGCCAAGGTAACAATCGAGGCTATGGCCACCGGCCGCCCTGTCATTGTCACCCCGAACTGCGGAGCCGTGGCTCGCGACGGCGTGGATGGTTTCTGTGTCCCTGCGCGAGATGTGGAGGCCCTAAAGGAAAGAATGCTCTATTTCTACAACCATCGCGAAGAGATCGCGAGGATGGGCGCTAACGCCAGTGAATGGGCCCAGAGGTTCACCTGGGAGAGATTTAGCCGGCAGATCGCTGATGTCATCGTGGAGCCTCCACTCGGCAACAAGGTAGAGGTTGGGCGACGATGAAATCGGTCCGCGGGAAGATCGTTAAGGCAGCCGGACTGCTTCTGGTGTTGCAAGTCGTTGAGCAGGCCACCGCCCTGCTCAAACAGATGCTGATCGCCGCCCAGTTCGGGACTTCGGAAACAATGGACGGCTATCTGATCGCGATGACCATTGTCGGGCTTGTTATTCTCTGGGTCGGCCTCCCGATCCGCCAGACTCTGATCCCCATGTTCCGCCACGATCTCGCGAAGCGGGGTGAACGAGCGGCCTGGGCCAATGCCAGCGTTCTCTTCAATAACCTGCTGCTGGTTCTTATCGGTATCGTTCTCCTCGGGGAGCTATTAGCCCCTTACCTTGTGAGCATCCTCGCTCCCGGTTTCGAAGAGAGCGGATTATCCTTGGCCACTTCGTTGGCCCGGATCACGATGGCCAGTGTGGTCTTTATCGGCATGGGAAACGTGTTGTCTCAGATATTCTTTTCTTACGAAAGGTTTTTCCTGCCCGGCATCGCGGCCAGTGCGAATAATGTCGTGACGATGTTGGCGCTGCTCGCTTTAGGTGGAACCTACGGCATCTACGGTCTGGCCACCGCAGTCGTGTTAGGCGGCGCTTGTCACTTCGTGCTTCAGCTTCCGATTCTGTGGGAAAAGCGGAAATTTTATTCTGCCACCGTGGACCTGCGCCATCCGCACATGGTCGAGACCGGCAAGCTCAGCTTGCCGCTGCTGATTTCCACTGGCGGCAACGAGCTGGCGAGGGTTACCGATCGGATCTTTGCATCGCTTTTGGCTGCCGGAAACCTCTCGGCCCTTGCGTTTGCCCATAGGCCAATCACCGTCTTGATCGAATTTCTTATCCATCCCCTTAATACGGCGACATTGCCTCACTTCGCCAAGCTCAGCGCCGAGGAGGATTTTCGCACGCTGTCCCGCCAGCTTTTTTACTATGTTCGTCTTATTGCTTTCTTTACGCTTCCCGTCGCGGTCGGCCTCATGCTGCTGGCGGAGGACATCGTGAAGGTGCTCTATCAACGGGGGGCCTTTGACGAGGCCTCGGTCCGCTTGACGGCTCAGGCGTTGTTGCTCTACGCGATTGGAGTGCCGGCCCAGGCGATAATGAGGATCTTCAGAAACGCGTTCTTCAACCTGAAAGATACCTGGACTCCGACGAAAATAGCCCTTGGCCGTATCGCACTTAAGATCATCCTTTCTTGGATCCTGGTCGGATCGTTGGCGCATCGGGGTATCGCCCTGGCCGAGTCTCTCTCGCTGACTGCCAACGCCTTCGTTCTCTTCTGCTTTCTGCCGAGGGAACTGAAGGGCCAAGAGGGATGGAAGACTCTGGCAGCGTTCGCGCAGACTCTAGCAGGCTGCGTCGTCATGGGAGCCGTGGTGTACTTCGCGCAGGAGAAGCTCAACGGAATGTTCAGTCTACCGCTGGAGCTCGTTTCCTTGGTCCTCCTGGGTGGGGCGACTTATGGGGCCGCCGCGCTCCTCTTCCAAGCGGAGGTGAGCCACTCGATCCTGAAGGCGCTGACGGAGTTGGGTGGAAAATACCTCAGAGGAGTTGCCAAAACAACATGATGGATACAGCACTTCCGATCCAGACGCTTGTTCCTCAGCTCGTTACTCTCGCTTACCAAGCGGGCGAAGCAGTAATGAAGTTTTATTCTCAAGAAGAGTTGGGGACAACTTATAAAGAATTCGACTCGCCTTTGACCTGCGCGGACATAGCGTCCCATGATTTGATTGTCGAACAACTGCAAGCACTGACTCCAAGCGTGCCGGTATTGTCAGAAGAGTCCAAGGCTGTCCCGTATGATGTGCGACAGGCATGGCGGACATTCTGGTTGGTGGACCCGCTGGACGGGACCAAAGAATTCATCAAACGCAATGGCGAATTTACCGTCAACATCGCGCTCATCGAGGACGGCCGGCCGGTTTTTGGTATCGTGCATGCTCCGGTCTTGAAGGCGACCTATTTCGGCGCTCGCGGGCTGGGCGCCTTCAAACAAACCGCTCACCATCAAATGAGACAGATTGAAGTCGCGAAATGCGAGCCCGCGCGACTGAAGGTGGTGGTCAGCCGTTCCCATGCGAGCGACGAGGTCAAAAGGTTTCTCGATAAAATCGATCCTCTCGAGTGCCTCAGCATCGGCAGCTCGCTAAAAATCTGCCTCGTCGCCGAGGGCGAAGCGCACCTGTACCCGCGCCTCGGACCCACCATGGAGTGGGACACCGCCGCCGCCCAATGCGTGGTCGAAATGGCGGGTGGGTCTATCACGGATCTGGCGGGGCAAACATTGAGATACAACAAGCCCGATTTGCATAATCCCGACTTCATCGTCAGCGGCACTCCCGGCTTTCCCTGGCAGAGGTATTTTGAGAACGGGGTTGTGGAGCCGGACGGTGATAAACGTTCGTTGTGATCGCGCTGTCCGAGGATGCGAGACGTGAAATCCTATATCAACCCTAAGCTGGTCCCGACGTTGCAGAAACGCACCCGAGAGGCGTACCGAATGGCGACGGCGCCATTTCGGCTCACGCCCGATTTCCTTATCATCGGTGGCAACCGGTGCGGGACAGCGGCCCTTTATGAGTATCTGTGCGGCCATCCCTGCTTTGCGCCATCTTTCCACAGAGAGGTGCATTTCTTCGAACGCCACTTTACGAAAGGCCTACGGTGGTATCGAGCGCACTTCCCCTCCCGGCTTTACAAATACTACATTACGAGAACAACGGATAAGCGTTTCATTACCGGCGAGGCGACGACGTACTACATATTTCACCCGCACGCGCCCCACAGAATCAAAGAAGTCGTGCCGCGAGCTAAGCTGATCGCGTTGTTGCGCAATCCCGTCGACAGAGCCTATGCACAGTACCATCAAAAGATAAGGAAAGGCCACGAAAGCCTCTCGTTTGAAGCTGCCATAGAGGCCGAGCCGGAGCGGCTGAAAGGGGAGCGGGAGAAAATGCTCGCTTCAGAGGCGTACAATAGTTTCAATTACCGGCATTATTCCTATCTTGCGAGAGGCATCTACGTCGATCAACTCGCGCACTGGTTAAAGCTGTTTCCCAAAGAGCAGCTGTTGATCTTGCGTAGCGAAGACCTCCGTGCGGATCCGTGCGGAGTTTTAAAAGGCGTACTCAAGTTTCTAGAATTGCCGGATTGGGAGCCGAAGGTGGAAAACAATTACGGACAGGCCGAATACCCGAAGATGGACCCGCGCATGAGAAAACGCTTGGCCGAATATTTCAAGCCGCACAATAAACGGCTGTATGAATTTCTCGGGCGGGATTTTGGTTGGGAGCGATGAAAAGAACAAGCGCGACAACTCCGGTCAGGCGTCCGGATTTTTTCATCGTGGGAGCCCCCAAGTGCGGCACGACCGCCTTGATCGAATACCTCAAGCAGCATCCGGAGGTGTTCGTCCCCGAGCGGAAAGAACTCGACTTTTTTTGCACGGATCTGGTTTTTAAAAAGTACCATTTGAGCGAGCCGCAGTATCTTTCCTGGTTTGCGGGAGCAAACGGCCAGAGGCGCGCAGGCGAGGGCTCGGTTTGGTATCTTCGCTCAACCCGCGCCGCTGCCGAGATCAAGGATTTCTCCCCGACGGCCCGCATCATCATCATGCTCCGCAACCCCGTCGAGGTGATGCATGCGTTGCACAGCCAACGGGTTTACAACGGCAATGAAGACATTGAAGATTTTGCCGCCGCACTGGAGGCGGAGGGCGATCGACGGTTGGGACTACGCCTGCCGCAACTCGCCACGGATGACTTCGGCTGTTTTTATCGGGACACGGTGCGATATGCGAGCCAAATCGAGCGCTATTTCGACGCCTTCGGGCGCGAACACGTTCGGGTAATTCTGTACGAGGAGTTTGCGCGCGAAACCGCCCGCGTTTTTCGCGAGACCTGCAGGTTCCTCGAAATCGACGAGGAGTTCAAGCCTTGTTTGAGCGTTATCAATGCGCGCAAGCGCGTGCGAAGTCCGGCGGTCAGAGAATTTCTGCGCCGGCCTCCTGCTCCGGCCCGGTTATTGTTGCGCGCTGTGGGGCTGCGTCCGGACCGCAATGGAGGCTACAAGGGCTGGCTCAGGCGATTGAACAGCACTTCGCGCGGCTTGCGCCCTTTGGACGCGGCACTTCGACAAAGACTGCAACGCGAATTTAAGCCTGAGGTTCGGCGGCTAAGCGAACTGCTTGGCCGTGATTTAAGCCACTGGTGCGCGACATGAAACGGCTGGTCGATCCCCAACGGCTGCCGCTTTTTTTGAAGGGCGTGGCCAAGGCTCCCAGGGTGCTGACGGCCGGCATACGGCTTTTGCCGGACTTCCTGATCATCGGCGCGCAGCGCTGCGGCACAACGTCACTGCAAAGATATCTGATCCAGCATCCGTGCGTTGCGCCGTCCTTCAGAAAAGAGGTGCATTTTTTCGACAGGAACCTCAAGAAGGGGGTGGGTTGGTATCGCGCGCATTTTCCGTCAGCGCCGTACAAATATTACGTGACGACGATCCTGGGGCGCAGGTTCCTGACCGGTGAAGCGAGCGCGGCTTACCTTTTCTATCCGCATGCGCCCAAGAAGGTTCTTCAGACAGTCCCACGCGCCAAGCTGATCGTCCTGCTGCGCAACCCCGTCGATAGGGCTTACTCTCAGTACCAGCACGAAGCGAGCCTCAAGTACGAAACGTTGCTCTTCGAAGAGGCGCTCGAGCAGGAGCCGCGGCGACTTGAGGGCGAGAGAGAAAAAATGCTCGCCGATGAAGGCTATGACAGCTATAGTTACCGGCACCATTCGTATCTCTCGCGGGGCGTGTACGCGGACCAGCTGGCCATGTGGATGAAATTATTTTCCAGGGAGCAGATGCTGATCTTGCAAAGCGAGGATTTCTTCGCCCGTCCCTCGAGCGTCTTCCAAAAAGTTCTGCAATTCTTAGACCTGCCCCCGTGTGAGCTGCGCGAGTACAAGCCGTATAACGCGCGCGAATACTCGACGATGAATGCGGCAACCCGGAGGCGGTTGAACGATTATTTCGAACCGCACAATCGCCGGTTGCGAGAGCTGGTTGGGCAGAATTTCGCATGGAACTAGTCAGCGCCGGCGTCTATGAAGTTTGCTATTCGCGACGATGACACATCGTTCTTTACACAACCCGAGCAGTTGTTGCGCGTCTACGAAGGGATCTGGGATAGAGCGCCGGTCTCCCTGTCCGTCGTACCGTTTCATGGCCGCACGCGCACGGGCGGCATTCCGCCGGAATATTGGTCCGGAGGGGATGAACTGTTTCCGCTGGCCGACAATACTCGATTGATCGCTTTTTTATCCAAACAGATCGTTAAGAAGCGAGTATCGATCATGGCGCATGGCTATAGCCATGTAGATGAGTCTGCGGGCTACGAATTCGCCGCCGGAGCAGATTTGGAGCGCAAGGCGCGCGAGGCGAAGCAATATCTGGAAAAAGTCTTCGGCCGATCTATCTACGCGTTTGTGCCGCCGCATAACACGCTCTCTGCGAGAGGCTATCGAGCGGTGGTTAAAGCCGGTTTCGACATTGTTCAGATTGTCCGTTTCGGCCGAAGAGGGCGGCCTTTGTCATTGCGGCATATGCCCGCTCTCGCTCGCATGGTGGCTTCAAGATTTCTCTGGAAGCACCCGTATGCCTATTACCCTCACGTCCTGAACGTTGGCCAACATCGAGAAGTTGCGTACCACTCTCTGACGCCCTCGGTTTCTTTCAAACAGCGCCTGGCCGAGCTGGAATTCTGCCACCGCCGCCGCGGCGTGTTCGTGCTCGCCACCCACTACTGGGAGCTTGATCGGAAAACTAAGGACGGCCTGACTCTGCGCGACGCCCTCAAGCGCCTCGTGAACCGTGCCACCCAACTGGGTGCGGAGTTCTGCTCGGTGAATCAAGTATTGGGGCGTGAATAGGTGCATTGTTGGCACCTGCCCCTAACTTAAATTTTTCGCTTGACAGCCGTCATAGACGCGGCCTGCTTTACGCCACGGCATTTAGCTTGAAGCTCTTGATCTCGTCGCGGAGAAAATCTCAGTGGAATATCACGGGCACACCGGCAGGGAGATTTCGGAGAGATACTTCTGGTCGATCGAGTCGAGCGGCCGCACGCCCGCGCCCGATAGTACCGCACGGGCCGCCGTGCAGGCGTCCTGCGTATCGACGGGGACTGCCGGAAAGGGACTCTTTTCATTGCCGGCGGTATTGATGTCCTGTGGCAGCTTGTCGGCGCTGTAGTTCCCGGTCGCGTAAACCCTGGCGAAACTCGCTGCGCTTCCTTCACTGCCGTCGCTTGTGCCGACGACCAGCGCCTGCTTTTGGTTCTTGGCGGAACTCCGGGGAGAAGAGTAAAAGTTATTCACGACGTTGGCCCTGGGACCGTACCAGATAAGCGTCCCGTATCCGCCGGCCCAGTCCCACACCAGGTTATTCCGCATGTCAAGGGTGATATCGGTCGCGGGCGTCCCGGCATTGTCGATTGCGACCTGCGGATTTCTTTGCTGCGCGTGCACGAAAAGGTTGTGATGCAGGCTAATCCGTGAGGGATTGTATTTGATCAGCATATTTTTCTGATGAGGCTGAGGTTCCGCCAAGATGCTCCATGAAACGGTCACGTCGCGTGAGTCAGTCCCGATGTCGAGATTCCCGTCTTCGGAGCCCTGGATAGAGACATGATCAATCACCACATTGTATGCGCCTTTGACGACGTTCATGCCGTCGGTTTGTTCTTTGTCGTTTTTGACTCCCGCATCCCGCACCCGCATGCCTCGCACGATAATATCGTGGGCGCCGCGGTTGCCACTAATGCTGAGGCCGTAGTTCTTGAGCGTAATGCCGGGAGGCGGCGCAGTGAATCCGTCAATTGTTATGAAGGCACCCCTGATATAGACGGTCTTGGTGAGAACAAGCTCCCCCGCTACATCGAAGACGACCGTTCGATTCCCTCGAGACACAGCATCACGAAAGCTACCCGGCCCTGAGTCGTTGAGGTTCGCAACGCGGACGATGGGCTTTCCCGACCCGCCTGGAGTCTTCGCTCCAAAACCTTGGTATGCCGGATCGGCAGTTTTCGCCCCGGCCGACGATGGAGGGGCCAGAGCGGTCCCCTGAGTCTCCACACCAACAGAAGTCACCAGCACAATGGCGCAACTCGCAAGCGCGAAAAGCGTCCATCCAGCCCATTTTTGGCTGCTGAAATTGAAAATTTGCATCGTGAACCTCTAACAAGTTGCTGAAAAAAGGCACTCGTGCTTCGAGAGCCTCAGCACGTACGGAAATTCTTCAATGCTTTCAATTCATCTTCCGTTCGTCCTGAGCTTTGTCGAAGGATGAACGGCGTTTTTCAGCATCCTGCTAGATATCTATAAATCTTACCGCGGGAGATTTTGCAATGAGCTCGATGAGTCAGGTGAAAATCATCGCTACGATCGGACCGGGCACCAACACGGCGGCTGCGCTCAAGGCCCTGCTAGAAGCCGGAGCCAACGTGGCTCGTCTCAATGGATCGCACGCCGATTTGGAGTGGCATGCCGCCACGATCAAATTGCTGCGCAAGGTGGTGCCGCAGATGCCGATCCTGCTCGATGTTCCTGGGCGCAAGATCCGCACCGGCGCTTTGGAGCACGAGCCCTGCTTCCAAGCGGGCGATTCTCTAGTGCTGACCACGTCCCCTGATCACAACGGCCATTTTAAGGTGCCGGTGTCGTATCCCAACCTGCACGAAGACCTCTCCCCGGGCGATACGATCTTGGCAGATGATGGCCAGTTGCGTTTCACCGTCGAATCGGTGGTGGATCGGGATATCGTCTGCAGAGCCGAGGCGGCTGGAACGCTGCGCAGCAGAAAGGGCATCAACTGCCCCGGGGTCACGTTGCGTACGGCGATGGTGACGGAACGCGACCGGGGCATGCTGGCCTTCGCCAAAGAACACGGCGTTGATTTTGTCGGAATCAGTTTCGTGGAAAGCCCCGACCACGTGCATACGATTCGCGCCGCGATCGGTGCAGCGAGCCCCCGAATCGTCGCCAAGATCGAAACTCCGGACGCTTTGGAACACTTGGCAGATATCATCGCCGTATCCGACGCGATCATGATCGATCGCGGCGACTTGGCCGTCGAAACTAATCTGTATGGTATCGCGCTGCTGCAGAAGCGGATCTTGACTGCGGCCCGCCAGGCAAACAAGCCGGCTATCGTAGCCACTGAGATGCTGCATTCCATGATAACGAGCCCGGTCCCGACAAAAGCCGAAGTCACCGACATCACCAATGCGGTCCTCGATGGGGCCGCGGCGGTGATGCTTTCAGGCGAAACAGCCGTCGGGCAGTTCCCCGCGGCAGCCGTGGCGACCATGCGTCAGATAGCCGACCGAGCCTCCGCCCATTTGCAATCGATGTTGGACCAGAATGGCAGCCGGGAAGAGTTCAGCGTGCCGCAAGCGGTAGGGGATGCGATCGCTCTCATATGCCGCCGCCTGCCCGTGACCAAGATCGTGGCCATTACGATCGCCGGCTACGCCGCGCGTACGGTGGCCATGCACATGCCGCGCCAACCTATACTCGCCGTCAGCAATGATCCCATCGCAGCTCGCAGTTTTCACATGCTGCCCGGAACGGAAGGCATCTACGTCGATATTCCGTTCGTGCGCACCAGCACCGATCATATTCCCAAATGCCTGGAGGCGTTGTGGCGGAGCGGGAAATTGCTGGACGAGGATCTCGTGCTGGTGACGTCGGTCGGCTACCCCAGGTCGGGCAACCGCATGAACCTGATTCAGACGCATAACATTGCCGATCTGCGGGAAAGCCTGGGATGGGTCTCGATGCCGCACCGCTCGGTCGGGCCGGCCCTCACCATGATGGCAGTTCCTGTGGAAACCCCTATGACGCGACTGTAGGAGCTGTAGTCGCACTCAGGAACGTCATAGACCTTATGAATATTTTAGGCATCTCTGCTTTTTATCACGACAGCGCAGCGTGCTTGCTGCGAGATGGAGAAATCGTCGCGGCGGCACAGGAAGAACGGTTCACCCGTAAGAAGTTCGACGCCGGTTTTCCGACTCATGCGATTCAGTACTGTTTACAGGCGGGGCATGTGACGTTGAAGAATCTCAAGTACATAGCATTTTATGACAAGCCATTAATCAAGTTCGAACGGCTGCTGGAAACTTACGTCGCGTTTTCCCCCACCGGACTTCAATCCTTCATTGCCGCCATGCCGGTCTGGCTGAAGGAAAAACTCTTCTTGAAGAGCGTTTTGCAAAAAGAGTTCGTAGCTCTGGATGGAGTGGCAAAAAATTCGGATCTTCCCTCTTTTCTATTCGGGGAACACCACGAGTCTCATGCAGCGTCTGCTTTTTATCCTTCGCCCTTCAAATCGGCCGCGGTCCTCTGCATGGACGGGGTCGGAGAGTGGGCGACAACTTCCGCCTGGCTGGGCGACGGCAACTCGCTCAATCCTTTGTGGGAAATCCACTTTCCTCATTCTCTTGGCCTCTTATACTCCGCCTTTACTTATTACACGGGATTTAGAGTCAATTCGGGCGAATATAAAGTCATGGGTCTCGCACCGTATGGCAAACCAAAGTACGTGCAAGCCATTTACGATCACTTAATCGACCTTAAAGAGGACGGCACGTTTAGGCTCAAGATCGACTATTTTAATTACTGCACCGGGCTCACCATGACCAACGGCAAGTTCGATGATCTGTTCGGCGGCCCGCCGCGCAAGCCTGAGACTTTGCTAACGCAACGGGACATGGATCTTGCCCGCTCCATCCAGGAAGTCACCGAAGAAGTCGTGCTCCGGCTAGTCAGAACCCTCCATCGGGAGACCGGCGCCGAGAATCTCTGTCTGGCGGGAGGGGTGGCGTTAAACTGTGTGGCCAACGGAAGAATCCTCCGGGAAGGTCCCTTCAAGGGACTCTGGATTCAACCCTCTGCCGGCGACGCTGGCGGTTCCGTGGGAGCAGCACTCACCGCCTGGCACAAACTGGAAAATAAGCCCCGAAGCACGAACGGGTTCAAGGATACGATGCAGGGGAGTTTCTTAGGACCCGCATATACTAACGACGAGATCGAACAGTTTCTTCACACTAAAGAGGCGCCCTATGAAAAACTGAGCGACGAGGTGCTTTTCGATCGAGTCGCCCAAGAGCTGGCCGAGGGGAAAGTCATCGGCTGGTTTCAAGGCCGAATGGAGTTTGGTCCTCGGGCCTTGGGCGCTCGCAGCATCCTCGGCGATGCGCGTAGTCCCAAGATGCAATCGGTCATGAATCTCAAAATCAAATTCCGTGAATCGTTTAGACCTTTTGCGCCTTCGGTACTGCGTGAGCGGGTTCCGGATTACTTTGCCATGGACACCGACAGCCCCTACATGCTTTTGGTCGCCCCTGTAGTGGAGAAGCGCCACATCGTTCCTACACAAGAACAGCAGGCGCTTTGGGGGATCGATCTTTTGAACGTGCCCAAGTCGGACATCCCGGCCGCCACCCATGTGGACTATTCGGCGCGCATTCAAACCGTGCACCTAGAGACTAATCCGCGCTATTATAAGTTGCTCAAAGCCTTCGAGGCCAAGACCGCCTGCGGGCTTGTCGTCAACACTTCCTTCAATGTCCGTAGCGAGCCCATCGTGTGCTCTCCGGAAGACGCCTATCGCTGCTTCATGCGCACCGCCATCGATACTTTGGTCCTGGAGAACTGTCTTCTCCACAAGGCTGACCAGAAGCCTTCGGAAGGCGACCGTGATTGGCAAAAGGAATTCGAGCTGGATTGAAAACTCGCGAGAAAATGATGAAGGATGAAGTCACCAACAGCCAACTGCGCTCTTTCGCCTTGATCGTGGGCGGTATCTTTGCGTTACTGGGTTGCGGTGATCGTAGTTAGTCCTGCCGAAACTCTTTACTTGGAGTTGAATATGAAAATCTTCGCCGTCGTCAAGGCAGCGATGGGGAAAGTCTTGCTGGTTGTGTTTTCCACCGGCATTATCCTTCTTCTGCTGGAGTTTAGTATCAGGTGGTTTCTCCCTCAGCCGATCAACCATTACAATTTCACTCTCATTCAGGCAGAGGGCGGCGGCGAGATGGTCCTCGGGTCGAACATATCGGCCGGCCGGCAAAAGACGAAGGGATATGGCCCGTACATTCCTAACCTCTCGATAAATTTCGGTGGCGTTCGGGTGACCATCAATTCGCGCGGCTGGAGAGACGACGAGTATTCCTTGGAAAAGCCCCAGAGCGTTACCAGAGTCATGGTCGTCGGAGATTCGGTCGCTTTTGGTTATGGAGTCAAGCTTGAGGAAACGTTCCCGAAAGTGCTCGAACGAGGATTGAACAGCCAAGGGCCGGGACGTTACGAGGTT
>Ga0214473_10008875_pt1 | contig 11889 bp, 11 predicted proteins | sample RVTome_7_FD_203509 | JGI IMG/M metagenome (GOLD analysis project Ga0214473, IMG submission 203509) | Soil microbial communities from uranium-contaminated site in the Upper Colorado River Basin, Wyoming, United States - RVT98D197 | ecosystem: Environmental > Terrestrial > Soil > Contaminated >...
AACTGGCCTTCGACCGTCATGGGGTTTATGGCGCGTCCGATGTCGTGGACCAGCACCAGTTTTTCGACTTTGACCTCGCCTGTTTCAATATCCACCGCCACATCGGCAAAGACCGCACCAAAGGGATTCGGATTCGCCGTGGGGTGATAGGACTCCATGACGGCGATGACACGGGTCGCCCCGGTCCCTTTCAAAATCGCGTCATTGGCCAGACGCCTCAGGGAAAGGCGCGGTTCCTCCTTGCCTTTGATCCGGACGGTGCGATCCTGGATATCAAGCGCGTCCACTTCCACATCGAGTTGGCGGGCGGCTTCGTCGAGGATCTTGCATTTAAGGGAATACGCGGCCTTCATGACCGCGTTTCCGACCGTGTAAAGCCCGCTGTTCGCTCCCATGCCGCAGTCCCACATCTTGGCCTCGGTCGACTGATGCACGAAGCGGATATCTTCGTACCGGACGCAGAGGACTTCCGCGGCGATTTGAGCGGCCGTTCCCAGTAGATTCATGCCGCCGTCCGGATGGTTGAGGATAACGGTGATCAGGCCGTCCTCGTTGAGCTGCATTTCCACGTGACGGTCGAAACGTTCAAAAGGTTGCCCGCCACTGACGTCGAAGTAGGCCGACATGCCGATACCGCGACGAATAGGCCCATTGCCCTTTGCACGGGACCGTTTCTCGGTCCAACCGGTTTTTTCCGCCCCGAGCCGAATCACCCGTTCGTGGGTCGCCGTCTCCACCGGGAATGCATGCCCTAAGTCTCCCATCTGCTTCACGTTTTTTAGCCTGAACTCCAGCGGATCCATATTGAGTTTCTCGGCGGCCATATCCATCATTTGCTCGAGGAGGAAAAACGCGGCCGGCCCGCCGTAGCCGCGCACTCCGGATGCCATGGGAATGTTGCTGTAGACGGCCTTTGCTTCCGCAGATACGTTTGGACACCGGTACATGCCTGTAAACCCGGCCATATGTACCCCCGTACAGGCGGCACTGCGGTTAAAATAGGCGCCGCTGTCCACGATCACCTCTTCCTTAAGTACGGTGAGAATGCCGTCTTTGGTTGCACCCAGGGTTCCGCTGACCACATATACTTCCCGGGAAGCGGTGTTGATCGCTGTCTCGGGGCGGGAAAATACGAGTTTCACCGGCTTACCCGCCTTTCTGGCCAGCGCCACGGTGACCGGTAAGATGGGCCAGTTGGCTTCACCATAAAAGCCGCCGCCGTACTCGCATATCACATTCACCTTCGACTCGGGCAGTTGGAACAGCTCGGCCACTTTTTTGCGGAATGTCAGAGGACGCTGCACCGGCATTCGGATCGTCAAGTCGCCATTAGGCGAAAACTCGGCCAGGCAACTGAGCAGCTCTAACGGCATGAGATATTGCTTGGACGTTTTGAAGGTGGCTTCAACCGTGACCGCCGACTCCCGCAGTCCGGCCTCCACGTCTCCCCGGGAGCCGGGAAAACGGAAGGAACGGGAAACGTTGTTTTCTGTGAAATCGTGCACTTGGGGTGCGCCCGGTTTCATGGCTTCCTCAACATCGAAAACCGCCGGGAGCACTTCATACTCCACATCGATCAGTTTCAAAGCTTCGTCAGCGGTCCGCTCATCAATCGCCGCAACGGCGCCCACCATATCGCCCACGAAACGAGCCTTCTCGCTCAGGATGTACATATCGTTTACTTCATTGCTGGTGTCATGAAGCATCCAGTCCTGAACGCTGGGATTCAGCTGCTGTCTCGGCATATCTTCCCAGGTGAGCACGGCGAATACGCCGGGTAGTGCTTCAGCCCTGGATTTGTCGATCCTTCGGATCAGCGCGTGGGCATGCGGACTGTGCAGTACTTTTCCAACAAGCATGCCTGGCACAAATGCGTCAACAGAGTACTTCGCGGCTCCGGTGACCTTGTTGATCGCCCCGTAGGCGGGCAGGCGTTTGCCGACGATAGAGAGATCGGTCTTCACTACTTGCCTCCGTTCGTTTTTTAATGTTTTTCAACTCGATACGAAAAAAGAACACTCTACATGGCCGAGTCATCCGCTGGTTTCAGGCCTGAATCGAACCGCCTCAGGATTGGCAGATACCTTCGGTCCATTAAGACCCTAATTGTTTCCATTATCCGATTGATTCGCGTCTTCATCATTCGATTGATTCGAGCAGGCCGTGACGGCGTCGACTATTTTGACATAGCCGGTGCAACGGCAGAGATTGCCCCCCAAAGCTTCTTTCACTTCTGCTCGAGTCGGATTGGGATTTTCGTCCAACAAGGCTTTTGACATAAGAATCATGCCCGGCGTGCAAAAACCGCACTGGACGGCGCCATGTTCCATGAAGGCCTGTTGGATGGGATGCAGCTTGCCGTCTTCGGTCAACCCTTCTATGGTAAGAATCTCCTTGTTTCTGACCGCTATTGCCAATGTGGAACACGACAACACGGGCTTGCCGTTCACCAATACAGTGCACGCACCGCATTCTCCACATCCGCATGACACTTTGGTCCCTGTGAGATGCAACTTATCTCGAAGCAGTTCGGCCAAAGTAACACCGGGATCTATAATAGCTTCCCGCAGCACTCCGTTTATCTTAAAAGATACTATTTCACTTATTCCTGCGCCATTGCTCATCTTTTCAGTCCCCCGTTTTTTCGTATGCCTTGGTCAGCGCCCTGCCCACCACGACTCTCACCATTTCCCGTCGGTATGCCTCGGTGGAACGCAGGTCCGTTATGGGCCTTGCCTCTTTCGCCGCAGCTTCGGATACTTCCGCGATGAGGCCGCTGTCGATTCTTCGCCCATGAATCAACGACTCTGCGGCGGTCGCCCTGAAGACAGTGGGCGCCACGGATCCCAGTGAAATTCTCGCCTCTTTGCATACATGTTTTTCCGCACGGACGGTCACCGCCACGATGATCTTGGCGCAGTCGCAGTGTGTCCGGACCAGATTCATAAAGGCAGAACCTTCTCCCAGCGCGGGCTTGGGCACGAAAACCCCCGTAACCAACTCATCCCGCCTAAGGGTGGTGCTGTGGTAGCCGGTGTAGAAGTCAGCCAAGCGCTCCTTTCTCCGGCCATTGACGCCGGCGATGACGAGTTCGGCGTTTAGGGACATCAATGCCGTGGCCACGTCCGAACCCGATGTGGCCACGCAGATATTGCCGACAGCAGTCCCCATAGACTTGGTTTGAACGGAGGTTATCTGGTGGATTGCGTCATATAAAATCCGGTATTCATCCCGAACGACTTTTGAAGTTTCCAGATCATGTAAGGTAACCATGGCGCCGAATGTCAGACCACTGGAACCGTCGCAATCGACATACATCAGCTCGTTAATGTTCTGGATGTTGATCAGATGGCAGACCTTGATAGACCCAATCCGCATCCGCTGGACAAGGTCGATGCCGCCGGCGAGCACCCGGGCGCCGTCACCATAAGCATCGAGCAGGGCCGCAGCTTCCTGGATCGCGCTCGGTTCGTGATATTTGAACGGTTTTAAGCTCATCAGGTATATAACTCCCCATTTTGGTTTCTACAGTCGGACGCTTCCAAAAATGCACTGGAAACATTCGGATTCGCCAAATCGCTCTGATTCACCGATACGGTCTCCGTCATCGAAAACTCACTATTAAAGGTGAGCGATAACATCGGCGGTATCGGTTACTTGTGCGATGGACTGGGCCATGACCCTTACCAACGCCTCACTTACGATGTCATCAAGTTTTTCATGATAGCCTGGTGTGATGGCAGGTACGCAGCAATACGATGCATCTACCGGAATAACGCAATTATACCAAAGGTCTCCCGCAACGACGGCCGTGGAATAGACGACAGATTGTTGTGCGAAACCAGCAAGGATCAATGTGCTGACTTGGTGCTTTCTCAGCACAGCATCCAAGCCGGAATTCGTGAAGGAACCGATCAACCAATTGTAAACAACCTCATCGCTTGGAACTTGACCCATTTCGGGCATCACTTCCAATCCTCGACGAATGAAATCATCGGTAAAATAGGGTCGGTTTACCTGGGCAGCCTCAATTTCGCGAAAAAGATCACCATAAGCGGGAACTTTTCTTACTGGGTTGGGAATGGCATTGACGAAAATTATCGGCAGATTTTTTCTTCGGAAGGCATCTGCCAATGCACGACATTTTGGAACCATGCCGGAGTCGGCGATGCCCTTGGCCGCATGGGGGCCCCAATTAGGAATAAACATACCCTCACCCGCCAATCCTCTTTGCATGTGCAACACGCAAAGGGCAGGCTTTCCTTCCATTTTCCAGTCCTTGTGGTCGGGTCTAAGGTATTTCATTGAAATATTAAACTTGGTTGATCTTGTTCTATCTGCATCTGACATTTCAAAATTCCTCCTTTTATAGTGTTCTTGTTGACGGCAATTACCACTTTTTACTGTCATCTCATTACGCTTGGTAGCCAGAGGGGTATGGCCGGAAACATTATGATGAGCGCCATGGCAAGCAAATCAAGGAATAAGAAAGGAACGGAAGCCTTAATGATATCTTGCATTGAGTAATCAGGTGCGATCCCCTTCATTGTAAATAAAGACAGACCAAAGGGAGGCGTAAGACCCCCGATATCAACATTAATCATAAAAATAACTGCAAACCACACCGGGTCAAAGCCGAGTTCACGGACAATAGGCATAAAAATGGGGAGGGTAATCATCATAATGCTGACAGCGTCCATAAGGCAGCCCAATATGAGTAGAATAATTTGCATCGTTATTAGAGTAATCACAGGGGAAATACTAACGCTGGTCAGAAATTCAATCATGCCGACAGAGGCTCCCGTGTAAGCAAGAATCTGGCTGAAGGCTTTTGAACCAGCCATGATCATAAACATCATGACCGTGATCCGCAGTGTATTTCGAACGACTCTTATGATCTTTTCCCGATTGAGAGTTCTCCTTGCCGCACATATAATCAGCGTACCCAGAGCCCCGGTGGCAGCCGCCTCTGAGGGGCCGGCAATTCCTAAAAACATGACTCCGATAACCAGAAAGATGATTATCCCCACCGGAAGGATATGCCGCGAGGATTTTAACAATTTCTGTGATAAGGGAACATGAGGCGCCTCATAGGCAGGCGCCAGGTAGGGCTGGAGAGTGCATCGGGTAAGGATATACACCGTATAGATGGCAGCCATCAGCAGACCTGGAACGATAATGCCGATCAGTATTTTACCTACCGAGATCTCAGCCACAGCCCCTAATATAACCGCCGGGGCACTCGGAGGGATCATCATGGCCAGGCAACTGCTGCCGAGAATAGGCCCCAAAGACATAGGTTCTTTGTAACCTCTTCTTTTCATTTCCGGGAGTAACACATCTCCCAGCAGTGATATGCTTGCGATATTCGTACCGGTTAAGGTTGCAATGAGGACCCCCCCGGCGACTGAAACAAAGCTGAGCCTGCCAGGAAGCTTACCCAGCCATTGATCTACGGCATCCAACATATCGGTTGCGAATCCGGACTCTGCAATCAGTTCACCCATCAGAATAAACAGAGGGAGTGGCAGCAGAACGAACGATGCAAGAGAAGCATGCATACTGATAGCGAGCTGCTCGATACCGACCTGCCCGCCCCAGAACAAGTATACACCTAATATGTTCACCGCTATGAAGCAGAATGCGATGGGCAGTCCGGAGGCCATCAATAACAGAAGCATGCCAACGATGAGCAGCAGGATCAATTGCCATTCCACCTCAGTCCCTTCCCTCCCATACGAAGCTTCTCAGTTGTTCCGCAGTCCGACCGGTCTCAACGGTTCAGGTCTACAAATCTTTTAAAAAATCCATGTCCTCTTCTGACGAATTGGATGGTGAGCAATAGAAACCCTATCGGGATGATAAAATTGATAAGGGCAGCAGGAACAGTCATAAACGTCAGGAGCTTGTAACCGGTCTGAACATGTTGCCAAGTTACCCTGGCCGAATGCCACGCGATCATCAGGCACACCATTGCCCCAAGAAACGACGTCACGATGTTGAGAAGAGATTGATGTCTTAAGTTCAACCGATCAACGACCATGTCCATTCTGATATGTGCGTTCTGCTTTAGAACCCATGTCGTTCCCAAGAAGGTGAGCCACAGCAGGCAGTATTCAACGATTTCTGCCACCCAAGGGAGTGATCGCCCGATCACTAATTTCGTGCCGACATCCCCGCAGACCAGAAACAGGGTGAGCATCATGAGAAGGCCAGCAAGGACAGCCATTGCATTGACAATGCGGTCAAAAAGGATACTGTTTTTTTGCTGAGAAGCCATGGGAGTGCTCCTCTGTGAGCATTTGATTCAAGAAATATTCATCGGCGAAAGAGTATTCAGCTAGGAGGGAAGCGACTCTCTTATTTGCCTAGCTCGTAAAAGACTAAAGTTGAATCCGGGGGAGTTACCTTTTTCACCCCTTCCGAAATGAAAACGAAGGCTTTCGATACTCTTCATCCTTGAACATGCCTCCCGATAAAACCCGAGGCGTGTTTGGCATCACATGATCAGTTGCAAGAACGGCTTTGAATGTCTTCTTTATCCCAGACGGACGCCTTATCTATACTTGTTTCTTTATGGCGACAGGAGCTTTCGAAATTCCGGGATCGTTCGAGGCATCTGTTTTTCCCAGTTTTTCCACATCGCATCATAAGCTGTATTGACAAACGATTCAGCGTCCGACGGTGAGAACTTGATGTATTGCAAACCAGCGTCTCGAAACACCTTCCGTGCCTTGATCTCATCCTCATTATTGATGCGCCCAAGTTCCGGTGCCATGGTGATAAGAGTGTTGTAAAGAATATTCTGCAAACTCGATGGAAGCCCTTTCCATTTATTCAAATTCATAGCAACAACAACATAATCTGCAAAGAAAGCATGATCGATGCCGTACTTGAGCACATCCTGGGCGCCGAAAGTGACTACCCCCACAGCGGTAGAAAGCCATCCTTCGACGACCTTCCGTTCCAAAGCAGTGTAGGCATCGCTCAGAGGTATCACTTTCAAATCAAACCCCAATGCATCCGCAACAGGTTTTGTGAGAGGACCCGTGCCTCCTATCGACATACCAGCCAATTGCTGTGGCCTTTCAACCTTTTTAATCGTATGGATCATGAATTGCGGATCGTTGACCCCAAAGATTTCGCCCAGACAGTAAAGGTTGGCCTTGTTATAGAAAGGCTGTAATTTCCCAATTACCCCTCTTTTAATCTCCTCTTCCTGGGTAATGCGTGACAGAAGCGTAACCACAGCTTCAGGTGCCATTCCGGAGAGCCACGCCGGTGGGAACATCGCCACGTCGACTACCCCTCTACTCAAAGCCTGCCCCTGTTCCATAACCCCAATCACTTCTGGTCCGCCCAGGATCTTTATGCTTAGCTCTCCCTTGGATACTTCCTCTACTTTATTGGAGTACTGCTTGAAGAGTTTCGTTTTAGTGGCCATCGCAGGGAGAAAAGAAACAGCCTTGAGTTCGATCGCTTTGGCAGGGGCGGCAACTCCTGTGATCGGAGCAAAGGCTATTGCGAGTAACATTACCAAACAAATCGTTTTCATGAGAATGCAAAGAGCGTTCTTTTTCATGGATTTCCCCTCCTTCTCCTCTGTCTCATGGATTGTGGAAAGCTGCTGCGGATGTTTTCAACAGCCGTTCCTAGTTCCTACAAGAAATCGCCCGTCCATTTTCTACATCAGAAGCTTGAAGAAAGCGCTATCACTTAAAAACTCTATGGTCGGGAAGCTCAGTCTTGCCGGTGAAGTTTTTGATCTTACCGAGCACCGTTGCAGTATCGGTGCAGCGCGCAACAGTAGGCATCATTACTCTTACGACGGCTTCGGCGACTACGTCATCAATGCCATCATAATAGCCGGGAGTCGTCGGCGGCACACATATGTAGGATGCGTCCACAGGGACAATACTGTTCACCCAATAGTCGGCTGCCACAACACAGGATGTATAAACTACGGAGTTCTGTGCGAAGCCAACCCAAACTAGAGTGTCGATCCCAAGGACACGGCAAAGCTGCTCCAGACCGGAGTTGGTAAACGGATGTACGTTCCAGTTGTAAAGAACGTAATCTTTATCACATAAACCCATCTCGGACATGACCTCTAGGCCCTTACGAGTCCACTCGTCCGTGTAGTAAGGGACATACTTCGGGAAAGCAGCATCCTGTTCACGAGCAAGGTCTCCATAAGCAGGCGTAAAGGGCAGAGGCTTGGGAATGGCATTTACGAAGATAACCGGCAAATTCTTGGCGCGGAACGCATCGGCCAGCTGGCGGCACTTTTCGACCATACCGGAAGCTTCAATTCCTTTCTTGGCATTTGGACCCCAGTTGGGAATGAACATCCCCTCGCCTGCAAGGCCTCTCTGCATGTGGTTCACACAAAGGGCAGGCTTTCCAACGATTTCGAAATTTGCATGGTCGGGCCTGAGGAACTTGGTTGATCTTGTTCTATCTGCATCTGACATTCAAAATTCCTCCTTTTATAGTGTTTTTGTTTACGGCAATTACCACTTTTTACTGTCATCTCATCACGCTCGGCAGCCAAAGTGCGACCGGAGGGAAGATCATGATGAGCGCCGTTGCCATTAGGTCGAGTAATACAAAGGGGAGAGCTGCGTCGATTATCTCCCTCATGGAAAACTCAGGCGCCACCCCTTTCATGGTGAACAGGGAAAGGCCGAAAGGAGGCGTCAGTCCTCCTAAATCAACGTTGATCAAAAAGATGACCCCAAACTACACCGGGTCAAAGCCGAGCTCCTTGATAATGGGCATAAAGATCGGAAGGGTGATCATCACGATACTGACCGCATCCACCAGGCAGCCCAGGATCAAGAGAATGATCTGCATGATGAGGTTCTCTTTGCAAATGTTGATCCTGGGGGGTTATATGATCATAGAGTGAATCACGATAGTCACTGTATGATCAATTCTATAACAGGCGGTCATGCGCTTGTCAAGCGGATGTTGAGAAATAATCAATTTCTTGCTCAATTTCCTGGTTGCGCACATAGTTATCCTGTGATATTGTGTAATTATCTATTGAACAATGATGAGGATCTACTACCTTGAAAAACACCACTCCAATTGAAACGAAAAAGAAACCCCAAATTTCGAACCTCGAGGGAAAGGGCGGCGGGAGAGTGCGCGCGCTGGAACGCGGACTCCACATAATCAAGTGCTTCGATGTTGAGCACCCGAGTTGGAGCATCGCAGACTTGGGCCGGGCTGTTGGACTGCACAGCGCCACTACGCGGCGTTTGGTGAAGACTCTCCAATCCGAATCCATCCTCACGATGGATCCCGACTCGGGGCAGTACCGCTTGGGTGCCGCCCTGCTCCCCCTTACTTACTTGGCCCGTTCCCAGGACCAGTTGGTGCGAGTCGCCCAACCCATACTGGAACGTATTGCGGCCCGCACTGGGGAGACCGTCGGGCTTGCTATATGGACGGACAGGGGTGTATTATTGGTCTATGGCATCACGACTCCGCGCTTTTTCAAGCCCGTGCTGACACCCGGCCAGGTATCCACCCAGTATGGCAGCACCCACAGCAAGATCTTCCTTGCCTTCGGGCCCGAGGAGCGTCTGTCCAAACTGACATTGGGCGAACGAGGTCCCACGATGACACTTGCTGAACTGGCCGATTTGCGCGAAGAATTGAACAAGATAAGAGAGACTGGAATCGCCTATGACATCGAGGAACGAAGCAAAGAAGTTTGCGCGGTGGGCGTCCCCGTGAGGGATGCTGTCGGCGAGGTTGTGGCGAGCATAGCCGTCATTGTTCCGAAAGAGCGGTTCGGGGCTGCCCAAAAGGACATGATCTCTTCCTATATCAAGGAGGCCGGCGATGCCCTCTCCCGGGAGCTGGGATTCAGAGGATATGGAGAAAGAAGTATCCAAAAGGCAACCCAAGGGTGGTCCGCTGTGGCTCAATGATGGGTCATGTAACCGGCTTCGGTCAACTCACCGCGACCATGGCTGGTCTTTGGATGGCAATGGAAAGTTCTACTTACATTCCGCCAGTAATTCAAGGAACTTTTCTCTCGACATTCCCGCTGTCCTCATTAGGCCCAGGATGATATCCAAGTCCACGCTTTTGTAAGTGGGAATGATAACAGGGCGTTTGACTCCCTTTTTAAAATATCGGCGATGAGATCCTTCCTGGTGGTCAAAGACAAATCCATCTTTCAAAAAGATACATTCAAGGATCTTCCAGTGGACGGGTGTTAAACGTGGCATGATGTCCGGCAGTGATTCTTAGCGAGAAAAGGGATTGGGACGGTGATGAAGTTCTTATCGGCCGGTCTTTTGCGAGGAAGAGCGGAAGCGATCTGGAATCCACATTCCTTGAGCACCTCGTCGAGCGTCCCCATTTCGAAGCAGCCGGTGATGAACAGCCTGACAGCTTCTTCTATGTTCTTTCTTGCTACGGCTTCTGTATACCCCTGGGAATGAACATCAAGGACATCGCAAGACGAGACATAAATCCCCGGTTTTTTCTTAATCTTGATAGGCAGCACGACCTGAAACAAAACCCTTACCATCTTCGTATTCCCCTCTTCACAAAGATCAACGAACCTCGACACGCCATGGAAGAAACCGACCCTCCACGCATAATTAACCTAAATCTTTTCCACTCTTCTGTCAACCCCAAAATGGAACACCCTTCGGCTTCCTGGCAAAGATGCCTGAAAGCCGAAGGGTTGCCCCTGAGCTTAGTCGAACGGGTCAAATCTTTTGAAAGGGTAATTGGCAAGGGATTCTGGCAGGCCTATCACTCTCGGTTATTGCTTGCATCCGCACACCCTCGTTTAAGATCGGTGTAAGACAAAGTTGTATTTGAACCCCTCTCGTTTTTCACCCAGGGCATTTTTCAAGACAAATACGACCTAAAACTGCTCCTATGGAAGAGTACCGGAATAGACTTCGACGAAAAGAGATCCGCTGCAGTCATTCGTCGCATTTCCCACCTCATGCCTGCCCTCAAGTTTTATCCCAACGACCTGTCCTAATGTGACGGGAAACGTTCTTTCGGCAGTCCACCCCGGCTGGTAAAGGCCGGCAGGGCTACCAGACGGGACATTCATGACGCCCCAATCCCTTACTAAACTCCCCGTGAAGGCCGAACCTGGGGCGCCAGACGACAAGCCAGATGCAATGTTGATTCCATTATCGCTTCCTGCTATCGAGGTCAGATTGCAGTACCCGCGCGCCCGTACAACTGCCGTCCCTGTTACAGGACCTGTTTTGGTTGGTGCAGCTCCCGTCCCCACATAGTCTCTCTGCGACGGGATGGGCTTAAAATAACTGTATCGTTCTTAGTGATCAACAGGGTTTCTTAAATTGTGGAAGAGGACGAGTCTCGCTAAGTTTTGTTATCACAATTGCAGAGCATTGATGAGAGGTGGTCGAGAAATGGAGTAGATTTGTAGATTCGAGCGGAAGGATAAAAGACGGCATGTCAGGGAAGAATCGTTGGCGCACCGGAGGCAAAGATTTGAGAAAAACATCAAGACCAGGTTCCTGGCGCGTGAAACCGAAGAGGGGATCCGGAAAATGGCGTGCAACTTACCGAGTTCCGAGAAGAATATCAGAACCGTCCCCCTCTTCGATTTTTGTTTCAGGATTCGAGGCGCCCGGTCATGAATGATCCAATGGAAACGCGGAAGGTTTTGTGAGGAGGATTGAGATTTGAATGACATAGCATGTTCGCCGTGGGTGCGACCATGTCAATACCGAATTACCGCTGCCTGGCCCCACACCTTTTTTCTCGAAGGCATCTTCATAGCGGTGCTAAGCTGCGTGATTGCGGCTATTCCTGCTCTTCTTCTCACTGCAGTAATGATCGGCAATCTGCCTCTGCCCGTGAGCTTGCCTTTCC
>Ga0214473_10008876_pt1 | contig 11888 bp, 3 predicted proteins | sample RVTome_7_FD_203509 | JGI IMG/M metagenome (GOLD analysis project Ga0214473, IMG submission 203509) | Soil microbial communities from uranium-contaminated site in the Upper Colorado River Basin, Wyoming, United States - RVT98D197 | ecosystem: Environmental > Terrestrial > Soil > Contaminated >...
CCTTCTTCAACATCTACGGGTTGCTCACCCTGGTGGGGGGCGCGCTGTGGTCGGCCTGGCTTTTCCTGCGCAAGCTGGTCCTCCCCAACCGGGTAGTCGGCAATGTGCTGATCGCCGCTGGAGCGCTCTCCATTGGGCTGGCGAGCACCCTGACTCGGCTGGGTTTCGGAGGCTACCTATACCTGGGTGAGTTAGTCGCCGCCCTGCTGATGTTCGCCGGGTTCCTGATGGCGGCCGCCCCGTCCACCGAGGCGGAGCGATCCGAGGCCACCGCCTCGAGCGTCTCGGCCGCAGCCTGAGCCCCATGCGGCAGCTTCCCCCCAACGAATTCTCCCTGCCGCGGGCGGTCAAGCTGGGCGCGTTCCACATCGGCTCCTCGGCGGCCGACCTGCTGGTCTCGGCGATCTGGAATCGGGTGATGATCGTCGAGTTGGGAGTGGTGGCCTGGCCGGTCGCGCTGCTGAGCGCCCTGCGCTACCTGCTGGCGCCGCTAAGTCTGTGGACCGGCCATCGTTCCGACTCCAGGCTGCTTTGGGGAACCCGCCGGGTCGGCTACATCTGGCTGGGGCGGGCGCTGATGCTGTTGTCCCTGCCGCTGCTGCCCTGGTCCACCGTGCAATTGGCCCGGGAGCCGGGCTCGGCCGGTGGGTGGGCGCTGGCCTTTCTTTCGTTCACCCTGTTCGGCATTGGAACCCTGCTCTCGGGTCCGGCCTACCTGGCGCTGGTGCATGACAGCGCGCCGTATGCGCGCCGCGGCCAGGCGGTCGGGGTGGTCCAGTTCATGCTGGTGGCGAGCTTCGCCTTTCTACCCCTGTTCTACGCCCGCATGATGCCCGACTACGAACCGGCGGCCTACTGGCGCATGGTGTTGACGGGGATGGCGGCCGCGGCGGTATTGTGGTTCCTGTCGGTCTGGCGGGAGGAACGGCCGAAGGCCGCCCCGGCTCCGCGCCCGCCGTCGAGGCCGCTGCGGGTGGTGCTGCGCGGCATCTGGAGTGGGGAGAGCACCCGCCGCTATGCGCTGTTCCTGGGCGCCTCGGCCTTCTTTGCCTTCATGCAGGATGCCGTCCTGGAGCCCTTTGGGGGCGAGGTGTTCGGCCTGACGGTGGGTGAAACTACCCGCTTCAATGCCTACTGGGGCACCGGCGTGCTGGTGGGGATGCTGGCCGCGCTGGCGATCACCCGGCGGCGCGGCCCACACCAGCAGGTCGGCACCACGGGATGGGGGCTGGCCTGGATGGGCATCCCGCTGCTGGGGCTGGGAGGCGCCTCGGCGCTGGCCTCCCTGGCCTGGGTGCGGCCGCTGCTGCTGCTTTTTGGACTGGGGTTCGGGATCTTCACCGTGGGCGGCGTCAGCCTGCTCATGGCCATGAGCCGGGAACGGCAGGCAGGGACCTACCTGGCGCTGTGGTCGGCCATTCAACTGGTCTCGCGCGGGATGGGGATCGCCGCCGGCGGTGCCCTGCGCGATCTGGCGCTGGCGCTGACCGGGGGATTCACCGGCGCCTATGCCGTGGTCTTCTGGGTGGAGGCGTTGGGAGTGCTTGCTTGCATCGCCCTGCTGCGGAGGGTGGACGTGGCAGGTTTTGCCGCGGCCCGCATCCCGGGTCCGGCGGCCGACATCTTGGCCACTGCTGGCGACTGACCGCCTTTCTCCTGCCTCTCGGTCTCGAAAACCCGGTTGCCTGGACCCACAGGAACCGGGCTCTTCGCTCCGGCTGGCGATCTGCTCCTGGGGAGGGCGTCTCGCCCGCGGACGAGAACTCGCGGGGCGGTTGCCCGCCTTCGCGCTCCGTCGTATGATACCTACGCGGGAGGCAAACGAACGGGGGTCGGCATGAGAACGTGCTGGGTGAGGCGCTCGCGCCCCATCCGAGGCAGGGATCATATCAACCGGTAGTGACACTCGCCCACCTGAATGGAATGGTGGGCTTTTTATTGTCACTCATGGGAGGCGCCCCAGGCGAAACAACGATGTTCGAGCACATGCTTGTTCCATTGGACGGATCTCCGCTGGCGGAGTGCGTCTTGCCGCACACCGTGGCCCTAGCTCGGGCGCTTGGATCGCGGGTTACCTTACTGAGGGTCTTGGAGCCGACCCGGGTCGGCGATCGCAGTGCCTCGATGGATCCCCTGGACTGGCACATGCGGGTGGCAGATGCCAGAACATATCTCGAGGGCCTGAAGGGCCGCCTGCTAGGCATCGATCTGCCGACCGAGTTTGCCCTTCTGGAAGGGCAAGCCGCGGAGCGGGTTGTTGATTTCGCCCGACGCCAGGGCGTCGATCTGATCGTCTTGAGCAGCCACGGTCAGAGCGGGCTGAGCGGTTGGAACATCAGCAGCGTTGTTCAAAAGATCATCATGCGCGCCTACGTTCCGACGATGATCGTTCGGGCCTATCAAGATAGCCTCCTGGATCTGACCGGATGCCGGTACGGACGCGTGCTGGTGCCGCTAGACGGCTCGCAGCGTGCGGAGTGCGTCTTGCCGCTGGCTACGGCGTTGGCCCAGTTCCATGCAGCCGATCTCCTGCTGGTCCATGTCGCTTGCCGCCCGGAGATGCCCCGTCGGGTACCGGCTGCATCGCAGGACGTCGAGCTGGCAGAGCAGATCGTAGAACGGAACCGGACGGAGGCTTCCCGCTATCTGGAGGAGCTTCGTTCTCGCTTGGCCTTCGGGGTGGAGACACAGCTGCTGACTGCGCCGGGGGTCGCGGCGGCGTTGCACGATTTGGTGGAACAGGAGAAGGTAGATCTGGTCGTCCTGAGTGCTCACGGTTACTCGGGCGGAAGTCGGTGGCCCTACGGAAGTGTAACCACCAGCTTTATTGCCTACGGTACCGGCCCTCTGCTGATCGTGCAGGACCTTTCTGCGGAAGAGCTGGAGGGTTCCTTGGCGGAGCGAGCGGCACGGGAGGTCGCGGGACACTAGTCCATGCAGCAGGAGCAGCGCTGCCCAGAGGCGCTTCACCACAACCGCGAGGGCGGAGGCGGCTCCGGGCTCTCCGAGGCTGGCACAGCAAGGGGTCGGCCGAATCCCGCGGCGGCGGAGGCCGGTGAGCTCGAGCCGCGGGCCCGTCGGTTGGGCGCCGGCCATCGGATCACGCGTCCGCTCAGGCGCCCACCGGCGCTGCAGGCCCGCCTGCGAGAATTGGATGGAACGCTTCGGCTGGTATACCAGAGACTTGAGCGCCTGCCCGAGAAATCGGCGGCCCTGTCCCAGGCGGCTGAGTGGTTCCTCGACAACTACTTCATCCTACAGGAAACGATTCAGCAGATCGCGCAGGACATGCCGGAAGGCTACTATCGCCGGCTGCCTCGTCTTGCCGGGTCCCCGGAGAGCGGCTCGTCCCGCATCCATGTCCTGGCGCGCGTGATCGTGGCCTGGTGCGACAGCCCCCTCAGCCTCGATCAAGTCACGCAGTTCATCACTGCTTACCAGGGCGAAGGCCCACTGACCATGGGCGAGCTGTGGGCGCTGCCAACCATGCTGCGGTTGGGCGTCCTGGAGTCGCTGGTCGATGCCATTGCGCACCTCACAGGTCTGGGAGGGCCCTCACGAACCCCGCCTCCCGATTCCAGCCCGCCGGCCACAGAAGCAGACGATGCGCAGGCCGTGGCCAACAGCATCCTCAGCCTGCGCCGGCTTTCGACCGCGAATTGGATGGGCTTCTTCGAGGCCAGCAGCATGGTGGAAGGAGTGCTGCGCTGCGACCCGGCGAAGATCTATGCAGATATGGACTTCGAGACCCGAGACCGCTATCGGAAGGTCATTGAGCAACTGGCGCTGCAGACTGGCTGGGAGGAGGCGGAGGTGGCCCGGCAAGCCATTCGCCTGGCTGAAGAAGCGCAGCAGCAGGCCCATGGCTCCGCGCGATTCGCTCATGTTGGCTACTACCTCCTGGACGGCGGAAGAACCCGGCTCGAGCGCAGCCTGGGGTATCGCCCCGCCGCGGCGACCCGCTCGGTCCGCTGGTTGTCCCGGCATGCCACCCTGATCTACCTGAGCAGCATTTCGCTCCTCAGCCTGGCCGGGGTGCTCGGTTTCATCGCCTACGCCATGGCTTCCGGCGGCAGCCCGGTTCAGGTGCTCGCCGCCGGTCTGTTGGGTCTCCCGCTAGCCAACTCGGTGGCTGTCCACCTGGTTCACTGGTTCGTCACGCACCGCGTGCCCCCCAAGGTGCTGGCAAGGCTCGACTTCCGCGATGGCATCCCTCAGGAATACCGGGCGATCGTAGCGGTTCCGGTCCTCTTGGGCACCAGCGCAGAGGTGAAGTCCCTGCTGCGGCAGCTGGAACTGCACTTCTTGGGCAATAACGATGCGCACTTGGCCTTCGCCCTGCTGACCGATTTCGCCGACTCGCCAGAGCAGTCAATGCCTGAAGATGATGCCTTGATCGAGCAACTGAAGACCGGGATCGGGGCCCTCAACCAAGCCCACGGACACCACACGGCGTCGCCGTTCTATCTGTTCCATCGGTCTCGGGTGTGGAGTCCGGGTGAGGGATGCTGGATGGGTTGGGAGCGGAAGCGGGGCAAGCTCAGAGAACTCAACTGGCTGCTGTCGGGCAACGGGAGGCCGACGTCATTTGTGGTGCAAATGGGGGATCCGGCGGTTCTGAAGGGGACGAAATTCGTCATCACAATCGACGCTGACACGGCGCTGCCCCCGGGCAGCGCACGCCGCCTGATTGGGACACTGGCCCATCCACTGAATCGGGCCGAATTCGATCCGAGCAGCGGCAAGCTGGTTGCTGGCTACACGGTGCTCCAGCCCCGAGTGGAGATCAGCCCGATCAGCGTCAACCGGTCACAGTTTGCTCGGATCTTCGCCGGCGAAATCACCGGCCTGGATCTGTACTCCCGTGCCGTGTCGGATGTCTACCAAGATCTCTTCGGCGAGGGGATCTTCGCCGGCAAAGGTATCTACGACGTTGCCGCCTTTGAGCGAAGCCTGGTTGGAAAGGTGCCCGATGGAGTCTTGCTCAGCCACGACCTGTTCGAGGGCATCCACGGACGGGCCGGACTGGTGACGGACGTGACCCTGTTTGAAGATTTTCCTCACAACTACCTCGCCTACGCCCGGCGAACGCACCGCTGGGTGCGCGGCGACTGGCAGCTGCTGCCCTGGCTCCTGCCCAGGGTGCCGCAGCGGGCCGGGAGATGGATGCCCTCGGGCCTCTCCGTCCTCGACCACTGGAAGATCCTGGACAACCTGCGACGCAGCCTGCTCACGCCTGCCGTGCTGACCCTGCTCGCCGCAGGCTGGGTGGGGCTGCCAGGCTATCCTGCGGTGTGGACGCTGGCGGGACTGCTGACGACGGTTGTGCCCTACACCGGCGTGTTGGGATGGCTGAGGCGGCCCGCGCGGGAGAGGACGCTCAGGGGCGCCGCCTGGGCAAGGTGGAGGAGCGCACGACGTTGGCTGCTGGCGGTGGTCTTTCTTCCCTACGAAGCGCTGATGCTGATCGATGCCATCGGCACCACCCTGGCCCGGCTGGTCAGCCGCAAGCACCTGCTGCGCTGGACACCCAGCGCACACACCATCCGCCTGCTCGGCAAGGAGCGGAAGCTGGGGCTGTTTTGGACCCAGATGCGTGGCGGCACCGTGCTGGCGCTGGGGCTGGGCATCGCGGTCGGATTGCTGAGGCCGATGGCGCTGCCCGTGGCTGGACCGATCCTGCTGGCCTGGGTGGCTTCCCCCCTCATTGCCCACGAGCTCGAAAGGCCGCTCGTCCGCGCGCAGATTGCTCTTTCTGCAGGTCAAACCGACCAATTGCGCCGATTGGCACGCCGCACGTGGCGGTTCTTTGAGCGCTTCGTTGGCCCAGATGACCACTGGCTGCCCCCGGACCATTTCCAGGAGACCCCGCGCGGGCAGGTGGCTCATCGCACCTCACCCACCAACATCGGCCTCCTGCTGCTCTCTACACTCGGCGCCTATGATCTCGGCTACATCGGTCTGTTCGAGCTCACCTTGCGGCTGCGCGACGCCTTCAACAGTATCGGCAAACTCGAGCGGTATCGTGGCCACTTCTTGAATTGGTACGACACGCGGCGACTGCAGGCGCTGCCCCCACGCTATGTCTCCACGGTTGACAGCGGCAACCTGGCCGCTTGCCTCATTGCAATGCGGCAGGGCTGCCTGTCCCTGGCGCGCTCTCCGATCCTGCGCTGGGAACGCTGGCAAGGCCTGCTCGACGCGCTGGCCATCCTGACAGAGGCCATCGAGGGCGTCAACACGCTGGAGCTGGAGCCGCTCGCGTCCTCGGCGCGGGCGCAGCTGGCCGCCATGTGTCAGCCTGTCCTGGAGGCCCGCGAAGAGCCGAACCGCTGGGACGCCCTGCTCGTTGAGTTGCTCGGCCAGCAATGGCCACAGCTCAATCGACTGCTGACAGAACTGGTTGAGAAGGGCGCCTCCCTGCTGCCGGCGGAAGTGCTGCCCAGCCTGCGAACCTGGTTGGAACGCATCCACCATCACCTGGTGGGCATGCAGGGCGATATCGACCTGTTCCTGCCGTGGCTTCCGGCTCTTCGCCAGCCACCCACCCTCTTCTCCCAGCCAGACACCGCCGCAGTCATCCAGGGGGCCTGGACGGACCTTGGGAACTGCTTTTCCAGCAAGATCGAGCTCGAGCAGGTGGCCGATACATATATGGCCGGGCAGGGGCAGCTGACGCGTCTGGAGGAGCAGCTGGCCGAGGGCGTGGGTTGCTCAGATCAAGTGCGAGAAGCCCGGGAGTGGTGTGTCCGGCTGCGCCTGGGCCTGCGGGATTCCCGGATGGCGGCGCGCACCATGCTGATCGCCTGCGAAGCCTTGGACACGCAGGCCGAGGCCTGGCTCGGACAAATGGACTTCGGATTCCTGTTCGATCCGCAACGGCACGTGTTCCACATTGGGTACAACGTGGACGCGGAACGATTGGACGGCAGTTATTACGACCTGTTGGCGTCTGAGGCGCGGATCGCCAGTCTGGTGGCCATCCTCAAGGGCGATATTCCACGCGACCACTGGCTCCATCTGTCCCGCCCCATCACCAGGCTCAACCGCGCTCACGGTCTGCTTTCCTGGAATGGAAGCATGTTCGAGTACCTCATGCCCGGCCTGCTGATGCGCGCATACGAAGGTTCGCTGCTGGACCTGAGCTGCCGCGCGGCGGTGGAGCGCCAGATCGCCTACGGGCGTCGGAATAGCCTTCCGTGGGGGATTTCCGAGTCGGCCTACTACCGCTTCGACGCCAACCTGAACTACCAGTACCGGGCCTTTGGCATTCCAGGGCTGGGATTGAAACGCGGCCTGGCCGAAGACCTGGTGGTTGCCCCTTATGCTTCTCTGCTCGCTTTGGACCTGGACCCTCCGGCTACGATCGACAACCTCGCCCGCCTGCTCCAACGGGGAATGCTGGGCAGATATGGCCTCTATGAGGCAATTGACTTCACCCGCTCCCGGCTTCCGCCGGGGGAATCGAGCGCCATCGTGGCCACCTACATGGCCCATCATCAGGGGATGATCTTTCTCTCTCTGAGCAACTTCTTGCTTGAGGGCGTGATGATCCACCGCTTTCACGCCGACCCCCGGGTGCAGACCACCGAAATGCTCTTGCAGGAGCAGGTGCCAACGCACGCTCCCCTGCTGATCCCGCTACCGAGGGAAGTAGAACGTCTCAAGCCGCCTCCCGCCAAGGTGGCACTGCGGCCCTGGCGCGCTCCGGTGGATGGCTCGCTGCCTGAGGTGAATCTCCTCTCCAACGGTCGCTACAGCGTGATGGTCACGTGTGCCGGAGGCGGCTATAGTCGCTGGCAGGATGAGGACCTCACGCGCTGGCGCGCCGACCCGACGCTGGACCATTGGGGGATGTGGATCTACGTTCAGGATCGAGAGAGCGGCTCCTTATGGTCCGTGACCCAGCAGCCCACCCCTTGTCCTCGCGCCAGTCAGGATGTTCGGTTCTCCGCTCATCTAGCAGAATTCCTATGCCATCGGCACGCCATTTCCATCCGCACCGAGATCGCCGTCGCTCCGGAGGATGACGTCGAGATCCGGCGACTGACGCTGAGTAACGAGGGGGAGCGCTCCCGTTCCCTTTTTCTGACCAGCTATGGCGAGGTTGTGCTCGCCGACCACGCCGCCGACCGACGTCATCCGGCTTTCGGCAATCTCTCGATCGAAAGCGAATACCTGCCAGAGGTGAATGGTCAGCTGTTCCATCGCCGACCCGAGTCGGCCGAGGCGAAGCCGGTCTACCTGCTGCATTCGGTGGTTACTCAGCGCGGCCATCCCATCAGCGGTGAGCATGAAGCCGACCGTCAGCGATTTCTGGGCAGGGGAGGGAGCCCGCGTGCGCCTGCCTGTTTGGGCGAGGGTGGCCATGGCCTCTCCGGCACCACGGGCGCCACCCTGGACCCGATCATGGCAGTCGGACAAGAGGTCTTTCTCGGGCCGTACGCATCCGTTCAGGTCGCCTATCTCACCGCAGCGGCCCGCTCTCGCCAGGAGGCGGTGACGCTGGGCCGTCGCTACCAGGCCTGGTCTGCGATCCGTCGGGCGTTCGAGGGCGCGCACAGCCACGCCGAGATCGAACTCCGCCAGCTGGGCATCAACTCGGCGCAGCTCGAGCAGTTCATGCGGCTGCTCTCCGTGCTGCTCTACCCGCATGCCGCCTTGCGGGCGGGCGCCTCCGTCCTGGCCGCCAACCGCATGGGCCAACCCGGCCTGTGGGGGTACGCGATTTCGGGCGACCATCCGATCCTGCTGGTGCGGGTCAGCGACCAGGAGGGTATGCAACTAGTTCGCGAAATGCTGCAGGCGCACGCCCTCTGGCGTCAAGGGCAAACCAAGGTCGATCTGGTTATCCTCAACGAACACGAAATAAGCTACGGGCAGGAACTGCAAGGCCAGCTGCTGCGCCTGGTGGTCGAGGCTGAGGCGGAGAATTGGCTGAACCAGCGCGGCGGGATCTTCCTCCTGGTCGCCCATCAATTGAGCCAGGCTGACAGGACGCTCCTGGAGACCGCTGCCCGCGCAATTCTGGACGCGAAGGCCGGTACCCTCGGCGAGCAGCTGGGCCGCCTGCGCATCCAGCCAGAGCGCCTGCCGCGCTTCACGCCTCTCCGGCCGGGGCCGGGGGAGGAGCAGACCCGGCCGCTCGGCCGGCCAACCGATCTCCTGTTCGACAACGGACTGGGAGGCTTCCGCGCCGATGGCAGAGAGTATTTGATCTACCTCCGGCCGGGCCAATCCACGCCGTCGCCCTGGACCAACGTCGTTGCCAATCCGCAGTTTGGGTTCCTCGTCTCTGAAACCGGCGCCGGGTACACCTGGGCCGTGAACAGCGGCGAGAATCGGCTCACTCCCTGGAGCAACGACCCGGTATCCGATGCCCCGGGTGAGGCGCTCTATCTACGCGATGAGGAGAGCGGGGAGATCTGGTCTCCTACGCCGGCACCTGCCGGCGCTCCGGCGCCCTACCTGATCAGGCACGGGGCGGGCTATTCCATTTTCGAGCATCACTCCCATGGTCTGCGGCAGCGGCTGCGGCTTTTCGCCGTCCCCGATGCACCCGTGAAGGTGGTGCACCTGCGTATGGAGAACCTGTGGGACCGTGGCCGCCGGATCACCGTGACCTTCTACGCCGAGTGGGTGCTGGGCACAACCCGAGAAGAGACCCAGGCCTACATAGTGTCTGAGTTTGACAGTGACACCGGGGCCTTGCTGGCGCGCAACGCCTACAACTCCGACTTCGGCGAACGCGTCGCATTCCTGGCTGCCAGCCAGCCTCCCCACGGTCTGACCGCGGATCGCAGCGAGTTCCTCGGGCGGTGCGAGAATCTGGAGCGGCCAGCCGGCCTCGGCCGTGTGGGGCTGGCGGGCACCGTGCAGGCTGGAATTGACCCCTGCGCCGCAATCCAGGTGCATATGGACCTATCGCCCGGCGAGGCGAAGGAAATCTACTTCCTCCTGGGCGAGGGCCGCAACCGAGAGGAAACCCTGCAGCTGGTCAGTCAATTTGGGCAAGCGGCTGAGGTCGCCGCCGCCTGGGAGGGCGTGTCTTCCTTCTGGGACGGATTCCTGGGCGCAGTCACCGTGCGCACCCCGGATCCCGCCATGGACCTGTTGCTGAATCGCTGGTTGCTCTACCAAACCCTGTCCTGTCGACTTTGGGCCCGCTCGGCGCTCTATCAGCCCGGCGGCGCCTATGGCTATCGGGACCAGCTGCAGGATGTGATGGCTCTGGTCCACGCAAACCCTGATTTTACGCGTGCGCATATCTTGGATGCGGCCCGCCATCAATTTGAGCAGGGGGATGTGCTGCATTGGTGGCATCCCCCGCTGGGGCGAGGTGTCCGCACCCGCTGCTGCGATGACCTGCTGTGGCTGCCCTATGTCACGGCCCACTACATCGAGGCAACAGGGGATACCTCTGCCCTGATGGAGAAGGTGCCATTTCTGGCTGGAGCCCCGCTGACTTCGGATGAGTCCGAACGATATGGCCTTCATCCACGGAGCGATGAGTCCTTCATGCTCTACGAGCACTGTCGCCGGGCCCTGGATCGCGCTCTGGCCCTGGGAGCTCACGGCCTGCCGTTGATCGGGAGCGGCGACTGGAACGACGGCCTAAACCGCCTCGGGGTCGGTGGCCAGGGAGAGAGCGTCTGGGCGGGCTGGTTCTTGTCCGCCGCTCTGACACGCTTCGCCCCGCTCTGCCAGTTGATGGGGGAGGTGGCACAGGCGGATGAATACCGGAACCGGGCAGATGAGGTGCGCCGCGCGGCGGAGACCCACGCCTGGGACGGAGCGTGGTACCGCCGGGCCTTTGATGATGAAGGGGGACCCATCGGATCAGCGCAGGACCGCGAGTGCCAGATCGATTCGATTGCCCAATCCTGGGCGGTGCTCTCGGGTGCCGCCGATCCAGCACGCTCCAGGCAGGCCTTAACCTCCGCGGCAACCCGGTTGATCCGTGAAGACGATCAGCTCGTCCTGCTGCTAGCCCCCCCATTCGACCAGACTGCAAGAGATGTGGGATACATCAAGGCTTATCCACCCGGGATTCGGGAGAACGGTGGGCAATATACCCATGCCGGCCTATGGCTGGCGTGGGCGTTCGCCGAGCTTGGCCAAGGTGACCGCGCGGAAGGGCTGTTCCGGATGCTCAACCCGATCTACCACGCCGACGCACCAGATCGGTCGGCCCTCTACCGTGTTGAGCCTTACGTTGTCGCCGCCGACATCTGTGGTTTGGCCCCTCACGTCGGGCGCGGCGGCTGGACCTGGTACACCGGTTCGGCTGGCTGGATGTACCGCCTGGGGCTGGAAAGGATCTTGGGCTTGAGGCGAGCGGGAACAACGTTGCGCTTCGATCCGTGTATTCCGGCCGACTGGTCGAGCTACGAGCTGATCTACCGCTATGGGCGAAGCTCCTATCGCATCGCTGTGGAGAATCCGAAGGGGGTGAACCGGGGTGTGTGGCAAGTTACACTGGATGGCAGAGTCCTGCCGGACAAGGACATCCCCTTGCTGGGGGACGGGAGACAACACCTGGTGCGAGTCGTGATGGGATGATGCGGGGGTGGGCGAGCGCCACAGCCTGCAGGAACAACACCGCCCGGGTCGTCACCGGGCGGTGTTGACCATTCGGGAGAGGAGCCAGGCTCCTCGGCCAGGACTCGAACCTGGAACCCACCGGTTAACAGCCGGTTGCTCTGCCGATTGAGCTACCGAGGAAAGGCCTTGGGATTATACGGGGCGGAGGAGGGGTGGTCAAGCGCAGGGCCGCGATCCTCTCAGGAATCCAGGATCTCCAACGAATCGACCAACCCGAAGGCCTCCAGGTATTTGCCGATGCGGGCCGCGATGCGCTCGACCACCAGGGCGTGCGGATCGTCCAG
>Ga0214473_10008877_pt1 | contig 11888 bp, 10 predicted proteins | sample RVTome_7_FD_203509 | JGI IMG/M metagenome (GOLD analysis project Ga0214473, IMG submission 203509) | Soil microbial communities from uranium-contaminated site in the Upper Colorado River Basin, Wyoming, United States - RVT98D197 | ecosystem: Environmental > Terrestrial > Soil > Contaminated >...
TTTTTCAGGATTCTGGAAATATAAATCTTCTCGATTCCTTCCAGAGACAACGCTTCAACCCCTTCCATGAGTTCGGAGTCTAAGCCCGACGGCCCATCGCTCTTTCTTTGTTTCAGTTCAAAAGGCAGTTGATCGGGAGTAATCCATTTCTGACCCGATAAAATCATGGCCCTTTCAACGACGTTCCTTAATTCCCTCACATTCCCCGGCCAATCATAATCTAAAACCAATCTCTTCCCTTCTTCTGAGAATCCGCGGACCTGTTTGCCGTACTCCTTATTGTTTTCCTCAATGAACAGGTTCGAAAGTAAGAGGATGTCCTCTTCTCCCCGGTCCCGGAGAGGCGGCATATCGATGACCATGACCTTGAGCCGGTAATAAAGGTCTTTTCGGAATATTCCTTCTCGAACCATTTTCTCCAGGTCTCGGTTGGTCGCAGTAATGATACGGACATCGACCTTGATCTCTCGCTCCCCCCCTACTCTCATGAAGGACTGGGTTTCCAGAAATCGTAGTATCTTGGATTGGAGGAACGGTTTCATTTCGCCGATTTCATCCAGAAAAACCGTCCCGCCATCGGCCAGCTCAAAAAGGCCCTTCTTGGTATTCTTTGCGTCGGTGAAGGCCCCTCTCTCATAACCGAAAAGCTCTGATTCGAGCAGGGCATCCGGAATCGCACTACAATTAATCTTCATCATGGGGTGAGAGCATCGCTGGCCCTGATCATGAATAGCATTGGCGGCCAACTCTTTTCCCGTCCCGCTTTCTCCTTGAATCAATACCGATGTTTTATACGTCTTGCTGATGGTGTCGATCAACTCCTTCACATATTGAATCTGGGGACTGGTTCCATGGAGATAGTTATTCTGGTTCTTCCCTTTTTGTGCGCGGTAGAGTCGCCGGACTTCGTTGATCAGGCTTTTGGTCTCCAACCCCTTCTCGATCAGGAGTTTCAATTCCTCGAGTTCGAAAGGCTTGTTGATATAATGATAAGCCCCGGATTTCATAGCCGAAACGGCTGTTTGAACATCGGAATAAGCCGTCATGATTATCACCAGAATATCCGTGTCCAATTCTTTGATCTTTTTTAGGACTTCCAATCCATCCTCATCAGGGAGTCTCATGTCGAGCAAAACCAGATCGATAATATTCTTCTTGATGACCGATATCGTTTCGGTTCCTGAACCGGCGGAAAAGATTTCGTATCCTCTTTTTTTTAATACGTCAGAGAGCGTTTCTCTCATGACTTCGTCGTCATCAACAACGAGAATAGAAGGTTTCATTAATTGTCCAATCTCTCCGGCAAATTGATAATAAACGAGGTTCCCTTTTCCCATTCACTCTCGACTTTGATGGACCCGCCATGTTTCTTAATGATTTGATAGGTAATGGAAAGGCCCAATCCAACCCCTCTCGGCCGGGTTGTAAAAAATGGATCGAAAATCTTTGGTATAAAATGGGAAGGAATTCCCTTGCCGGTATCGGAGATGATGATCTCAATGAAGTTTTGTCTGACCCCATCCGTGGTATCCGAATGGGTAGAATGAACTTTGATTTTGAGTTCCCCGCCATTGGGCATGGCTTGAAGGGCATTCAGAAACAAATTCAGAAAGGCCTGGTGCATCTGATTTTTGTCCATCCTGATTTTCGGCAACTGGGGGTCATAGGATTCCACAAAGCGAATTCCTTTGTCCGAGATCTCTCTCAATAGAAATGGAATAATGGTATTAATGATATCCTTAATGTGGCAGTGTGTGAGCTGGAGATTCTGCGGCTTGGCGAATGAAAAAAAGGCCTTCAACAATTCATTCAGGCGATCAATCTCTTTTGTGATTCGGTTTAAATACTCTTTTCTCGAATCCTCCTCGCCCATCTCCTCACTTAAGGCCTGAGCCGTTGTTTTGATGCCCGCTAAGGGATTTCGCAACTCGTGAGCGATTCCCGAAGCTAATTTTCCGAGGGAGACCAGACGGTCCATTCGCAGGATTTCCTCTTGGATCTTGTAGACCTTTGTCAGATCCCGGAAAACGATGATTCGCCCGATTGTCTCTCCTTGGATATTCAGGTGGTTATTCATAGTAAATCCTACAGGGAAATTGATTCCATTTTTCCCTTGCATCCACCCCTCTTTTCTTGCATCTAAAACGTCGGGGTGATCCAGAAGGGATTGGACGATGCTCGGTTTTTCCTTCAACCCGAGAAACCCAAAGGGTTTTCCCACCACTTCTTGTTTTGAGTATCCCAGTATTTTTTCTCCAGCCCTATTCATATAGGTAATCGTGTCATTCATCTCTGTGAGAATAATGCCGCTTCCGATGCTCTGCATCGTGCTTTCCATGAAGTTTCGGACATTCTCCAGGGCAAGGTTCAATTCCCGGATCTCTTCCTCCTTCCGGGAAAGTTTTTCTTCGAATTCCCAGGTTGCAGCATTGCGTGACAACTCGAATGCACCCATCACATCTTTCTCAAATCTAAAACAGGAACAGTCACCGGACGCTTCTGATAGATCCAATGGACCATTCCGGAATAATATTCTCCGAAATCCTCCCCGATTTCGAGCGGTGTGGATAACTTCTTTAAGACCTGTCCGATTAACAATCCTTTATATTCCTCTTCATCCTTGACTAAAAGGATTTTCATCTCTCCCTTTTGCTCCTCTTTGGGCAGTGAAAATATCTTTTTCAAATCGATGAGCCGAACTTCAAAATCTCTCAACCGAACTCTCTCCTGGCGGAGATGTCTTCTATCAAACGTTGCCGGAACCTTAAAAAGCTTAAATATTTTTTCACTTTCCACCCCAAAGAGCCTTCCGTCGATTCTGAAGACCGTCACCTGAACAGGCGAAGACTTGCTTTCCAAAACGGGTTTCATGGCCTCTGGAGGCGCCTGGCGTTGTTGATACAAATCTCCTTCCATCTTTTTGAGAGTCCCATCGATCCTCTCTACTGCTAAATTCAGCCGATTGAGCATCTCTTCGATTCTTTCCAAAGCCTCTGGTTGTGAGACTGCCTTCGCCTTAAGATCTTTTAAACTCGGGGGAGGAGAAGGCTTTTTGCCGGCTTTCAGACCTTCCAGTCGGAGACTCGACCCTGCGAGAAGAGAAAATTTCGCCTCCATTCCCTCATAGGCCAATCTCCTGTAAATCGCCTCATCTTTCCCCCCTTCCCCTTTCATAAGAAACTTGAGCATTTCTTTCGAATCCAAGAGGAATCGGGTGAGCGATGGACCAATGCCCTCGTCGTTCTTCATCTTATTTAATGCCTTCTCCATTAAGCCCAGCAGGGAAACGATTTCCCGATTGTCTTGGAATACTCCTTTTAATCTGCTGACCTCCTCCCCCGTCTCCTTGATGTTCTCTTCTGTGATCTCCCATTCCAAGGCAAGAACCTGAGCTTCCAGTTTATCAAAGTAAGTCTCAGGGGAAGCCTCAGGCGGAGGCGATTCAGCGGGGGGCTCTAACAGGAGTTCCAAATCAAGGTCTTTTTCCGACTCTTTTGGGGCAGGCGTGACCGGGGTGTCCATGAAATAGTTTTGGGCAGGGCCTTCACTCTTTTCCACAAAAAGGCGGTCAATAGCGGATTCGATTTCTTGTTCTAATCCTTTCAAATCCTCTTCTTTCGGCCCTTTTTCCATTTCCTGTTCCCCTTTACATCTATCTCAGTTGTTTATCAACGAGGATAATCTTTCGGCTTACATCCTTGACGACTAATTTGCTGATCTCCCTGAGGGTTTCGAAAACGCCCCTCCCCTGCAGCGCACTTGCGGAAAAGGAGGGAACTTTCAGCATGGAGTTAAGATCCTTCTCGAGCACTTCCATGGGAAGAAGCTCCGAATCGGTTTCTTGAAGATCCCGTTTATTATACTGAATCACGAGGGGAATCGTCCGGACGCTGACCCCCTTCTCTGCCAGGTTCTTCGCCAGGTTGATAAGGCTTTCAATATTCTTCTTTCTTTGAACTTTTAAAGAATCCGCGACAAAAACGACCCCGTCAACCCCTTTCAAAACCAGTTTTCTCGTCGCATCATAATGGACTTGTCCGGGAACGGTATAGAGCTGGACACGGATGTCGAATCCCCTGATCTTCCCTAAGCTCAATGAAAGGAAATCAAAAAAAAGCGTACGGTCTCCCTTGGTGTCAATAGACACCATTTTCCCGCGAATCATCTCCTCCGTTTTAGTGAAAATATACTGGAGGTTGGTTGTCTTTCCACAAAACCCGGCGCCATAATAGACAATTTTGCACTGAATCTCATCTTTGCTGAAATTAATGAATGGCATTACTGTTCTCTCGATTCTCCGTCGAAATATTTTTTCAATTTATCTTCCCTTTTTCAAAAATGGAAGACAGAATCATGGCAAGCTCATCAATGATCTTATTAAGTCGCAATCGAATTAATCCCAATGAGGTATTATCGTCAAAGAGAGTGACCATAATAGCGTGATCACCGATGGCTGAAAAATAGACATTTTCAGTCTTCCCCTTGTGGAACAAGAGAGTAAATTCTTCTTCCCCCAACAACCGGGCAATTTCAGCAGTGGCGCCGAAGTTGGCAGCCGTAAGGACGGCAAGGGACAATATATCGATTTCCGGTGAATTTCCGCGATGCGCAATCAGTTGGCCTGACCGATCCACCAGAAGAACAGAATGGGCAAAAGAAGATGAAACCATTTTATTCAGGCACATGTTAATTTTTTCTTGGTCTTTCTTGGTAACGATGATATTCATTGGTTATTTTATATTTATGCCAAGATCGGTTTACCCCGTCCCGCAGAAAGCCTCGTGATTTATCACGGGGATGAATGCTGTAAATCCGGGAGCCCCTAACTCGCCGCGCATGCGCACTGGCGCAGCAGGTGCCCCGCGTTTTAACGCGGGGTCGGGGTTTACATTTTTTCGTCGTTCCTTCGCATGGCTTCGACCAACAAGTGCTCCCAGTTCTGATCGATCGATTGACCAGGAGGAGTCACTCCTATGTTGGAGATGAACTCCCCTTCCTCCCATCTCATGATCTTATAAAACGCTTCCGTTCCCTTAGCCTCTCCACATTCCGCGTGGACGACTTCGCCCTCGCTAAAATAGATGATCCCCTTCTCACCTTCTCTGGTAATCATTAATGCCGTGGTGAGCCGGCCGAGGCAATTCATTTGAATGATATCCGTCAATTGAACATCGAAGACTTTTCCCCGAAACCCCCTCTTTTTTCCAATCAGGTTGATGATGATTCTCCGGATGTCTGAAATCTCAAAGGGTTTTTCAATGTAGTAGACCGAGCCTCTGCGATTCGCTTCCTTTTGAACGTCTGATGAGCCATAGGCTGTCATGATGATTACATTGGTTTTAGGGTGTTCCCTCTTAATTTTCACAAGCAGATCAAGGCCGTTGATATCCGGCATCCGTATATCGGAAATGACTAAATCGATGTTATTCTTTCCAAGAAGATTCAACGCCTCTCTACCAGTATTGGCAATAAGGACTTCATATTTATCTCGGTCTTTGGAGAGACTCTTAGCCATGCTCCATGTTAATGTCTCTTCATCGTCCACGATTAAAACCTTCTTAAGAGCTTTCAACATATTGGAAAATCATTAAATTCGGATTTGATCAATGCATTCCTGATAAAGCAAATTGGGTGCCAAATATTGTGAATAGCGTTTCTTATAAATTCATTAAGAGGTTCAAATAGTTCTACCTTCTTATAAACTTGTGACATTATAGTCAATTTTTTCTGAATGGTCAATATCTGGCCAACGGTAAAAAATTGTCTATAACAATATTATTTGTACAAGGTTTTCTTAATCTTATTAGAAAATGTCCCTGAACTTCCAAAAGTGGACACTTTATGAGCAATGGAGAAACTGGAATAATGGAATGATGGAAAAAGAATAAAACAGGAATACTGGAATGTTGGAATAGTGGAATAGTGGGAAAAACAAAGAAAAGAAATGGATGAAAATGTTGTAGTGTCGGGTTAAATGTTCTTCACCCATTATTCCAATCTTCCATTATTCCAACCTTCCAATCTCGGATTCCCCATTCCAATTTTCCAGTGTTTAAAGGCTTGACTTTTTAAAGCCCTTTGGGTAAGTAAGTATTTATCTGGATTTCTTTTGAGGGGTTTCAGGTGGTCGATAGGGAAAAATTGCTGGATAATGCACAGAAGTATATTCTTAAAGGCCAATCAAAAAAGGCAATCAAGGAGTTTCAAAAACTCCTTGAATCGAATCCCCAGGATAAACGACTCCATTTAAAAATTGGGGATCTTTATCTGAAAAATGGTGAAAGTGAAAAGGCGGTTAAAAAATACTTAAAAGTGGCTGAACTCTATGAAGAAGACGAACTGAATTTCCGAGCCATCTCCATCTATAAGAAGATTCTTTCTATTGATCAAAAATCCATGGAGGCCTTTCACAAAATAGCCACCCTATATGTGAAGGAAGGATTGATAGGAAGCGCGAAGAATTATTATCAAGGTATTCTAAAAATTAATCCCGCTGATCATGATGCGCTAAAGGCCCTTGAGAGCCTGGATGACCGCCCGGCTTCAAAAAAGGTTGCGGAACGTGATTTCACTATGGAACCCCCCTCCGGTCTTTATCCTTTCTCTGGGGAACAGCCCACCCAGGAAAGACCCGGTCTGCCTTCCCCTCCTGTCAATCCATCGGTCCCCTCGCATCTGTCCGAAGAAGCCGCATCGGACAAGGATTCAGAAATGCATTACCATTTGGGCATCGCCTACAAAGAGATGGAGCTCTTGGATTATGCGATTTCCGAATTCGAGCTGGCCTGTTCGGACCCCTCCATAAGGTTTGATTGTTGTATCATGCTCGGGAACTGCTTTATGGAAAAAGGAGAATATGATAAATCGATTGAATCTTACCGGACCGCCTCAGATATAGAGGGTTTACCAAGCGAGAAACTGGCCCGCCTTCAATTCAACCTTGGCCTGGCCTACGAAGCCAAAGGGATGATTGCAGAAGCTATCGATACCTTTAACCAGGTTCTCAAATTGGATCATTTCTTTGCGGAAGCGCAGGCGAGGCTCAAAAAACTGCAACAGAAATAAGATGGAATGCTGGAATACTGGAATATTGGAATGGTGGGTGTAACCGTAAGAAAATGAAAAAGGCTAATAGTCGTCAATCCGGCGAAAGTCCCGCTCTGAGCGGGATAATCTCTAATAATGATGAAAATACTGGACACCGGTTTTCACCGGTGAGACGAATTTTTAATATCTCATCATTATTTAATATTTCTATCTTTTTCTATTCTTTTTTTTTAATTCCATTATTCCAATTCTTTTCCGATCTACTGGGTGACTTCCCGCCAGTAAAGGATCCCCTTAGTACTTGAAGGAGAATGCACGCCTCTTGAAACCACTTGTCCGCTCGTTGTTCTAATGCTCAACGTTGCTTTTCCTTTCAAGTTTATTGAGATAACCGGCATCGAGGGAATCCCAGTCCCGATCTCTTTCGACCTTTCGGAAGTCCGTCCTTCGGCGTATAGGCTGTCTGAAAATTCCATTGCGCCCCCTCCGGAGAGATATTCAACGACATAAAGCTTGGCCGAACCCGTCACCGAACAGGGCTCGGTAGTTTCCGTATAGGTATAGGTAGTGAAATAGACCAACCGGTTAAATACCGTGGGCTTCTCTAAGACTTTTTCGCTTCTTTGCCCAGTTTTTTCAAGTTTAATATACCATCCTTTTTTCAGGAGATCCTGTTGAAAGGTATTTACGGAGGTCGCATTAGACAAATCTCTCTCAGCTTCCCGGGGATAATCGCCATCTCTGTCGTCCCTTACCCCATAAAATCCTTCCGCAGGACCCCGAATGTCTTTGGGATTTTCTCTATCCCCTGTTCCAAAGAATACCCAAGGATTTCTGAGCTTGTCGAAAGCAACAGCAGCCTGGTGATAGATCGGGTGTTTTTCAGCAGGGGTCCCGGGGGCTTTAAATAGTCTTTTTTCGGACCAACCGCTTTGACTCTTCTTATTCACTTCATCAAAGGAGACATCAAATACCCACATTTGACCTGCTAAATCGCCTATGTAAACTCTGTCAATGTATCCATCGAAATTGGTGTCAACCGCCACAGGCGGGGCGGCGAATGAAAAATTCATTTGATCTAATCCGAAGAATTCCTTTATCACATCACCTGTCCCGAGATCAACCACATAAAAACCCTTGCCAGTGAGATGTCCGGGATCAAAACCCCCTCCGAAAAAAGCAACCCACCTCTCAACGAGTTCCCCGCCTACTTCGATTTTCACCCTTCCGATCGCGGGATCCGACCAGCTCTGTCCAACCCTTGCCAGTCTTTCGGAATCGAAGCTCTTTGGAAAGTCCCACAGATAGACAGGGTTCAACGTATCGGTGATATCCAAGGCAAAGTAATGTTTTCCCCCTTTCCTCAAACCGCAGATGAGAACAGTCTTCCATTCGTCAGCAGTCTTAGTGTGATCCCCGTTTTTATCCACCCATATGTCGCTCACTTTTGGCGTTGAATCCACAAAATAGGTATGAGTGGAAATCATCGATTTCAGATTTTTAAGCAGGGCGGCTGGTACAAAAGCCCATTCTTCCTTTCCTGTTTCCGAATTGAAGGCATGAAGCATACCATCATTAGCTCCAACAAGAATCACTTTTGTTCGGTCCTTGTTATTTTCAAAAAAATTTCCGGGGCCGCTAAATCCGGTATCCTGGAAATAAGGCGAGGGAGAACCTACAATCACACCGTTTGAATGGAAGATGTCTCCCAGGATCCATGGAATCCACCCACCACTTCCCTTGAGCAGCCTTTTCTCAGACCGGTCCCCGTCACCATCCGCATCATAAGCATCGATTCCCCCGACATAATCAACCAACCTGTCCCGTTCAGAATCACTGGTAACTTCGAGATCCTCCTTTACCAGGTTTGCCGAACTGAACTCCCTCATCATCCCACGGGCGTAGGTGAAAATTCTCCGGCTTGCAGGATCTCTTTCGTTCAATAGCGCTGCCGCATTCCATTTCATACTTGAATCATCGGGATGTCCATCCTGATTTTTGTCCGGTAAGGTTCCATCTGTATCAAGGAGATAGGCTTTCAAATTTCCCCTCCAAATAGGGCCTTCATTTGGAACAAAAGAGGACAGAAAGGCGGTCTCTTGATCGGTTAACCGGAAGCCCGGAACGGTGGACGTCGTGAATGAAAAAGACTGGTCGCGGATATATCCGGTAATGGTTGTCAGGGCATGGCTTAGTTGGCCGGCATCTTCTGCCAAAAATGCATATCCAGACAAAGCGTAGCTGGATGGGTCTGCATTCATTTCTATGGCCGCGCAGGCATCACCATGACCGGTCACATCATAAGCCTTCGGGTCTCCTGAGTTCCCTTCTAAGGGGTTATCCGTCCCACCGTATTTTGCAGTCCAGTTCAACGTTCTTTTTAGGTTTTCAGGCATCGAGCCTCCGAACCCCACCGCAAAGATTTTGACTCCCGCCTCAAAAAGTGCTTTTGCTTTTTGGACAGTTAACATTCGTCTTCCGAGCATGCCAGGGTTGACGCTCTCATCACCTGTTCCCGGATCCATCCCATTTCCTTGGCAGGCATAAGTATCAGCTCCATCCGTAACGAGGATGATAAACTTCTGTCGGCAAGCAATAGCCGCATCTTTTGGATTGACATCCCTTGTGAAACAGGTTCGGGCTTCTGCCAGAGAAGCTGCCAGCGGAGTCCCGCCCATGGGGTCTGACTCTTCCCTACTTTCTACTTTGTTCCAGATGTCCGGGTAGGAGGCTCCAATTTCGGAAAGGACCTTGATCATGCCTGTCATCGGCTCCGAGTCATCATTGTCACTGGAATTCCAGAACCTCATATAACCCAATCGCATATTCAGGATTTTGCCGTCCTGATCATTGACCTGCTGATCGTTATTATCATCGAGCAAGTCCATTATCACTTTTCTTGCGATATCGATCCTTCTTTGAGGAGGTGAGACATAAGGTGGGCCGGCGGGCGAATAATTCATGCTTCCCGACATGTCAAGAAGAATAAGAACATCCGGAGGCACATAGGCAGTAAAGAGCTCCGTGTCATCAGCATAAGCGACAGTGAGACTACCGGTGATCGCTGCAAAGATTATTATAGAAAGAATCCATTTCCTCATCTCAATAATACTCCAACGGATACCCCATCCCCCCACATGACCTCCCCTTGAAGAGACTGTGTCATAATGTCATTGCGAGGGAGTGAAACGACCGAAGCAATCTCACAACGGTCCGAAAATAAAGAGATTGCCGCGCTCCCTCCGGTCGCTCGCAATGACAAGCCGAGGATTATGACACAGTCTCTGAAGGGGGAGGGAACCTCCCCACTTCACCCTCCCCTTCAGGTCGGTACGACTCGTTACCGAGGGGAGGGACAGGGCGCCGCCGTCCAGAGCCGTCATAACGACACTGGGGCCAGTACTGCGACTATGGCGCCGGACGGTGGGATTATTCCTATTTTTCCACCCCCCTTTTCTAAGGGGGGGAAAGGGGGGATTAGCCTCCTTGTTCTAAAATTTCTTCTTAACCACAATCTTCTGGGCAATAAAACCTTGACTGGTGTTTAGGACTTCCAGATGGACCCGCAGTTTTGACTTTAAGTCATTCTTTTTCAATTCTTTTCCATTGGCATCCAGAATTTTGGTATCTGAAGAAAGGATAATTTTGGCTTCGTTCACAACAATGAACCTGAAATCTTTAGAAACCTTTTCGATGACTCCTGGGAAGGAGATTACCTCACCCACTCTGACCTGAGAGTAACTGGAAGAAAATGTCAAAAGGATCAAACTCAGAATTAGAAAAACGCTTCCCGCGTCTACCCGAATGTGTTGCTTCACAAGCTTCACCTCTACTACTCCTATCCAGAATTGGTCCTCATTATTCCATCATTCTGGTTTTGATTTACCCAGCATTCCAATATTCCATTATTCCAATTGTTCACCCTGTCTCTGGTTCTGATTCAGTTGTTGTATTGAGTGCCGGATGGAATCGGTCCATAACTCACCTGAACCTCTATCTCCTTTAACGCCCCGAAAGATTCTCCTGTTCCATTGATTTGATAGCGGTTGAATCCCCAGGTGGATACATCATATCCAGGCTGTGCGTAGAATCCCAGATTCTTTAAGTCTTTTGGGGCTCCTTTGTCTTTTAGACTTCCACTCCAGCCAAGGGAAGACTCCCCAATTTTAGTTGGTTGTATCGCATCTGTTTTGGTAGGAAGTTGATCTAAACCGATTTGAATCACAGCTTCAGAAGCGTAAAATGCATCTGTTCCCACCCGATCATTTCCAGATATACTCGTTTCAAACGTCGTAGTGCTGATGGCGCTAATGCCGATCAAGGTCAGAACGAGCAAAAGGATCAAGGCTAAGACCAGCACCATACCTTTTTGATCCTCATCAAATCCCGCAACACATTTTTCCATTGGATTCTCTATTACCTTTAAGATATCCGTGAATGGTCAAAGGGTAAGGGTAACGATGCCCGTATCGTCATTCGGTTACGTTGATCGTCTAAGGAACAATAAGTAATCTAAAACAACCATATTTTCGTAGGGTCGGCGTCCCCGCCGACCTTTTCCTCTTCACCCTCCCTTTCAGGGGGAGGGACAGGGTGGGGGTGGGGTTTTACCCATTATTCCAATATTCCATCATTCCAAGCGTTCTGCTATGGATTTAATCCTACATTCCTCAACTGAATGTTAGAAGAGACGGTCCTTGTCCGGTGGCCATCTCCTCCCTTGAATTCAGGGTCAGCCATGTTTGTTTTTGCAGTGACTGTGACCCGGATCATTCTGATGGTCGCGGGATTGGCTGTTGATTTACCATCGCCATCAAAGTACTCGAATTGTACCGATTCTA